>Ga0272446_1000592_pt1 | contig 55803 bp, 49 predicted proteins | sample YNPCB0061_FD_194587 | JGI IMG/M metagenome (GOLD analysis project Ga0272446, IMG submission 194587) | Hot spring microbial mat communities from Yellowstone National Park, WY, United States - YNP-CB-006-1 | ecosystem: Environmental > Aquatic > Thermal springs > Hot (42-90C) > Sediment | place... | reverse complement strand
TATCAATGTGTTCATCGGCATACTGCTTATTTTTAACCCATTTTCTGAGTTGTGTAGATGCCTATGCCCCGAGGGGGAGGGGCGTTATTCAGCACTTCCCTAAGGCCAGAGGGCCAGCCCCCACACCACCAGCACGTTCATCAGGCTGACGAACACGGCGGCGCTGCCGATGTCCTTGGCGCGCTTGGCCAACTGGTGGTTTTCCAGGGAGATGCGGTCCACGGTGGCCTCGATGGCGGAGTTGAGGAGTTCCACGATGAGCACCAGCAGCACGCTGGCGATCATGAGGGCCCGGGCAATGTTGTCGGCGGCCAGCAGAAAGGCCAGGGGGACCAGGAGCATGGCCAGGAAGGACTCCTGGCGGAAGGCGTCCTCGTGTTTCCAGGCGGAGCGCAGGCCGGCAAAGGAATAAAACATGGCGTTCCAGACCCGCCGGAGACCCGTTTTGCCCTTGTGAGGACTTTCCTGCGTTGGTTGCGCGCTCATCGAAGCCTTCCACAAAGCGCGCGACTATGGCCGCGCAAGGTTACAGGCTGGTTACGCGCCACCTTTCCACACCAGATCCAGCTCCCGGGCCGCCTTCACGTCGTCCATGCGCCGGGCCGGCAGGGTGTGGGGCGCCGTCTTGACCAGGTCGGGCTGGCCCTCTGCCTCCCGCTTCACCGCCACCATGGCCGCCACGAAGGCATCCAGGGTCTCCTTGCTCTCCGTCTCCGTAGGCTCGATGAGCAGGCACTCGGGCACCAGCAGAGGGAAGTAGGTGGTGGGGGCGTGGAAGCCGTAGTCCAAGAGGCGTTTGGCAAAGTCCATGGCCGACACGCCGGTGGCGTCCTTGAGCTTCTTCAGGGTGACGATGAATTCGTGGGAGGCCCGGCGTTCCGGAAAGGCCAGTTCGAAGCCGGCCTTTTTCAGCTCGGCGGCCAGGTAGTTGGCGTTCAGGGTGGCATATTCCGCCACCCGGTGCATGCCTTCCGCCCCCAGCATGCGGGCATACACATAGGCCCGCAGCAGCACGCCCATGTTGCCGCCGAAGGCACTCATGCGGCCGATGCTTTGCGGGCAATCCACCTCTTCCGCCCAGCGGTAGAAATCCCGCTCGTTCACCACGTAGGGAATGGGCAGGAAGGGCTTCAGCCGCTCCGACACGCCCACGGGGCCCGCGCCGGGGCCGCCGCCGCCATGGGGCGTGGAGAAGGTCTTGTGCAGGTTCATGTGGATCACGTCGAAGCCCATGTCGCCGGGCCGCACCCGGCCCAGGATGGCGTTCAGATTGGCGCCGTCGTAATAGGTGAGGCCGCCGGCATCGTGGACGATCGTCTGAATGGCCACGATGGTCTTTTCGAACACCCCCAGGGTGGAGGGGTTGGTGAGCATGAGGCCCGCGGTCTGGGGCCCCACGGCGGCCTTGAGGGCCTCCAGGTCCACGTTGCCCTGGCGGTCCGTGGGGATCTCCCGCACGGCGTAGCCGCACATGGAGGCGGTGGCCGGGTTGGTGCCGTGGGCCGCGTCGGGGACGATGATCTCGCGCCGGGCCGTGTCGCCCCGGGCCTCGTGCCAGGCCCGGATCATGGCCACGCCGGCGAACTCGCCGTGGGCGCCGGCCATGGGGGCCAGGCTCACCGCCGCCATGCCGGTGACGTCCTTCAGGATTTCCTGCAATTCATACAGGCAGGCCAGGAAGCCCTGGCCCGTGTCCGCGTCCGCCAAGGGGTGGCGTCTCAGGAACTGGGGCAGCATGGCCAGGCTGTTGCAGGCCCGGGGGTTGTACTTCATGGTGCAGGACCCCAGGGGATAGAACTGGGTGTCGATGCTGAAGTTCTTCTGGGAAAGGCCGGTGTAGTGGCGCACCACATCCAGTTCTGAGCATTCCGGCAACAGGGGTTTGTCGACCCGCAACTGGTCCGGGGGCAGGTCGTCCGGCAGGGCTTGGTTCATGGGCGCCTGGGCCTGGGCCCGGCGGCCGGGATGGGCGCGTTCGAAGATGAGCATGGTGAGTGACGAGTTGAGCGTTGTGAGTTGCGAGTTGGCGACGGGCACGACCCGTAACCCGTCCCTCGCAACCCGTGCCAGGCGCTTACAGCGGCTCGCCCCTTGCGGCGGCCAGGGCGGCTTCGTAGTTGGGTTCCTGCTTGATCTCGGGCACCAGCTGGGCATAGACCACCTTGTCGTTCTCGTCCAGGACGATGACGGCCCGGGCGGTGAGGCCGGCCAGGGGCGGGTCCATGATCATGACGCCGTAGTCCTTGTGGAAGTCCCGGCCCCGCAGGGTGGACAGGGTGATGACATTGCTCAGGCCCTCGGCGCCGCAAAAGCGGTTCTGGGCAAAGGGCAGGTCGGCGGAGATCACCAGCACCACCGTGTTGGGCAGGGCGGAGGCGGCAGCGTTGAACTTGCGGGTGGATTCGGCGCAGACAGGGGTATCCAGGCTGGGCACGATGTTCAGGATCTTGCGCTTGCCCCAGAAGGAGGACAGGGACACGTCCTTCAGGTCCTTGTCCACCAGCATGAAGGAATGGGCGGTGTCGCCCACGCGGGGGAAATTGCCGCCTACGGAAATGGGCTCGCCGCCCAGGGTTACGGTTGCCATGTCGTCTTCTCCAATGGTCTGGGTTGATGGACTTACTTGTAGGCACAGGGGGGGGCTTCCCGCCTGCGACTGAGGATGCGCTCCAATTGTTGCCCATAGGCAGCCAGGTCGTCATCCGTCTTGGTCTCCGTGGCACACACCAGGATGCAGTCCGCCCGTTCCGGGTAATCCCTGCCCAAGGCATAGCCGCCCAGGATGCCCCGGGCCCGCAGGGCCCGCAGCACGTCCGGCACGGGGCTGTTCACGCGAATGACGGCCTCATGGAAGAAGGCACTGGAAAACACCCGTTCCACGCCGGGGATGGCGGTGAGTTTCTCCACCAGGGCCCGGGTGTTGGCATGGCTGGCCAGGGCCACGTTCTTCAGGCCTTCCGGCCCCAGCAGGGCCATGTGGATGGTGGCGGCGGTGACCAGCAGGCCCTGGTTGGAACAGATGTTGGAGGTGGCCTTGGCCCGGCGGATATGCTGCTCCCGGGCTTGCAGGGTGAGGGCGAAGCCGGGTTTGCCGTCCGCGTCCACGGTGCGGCCCACGATGCGGCCGGGCATCTGCCGCACCAGGGCCTGGCGGGCGGTGATGAAGCCGAAGTAGGGACCACCGGAAGCCAGGGGCACCCCCAGGGGCTGGCCGTCGCCCACGCAGATGTCGGCGCCTTTTTCACCCCATGCGCCCGGCGGTTTCAGCAAGCTCAAGGCCAGGGGGTTCGCCACGGCGATGGCCAGCATGTGGTGGGCATGGGCCCAGTCCGTGAGGGCGTCCACCGGCTCCAGCACGCCGAAGAAGTTGGGTTGGGGGATCACCAGGGCAGCGGCCGGTGTGCCGGCCAGGGCTTCCAGGGCCGCCAGATCGGTGTGGCCCGTGGCCGGATCGTAGGCCACGTCCACCAGCTCGATGCCCTGGTTCTTGACGGTGGCGCTGGCCACGGCCCGGTAGCGGGGATGCAGGCTGGCAGGCACCAGCACCCGCCTGATGCCCCCCTTGCTGGCCCGCACGGCCATGAGGACGGCCTCGGCCACGGCAGAAGCGCCGTCGTACAGGGAGGCGTTGGACACATCCAACCCCGTCAGGCTGGCCATCATGGTCTGGTATTCGTACAACAGCTGCAGGGTGCCCTGGCTGGCCTCGGCCTGGTAGGGGGTGTAGGCGGAGTAGTACTCGCCCCGGGTGACGATCTGCCATACGGCGGCGGGGATGTGGTGCTCGTAGGCCCCGGCGCCGATGAAGTTGCTGTAGAAGCCGTCCCGGGCCGCCCGCTCGTGCATGAGGCGGGTGATAGCCATCTCGGACAGGCCCGCCGGCACATGCTTGAGCCCCTCGCAATGCAGAGCGGCGGGAATCTCGTCAAACAGGGCGTCTATGGAAGGCGCGCCGATGCTCTCCAGCATTCGGGCGACATCGGTTTCGGTATGGGGGATGAAGGGCATGGCGCTGGCCGCTATGTGCTCGAGAATGATGTGCTCAAGAAATCAGTGCGCCTCGGATTCCACATGGGCCGCGTAAGCGGCCGCGTCCATCAGGCCGGACAGGTCGCCGCTGGGCTTGAGCCGGAACATCCAGGCGCCGTAGGGATCCTGGTTGATGCTCTCGGGGCTGGCCTCCACGGCCTCGTTCACGGCCACCACCTCGCCGGCCACGGGGGCGTAGACATCGGAGGCGGCCTTCACGGATTCCACCACGGCGCATTCCTCGCCGGCGGCCAGCACCCGGCCCACGGTGGGGTTCTCCACGAACACCATGTCCCCCAGCAGTTCCTGGGCATGATGGGTGATGCCCACGCTGACGGTGCCATCCGCCTCCAGGCGGGCCCATTCGTGGGACTGGGTGTATTTCAGATCGGCGGGGATGCTCATGTTTTCTCCTTAAACCTAAAAACCTCAGTTGAACGCGTCCGAAGGCCGGACCAGGCGGGTGTCTGGCGCGAAGCGACGACGCCGCAGGGTCGTTCCCTGCAAGGAGGAGCGACAAAGCCAGGCGCCTGCCTGGGCCGGAAAGCGGGCGCGTAGCGGGCTCACCTTCCGGGTGAGCGTGAACACAGCCACAAACGTCACAATCCATGCCCCTTCTCAATGGCCACCCAGCGGTCAACTGAGGTTTTTAGGATCATTCTTCAGTCCCGGGGAGAGATCAACACTTCGTCAACGTGTGCCGCCGCGTCGCGGATGACCACCACGCCCTCCCCCCGCCATTCCACCCGGCCGGCGGCGATCCAGGCCACGGCCTGGGGGAAGATGCGGTGCTCCTGGCGCAGCACCCGGGCCGCCAGGGTCTCGGGGGTATCGTCCGCCCGCACCGGCACGGCGGCCTGGACGATGATGGGCCCCCCATCCACCTCGGGGGTGACGTAGTGCACGGTGCAGCCATGCAGCTTCACGCCTGCCCGCAAGGCCCGTTCATGGGTATGCAGCCCGGGGAAGGCCGGCAGCAAGGCGGGATGGATGTTGATCATGCGGCCCAGATAGCGGCGCACGAAGTCATCGGTGAGCACCCGCATGAAACCCGCCAGGATCACCAGGTCCGGCCCGTGGCGGTCGATCTCCGCGGCCAGGGCGGCATCGAAGCCGGCCCGGTCTGGATAGGCCTTGTGGTCCACCACCGCCGTGGCCACGCCTTTTTGCGCGGCGAAGTCCAGACCCGCCGCATCGGGCCGGTTGCTGATGACGCAGGCGAAGTCCACGGGCAGGTCTGCCTCCAGCAGGGCCTGCATGTTGCTACCCCGGCCGGAGATGAGGATGACGGCTCGCATGCGCGTCAGACGATGACGGTCTGGTCCTGGCCGGGCTGCCGCGCCTGGATCTCCCCCAGGCGATACACCGTCTCTCCCTGACCCTGCAGGAAGGCCATGGCGGCATCCGCGTCGGCGGCAGCGACGATGACCACCATGCCGATGCCGCAGTTGAAGGTGCGGTACATCTCGGGCAGGGCCACGTTGCCGCCCTGCTGCAGCCACTGGAACACCGCCGGCCAGGTCCAGGCCTGGGCATCGATCACGGCCGTGCAGTCTTCCGGCAGCACCCGGGGCACGTTGCCGGTGATGCCGCCGCCGGTGATGTGGGCCATGCCCTTCACCGTGGTTTCCTTCATCAACGCCAGCAGGGACTTCACGTAGATGCGGGTGGGCTCCAGCAGCACCTCCCCCAGGGGACGACCCTGGAAATCCGAGGCCAGGTCGGCGCCGGTCACCTCCACGATCTTGCGCACCAGGGAATAACCATTGGAATGGGGACCGCTGGAACCGAGGCCCAGCACCGCGTCGCCAGGCCGGATGTCACGCCCGGAAATGAGGCGGGACTTCTCCGCCACCCCCACCGCGAAGCCCGCCAGGTCGTATTCCCCGGCCGGGTACATACCGGGCATCTCCGCCGTCTCGCCACCGATGAGGGCACAACCGGCCAGCTCGCAGCCCCGGGCGATGCCGGCCACCACCGCCTCGCCCACATCCACGTCCAGGTGGCCGCAGGCGAAGTAGTCCAGGAAGAACAGGGGCTCGGCCCCCTGCACCAGGATGTCGTTGACGCTCATGGCCACCAGGTCCTGACCGATGGTGTCGTGCTTGTTCATCCGGAAAGCCAGCTTCAGCTTGGTGCCCACGCCGTCGGTGCCGGAGATCAGCACCGGCTCCTTGTAGTTTTTCGGTAGTTCCATGAGGGCGCCGAAACCGCCGATGCCCCCCAGCACCTCGGGCCGCAGGGTGCGTTTCGCATGGGGCTTGATGCGTTCCACCAGGGAATCCCCGGCGTCGATGTCCACGCCGGCGTCGCGGTAGGAAAGGGAGGTGGGGAAAGTTGGCGTGGTCACGATGAATCCGCAGAAAAAAGATTCGAAAAAGAGGGTGCTATTCTAGCCGACATGAACCCCCAGCCCCCCCTCCAGCCCTTCCCCACCCGTACCGCCCTCACCCTGGCCGTGGTGCTCGCCGGCGGTTGGCTGCTCTATCTCCTCGCTCCCATCCTCTCGCCCTTCTTGCTGGCCGCCGCCATCGCCTATCTGTGCGACCCCCTGGTGGACCGGCTGGAGGCCCGCAAACTCAGCCGCACCCTGGCCACGGTGCTGGTGCTGACGGGCCTGGCCCTGGTGTTTGTGCTCCTGGCCCTGATCCTCACCCCCCTCTTCCAGGCCCAGGCCCGGCTCTTCATGCAGCAGATCCCGGGCCTGGTGGAGTGGGCCGGCAATACGGTGCTCCCCTGGTTCTCCACCCACTTCGGCGTGGACCTGGTGCGGGACCAAGACGAGATTCTGGCCTGGCTGCGCGCCCATGTGTCCGAACTGACCCGCCTGACCCCATACCTGCCCAAGCTGGCGGACAGCGGCCTGGCCCTGCTGGGCTTCTTCGCCAACCTGTTGCTGGTGCCCGTGGTGTTGTTCTACCTGCTGCGGGACTGGGACACCACCCTGGCCCACCTGGCGGGCTGGCTGCCGGACCGCCACCGCGCCCGGGTGGAGGGCTTTGCCCGGGAGATCGACACCGTGCTGTCGCAATTCGTGCGGGGCCAGGTCATGGTGATCCTGGTGATGTGCCTGTTCTACAGCCTGGCCCTGTGGATCACCGGCCTGCACTACGCCCTCGCCGTGGGCCTGGTGGCCGGCATCCTGGTGTTCGTGCCCTACCTGGGCGTGGTGGTGGGCGTGCTGCTGGGCACCCTGGCCGCCTGGGCCCAGTTCGGCACCCTGGCGGGCCTGCTGCCCGTCTGGGGCGTGTTCGCCGTGGGCCAGCTGCTGGAAGGCATGCTCATCACCCCCTGGCTGGTGGGGGAAAAAGTGGGCCTGCACCCCGTGGCCGTCATCTTCGCCCTCATGGCCTTCGGCCAGCTGCTGGGCTTCGTGGGCGTGCTCATTGCCATCCCGGCGGCGGCGGTGTTTCTGGTGGGGCTACGGCACCTGAAGAAGCAGCTGGATTGAACACGTCAAACACCTGCATCCCGCCAATCCGTTGATTTCAAGGCGCTTCGCCGGAACGAACCCGGAGCGGCACCACGTCTGGGACAGAGGACTGGACGAACGCTCAGTCGTCCTCGCCCAGCTCCGGGTTCCAGCCCTTGGCCCTGGCCAGGGCCATGGCCTTTGCATAGAGCTCCATGTGGCGCTGGCGCAGGTCGTCCGGCAGGCGGCTGGGCAGGTTGCCGTACTTGTCCCATTCGTCCTGCACCCGGTCCATGAGCATCTGCATGCGGGCCATGTCCCAACCGGCACAGTCCTCGGTCTCGGGGATGAAACCAAACAACCAGCCGTCCAGGACGATGCGGCCCAACTGGGTCATGCCGTGTTTGTCGTTCTTGAAACCAACGTAGGTGTTGTCACTCATGCTTGGGTCCGGTTGAGGTTCTTTCGGGGAGGCAGGCCCTGTCACCAGGCCCACCCGCTCCAAAGCCGATAGGAGCGCGCAGGTGTTCATGTCAGTTCCGCACGGCCGTTCCGAAGGAACTGACCTCCCCCTCGGGGGGAAACGAGCGCAGCGAGTAAGGGGGCTGTGTCATCCTAGCGCGTCAGCCCAGCATAGAGGAGCGGCAGTTTTTCCGGCAACCGCTGCACGTGGTCCACCACCATGTAGTTCTTCTGCCCGAAGATGCGGGACACGTAGTTGTCGGCCCGGGGGTCCAGGCTCATGCAGTAGGTGGTGACGCCGAACTTGGCCACTTCTTCCACCGCCTTCTTGGTGTCGTAGCGCAGGTATTGCGGGTCGCGCACGTCGATGTCGGCGGGCTCGCCGTCGGTGATGACGATCAAGAGCTTCTTCGCCGAGCGTTGCAGCTTGAGATGGTGGCCGGCGTGGCGAATGGCGGCGCCCATGCGGGTGGAGAGCTGGCCGGTCATGCCCGCCAGTTTCGCTTTCGGTTCCTCGTCCCAGGCCTGGTCGAAGTCCTTGAAGCGGTAGTACTCCACGTCGTGGCGGCCGTCGGAACAGAAGCCGTGGATGGCGAAGGGGTCGCCCACCTTGCTGATGGCGTCACTGAGCAGCACGCAGGCCCGGCGGGTCAGATCCAGCACCGAGTATTCCTGGCCGTGGACGATGTCGTTGGTGGATTCCGACAAATCCAGCAGCACCAGGATGGAGAAGTCCCGGGTCTTGCGCACGCTGCGCATCATGATGCGGGGATCCGGCTGGTTGCCCAGGCGGATGTCCGTGAAGCTGGCGATCGCCGCGTTGATGTCGATCTCGTCGCCATCCTCCAGCTTGCGAATGCGCTGCACCCCCTGGGGCTGCATGGCGTCCAGCAGGAACTTCATGCGGTGGATTTCCCGCTTGTACTGGCTGGTGATGTCGTTGATGAGCTGCAGGTCGCCCTGCTTGGCCCGCTTTTCCAGCACCGTGGTCCAGGCCGGACGCTCCAGCTGGATCTGGTAGTCCCACTCGGCGTAGTGGAAGGGGTCGGAGACGGGCTCCTTGCCCTCCAGGGAGTTGATGGTGACCCCTTCCTGGTCCAGGTAGAACTCGGTGGGCAGCACCCAGATCTCCTGGGCATCGTCGCTGGCCAGCTCGTTGTCCACCTCGTTCACCATCTCCATGAGGCTGACGTACTTGCGCACCTGCTTCACCGACTCGTAGCCGGCGGCGGCGGCCTTGTCGAAGTCGAACTCCTCGAAGGCCCAGAAGTAGCGGTTGTCGTCCCGGTAGGGGGCGGTGAGCACGTCGCGGCGGGGGTTGAAGGGGATGTTCTTGTCCTTGAATCTGTGCGCCAGGGCAACACCGATGTCCCAGGAAATCTGGTTGTCGGCCAGTTTGTCGTCGGCCACCGCCTGGGCGAACAGGGCACGGCCCTGAATGACCCAGGGGTCGTCATCCCGGTAGGTGTCGTCCAGCAGGGCCCGGGCCAGGCGGTCGAGGTAGTCGCCCATGCTGGCGTTCTGGTCCGGGGTGGCGGTGTGGAGCTTGGCCCACAGGGCCTTCAGGCCGGGGAAACGGCGGATGGACAGGGTTTCCACCCGGGCGTCCTCGATGACGGAGATGACCGCCATCTGCATGGGGTTCAGGGCCTCGGCGGAGATGGGCTGGCGGGTTTCCACCACGTGGGCGGCGCAGTGGGCGGCGGCGGCCCGGTAGAGTTCCAGGCCGGAAACCGGCTCGTGGCCTTCCGGTGCGAAGTCGTCGAAGGCGTCCGGCAGGTGCAGCAGGTAGTCCTCGATGTAGGGCTTGAGGCCCTCCCGGGTCTCGTAGTCGCCGGCGGTGGGGCGCATGAAGAAGTCCCGGGCCCACAGGGCGCGCAGATACATGTTGATGCGCCGCTGCACGTCCACCAGCAGGGTGCCTTTGCGCTCCTTCTGGAGCATGGCCAGGGATTCCTTGCTCTCCAGGCCGAAGTATTTGATCTGCTCCTCGTAGTTGGTGCGGTGGGCGTGGGCCCCCCACATGGCCCAGCGGCGTAGCCCCCCCAGGGTGAGGTTCTGGAACAGCACCTCCAGCTTGTCCAACATGGGCCGCACGCCCCGGGGGGCTTGGGCGATGAGGGTGTTCACGAATTGCAGGTACTTGCGGAACAGCTCCGCGTCCCCCAGCCGGTTGGCGGCGGTGGGGGCGGTGGCCAGCAGCAGTTCGATGACCGAGCCGGAGGTCTTGGAAGCCAGCATCAGCGAGGCGGTGGCCAGGTCGCTCACCACGTCCTCGCCCACTTCCTTGGCCACCCGGGGTGCTTGTTCGATCCAGGTTTCCACCAGCCCATCGCCCCGGCCCAGGCCGCGCAGGGCGGAGACGCCCTTCAAGTAGTTGTCCAGGCCGCGGGGGGACAGCACCTTGGTGGCCTCGTGCCAGTTGGCGTTGAGCGCATTGCGGCTGTGCTCGGAGAGAGATTCGAGCAGTTCGGCGTAGTCTTCGAGTTGGATGGACATGTTTTACTCCGCCATCATTGCGGCGCGGGCCGGAATGGCCCGATCAGAAGAAGGTGCTCACCGCCGCGTCCAGGGCGTCGCGCATGTCCGGGTCGTCGGTGATGGGCCGCACCAGGGCCACGCGGCAGGCGGCCATGGGGGCCACCCCCTTGGCGATCAGGGAGCCGGCGTAGATCAGCATGCGGGTGGACAGGCCTTCGTCCAGGCCGTGGCCTTTCAGGTTGCGGCTGCGCTCGGCGATGGACACCAGCTTGCCGGCGATGCCGGCGTCCACGCCGGATTCGTGGGCCACGATCTCGGTTTCGATGGCGTGTTCCGGGTAGGTGAAATCCAGGCCGCCGAAGCGCTGTTTTGTGGACTGCTTCAGGTCCTTCATCAGGCTCTGGTAGCCGGGGTTGTAGCTGATGACGATCTGGAAATCCGGATGGGCATGCACCAGTTCGCCCTTCTTCTCCAGGGGCAGCACGCGGCGGTTGTCGGTGAGGGGGTGGATCACCACGGTGGTGTCCTGGCGGGCCTCCACCACTTCGTCCAGATAGCAGATGGCGCCATGGCGGGCGGCGATGGCCAGGGGACCGTCCTGCCACTCGGTGCCCGAGGCGGACAGCAGGAAGCGGCCCACCAGGTCGGAGGCGGTCATGTCCTCGTTGCAGGCCACGGTGATGAGCGGCTTGCCCAGCTTCCAGGCCATGTATTCCACGAAGCGGGTCTTGCCGCAGCCGGTGGGGCCCTTGAGCATCATGGGCATGCGCACCGAGTAGGCGGCCTCGAACAGTTCCACCTCGTCGGCGACGGGCCGGTAGTAGGGTTGCTGGGTAATGCGGTACTGGTCGATGACGTTGCTCATGCTCAACTCCTGGTGGGAAGCGGTGAAAGGTGAACAGCCGGGCTCACGTTTCACGCCTCGGAAAGCAAAAGCCCCCGCCACGCCTCGGCGCGGCGGGGGCCGATCGTTCAGGCCGCCGCGCTCAGACGGTCTTGCCGCGATAGATCACCATGGCCGCCCCCTGGGACTGGGCGAAGTTGTCGTAGCCGATGAGACGCACATGGTTGTTGGGGTTGGCCTTGTGGCAAGCCTCGGCCTCGGCCAGGATCTTGTCCACGTCGGTCTCGCCGAACATGGGCAGCTTCCACATGTACCAGTAGGAGTCCATCAGGTGTTCGGGCTCGGTGTGCTCGATGGCGGGGTTCCAGCCCTTCTTGACGATGTATTCCACCTGCTTGCGGATGCCGTCGGCGGTCATGGGGGGCAGGTAAGAGAAGGTCTCGAACTTGCGGCTGGCGGGGTCCGAGAGGCGGGAGTTGTAGTCTTGCATTTCAATTCCTTTGCTAGAAAGCGTTTCGTTTGGCGGAGGACGGCCTCGGCGGGGTCACATCCCCGCCAGCAAAGCGGCGGGGCCCCTGCTCCGCCCTCCGAGACCGTTACTTGTGGGCCACGTCCAGCTTGTCCACGGTGTCGAACTCGAACTTGATCTCTTTCCAGGTTTCCATGGCGATCTTCAGTTCGGGGCTGTTGGCGGCGGCCTTCTCCAGCACGGCCTTGCCTTCCTTCTCGATGGGCACACCCTGGTTGCGGGCTTCCACGCAGGCTTCCAGGGCGACCCGGTTGGCGGCCGCACCCGCGGCGTTGCCCCAGGGGTGGCCCAGGGTGCCGCCACCGAACTGCAACACGGAGTCGTCACCGAAGATGGTCACCAGGGCCGGCATGTGCCATACGTGGATGCCGCCAGAGGCCACGGCGAAGGCGCCGGGCATGGAGCCCCAGTCCTGGTCGAAGAAGATGCCGCGGCTGCGGTCTTCCTTGATGTAGGACTCGCGCAACAGGTCGATCCAGCCCAGGGTGGAGGCCCGGTCGCCTTCCAGCTTGCCCACCACGGTGCCGGTGTGCAGATGGTCACCGCCGGACAGGCGCAGGATCTTGGTCAGCACGCGGAAGTGGATGCCGTGATGGGGGTTGCGGTCCAGCACGGCGTGCATGGCGCGGTGGATGTGCAGCAGCACGCCGTTGTCGCGGCACCAGTTGGCCAGGCCCGTGTTGGCGCAGAAGCCGCCGGTGATGTAGTCGTGCATGATGATGGGGGCGCCGATTTCCTTGGCGTACTCGGCCCGCTTGTACATCTCTTCCGGGGTGGGGGCGGTCACGTTCAGGTAGTGGCCCTTGCGCTCGCCGGTTTCCCGCTCCGCCTTGTGGATGGCTTCCATGACGAAGTCGAAGCGCTGGCGCCAGCGCATGAAGGGCTGGCTGTTGACGTTCTCGTCATCCTTGGTGAAGTCCAGACCGCCGCGCAGGCACTCATAGACGGCGCGGCCGTAGTTCTTGGCGGACAGACCCAGCTTGGGCTTGATGGTGCAGCCCAGCAAGGGACGGCCGTACTTGTTCATGATGTCCCGTTCCACCTGGATGCCGTGGGGCGGGCCGCCGCAGGTCTTCACATAGGCGATGGGGAAGCGCACGTCTTCCAGACGCAGGGCGCGCACCGCCTTGAAGCCGAACACGTTGCCCACCAGGGAGGTGAACACGTTGACCACGGAACCTTCCTCGAACAGGTCGATGGGATAGGCGATGAAGGCGTAGAAGCAGGTGTCGTCGCCGGGCACGTCCTCGATGGCGTAGGCGCGGCCCTTGTAGTAGTCCAGGTCGGTCAGCAGATCGGTCCACACCGTCGTCCAGGTGCCGGTGGAGGATTCGGCGGCCACGGCGGCGGCGGCTTCCTCACGGTCCACGCCGGGCTGGGGGGTGATCTTGAAAACGGCCAGGATGTCGGTGTCCAGGGGGGTGTACTCGGGCATCCAGTAGGTCTGGCGGTATTCCTTCACGCCAGCGTTGTAGGTCTTCACAGCCATGTATCGCTCCTTGCAAGGATGTTGGTTGGTCCGCCGGATTGGTCCGCGCCCAACCCGAGGTGAGCGAATCATGCGGCCGAAGAATAATAAATAACAGTCACTATTTTCTATAAATAAAATAGAGTTCTATCTATGAATTGGCGTCGTCTAACGATGCCTGTCGTCACCCACACTTCACGTTTCACGGGGGGAATCCATGCGCCATCACACCACCTTTCGCCAGTTGGAAATCTTCGAGGCCATTGCCCGTCTTGGCAGCTTCACCCGGGCCTCGGAGGAGCTTTACCTGACCCAGCCCACCGTCTCCATGCAGATGAAAAAGCTCACCGACATCGTCGGCGTGCCCCTGGTGGAGCAGGTGGGCAAGAAGGTGCTGCTCACCGAGGATGGCCGGGAACTGGCCCAGGCCAGCCGGGAGATATTCGCCATCCTGGACCGCTACACCATGTCCGTGGCCCAGCGCCGGGGCCTGGAGAAGGGGCGGCTCAGGCTCATGGCCATCACCACCGCGTCTTACTTCGCGCCCCGTCTGCTGGGGGAATTCAGCAAGCTGCACCCCGGCATCGAGGTGAGCCTGCGGGTCACCAACAAGGAACAGGTGCTGGCCAGCATGGCCGACAACCTGGACGACCTTTACCTGCTGGGTACGCCGCCGGAGGAGTTCGACGTGGTGGCTACCCCCATCATGGACAACCCCATCGTGGTGCTGGCCCCCCCAGACCATCCCCTGGCGAAGCAGAAACGCCTCTCTCTGAAGCAACTGGCCCAGGAACACTGGGTCATGCGCGAGGCCGGCTCCGGCACCCGCAAAGCCATCGAGGACCTATTCCACCAACAGGGCCTGGACATCCGCCCCCGTCTGGAGCTGGGCAGCAATGAAGCCATCAAGCAGGCCATCCTGGCCGGCCTGGGCATCTCCGCACTGTCCTGCCACGCCCTGACCCTGCACCAGCCCGGCCAGTTCGCGGTGCTGGATGCGGAAGGCTTTCCCATCCAGCGCCACTGGTATGCCGTTTACCCCGCCGGACGGCGGATCTCCGTGGTGGCGCAAGCCTTCCTGGATTTCCTCCTCAGCCAGCGCGAAGCGCTTTCCCGTTCGCCTGCGGGGGGCACTGCTTGCTGAGCGCGGAACACGCGATCAAACCCGCTGCCGCCGGCAGCAGCATCCCGAATCTTGCATACCGAGACGGCCACGGGCCCACCCGCCCTGCGCGGAAGGCGAACCGTGAATGCGCCCTTCAGGTGGGCATGTTGAGCAGGCCCTGGGCCAGCAACTGGTCGATCTCCCGCTCCGCCTGGGCCCAGTCCTCCGCGGCATTGCCGCCATGGAAACCGCGCCGCTCGGCAATGTAATAGGCAGCCACCTCGATGTAATGCAGGCGCTGTTCCGGAGTCACGGTGGGCCTTGCCTCTTGCTTGGCGGCCTTGGGCGTAGTCGTGCCAGTTGCCGCGGACTTGGCGGCGCGAGGCTTCGCGGATGTTGCGGTCTTGGACGCGGCGTCGGGTTTGGCCGCGGCCGCCTTCTTGGCCGGCGCTGCGGCCTTGGCGGGGGCCGTTTTCCTGGCCGTGGTCTTTTCACCTGCGGCCTTCGTCTTGGCGGCTGCCTTCGGCTTTTCAGCAGCCTCCGCCTGCACGGTGGCGGCCGCCTTCTTGGGCGCGGTGGTCTCGGATGATTTCTTGCTGCTGGCCATGGTTCACTTCTCCCCGTGGATGAATGTCAGGCTGACGTGACGATCAGGAGCACCATAAACTTCGATCACAACGTTGTTTATAGCTGCTTTCCCGGCGCGTACCGCTCTCGAACGGACAAGCCGTGCCGGGGGGATATTTTGTCGTTTTCCGGAAAAGTTTTTGCATGAATTTTTGACGACGGCCGCCGCTACGCGGCTTAACTTGCTGACGCAAGTTAGCCTGCGCTGAAAGCTGCCCGTCCTGGCCCTCACTTCGTCAGCGCCAGGAAAAGCTCGGGATAGGGCTTTTAGCTTCGGCCGCCGCTACGCGGCTTAACTTGCTGACGCAAGTTAGCCTGCGCTGAAAGCTGCCCGTCCTGGCCCTTACTTCGTCAGCGCCAGGAAAAGCTCGGGATAGGGCTTTTAGCTTCGGCCGCCGCTACGCGGCTTAACTTGCTGACGCAAGTTAGCCTGCGCTGAAAGCTGCCCGTCCTGGCCCTTACTTCGTCAGCGCCAGGAAAAGCTCGGGCAGCTTTTCCGGCAGGCGTTGGATGTTGTCGACTATGGTGTAGTGTTTGCCGAAGATGTCGCCCACATACTCGTCGGCCTTGCGATCCAGGTTGATGCAGTAGGTGAAGATGCCCTTCTGGTCCAGTTCCCTGACGGCCCGGCGGGCGTCCTCGATGAGCAGGCGCTCGTCCTGGACGTCCACGTCGGCGGGCTGGCCATCGGTGAGGATGAGCATGAGCTTCTTGTCTGCGGGGCGCGCTTCCAGATAGTGGGCGGCATGGCGCAGGGCGGCGCCCATGCGGGTGGACCAGCCGGCCTGCATGGCGGCCAGGCGGGCCTTCACCTCGTCGCTCCAGTGCTCGCTGTAGCCCTTGATGTGCAGGTAATGCACGTCGTGGCGGGTGTTGGAATGGAAGCCGGCGATGGCGAAGGGGTCCCCCAGACGCTCGATGGCCCAGGCCAGCAGGGACACCGCCTCCTGGGAGAGTTCCAGGATGGTCTGCGCATTTTCGTTGGCTCCGCCGGCGGCCCCGGTTTTGACTTTCTCGTTCAGGGATTCGGACAGGTCCAGGAGCAACATCACGGCGATGTTGCGGCCGCTGGTCCGGTGACTCATGTTGATGCGGGGGTCCGGGGTGGCGCCGCCCTTGAAGTCGATGAGGGAACGGATGGCCACGTCCAGGTCCAGCTCGCTGCCCTCCTCCTGGTAGCGGATGCGCACCTTGTCCTGGGGCTTGAGCAGATCGAGGATGCGCTTCAGGCGTTTGGCCAGCGCGTCGTGTTTCTGCAGTAGGCGATCGATCTCGGCCGCGTTGCCCTTGGGGTGCAGGTGCTCGTATAGGCTCACCCAGTCCGGGCGGTAGGTCTGGCTGTGGTAGTCCCATTCCGGATAGTGGCGCGGCGGCAGGGTCTGGACCTCGGATGCCTTCTTCAGCTTCTTGTCAGGATCGTCGAAGAAGTCCTCGTCGTCGCTGTCCTCGATGTACTGCCACATATGGCGGTTGTCGTCACGGTAGTCGATCACCGTGTCGTCGAACCAGACCTTGGCGAACTGGTCGCTCTGCCGGCGGGTGCGCGCCACGTAGGACAGGGCCAGGTCGGCGACCTCCCGGGTGCTGGCTTCACCCTGGGCCATCAGCGCATGGAAGCGCCGGGTGAATTCCAACAGGTCCGGGTCCTGGTAAGGGTGGTGCGGGTCCAGCAGGGCCCGGGACTGCATGGCCAGGCGATGGCGCAGGCAGGACATGGTTTCCGGGTCGCAGGCGCCTTCCACGGGCGTGGGATGCAGGGCCAGGAAGATGCGGCGCAGGCCGGGATATTGCCGGATCAGCAGGGTCTCCACGCGGCAGTCCTCGAAAAACTCGATGGCCATGCGCTGGAAGGGGCTGTAGTTGTCGGCGATGAGGGGTCGGGTCCAGCGCCGGTGGCCCACCATGTGGGCCAGCACGGCCCGGTAGCGGTCGATGCCCGGGATGCCATGGGCGGCGTCGAAGACGTCCGGCACCCGCATCCCCAGTTTGTCGTAGTAGGGCACGGGCTTGCGCAGCTCGTCGAAGGCCGTGGAATAGGGTACGAGCTGGTCCGGGTCCCGCCACAGGCCCCGCAGGTAGAGATCCAGCTTGCGCTCCACGTCGGCGAACAGCACGCCGTGCCGTTCCCGCTGCATCACCGCCCGGCTGTCCGCCGAGTGGAGGCTGAAATAGTCCTTCTGCCGGTCCGGATGGTTGCGGTAGTTGCGGATGCCGTATTCCACCCAGTTGCGCACCCCTTCCATGGACAGCTGACTGAATAGGAAGGGGGCCTGGGCGAAGAACTCGGGCAGGCCCGGGCTGGGGAAGGTGGTGTGGTGGCCATGGATGGAGCCGGTGGTGCGCTCCATGAAGTCCAGGGCGATGTCCAGGTAGCGCTGCATCTGCTCCCGGGCTTGCAGCCGGCGGGCCACAGGGGCCAGGGTCTGGAGGAAGGGCGTGATGGCCTTGCCGTTGGGGGACTTCTGCATGCGCTGGATGAAGGCCATGACCTGGGGCAGGGCTTCCTCGCCGATGGCCTGGGCGGCGGAGGGCCATTCCTCCAGGAAGGCCAGCATGGGCTCCACCCCCCGGCCCAGCTTGCCGATGACCCGGGCCGCCTCCAGGAAGGCGTCGATGCCCGGCCGGCTCAGCACCGCCAGGGCCTCGGCCATGATGTCCTCGAACACCTCCTCCACGGGCTTGAAGCGGGTGTCGAGCTGAGCCCAGTAGGCCTTCATCAAGGGGTGCTGGTATGCGGTTTCGGCTTCGGTCATTGCTTTCCTCTCTCCTCCTCCGCAAGCGGGAGAGGGGGCTAATCAGGCGAATGTGGTATCGATGGCGTGATCCAGGGTCTCGCGGATGTCGGCGTCGTCGGTGATGGGCCGCACCAGAGCCATCCGGCAGGCCTCCACCGGGTTCACCCCGTCCTTGATGAGGGTGGCGGCGTAGACCAGCAGGCGGGTGGAGATGCCCTCATCCAGGCCGTGGCCCTTGAGGTTGCGGGCGGTGTGGCCGATCTTCACCAGCTTGCCGGCGGTGGCCTCGTCCAGGCCCGTTTCCCGGGCCAGGATGGTGGTCTCCAGGGCAGCGTCCGGGTAGTCGAAGTCGAAGGCGGTGAAGCGCTGCTTGGTGGACTGTTTCAGGTCTTTCATCAGGGACTGGTAGCCCGGGTTGTAGCTGATCACCAGCTGGAAATCGGGATGGGCCTCGATGAGCTCCCCCTTCTTGTCCAGGGGCAGGGTGCGGCGGTGGTCGGTGAGGGGGTGGATCACCACGGTGGTGTCCTGACGGGCCTCCACGATCTCGTCCAGGTAGCAGATGGCGCCGATGCGGGCGGCGGTGGTGAGCGGGCCGTCCAGCCAGCGGGTGCCGTTGGCTTCCAGCAGGTAGCGGCCCACCAGGTCGCTGGCGGTCATGTCCTCGTTGCAGGCCACGGTGATGAGGGGTTTGCCGAGTTTCCAGGCCATGTACTCCACGAAGCGGGATTTGCCGCAGCCCGTGGGGCCCTTGACCATCACCGGCAGGCGGTTGCGGTAGGCGGCCTCGTAGAGCGCGATTTCATTGCCCTGGGGTTGGTAATAGGGCTCCTTGTGAACCTTGTATTGCTCTTTGTCGGTACTCATTGCGTCCTCCTTGCCTGCGTCGCGGGCAGGGTTTCGGTTCCATAAAATAAAAAACGCCCCCGGGACGGGGGCGTTTCGACCGCAAAAGGGCAGTGGTGATGCAACCGAGCCCGCTCTGGGGTCGCACCTCCCGCCTTACGGCGGCAGGCACTGCTCCGCCCTCCGCCGGGCTTAGGAAGTGCTGAATAACTCCCCTCTCCCCGCGGGAGAGGGGGCAATAAATCAGCGTTTCCCTTACTTGTGCACGCCCAGCTTCTCGCGCCAGCCGGGATAGAGCTTGTCGGCGTCGTTGGGGAAGGACTCGAAGGCCCGGGCGAATTCCTTGTGCTCCTTGGCCCACTCGATGGGGTCGGCGCCGGCCTTCCAGCACTCGTAGGACTGGCGCAGAGAGATGGCGCCGGCCGCCGGGCTGTCGATGTGGCCGTAGGAGCCGCCGCCGGCGGTATTGATGACGTTGCCGTGGCCCAGGTTCTGGAAGAATCCGGGCAGGCGCAGGGCGTTCATGCCACCGGAGATGATGGGGGTGGTGGGCTTCATGCCGTACCACTTCTGGTAGTAGACCGGGCCCTGGCACTCGTCCCGCTCGATCATGTAGGCGATCAGGCGGTCGTCGGCGCCGCCTTCCATCTTGCCGTAGCCCATGGTGCCCACGTGGATGCCGGAGGCGCCCTGCAGACGGGCGATCTTGGCCAGCACGAAGGCGGTGTAGCCGCGCTTGGCCGAGGGCGAGGTGATCATGCCGTGGCCGGCACGGTGGTAGTGCAGGTACTGGTTGGGGTACTGGCGCCGGGCGGTGGTGATCATGCCGGGGCCGCCGACGAAACCATCCACCAGGAAGGCCACCTTGTCGGCATCCGGGCCGAAGGTTTCGAGGATGAAGTCGGCGCGGGCGCACATCTCGTAGTGGTCGTCGGCGGTGATGTTGGCGGAGAACAGCTTGGCCTGGCCGGTCTCATCCTGGGCGCGCTTGAGGGCATCGGCCACCAGGGGGATGGTCTTCTTCAGCGGCGCGAACACCTGATTGCCCTGGGGCTCGTCGTTCTTGATGAAGTCGCCGCCCAGCCAGAACTGGTAAGCGGCCTGGGCGAAGGGCTCGGGGCGCAGGCCCAGCTTGGGCTTGATGATGGTGCCGGCGATGTAACCGCCGTCCTTGATGGGGCGGCCGAGGATGCGCCACAGGTCGGAGATATCCTTGGACGGACCGTCGAACAGCTGGATGGCGCGCTCTGGCACGTAGAAGTCGATCATCTTGGCGTGCTCGATGTCACCCATGCCCTGGTTGTTACCGATGGCCAGCGTCAGGAAGGAAACGATCATCATGCGGCCGTCGGTGACATTGCGGTCGAACAGCTCCAGGGGATAGGCGATGCGCATATCCTCGGTGGCTTCGTCGATGTAATACACCAGGGCGTCCACGCCCTTGGTGAACTCGTCGGTGGTGGAGACTTCCACGTTGGTGCCGGTGGAAGACTCGGCGGCGAAGTGGGCGGCGGCCTCCAGATAGCCGTGGCCGGCCTTGGGTTTCATCTTGTAGGCCACCAGGATGTGCTTGCCACCCTTGATCAGTTCTTCTTCCTTGAGGGACAGGTCAGCGTAACGTGCGGATTGATCCATTGCTCATCTCCTAAAATGTGGGGAAACCCCGGTGCGAGTGGGGCCTACTATACGCAGCCGCCTGCATAAGTAATATTCAGATGTTCTTATCCTGCGCATAATCAAACCCTTATGCTTCAGGGCATTCCTGATCCCTCTTCCGCGAGGCCGAAATGATCCACCCCACCCTGCGCCAGCTTCAGGTGTTCGAAGCCGTGGCCCGACACCGTTCCTTCTCCCGGGCGGCGGAGGAGTTGCACCTGTCCCAGCCCGGCGTATCCATGCAGGTCAAGCAGCTGGACGAAATGGCCGGCCTGCCCCTGATCGAGCAAGTGGGCAAGAAGATCTACCTCACGGAGGCGGGAGAGGTGGTGTACCAGTGCTGCCAGCACGTGGCCCAGCAGATCTCTGAGCTGGACGAGACCCTGGCCCGCATGAAAGGCCTGGACAAGGGGGAACTGAAAATCTCCGCGGTGAGCACCACCAAGTACTTCGCGCCCCGCCTGCTGGCGGCCTTTTCCCAGCGCCACCCCCAGCTCAAGGTGCGCCTGGACGTGGGCAACCGGGAGAAGCTGCTCACCGCCCTGGCCCACAACGACGTGGACCTGGTGATCATGGGCAAGCCGCCGGCGGACCTGGACCTGGAGGCCCACGCCTTCATGGACAACCCCCTGGTGATCATCGCCCCGCCTCATCATCCCCTGGCGAGAAAGAAAAGGATCCCCGCCACCGCACTGGAAGGCGAGACCTTCATCATGCGGGAGCCCGGCTCCGGCACCCGGGCCGCCACGGAACGCTTCTTCGCCGAGCACCAGGCCACCCTCACTCCGGGTATGGAGATGAACAGCAACATCGCCATCCAACGGGCCGTGGAGGCGGGCCTGGGTCTGGGGCTGGTGTCCCGCCACACCCTGGACATGGAACTGAAGCTCAAGCGCCTGGTGGTGCTGGATGTGGAAGACACCCCCATCCTGCGCCACTGGTACATCGTGCACCGGCCCGGCAAGCGCTTTTCCTCTGCCGCCCGGAGCTTCATCGACTTCATGCGCACCGACGCGGGCAAGGCCCTGGCTGAACCGGTCTGAGATAATCCTAAAAACCTCAGTTGACCGCTGGGTGGCCATTGAGAAGGCGCATGGATTGTGACGTTTGTGGCTGTGTTCACGCTCACCCGGAAGGTGAGCCCGCTACGCGCCCGCTTTCCGGCCCAGGCAGGCGCCTGGCTTTGTCGCTCCTCCTTGCAGGGAACGACCCTGCGGCGTCGTCGCTTCGCGCCAGACACCCGCCTGGTCCGGCCTTCGGACGCGTTCAACTGAGGTTTTTAGGATAATTCCAGCTATTCCTCAAGCGCCCCGCACCCCATGACGCCCCAAGATCTGTCCCACGCCATCGAGGCGGTGGAACTCTGCCTGGACTTCGCCCGGCCTGCGGACGGGCAGCTCTCCGCCTTCTTCCGACACTATCCCAAGCTGGGGGGGCGGGAGCGCGCTTTCGTGGCCGAGACGGTCTATGGCGTGTTGCGCCGCCTGCGCACCCTGGAATTCCTGGCATCCGGCGACAGCGGCCGCGCGCCCACCCCCCGCCGCCTGGTGCTGGCCTGGCTGGCCCGCTTCGGCGGTCACAACCTGCGGGAACTGGAACCCCTGGTGGGTAAGCACAGGGCGGAGCTGGAGTGGCTGCGGGGCGTCAAGGGCGCGGGCCTGGGTGCCCTGTCCGAGGCCCAACGCCTGGACCTGCCGGACTGGCTGCATGAACGCCTGGCCGCCCTGTATGGCGATGCCCTGCCCGGCCTCATGGAGGCCTTGAACGCCCCCGCCCCCCTGGACCTGCGCATCAATCCCGCCAAACTCACCCGGGAGGCGGCCCTGGCCGCGCTGACGCGGGACGGCCTGGCCGCGGCACCTACCCCCTGGTCCCCCCTGGGCCTGCGCATGCAGGGCAAGCCCGTCCTGCAGAAGCATCCCCTGTTCCTGGACGGCAGCCTGGAGGTGCAGGACGAGGGCAGCCAGATCCTGGGCCAGCTCCTGGCGCCGCGACGGGGGGAGATGGTGTGCGACTTCTGCGCCGGCGCCGGCGGCAAGACCCTGCTGCTGGGGGCCCTGATGCGCGGTACTGGCCGCCTCTATGCCTTCGACGTCTCGGAAAAACGCCTGGCCAGGCTCAAGCCCCGCCTGGCCCGTTCCGGCCTGTCCAACGTGCAGGCCCAAGTCATCGCCAACGAGCGGGACACCCGGGTAAAACGCCTGGCGGGCAAGTTCGACCGGGTGCTGGTGGATGCCCCCTGTTCCGGCCTGGGCACCCTGCGCCGCAACCCGGACCTGAAGTGGCGACAAAGCCCGGAATCCGTGGCCGAACTGGTCGAGAAGCAGCAGGCCATCCTGGCATCCGCCAGCCGGCTGGTGAAACCCGGAGGCCGTCTGGTCTATGCCACGTGCAGCCTGTTGACGGAAGAGAACGAAGCCGTCGTCGATGCCTTTCTGGCGTCCCATCCGGAGTTCCATCTGTTGCCGGCGGGAGAGGTGCTGGCCGCCCAGCGTATCGACCTGCAGATGGGCGACTACCTGCGCCTGGACCCGGCCCGGCATGGCACGGATGGCTTCTTTGCAGCGGTCCTGGATCGCACCGCGGCATGAGGACTGGACTGGCCGCCCTACTGCTGACGGGGATCGCCACCCTGGCCGCCGCCGAGCCCCTCACCCTGACCGCCCGGGGCGAGGTCCAGGTGGCCTTCACCCCAGGCGACGATGCGGGGGCCTTGGTGGTCAACGCCATCCGCCAGGCCCGGCGCCAGATCCTGGTGCAGGCCTACAGCCTCACCCACAAGGACATCGCCGAGGCCCTGGTGGCGGCAAAGCGGCGGGGCGTGGAAGTCCTGGTCATCGCCGACCGCCAGCAGATGGAAACCCTCGCCACCAGCCTGGTGGCCTGGCTGGCGGGACAAGGGGTGCCGGTGTGGCTCGACGGGGACCATGCCGCCGCCCACAACAAGGTCATGGTGCTGGACGCGGGCACGCCCCAGGCCACCCTCATCACCGGCAGCTTCAATTTCACCCACGCCGCCCAGCACCGCAACGCGGAGAACCTCCTGATCCTGCGGGGCAATGCCCCTCTGGCGGAAGCCTACGCGGCCAACTGGCGACGGCACCGCATCCACAGCCTCAAGCTGGGCCCGTGACGGACCGCCCCGGACAGGTCCCTACTGGCAATCCGCTCCCCAAGCCCGCCGTCCAGGCGTAGAGTAGTCAGCCGCAATACCGATTCACCGATTCGAGTACCCCATGAACGTCTTTTTGAATGGCCTGATCCAACTACCCTGGTGGGGCTACGTCCTGGTCGCCCTGGCCCTGACCCACGTCACCATCGCCAGCGTCACCATCTACCTGCACCGCTGCCAGGCCCACCGGGCCCTGGAGTTGCATCCCATTGCCTCCCATTTCTTCCGCTTCTGGCTATGGCTCACCACCGGCATGGTCACCAAGGCCTGGGCCGCCATCCACCGCAAACACCATGCCAAATGCGACACCCCGGAAGACCCCCACAGTCCCCAGGTGCTGGGCTTGGCCAAAGTACTTTGGGAAGGTGCCGAGCTGTACAAGGCCGAGGCGCAGAACGCCGAAACCCTGGAACGCTATGGCCACGGCACCCCGGAGGACTGGCTGGAGCGCAATGTTTACACCCCCCACGCCAACAAGGGCATCGTCCTGATGCTGGTCCTGGACCTGGTGCTGTTCGGGCCCATCGGCCTCACCGTCTGGGCCGTGCAGATGCTCTGGATCCCTTTCTTCGCCGCCGGCGTCATCAACGGCGTGGGCCACTACTGGGGCTATCGCAACTTCACCTGCGAGGACGCCAGCACCAACATCCTGCCCTGGGGCATCCTCATCGGCGGCGAGGAACTGCACAACAACCACCACGCCTACGGCAGTTCCGCCAAGCTCTCCAACCGCTGGTACGAGTTCGACATCGGCTGGCTTTACATCCGGACCCTGGAAATCCTGGGCCTGGCCAGCGTGAAAAAGGTGGCGCCCAAGGTGCGCTGGGGCGAGGTCAAGCACTTCTGCGACGCGGAGCTGCTCCACGCCGTCATCACCCACCGCTACGACGTGCTCACCCGCTATGCCCGGGCCATCCGGGCCATCACCCGCCAGGAGCTGGCCCGGCTGGGGGACAACATGCCGGACCGCAAGCAAGTGATGCGCTGGCTGAATCTGGACAAGACCAAGCTGAAGACCGAAGAGCGGGAGACCTTGGCCCGGGTGCTGGCCGGCAGCGAGCGCATCAAGCAGCTCTATCTGATGCGCCAGGAACTGGCGGCCCTCTGGGGACGATCCTCCGCCACCCGGGAGCAACTGGTGTTCCAGCTCCAGGACTGGTGCCGCAAGGCCGAGGAAAGCGGCATCGAGGCCCTGTCCCAGTTTTCCCTCAAGTTGCGCAGCTACGCCTGAAATAGCCCTCTGACGCGCCGCCATGCTCCTACGCCATCCGGCCGCTGTCCTGCTGGTGGCGGGCTTGGGCATCCTGGGCGGATGCACGGGGCTGCTGCAAACCACGCCCGTCCCGGCCGATCTGTCTCCAGGCACGGCAGCCGGCGCGGCACGGCTCACGGAGGACGGGGACCATCCCCTGATCCTGCGCGGTGTGGATGGGCAGCTTGTCCCCTTCCGGGTGTACATGCCCGCCCTCATCACCCACCACTACCTGCTCGCCCCCGGAAGACACCTCCTGTGGGTCCAGACCCTGGCGGATGTGCTGTATCCATTGCCCATCCCCCTGGGCCACATCCATTGCTACGTGCTGGAGGCCGACCTGGCCGCCGGCAAGACCTACCGCCTGAAGGAAAACATCCCCAGCAAAGAGGCCTGGGTGGTCCAGGGTGAGGGCCCGGGAGAAGTCATCGCCCGGGGCCCCTTGGTGGACAGCTTCCTGGCGGGCACCCGAACCTGCGCATGGCCTTGAATCCGGTGGAGGCGGGAATGACCTGACTTCCCGTCAAACGCGGCGGTCAGGCATCAAGGGGCCAGCCGCTGCAGCTGCTCGTTCAGGATGAGCAGCTTGCGGTCGATGTCCCGCACCGCTGGGTGCTGGTCCGTATATTTCACCAGGAGCTTGGCCCGCTCTGCTTCCAGACGCTTGATATGGGCCTGGATTTCCTCCCGGTCACGGTAAGGCGCCTCCACGGCTGGTCGGCCCTCCAGACGCTGCACGCGGCGCTCCAGGTCATCCAGGCGCTGATGCATCAACGGGGTGTTTTCAACCGCGGGCGAGGCAGGCGGGGTTGCCGCGCACCCGGTCAGAAAACCGCCCAGTGCCAGCACCCACGAAGTCTTGCCAGAAATCAAGTGCTTCGCCATTTCAAACCCCCTTTCATGCCTGCATGTCCACCCTGTTCAGGCTAGGCCCTGCCTGGGCACAAGGAAAGCAGGTACAACAAACAAAAAACCCCGCCGCGGCGGGGTTTTTCTGGGGGGAACCCTGCTTACTTCAGCTTGGTTTCCTTGTATTCCACATGCTTACGCGCCTTGGGGTCGTACTTCATGATGGCCATCTTTTCGGGCATGGTCTTCTTGTTCTTGGTGGTGGTGTAGAAGTGACCGGTGCCGGCGGTGGACTCCAGCTTGATCTTTTCGCGTGCGCCTTTAGCCATGTCGGTTCTCCTTAGATCTCACCAGCGGCGCGCAGATCGGCCAGGACCACGTCGATGCCCTTCTTGTCGATGAGGCGCAGGGCGGCGTTGGTGACCCGCAGACGCACCCAGCGGTTTTCGCTCTCAACCCAGAAGCGGCGGTTCTGCAGGTTGGGCAGGAAACGGCGCTTGGTCTTGTTGTTGGCGTGGGAGACGTTGTTTCCCACCATCGGCTTTTTGCCGGTCACTTGGCATACACGGGCCATGATTCGTACCCCGGAATTCGGTTGGCATCAAAAAGGACGCGATTTATAGCACGGTTTTTCCACCCGGGTCAAAGCCAACCGCGTTCAGCGAAAGAAACCCCCTGGCTGCCGGCGACGATGAAGTGATCCAACACCTTCACGTCCACCAGGCCCAGGGCGGTTTTCAGTTGATCCGTGAGCCAGCGGTCCGCCTGGGAAGGCTCCGCCACGCCCGAGGGGTGGTTGTGGGCCAGGATGATGCCGGCGGCATTGTGGGCCAGGGCCCGCTTCACCACCTCCCGCGGGTAGACCGAGGTCTGGGTGAGGGTGCCCCGGAACAGCTCCTCCCGGGCCAGCACCCGGTTCTGGGCATCCAGGAACAGGGCCATGAACACCTCGTGGCCCAAACCGCCCAGCTGAAGACGCAAGTAGTCCCGGACCGCCCCCGGGGAGCCCAGGGCATCCCCTTGTACCATCGCCTCCCCCAGGGCCCGGCGGGCCATCTCCAACACGGCCTGGAGCTGGGCATACTTGGCGGGGCCCATGCCGGGAAAGGCGGCGAAATCGGCCCGGCCGGCATGGAACAGCCGCGTCAGGCTGCCAAAGTGGGCCAGCAGGTCCCGGGCCAGTTCCACCGCGCTTTTGCCCCTGACCCCCACGCGCAGGAAGATGGCCAGGAGTTCGGCATCGGAAAGCGCGGATGCACCGCGCTGCAACAATTTCTCTCGAGGTCGCTCCCCCTCGGGCCAGTCGGTGATGGCCATGCCTGCCTCCCCTATTCATCCTAAAAACCTCAGTTGAACGCGTCCGAAGGCCGGACCAGGCGGGTGTCTGGCGCGAAGCGACGACGCCGCAGGGTCGTTCCCTGCAAGGAGGAGCGACAAAGCCAGGCGCCTGCCTGGGCCGGAAAGCGGGCGCGTAGCGGGCTCACCTTCCGGGTGAGCGTGAACACAGCCACAAACGTCACAATCCATGCGCCTTCTCAATGGCCACCCAGCGGTCAACTGAGGTTTTTAGGTTCATTGGGAGGTGGCATTCTCCAACAAGGTGATCCAATGCACCACCGGCACCTGGGCCCCGGCGGCCAGATGCACCTGGCAGCCGATGTTGGCCGTGGCGATGACCTCTGGCCCGGCAGCATGGAGGTGGTCCAGCTTGCGCTCCCGCAAAGTGCGGGACAACGCCGGCTGGAGCAGGGCGTAGGTGCCGGCGGATCCGCAACAGAGATGGGATTCGCCGAAAGGCACCAGTTCGAAGCCCGCCCGGGCAAGGATGTCTTCCACCACACCCCGCACCTGCTGGCCATGCTGGAGGCTGCACGGGGGGTGGAAGGCCACGCGGCGGGTCTTGGAGACACGGAGTCCGGCCAGGTCCTCCTTCACCAGTACCTCGGACAAATCCATCGCCAGGGCCGACACCCGGACTGCCTTGTCCCGGTAGTCCGGATCGTGGCGCAGGTGGTGGCCATAGTCTTTCACCAGGCTGCCACAGCCGCTGGCGGTCATGACGATGGCCTGCGCCCCGGCTTCAATGTGAGGCCACCAGGCGTCGATGTTGCGGCGCATGGCCGCCAGGGCGGCATCCGGAGCGGCCAGATGCTGGTGGATGGCGCCGCAGCAGCCGGCCCCGGCGGCGGCCAGAAGGCGAATGCCCAGGCGATCCAACACCCGGGCGGCGGCGGCGTTGGTGTCCGGCGCCAGGGCGGGTTGCACGCAACCTTCCAGCACCAGCATGGAACGGGCGTGGGCGGTGCTTGGCCAGGGCTTGGCTTCCACGGCCGGTGGCACCTGCTCCCGCAAAGGGCGGGGCAGGAATTCCCTCACAGCTTGGCCCACCTTCAGGGCCGGATCGAACAGGGCCGGTGTGGTCAGGCCAGCGCGCACGGCCGTGCGCGCCACCTGCTCGGCCAATGGCCGGGGCGCGCGCTGCTCGGCGATGGTGCGGCCGATGTCCACCAGGCGGCCGTATTGCACGCCCGACGGACAGGTGGTCTCGCAATTGCGGCAGGTGAGGCAGCGGTCCAGGTGCAGACGGGTCTCCACCGTCACGGGCTGCCCTTCCAGCATCTGCTTCATCAGATAGATGCGGCCCCGGGGCCCATCCAGCTCGTCTCCCAGGATCTGGTAGGTGGGGCAGGTGGCGTTACAGAAACCACAATGGACGCAGGTGCGCAGGATGGCCTCGGCTTCCCGGCCTTCGGGGGTATCCAGCAGGTCCTGGGGCAGATGGGTTTCCATTACAGCCCTTCGTACATCACGCCGGGGTTGAGGATGCCCGCCGGGTCGAAGGCGGCCTTGATGCGCTGGTGCAGGGCCATCAGGGCAGGTGGCAGGGGCTGGAACACCGGGCCCGTGCCGTCATGACCCCGGAACAGGGTGGCATGGCCGCCCGCCGTGGCGGCAGCGGCGCGAATGCCGGCGGCCGGCGCAGCCGACACCAGCCAGCGCTGGGCCCCACCCCATTCCGTGAGCCACATGCCGGGCATATCCATAACAGGCGTGGCAGGCGGTACGGACAGGCGCCACAGCGGTTTTTCCGTCTGGAAGAACGGCAGGGTCTGCTCCCGGACCCTGGTCCAGAGGGACGCGTCCTGTATTTCCTCGCCCCCCAGGGCCTCCCGGGCGGCATTCACCCCGGCATGGGTGCCGGAGAGGCGGATCCACAAGCGTTCGCCGTCATGGAGGCTGGCAGAAAGGGGCCAGGCCTTGGCCTGCCAGGCGGTGAGCCGGGCCAGGGCCGTTTGCCCGTCGGCTTCCTGCACCAAGGTGATTTCCGTGACGGGCCGGGGCAGGACTTTCAAGGACACCTCCAGGATCACCCCCAGGCCGCCCAGGCTGCCGGCCAGCAGGCGGGAGACGTCATAACCGGCCACGTTCTTCATGACCTGGCCGCCGAAGCGGAGGATCTCCCCCCTGCCGGTGAGGAGCTTCACCCCCAGCACCGCGTCCCGCACCGCGCCGCCCCAGGGTCGGCGGGGGCCGGAGAGGCCGGCGGCCACCATGCCGCCCACGGTGGCCGTATCGGCGAAATGGGGCGGTTCGAAGGGCAGCATCTGGCCCTGCTCGGCAAGGACCGCTTCCAGTTCCGCCAGAGGCGTACCGCAACGCGCGCTGACCACCAGTTCCGTCGGCATATAGCTGACGATGCCGGCATGGCCGGTCACATCCAGCGGCTCACCCACAAGCTTGCGGCCGTAGAAGGCCTTGCTGCCGCCGGCCTGGATGGCCAGAGGGGTCTTGTCGGCGCAAGCAGCCCGGACCTGGTCCTGCATTTCCTTGGAACGATCCATCAGAACCTCGGCAATTCCGGAAAGGCGGTCTGGCCGCCGTGCACATGCATGCGGCCAAACTCGGCGCAGCGATGCAGGCTGGGCACGGCCTTGCCGGGGTTGAGCAGGCCGGCGGGGTCGAAGGCGGCCTTCACCGCCATGAACTGGGCCAGCTCAGGCGGGACGTACTGGCTGCACATGGCGTCTAGCTTTTCCACCCCCACGCCATGCTCGCCGGTGACCGTGCCCCCCACCGCCACGCACAGCTCCAGGATGCGGCGACCGAATTCCTCGGTTCTTTCCAGCTCGCCGGGCCGGTTGGCGTCATAGAGGATGAGGGGATGCAGGTTGCCGTCGCCGGCATGGAACACGTTGGCCACCTTCAGGCCGTATTCGTCCGACAGGCGGTTGATCTCCGCCAGCACCCGGGCCAGATGCTGGCGGGGGATGGTGCCGTCCATGCAGTAATAGTCGGGGGAGAGGCGGCCCACGGCGGGGAAGGCATTCTTGCGTCCGGCCCAGAACTTCAGGCGCTGGGCCTCGTCCAGGGCGGTGCGCACCTCGATGGCGCCGGAATCCAGCAGCAACTGGCGCACCCGCAGGATCTCCTCGGACACCTCGGCGTTGGTGCCGTCCAGCTCGCACAGCAGGATGGCGGCGGCATTCTCCGGGTAGCCCGCGTGGACGAAGGCCTCGGCGGCGCGGATGGCCGGGTTGTCCATCATCTCCAGGCCCGCCGGGATGATGCCGGCGGCGATGATGGCCGCCACGGCGGCGCCGGCCTTCTCCACCTCGTCGTAGGCCGCCAGCAACACCTGGGCCCGCTCCGGCCGGGGCAGGAGCTTCACCGTCACTTCCACGATGACTCCCAGCAACCCCTCAGACCCCGTGAACAGGGCCAGCAGGTCCAGGCCGGGACCGTCCAGGGCCTGGCTCCCCAGGGTGACCAGCTCGCCCTCCATGGTCAGCATCGTCACAGACAGGACGTTGTGCACGGTGAGGCCGTATTTCAGGCAGTGGACCCCGCCGGAGTTCTCCGCCACGTTGCCGCCGATGGAACAGGCGATCTGGGAGGAGGGGTCCGGGGCGTAATACAGGCCGTAGGGCGCCGCCGCCTCGGAAATGGCCAGGTTGCGCACGCCGGGCTGGACCCGGGCGCTGCGATTGGCGGCGTCGATTTCCAGGATGCGGTTGAACCTGGCCATGGCCAGCAGCAGGCCGCCCTCGACGGGCAGGGCGCCGCCGGAAAGTCCGGTGCCCGCACCCCGGGCCACCACCGGTACCCCATGGGCGCCGCACAGTTTCAGGATGGCCTGCACTTCCGCCACCGTCTTCGGCAGGGCCACCACGTCCGGGGTTTTCCGGTAGGCGGACAGGCCGTCGCACTCGTAGGGCCGGCAGGACTCCGGGCTGGACAGCACCCGGCCGGGCACGGCGGCGTTCAGGGCGGTGAGGAAGTCAGGCGTGATGGACATGGGGCGGGATGATGCCATTGATTACGCCCTTACCCCTCGGGAGAGGGGAAAACAGGCTGCGCCGCTCACGCAGCCTTGACCCCTGCCACTTCCTCGCGCCGGCTCAAACGCAGAAAAGCCGTGCGCAGGGCATCATCCCCGCCCACGTTGCCGGGGAAGATGACCACGGGCATGCCGGGGAAGGACGGGTGGTCATCGGGGCAACGCACCACGGACACGCCGGGCAGGATCTGGCCCAGCACCCGGGCAGAGGCCAGGGCCAGGCCCTGGGAGAGGGTGTCGTTGCTGGTGATCCCCCCCTTGCAGATCAGATAGCCCAGGGTGGGGGGCAGGCCCCGTTCCACGTCCATGAGGAAGGCGGACACGGCTTCGCCAAAGGCCAGGCGGGCCAAATCATCGGAAAACGTGCGCTCCTGACGGCTGGTGAAGATCACCGGCGTGGCGCCCATGGCGTGAATGCGCCAGGCCTGGTCCCGCACCTCCGCCAGCAGGGCGTCCCGGTCATGCTGAACCCGATCCACATCCACCTCCACCGGCATCACATCCGGTTCCTGCAACAGGGCCTCGAGCTGGCGGGTGGACTTGCCCACATGGGACCCCATCACCACCGCCCCCGGATGGCCGCCCCGCACCCATTGCCCCATGGACTCCGCCGCCACGGGCTGGGGCGGTAGCCTGGCCAGGGCGGTGAGCAGGCTGGCGGCGCTGCGGAACAGGAAGCGCTTGCCCCGGGCCACGGCGGCGAGCACGTCCGCGGCGAAGCGGTCCAGATCGGCCTGGGTCTCCGCGTCCACCACACAGCAGACGTTGCCCTTCAGGCCCATGAGGCGATCCACGACGCCACCGCGGATGTCCCGCAGCAGGAAGCGCTCCACCTGGTCCGCCGGGATGTGTCCCCGGGTCTTCTCCGCCACGTAGTCCGGCAGGTAGCTAGTGGCGTAACCGAATACGGAATCCCGGGCAAACTCGGTGTCCGAGGTGGGCACGGGCTGGCCATCCACCATCAGGTAATGGACGGAATCCCGGGTAATGCGTCCGCCCTCGAAGAAGGCGGGGGTGAGGAAGTGGGCATCGAAGCCGCCCAATTCCTCCGCCATGACGTCCGTTTCCACGGGGTAGTGGCCCCGCAGGGTGGAATCGGAGCGGCTGACGAACAGCGGCTGGATGATGCGGCCTTCCGCCGACAGGTCTGCCAGAGCCCGCTTCAGGTGCTGGCACACCTCCCGGGTCACCGCCGCCGCCCGGCTTGCGTCCATACCCCGGGTATTGGTGAGGACGAAAAAGAGGGGGGACGCATCCAACAGCGCCTGCTTCAGGGTGGCCTCATCCCAACGGGTGAGCAGCAGACAGCCATGTACCGTCTGGGAGCCGGTGGGGTCGTCGTCCAGGACAATGATCTTGGTCTCGGTCATGGTCGTCGTGATACCGATGAAGTGACATAAAGGCCCTCGCCCTTCAGGGGGAGGGCGTTACATGGCCTTCACCCGCTCCACCATCTTCGCCGCGGTAATGCCGTTGAAGTCCATGATCTCCGCCGGGCTGGCGGTGGTCTCGCCCCGCTTCCAGGCGATGGTGTCGCGCCTCATCGCCCGGCTGCGCAGCAGCACCGGTTCCAGACTGGCGGAGGGGCCGCCGCTCACGGCCAAGAGCAGGTCGCCGTCGAACAGGGCGTTGAAGTGGTCGTCGTCCATGAAGCCGTTGTCCGGCTGGGACACGGTATCCCAGGCCACGTCCGTGGGCCGGTAGAGTTGGCGCGGGTTCACCACGGCGACGATGCGCACCTTGTACCCCTCGGCCTCCAGCCTGTCCCTGGCCTCGAACACCGGCAGGTAGACCATGTCGCCGGCCACGGCGAACACCACGGTGCCCAGGTTGCCGGACTTGCTTTCGTAGATGGTCGCCGCGCCCTTCTCCACCGCATTCCGGGCCTCATCCAGGCTCATGTACACCGGCAGGGGAGACTTGGAGGCGATGATCACCATGCCCTTGTTGTAGCTGTGGGTGGCGTACTCGTAAGCGGCCTGGATGGCGTTGGCATCACAGGGGAACAGGGCGTAGAAGTTGCCGTTCCTCATCTGGGCAGCGAAGTAGTTCTCGATCTCCGGCCGCTGGTGGGTCCAGCCGTTGCGGCCCTGCTCCAGGGCGCCGGCGGTGAACATGCAGACGACGGACGGCGTCTTGCGGCGCAGCTCGGCCATGGCCTGGGTGACGGTCTGCACGATGGGCCAGCCATTGATGGCGAAGCTCTCGTAGGACAGCCACAAGGCCCGGGAACCGAACAAGGCCAGGCCGGCGGCCAGGCCGGCGCAGGCGTCCTCGTTGAGAGGCTCGTACACCTGGCCGTCAGGCCGCTGGTTGTAGATGGGGTCCTCGCTGGGGTGGCGGATCTTCAGGGCGTCGTTGATGTTCTTCATGGCCGAGGCCTCATTGCCGTCGGCGTTGGTCACCACGAAGCGCCCGTCCTGGCTGCCCACCCAGGCCACCAAAGCCCCCATGGCGGTGGCTGGGACAGCCTTCTCGCCCTTGGGGAAGTCCTGGGTGGGGAAGGCCCCCAAGGGGGCGATGTCCAGCACGTGTTCCGTGACGGCAGTCTTTACGGCAGGCCCTCCGCCGGCACGGACGAAGTTTTCCCGCACGAGGGCCCAGGCCTCCGGGTTCAGGGCCCGGCGCTTCAGGCCCTCGGCGATGTGAGGGGCATCCAGGGTATCGGCGGGGTAGAGGTTGTGGGACTTGGCGCCCAAGGCGTGCACGCCCGCGCCTTTGAGCTGCTTGAGGATGAAGGCGGTGAGCCAGCCCGAGAAGGCAGCTTTCGCGGCCCGGTCCATGCCTTCCAGCACGGCCCTGGCGAAGGCGACGCGACGCTCGTGGGAGAAGCGGCTGGAATCCACATAGGCACCGGTCTGGCCGCTGTCGTCGAACGCCTTGGCATCCACCAGCACCACCTTCTCGAAGCCATGGCCTTTCCAGTAGGCGATCATCTCCTCGTTACTCAGGCGGGACACCATGGAGTGGTGTTCCTGGCTGTAGCCGTTCCAGATCAGGGTGGGCAGGAAATTGGTGACCTTGGGATAGGCGGTGTGGAAGTGCATCATGGCATTGAGTACGTAGGGCTCCCCCATGCCGCCGTCGCCGATGGTGACGGGGAACAACACCCCCGGGTGCAGCAGCGCCCCTGCCATGGCGAAGTGCTGGCCCTGGCCCAGGGGGCCGGCGGGGGCCAAGAGGCCGGGGATGGCGCCGGACAGGTGCCCCAGGAGGCCGTGCCGCTCCCGGAAGTGGGCCATCATGTCGCTCATGGTCTTGATGCCCATCTCCTCCAGGGAGGTGTCCAGGAACATGGCGCTGTAGAAGCCGGGGGCGTGGTGGCCCACCTCGGTGACGATGTTGGTATGACCCAGCATCACCAGGGCCGCATAGGCCTCGGCGCTGGAGGCGAAACCGCCGGGGTGGCCAGACCCCTTGGAACCGCACACCTGAAGGGTGACGTAGCGCAGGGCGTCCGCCATCAGCAGGGTCTGGTAGGCGGCGGCTTCGTCCACTTCCCGGATGCGGCCGGTGGCGACCTCCACGGCGGGCTGAGCCGCCAGGCTGTCGAAACCGGGCCAGGGCTGGCCGAAATACTGCATGCCGGCACAGAAATCAGGAGGGGTCTGGAGGGCGATATTTTTTGAATCGAGGGCGGCATTCATGGTGTTTCTCCGGGATGGGCCAGGGTTGGATCAAATCCTAGTGAAACACTCAACTTTCCACAATACAAAAAATATTCCACAATATGAAAATTCTACAGGGAACCACCATGAACAACACCGCCTCTTCCGCCCCCGTCTCCGGCATCCAGGTCATCGACCGGGCCGTGGCCCTGCTGGATACCCTTGCCTTACATGAGGACGGTACCAACCTCAAGGTATTGGGCCTGGACACGGGCCTGTCCCCCTCCACCGCCTTTCGCATCCTGGCCGCGCTCCAGGCCCACGGCCTGGTGACCCGGGACGAGGCCGGCCATTACCTGCTGGGGCCCCGCCTCACCCGCTGGGCTGCCCGGGTGCGTCTGGGCAGTGACATCCGCGAGATAGCCCGCCCCATCATGGAACGGCTGCGGGATGCCCTCCAGGAAACCGTGAACCTGACGGTGCGCCAGGGGGACGAGGTGGTGTACGTGGAGCGGGCCACCTCGTCGCGCATGATGCGGGTGGAACAGGTGATCGGCAGCCGGGCGCCGCTGCACGTCACCGCCGTGGGCAAGCTCCTGCTGGGGGAGGAGGGCCGCGCCGCCGTGGCGGCCTACGCCCGACGCACCGGCCTGCCCGCCTTCACGCCCAACACCCTGAACACCGAGGCCAAGCTGCTGCAGGACATCGACCAGTCCCTGGCCCGGGGCTATGCCCTGGACAACGAGGAAGCGGAACCCGGGGTGGGCTGCATCGGCGCCCTCATCCGGGATGCCGAGGGCCGGGCCGTGGCGGGCCTGTCCGTGTCCGCCCCCCGGGAGCGGCGCCAGGATGCCTGGATCAAGCAGGTCGCCGCGGCGGCCGCCGAGATCTCCGCCGCCCTGGGCTACCGGGGCTGAACTACAATCGCCCCGTTCTGACGAGGGGGAGTGTTCGTGGAGCCCAAACTCAAGCGCATCATTCTCGGCATCACCGGCGGGGTGGCCGCCTACAAGGCCGCAGAACTGGCCCGCCTGGCCGTGAAGGACGGCCTGGACGTGCAGGTGGTGATGACCGAGGCCGCCGGCCATTTCATCGGCGCGGCCACCTTCCAGGCCCTCACCGGCCACCCGGTGTTCACCGACCTTTGGGATGAGCGGGTGGACAACGGCATGGCCCACATCGACCTCACCCGGGGCGCGGACGCCATCCTGGTGGCCCCGGCCTCCGCCGACTTCCTGGCCAAGCTGGCCCAGGGCCGGGCCGATGACCTGCTTTCCACCCTGTGCCTGGCCCGGGACTGCCCGCTGTTATGTGCCCCCGCCATGAACCGGCAGATGTGGGAGGCCCCCGCCACCCAGCGCAACGTGGCGCTGCTGCAGGCAGACGGCGTCACCCTGCTGGGGCCGGACCGCGGCGAGCAGGCCTGCGGCGAGGTGGGCCTCGGCCGCATGCGGGAGCCGGAGGACCTGCTGGACGCCCTGCACGCCCGCTTCCAGCCCAAGCTGCTCAAGGGCCTGAAGGTGCTCGTCACCGCCGGTCCCACCTTCGAGGCCATCGACGCGGTGCGGGGCATCACCAACACCAGTTCCGGCAAGATGGGCTACGCCGTGGCCCGGGCCGCCCTGGAAGCCGGCGCCGAAGTCACCCTGGTATCGGGCCAGACCTGCCTGAAGCCCCCGGTCGATGCCCACTTCATCCCGGTGGTGAGCACGGCCCAGATGCTGGCGGCGGTGGAATCCGTCATCGACCAGACCCACATCTTCATCAGCGTGGCGGCGGTGGCGGACTACTACGTGCTCAACCCCAGCGAGCAGAAGATCAAGAAGGACGCCCACATCCTCACCCTGGAACTGGCCCCCAACCCGGATATCCTGGCCAACGTCTCCAGCCGGCCCAAGCCCCCTTTCTGCGTGGGTTTCGCCGCCGAAAGCGAGAACCTGGAGGAGTACGCCGAACTGAAACGCCGCCGCAAGCACCTGCCCCTCATCGTCGCCAACGACGTGAAAGAGGCCATCGGCAGCGACGCGGTGCAGCTCATTCTCCTGGACGAGGATGGCCGGCACGTGCTGGAACAAGCGGACAAGCGCACCCAGGCCCGCAGACTGGTGGCCCACATCGCCCGGCTGTACAACACCCGTTATCAGTAAATTCCGGCACGGGCCGGAATCCAGCCTTCCCCGGAGCCCCTATATGCAAGTCGACCTGAAGATCCTGGACGAGCGCGTCCGCCACCAGCTCCCCCACTACGCCACCCCCGGCAGCGCCGGCCTGGACCTGCGGGCCTGTCTGGATGCCCCCATCAGCCTCAACCCGGGCGAGACCAGGCTCATCCCCACGGGCCTGGCCATCCACCTGGAGGATCCGGGCTACGCCGCCATGATCCTGCCCCGCTCCGGCCTGGGGCATAAGCACGGGGTGGTGCTGGGCAACCTGGTGGGCCTCATCGACTCCGACTACCAGGGCCAGCTCATGGTGTCCCTGTGGAACCGGGGCCAGGAAGCTTTCACCGTGGAACCTTTCGAGCGCATCGCCCAGATGGTCATCGTCCCCGTGGTGCAGGCCAGTTTCAAGCTGGTGGAAGCGTTCGGCGAGAGCCAGCGGGGCGAAGGCGGCTTCGGCAGTACGGGGAAGGGCTGATCAGCACTGCTCCCAGGGCAGACCGTCGAAACGCCAGCCGTTGCGGGTGGAACGGTGGTGCTGCTCGTCCAGTTCCCCCTCGAAGCCATGGAGCACGTTGTACACCTCGGTAAAGCCGTTTTCCTCCAGGAATGCCCCCGCCTCTTTTGAGCGGTTGCCGGAACGGCAGATGAGCACCACGGGCCGGTTGTGGGAGGCGGCGATGCGCACCTCCCCCAGGAAGCGGGGGTTGAGATCCCAGTTCTCACCTTCGTACCAGGGAATGAGGATGGCGCCGAGGGGATGGCCCACGAACAGGAATTCCCACTCGGAACGGCAATCGATGAACACGGCGTTGGGGTTGCTTTCCAGGAATGCTGCGGCTTCCTTGGGAGTCAGGTGCTGCATGGGGTTCTCCTCGTCGTTGGCGACAGCCAGGGGGGCCGGGGGGCCCAGTGTACAATGCCCGCCTTTTAAGCAGCGCCCGAAGCCCTCCATGCCCGACCGCAGCGCCGAACTTCTTGCCCTGTCCGCCCGCCGCATCCTCATCCTGGACGGCGCCATGGGCACCATGATCCAGCGCTACAAGCTGGCCGAAGCCGACTATCGCGGCGCCCGCTTCGCCGACTGGCCCCGGGACCTGAAGGGCAACAACGATCTCTTGCTGCTCACCAAACCGGAAGTGATCCGGGAGATTCACAGCCAGTATCTGGAAGCCGGGGCGGACATCCTGGAGACCAACACCTTCAACGCCAACAGCATCTCCATGGCCGATTACGGCATGGAGGCCCTGGTGTACGAGCTGAATTTCGAAGGGGCCAGGCTGGCCCGGTCCGTGGCGGACGAATTCACCGCCCGCAACCCGGACCGGCCCCGCTTCGTGGCCGGGGTGCTGGGCCCCACCAGCCGCACCCTGTCCATCTCCCCGGACGTGAACGACCCGGGCTTCCGCAACGTGTCCTGGGACGAGCTGGTGGCCACGTATTACACCGCCACCGAGGGCCTGGTGCAGGGCGGCGCGGACCTGATCCTCATCGAGACCATTTTCGACACCCTGAACGCCAAGGCGGCGGTGTTCGCGGTCAAGCAGTATTTCGACGCCACGGGCGAAACCCGGCCCCTCATGATCTCCGGCACCATCACCGATGCCTCGGGCCGCACGCTCTCCGGCCAGACCGTCGAGGCCTTTTGGAACAGCCTGCGGCACGCGGAGCCCTTCTCCTTCGGCTTCAACTGCGCCCTGGGGGCCAGGGATTTGCGTCAGCATGTGGCGGAGATCGCCGCCAAGGCGGACTGCCGGGTGTCCGCCCACGCCAACGCGGGCCTGCCCAATGCCTTCGGCGGCTACGACGAGACCCCACAGCAGATGGCCGAGGCCATGGGGGAATGGGCGGAGCACGGCTTCCTCAACATCGTGGGCGGCTGCTGCGGCACCACGCCGGACCACATCCGCGCCATCGCCGCGGCCGTGGCGCCCTTCCCGCCCCGCAAGCCGCCCGTCATCGAGCCCAAGCTGCGCATCTCGGGTTTGGAGGCCTACAACCTGGGGGCCGGCGACCTGTTCTGCAACGTGGGGGAGCGCACCAACGTCACCGGCTCCGCCAAGTTCAAGCGCCTGGTGCTGGAAGGCCGCTACGACGAAGCCCTGGACGTGGCCCGCCAACAGGTGGAGGCAGGCGCCCAGGTCATCGACATCAACATGGACGAGGCCATGCTGGATGGCAAGCAGGCCATGGTGCGGTTTTTGAACCTCATCGCCAGCGAGCCGGACATCGCCAAGGTGCCCATCATGCTGGACTCCTCCAAGTGGGAGATCATCGAGGCGGGCCTCAAATGCGTGCAGGGCAAGCCCATCATCAACTCCATCTCCCTGAAGGAAGGGGAGGCCGCCTTCCTCGAGAAGGCCGCCCTGGCCCGGCGCTACGGCGCGGCGGTCATCGTCATGGCCTTCGACGAGACCGGCCAGGCAGACACCTATGCGCGCAAGGTGGAAATCTGCCAGCGGGCCTACACGCTGCTCACGGAACGGCTGGGCTTCCCGGCGGAGGACATCATCTTCGACCCCAACATCTTCGCCGTGGCCACGGGCATCGAGGAGCACGCCAACTACGCCGTGGACTTCATCGAGGCCACCCGCTGGATCCGGACCCATCTGCCCCACGCCCACGTCTCCGGCGGGGTCTCCAACGTGTCCTTCTCCTTCCGCGGCAACGAGCCGGTGCGGGAGGCCATCCACACCGTGTTCCTGTACCACGCCATCCGGGCGGGCATGGACATGGGCATCGTCAACGCCGGCCAGCTGGGCGTGTACGACGAGATCGAGCCGGAACTGCGCGACCGGGTGGAGGACGTGGTGCTCAACCGCCGCCCAGACGCCGGCGACCGCCTGGTGGAATTCGCCAATACGGTGAAGGGCTCGGCCAGGGAACAGGTGGAGGATCTGGCCTGGCGCGAGAAGCCCGTGGGGGAGCGTCTCACCCACGCCCTGGTGAAGGGCATCACCACCTGGATCGAGGCGGATACGGAGGAGGCGCGCCAGCTATACGACCACCCGGTGAAGGTCATCGAAGGCCCTCTGATGGACGGCATGAACGTGGTGGGGGACCTGTTCGGCGCCGGCAAGATGTTCCTGCCCCAGGTGGTGAAATCCGCCCGGGTGATGAAGCAGGCGGTGGCCTACCTCACCCCCTACATCGAGGCCACCAAGACGGAGGCCCAGGCCAAGGGCCGCATCCTCATGGCCACGGTGAAGGGCGACGTGCACGACATCGGCAAGAACATCGTCGGCGTGGTGCTGGGCTGCAACGCCTATGAGGTCATCGACCTGGGGGTCATGGTGCCGGCGGACCGGATCCTGGACACCGCCGAGCGGGAAAAGGTGGACATCATCGGCCTGTCGGGCCTCATCACCCCCAGCCTGGAGGAGATGAGTTTCATTGCCGCCGAGATGCAGCGCCGGGGCATGCAGCAGCCCCTGCTCATCGGCGGCGCCACCACGAGCCTCGCCCACACGGCGGTGAAGATCGACACGAATTACCAGGGCCCCGTGGTGTATGTGAAGGACGCCAGCCGCGCCGTGGGGGTGTGCACCAGCCTCCTGTCCCCCGACTTGCGGGATGCCTTCGTCCAGAAGGTCAAGGCGGACTACGCGGGCGTGCGGGAACGCCACGCCGCCCAGCAAGGTGAGAGCCAGCGCATCCCCCTGGCCCAGGCCCGGGCCAACAAGTTCAGGACGGACTGGTCCAGCTACACCCCGCCGGTGCCCAAGGTCCTGGGCATCCAGGCGATGCGGGAGTATGACCTGGCGGAACTGGCGCAATACATCGACTGGACGCCCTTCTTCCAGGCCTGGGAACTCCATGGCCGCTATCCGAAGATCCTGGAGGACGAAGTGGTGGGGGAAGAGGCCCGCAAGCTCTTTGCCGACGCCCGGGCCATGCTGCAAAAAATCATCGATGAAAAGTGGGTGGAAGCCCGGGCCGTGGTGGGTCTCTTCCCCGCCAACACGGTGCACGACGACGACATCGAGATCTACGCAGACGAGGCCCGCGCCGAGCCCCTCATGACCTGGCACAACCTGCGCCAGCAGATGCAACGCCCCGCGGGCCAGCCCAACTGGTGCCTGGCCGACTTCATCGCCCCGAAGGAAACGGGCGTGCAGGACTACATCGGCGCCTTCGTGGTCACCGCCGGCATCCGCGAGGACGAAAAGGTGAAGACCTTCGAGGCCGCCCACGACGACTACCAGGCCATCCTGTTCAAGGCCCTGTGCGACCGCTTGGCGGAGGCCTTCGCCGAGCGCCTGCACCAGCGGGTGCGCACCCAGTTCTGGGGCTATGCCCAGGACGAGGACTTGAGCAACGAGCAGATCATCAACGAAGCATATCGCGGCATCCGCCCCGCCCCCGGTTATCCCGCCTGCCCGGAACACACCGAGAAAGGCCCCCTGTTCCAGCTGCTGGACGCCCCCGGCAACATCGGCGTCACCCTCACGGAACATTTCGCCATGCTGCCCCTGGCCTCGGTATCCGGTTTCTACTTCAGCCATCCCGAATCGCGTTATTTCGCCGTGGCCAAGATCGACAAGGATCAGGTGGAGGATTACGCCCGGCGCAAGGGCTGGGACCTGGCCACGGCGGAACGCTGGCTGGCGCCCAACCTGGGCTACAGCCCCTGAGCGGACCTTTCCAAAGCCCATGCCAACACCTTCCCTGGAGATCGCCAGCCTGCCCCTGCCCCAGAACCGGGGCGTGCTGGGCATCACCCATTGCCCGGGCAAGTGCGAGGAGGACTGGTGCGGCGCCGAGCGGCGGGAACTGGCCATGGACCTGGCCGCCATCCGGGCCTGGGGCGCCACGGCGCTGGTCTCCCTCATCGAGGAACATGAATTCGAATTGCTGAAGGTGAACCGCCTGGGGGAAATGGCGGAAGCGGAGGGGCTGGAATGGCATCACCTGCCCATCCCCGACATGGGGGTGCCCGACTGGCACTTCGGCCGGCGCTGGCTCTATTCCGGCCTGCGCCTGCGCCGGCTCCTGCGCCAGGGCGGCAGGGTGGTGCTCCACTGCCGCGCCGGCCTGGGCCGGGCCGGCACCATCGCCGCCCACCTGCTGGTGGAGCTGGGCGTCCCCGCCGCCGAAGCCGTGTCCCAGGTGCGCCGTGTGCGTCAGGGCGCCATCCAGACCTCCAGCCAGGAGCAGCATCTACAGCGGGTGGCCATGATCAGCCCCCGGCAGGATGATGGCATGGCCCGGCGCCTGGCCTGCCTGCTGGGAGGCGCCCTGGGGGACGCCTTCGGCCATGCCGTGGAATTCGACAAGCTGGCCGCCATCCACCAGCGGTTCGGCCCCGGCGGCCTGCGCCTGCCCCAGTACGATCACGGCCAGTTGGCGGTCTCCGACGACACCCAGATGACCCTTTTCACCCTGGAGGGGTTGACCCGCGCCTACCTGGGGGGAAACACCGCCGACGACGAGATCCTGTCCCAGCTGCGACTGTCCTACCTGGATTGGCGGGAGACCCAGGGGGGCAAGGCCCGGGGCAACGTGGCCAGCCGGCTGATGAAACACGCCGTGCTGTATCTCCGGCGCTCACCTGAAGAGGCCTGTCTGTCCGCCCTGGAAACCGGCGCCCCTGGCACGCCGGAAAACCCCGTCAATGACAGCAAGGGCTGTGGCGGCGTCATGCGCGTGGCGCCGGTGGCCCTGATGCCCGACATGGATGCCCCCCGGGCCTTCAGCCTGGGCATGGCCAGCGCCGCCCTGACCCATGGCCAGCCTGCCGCCTACCTGCCCGCGGCGGTGCTGGCCGCGACCCTTTCCCTGCTGCTGGCGGGCCAGCCCCTCGGGGCGGCCCTCCGCCAAGCCCGGGAAATGGCCCTGGCCCAGCGCGGCCATGAATCGACCGTCGCCCGCCTGGATGCCGCCCTGGAAGCCGTCAAGCATCCCCACCTGGGACACCTCCCTGCCCGGCTCGGACAAGGCTGGACAGCGGACGAGGCCCTGGCCATCGGCCTGTATGCCGTGATCCGCAACCTGGACTTCGCCAGCGTCCTGGCCACCGCCGCCAACCAGGACGGCAATTCCGCCACCGCCGCCGCCATCGCCGGGCAGTTGTATGGCGCCCAGTACGGACTGGAAGCCCTGCCCCAGGCCTGGATACGCCGCCTGGACGTGCTGGACGCCCTATGCGACCTGTTGGAATGGGGCCAGCCCATCTGGGCCCCGCCCGCGCCGTGAAACCTCCGCCGTTTTCCTCTGCCGCCGCCCTGGAGCAGGCCTTTGCGGATGGCCTGGCCACCATGCTGGCGGACCATCCCGGCCTGGGGGTATACATCCTGGGCCTGGCCAATGCGGCCTACGACAGCGGGTTGTGGGGACGCCTGCGGGATCTCTTGGCCCGGCGCCACCAACGCCACGAGGCGGAAATCACCATGGCCCTGCGCCAGGGCCGACGCCTGAAGGAACCCGAGGACGACCTGCTGGTGTTCCTCAAACTCATGGCCATCGGCTTCGACGGCGTGGCCGTCACCGCCTGGCGCCAGGCCGGGCCATGGCGCATCCAGTTCAACCCCATCCGCGCCCTGCGCCCGCCCCGGGCCAGCGAAAGCCGGGTGGATGGCATGATGCGCCCCTTCGACCCGGCCGGTTTCCACTTCAACAAGCCCTTCCTGGCCAGGGAAGTGCTGTGGGAGGGGGTGCTGGCCGGCAAGCCCGCCCGCCTGCTGTACAACAAGTTTCCCTTCGCGCCCCTGCACGGCCTGCTGGTGCCGGAACCACAACGGGAGTTGCCGCAATGGCTCACGCCGGAACTGCATGGTTGGGCCTGGGAGGTGGCCGCGACCCTGGGCGAAACCCTGCCCGGCTTCGGCCTGGCCTACAACAGTCTGGGGGCCCAGGCCTCGGTGAACCATCTCCACTTCCAGAGCTTCGTGGCGGCGCCCGACCTGCCCGTGCTGGCGCCTGGCTTTGCCCACAACGGCGGCGCCACCGCCTATCCCCTACCCTGCCGGGTGGCGGCCTCCGCGGAGGATGCCTGGTTTCTGCTGGATGAGCTGCACCAGGGTGCCACGCCCTACAACCTGATCTACACCCCAGGCAGGTTGCATGCGCTGCCCCGCAAACCCCAAGGGACCCACCCGAACCCGGACTGGGGCTCGGGTCTGGCCTGGAGTGAACTGGCCGGGGTGGCCACCGTCTTCGCCCGGGAGGATTTCGAGACCCTGGGGGAACCGGACATCGCGGCTGCGCTCTCAGCACTGGCGCCGTGATTCATACGGCGTCCCCGCTCCGGCCCTTTCGCCCATAGCCGAGTCATGGCATTGTTCGCGGGCATGCCATCGCGCCCGATCCTCATTCTTCGCCGTCTGGCGCACTACGCCTTCTACCTCGTGGGCGGGGGGGTGATCGTCATGAGCCTGGTGGCGATGGTGCTGAAGTTCTGGTTCATGCCCGATGTGGACCGTTTCCGCCCGGACCTGGAAGCCGCCGCCAGCCGGGCCTTGGGGGTGCCCGTGCGCATCGGCGCCCTGGCGGCGGACTGGTATGGCATCAACCCCCGTCTCACCCTGGAGGATGTGCGCCTGGTGCCGGCGCAGGGCGAACCCCTGGTGCTGCCCCGGGTGGAAGCCATCGGCTCCTGGTGGTCGCTGGCCCTGTTGGAGCCCCGCCTGCGCCGGCTCAATCTGGAACAGGCCCGATTTCCCCTGCGCCGGGCGCCGGACGGGATCATCTATCTGGCGGACATCCCCCTCAATGGCCCCGGCGCCCCCAGCCCCTTCCCGGACTGGTTGCTGCGCCAGGCCCGCATCGTCATCAAGGATGCCCAGGTGAGTTGGCTGGACCAGCAGCTGGGCGCCCCGCCCCTGCAATTCTCCCGGGTGCGGTTGCTGGTGGAAAACCGTTTCGGGCGCCACCGTTTCGGCGGCGTGGCCCTGCCCTCCGACGCCGCGACCCGGCTGGATGTACGCGGCGACTTCAAGGGCAGGTCGGTGCATGACTTCCCCTCTTGGAGCGGCCAGTTCTATGCCCGGGTGTCCCAGGCCCATTTCGAGAGCTGGGTACAGTGGGTGCCCTGGGCCCAATCCTCGGTCAAAAGCGGCACGGGAGACCTGCGCTTCTGGTGCGACCTGGAGCAGGGCCGGCTCACGGGCCTCAAGGGGGATGCGCGTCTGAACGATGTGGCCCTCAGCATGCGCCAGGACCTGCCCGATCTGCGCTTCGAATCCCTGACCGGGCGCATCGGCTGGGAACGAAACGCGAACTCCCACACCCTGTTCGTGGACAAGCTGCGCTTCAAGCTCCCGGGAGGCGCGCCGGCCGAGCCTGCCACCCTGCGCCTGACCCTGACCCCCGACGAGGCAGACGGGTTCAAACGCATCGAGGCCGAAGCGGGCAATTTGCGCCTGGAAGCGCTGACGGCCCTGTCCGGCGCCCTGCCCCTGCCCCGCCGGGGCCATGACCTGATAGAAGCCCTCCATCCCCGGGGCCTGGTGCAAAGTGCCCGGGGCCACTGGGCCGGTCCCAAGGATTACGCCCTCCACATCAACATGCGCGAAGGCGGTGCCCGGCCCTACGCTGCCTTTCCCGGCATCGCCGGTCTGGACCTGAAAATGGAAGCCACCCATGAGGGGGGCAAGGCCACCCTGGCGGGGCGGAACTTTCTGCTGGATTGGCCCCAGGTATTCCGGCACGAACTGGATTTCACCCACTTGGACGCCGAGGCCGACTGGCACTTCGACGACCAAGGCCTGAATGTTTCCTTCCAGGCCCAGCGGGTGGCCAATGCCGACCTGGAAGGCAAGGCCCGGGGGCGGGTGCGATTGCCGGACAACGGCACACCGGTGGTGGACATCACCGCCCATCTGAGTCATGGCAAGGCCAGCGCGGTCTATCGTTACCTGCCCCACCAAGTGGCCGAGGATGCCTACCAGTGGCTCAGACGGGGCCTGGTGGCGGGCCATTCCGACGATGTGCGCGTGACCCTGAAGGGCGATCTGAAAGACTTCCCCTTTGACCGGGGCAAGGGCGAATTCCGCGCCAGCGTGCGCATGGTGGACGGGGTGTTGGACTACGCCCCCGGCTGGCCCCCCATCGGAGGGATACGGGGCATGCTGGTCTTCCACGACAAGGCCATGACCCTGACCGCCGACAGCGGCCGTGTCCTGGATGCCCAGCTGGGCCCCGTGCACGTGGAGATCCCCGACCTGCACCACACGATGGACGAGATCGCCTGGGTGGAAGGGTACGCCCGGGGCGACACCCGCGCGTTCCTGGATTTCGTGCGCCAGTCCCCGGTAGACCGCTACACCGGCCATTTCATCGGCGGGTTTTCGGCCCAGGGCACGGGCATCCTGGCCTTGAAAATGGCCTTGCCGTTGCGGCATGTGGATGACACCACGGTGGGAGGCGCCTTCACCTTCCAGAACAACAGCATCACGCCCGGACGCGGCATGCCCGAGTTGACCCAGGTCAACGGCGCCATCACCTTCAGCGAAAAGGCCGTCCAGGGGCGCGGCATCCAGCTGCGGGTACTGGACATGCCTGCCCAGCTGGAACTGAACAGCCGGGAGGGGATGGGGCTCCACGCCCGGCTGTCCGGCAACGCCGGCGCCGAAGCCCTGCGCCCCCACCTGCCGGGTGTGCTGGCCGGCAGATTGCGGGGCGCGGCCCAATGGCTGGCCGACGTGGAGATCGCCGGCAACGGCCAGGCCGCCGGCCTGATGGTGAGCTCGGACCTGGCGGGCCTGGCCGTGGACCTCCCCGCCCCCCTGGGCAAGACCGCCGCCCAGAGCGTTCCCTTGAGCGTCGAGTATCAACCCGACCAGAGCGGCATGGACCGCCTCACCGCCCGCTATGGTGTGCTGGCGCGCCTGAACGCCCGCATCCCCCAGAGCGGCGGGACGCGCATCAACCTGCATCTGGGGGCCGGCGAAGTCACCGAGCCTACGGAACCCGGCCTGTGGATCAGCGGCAATCTGCGCACCGTGGACCTGGACGCCTGGCGCCAGCAGGACTGGGGATTGGATGCCGGGGGGCCGCCCGACGTGGGGAAAGGACAGGGCGGCCCCGTCTTCCGCCAGGCCAGTCTCAACTTCGGCGAGGCGATCCTCTTCAACCGCCGCCTGCACGACACCCACGTCCGGCTGCAACCTGCCGGCAAGGGTTGGAACCTGAACCTGGCCGGCAAGGAGGTGAACGGGGAAATCATCACCGTGCCCGAGCCAAACGGGATCCGCCTGGTGGCCAACTTCAAGCGCCTGGCCCTGCCCGAACCCGAGCGCGTCGCGCCGCCCGCCCCACCTACCGCCGAGGGCGACAAGACCCGACTGACCAACCTGGATCTCAATATCCAGTCCCTGGTATGGAAGCAGCGGGAGTTGGGGGAACTGCACCTGCGTCTGTCCCCCCTGAAGCACGGCTTCAAGGTGGAACGTTTCCTGCTGGCGCCACCGGAAGGCCGCCTGGAGGGCAGTGGCCTGGTGTCCGACCACCCCCGGCGCCCCACCCAGCTACAGCTGAAGCTTTCCACCCCGCAGCTGGGCAAGCTGCTGGCCCGCTTCGGCTATGAAGAAGCCATCCGGGGCGGCGAGGCGGAGGTCAGCGGCACACTGGGCTGGATGGGCAGCCCGGAGGACTTCGACCTGCGCACCCTGGAAGGCGAACTGGACCTGGGCGCGCGCCGGGGCCAGTTCCTGAAAGTGGAACCGGGAGCGGCACGCCTCATCGGCGTGCTCAGCCTGCAATCCCTGCCGCGCCGCATCAGCCTGGATTTCCGCGACGTGTTCTCCCAGGGTTTCGCCTTCGACGAGATCAAGGGGCAGGTGCACCTTGAAAGGGGCTCCGCCTACACCCAGGATCTGCGCATGGACGGCCCCGCCGCCAAGGTCAGCATGAGCGGGGTGGTCAGCCTGACCGACGAAACCCAAAACCTGAAATTGAAGATCCAGCCCCGCCTCGAAGACACCGTGGCGGTGGCCGGCGCCCTGCTGGGGGGGCCGGCCGTGGGCCTGGGCACCCTGCTGGCCGGCAAGATCCTGAAAAACCCCCTGGGCCAGGCAGTGGGCTTTGAATACGCCATTTCCGGATCCTGGGCGGACCCGGTCATCACCAAGGTGCCACGCAAGAGGCCCGACGCCGAGGACGGAACAGGCCCGTAGAGAACCTCTCCCGCGCCGACAGGCCCCGGAACAATGCTTGCCCGCGCGGGAATTCCTTGTGTACCCTCGGCACATCCCCTCACGCCGCCAGGAACCGCCCGTGAACCGTCCCGCCAAGCCCGCCGCAAACCCCACCAGCCGGACTTCCAGTTTCGCCAGGGCGCGTACCCGGGCCGTGGCAAAACCCCGCCAGGAGTCGGCCAAGGAATCCGCCAACATCGTGCGCATGGCGGCCGTGCAAATGGCCTCCGGGCCCAATGTGGCCGCCAACCTGGCGGAGGCGGAACGGCTCATCGGCATGGCCGTGGCGGCGGGCGCCAGACTGGTGGCCTTGCCGGAATACTTCGCCATCATGGGTATGAAGGACACGGACAAGGTGGCGGCCAGCGAGGCGCCGGGCAAGGGCCCCATCCAGAAGTTCCTGGCCGCCCAGGCCAGGAAACACGGCATCTGGCTGGCGGGCGCCGGGGTGCCCCTGGCCTGCGACAATCCCAAAAAGGTGCGCAACAGCTGTCTGCTGTATGACGACAAGGGCAAGCAGGTGGCCCGCTACGACAAGATCCATCTGTTCGGGCTGTCCCTGGGCACGGAACACTACCAGGAGCAGACCACCATCGAGCCCGGCGACCAAGTGGTGGTGGTGGAGACCCCCTTCGGCCGCATCGGCTTGTCCATCTGTTACGACCTGCGCTTCCCCGAGCTGTTCCGGGCCATGGGCGACGTGGACATCATCCTGGTGCCCGCCGCCTTCACCGCCACCACCGGCAAGGCCCATTTCGAGACCCTGGTGCGGGCCCGGGCCATCGAGAACCTGGCCTATGTCATCGCCCCCGCCCAGGGCGGCTACCATGTTTCCGGCCGGGAAACCCATGGCGACTCCATGATCGTGGACCCCTGGGGCAACATCCTGGACCGCCTGCCCCGGGGCTCCGGGGTGGTGGTGGCCTCCATCAACCCCGGCTACCAGGAAAGCCTGCGCAACAGCCTGCCGGCCCTGAAGCACCGTACCCTGGATTGCCGCGGCAAGACCAAGGTGGAAATCATCAAGACCTGAACGCCTCGTCAGTGGTGCGCGGCCCGTCGCAAGTCGCCGCCACTCGCCCCCCACGACTCACCATCCGCCAACGCCATGCCCCATTTCGCCACCGCCGAAGCCACCCTGCTCACCCCCAATGACATGGAGGCTCCCCAACTGGACGGCATCTTCAGCCATCTGGCGGCCCACCGGGTGGACGACGCCGACCTGTACTTCCAGTATTCCCGTTCCGAAGCCTGGAGTCTGGAAGAAGGCCAGGTGAAGTCCGGCAGCTTCAGCATCGACCAGGGCGTGGGTGTGCGCGCCGTGGTGGGGGACAAGACCGCCTTCGCCTATTCCGACGACATCCGCTTGAGCGCCATCCACGAGGCCGCGGGCACCGTGCGTGCCATCGCCGCCGCCGGCCAATCCGCCACGGTCCGTCTGCCGTCCCGCTCCGAAGGCCGCGCGCTCTATGCCCCGGTGGACCCCCTGGCTTCCCTGTCCGAGGCCGACAAGGTGGCCCTGCTGCACCGCCTGGAGGACTACGCCCGTCAAGCGGACCCCCGCGTCACCCAGGTCATCGCCAGCCTGGCCGGGGAATACGAGGTCATCTTCGTCACCCGCCTGGACGGCCGCAGCGCCGCCGACGTACGCCCCCTGGCGCGGGTTTCCCTCCAGGTCATCGTCGAGCAGGACGGACGGCGCGAACAGGGCTCCGCTGGCGGCGGCGGCCGCTTCGACTATGCCTACTTCAACGATGAAAAACTGAAGGAATACGCCCGCCTGGCGGTGGAGCAGGCCCTCACCAACCTGGCGGCCAGGCCCGCTCCCGCCGGTGCCATGACCGTGGTGCTGGGCTCCGGCTGGCCCGGCATCCTGCTGCACGAGGCCATCGGCCACGGCCTGGAGGGGGATTTCAACCGCAAGGGCTCCTCCGCCTTCTCCGGCCGCATCGGCCAGCGGGTGGCCGCGGACGGTGTCACCGTGGTGGACGACGGCACCCTGCCGGACCGGCGCGGCTCATTGAACGTGGACGACGAGGGCACCCCCACCCAGCGCACGGTGCTCATCGAGAACGGCATCCTGCGGGGCTACATGCAGGACAGCATGAACGCCCGCCTCATGGGCATGGCCCCCACCGGCAACGCCCGGCGCGAATCCTTCGCCCACCTGCCCATGCCGCGCATGACCAACACCTACATGCTGGCCGGTGACAAGTCGCCGGAGGAGATCATCGCCTCGGTGAAGCGGGGCCTGTATGCCGTCAACTTCGGTGGCGGCCAGGTGGACATCACCAGCGGCAAGTTCGTGTTCTCCGCCGCCGAGGCTTACATGATCGAGGATGGAAGAATCACGTACCCGGTGAAGGGCGCCACCCTCATCGGCAACGGCCCCGACGTGCTCACCCGCGTGTCCATGATCGGCAACGACATGCGCCTGGACCCGGGCGTGGGCACCTGCGGCAAGGAAGGTCAGAGCGTGCCCGTGGGGGTGGGCCAGCCCACCCTGCGCATCGAGGAACTCACCGTGGGCGGCACCCACGCCTGACCCCCAGGGAACGAAAAAGGCCGGGCTTGCGACCCGGCCTTTTTCCTGTGTGCCCAGACTCAGTTCAGGATCTTCAGTTCCACGCGACGGTTCTTCATGCGGCCTTCCTCGGTCTCGTTGTCAGCGATGGGGGCGGATTCACCGTAACTCCTGACCGACAGGCGGCCCGCCTCCACACCTTGGGAGATGAAGTACTGCATCACCGCCTTGGCGCGGCGTTCGCCCAGGCCCAGGTTGTACCAGTCGGAGTTGCGGCTGTCGGTGTGACCGCCGATCTCCACCTTCACGCTGGGGTTGGCCTTCAGGGTGGCCACGGCCTGGTCCAGGATGGCGATGGCGTCGGGGCGCAGATTCGACATGTCGTTGTCGAAGTTCACGCCATGCAGAACGATGACCTTGGGCAGTGAGCAGCCCTTGGCATCCACCTTATCGCCCGCCGGCGTGCCGGGGCACTGGTCCAGGGCGTCCACCACACCATCGCCATCGCTGTCCAGTTCGCAGCCCACGGCGTTCACCTTGCGGCCAGGGGGGGTGGTGGGGCACTGGTCCAGCCGATCCACGACGCCGTCACCATCGCCGTCCAGCTCGCAACCGTCCGCGTTGACCTTGGCGCCCTTGGGCGTGTTGGGACAGCGATCCTTGTCGTCGGTGACGCCATCGCCGTCGCTGTCCGCAGGCTTGGCCGCGGGAACAGGGGCCGGTGCGGGTTTCGCGACGGGCGCAGCGGCCACATCACCCGGGCAGGGCGGATCAAGCAGGCCCCGGCCTGGGCAACCGATGGTTTTGTACAGTTCAAACCCCGTGGTCTTGCCGCTGTTGCTGGCGGCATTGGAGGGATCGTAATAAGGCCCGGCATGGGCGGCGCCCCCCAGGGCAAGCAGGGCGAAAAGGGTCAATGGTTTGAGCTGCATGTTTGGCTCCTTGGTTGGTTATTTGATCCTGCACCCAGATACATGGCCAATCCCCACCCACAGCCCTGGGGGAAAGCAGCGGCGGTCATTTCCTCAGCGCATCCCGGATCTCGCGCAGCAGGATGACCTCCTCCGGCGTGGGCGGCGGCTCGGCGGGAGCGGCCTCTTCCTGGCGCTTCAGCCTGTTGATGGCCTTCACGGCCATGAAGATGGCGAAGGCGATGATGACGAAATCGACGATGGCTTGGATGAAAGTACCGTACTTGATGAGGGGCACGCCGGCCTTCTCCGCCTCCGCCAGGGTTTCGAAGGTCTGGCTGGAGAGGGAAATGTAGAGGTGTTTGAAATCCACGCCGCCCAGGACGGCGCCCAGTGGCGGCATGATCACATCCTGCACCAGCGAGGTGACGATCTTGCCGAAGGCGGTACCGATCACCACGCCCACGGCCAGATCCACCACGTTGCCGCGCATGGCGAATTCCTTGAATTCCTGCACGAAGCTCATCTCTTGCTCTCCTCACGAATTGTTTGGGATCAGAACACATCCCCCTTCGGGACACAGTGCCTTACCTCACACCAGGGTGAGGGAACGGTGGGGAAAGGGGGTCAATCTCCACTCATGCCGGCCACCACGATGCCGGCCTGGCCCGCGAAAGAGAGCATGCGGTTGATGGAACGCACCGCCCTGGCCCCCACCGCCGGATCCACGTGAATCTCGTTCCTCCCCGTTTCCAGTACATACGACAACTTCTTCAGGCCGTTCATGGCCATCCACGGACAATGGGCGCAGGACACGCAGGTGGCCCCCCGGCCGCCGGTGGGCGCCTCCAGCAGAAGCTTGCCGGGGGCGGCCTCGTGCATCTTGTGGAAGATGCCGTTATCGGTGGCGACGATGAGCACCGGGTTGGGCAGTTCGCCGGCGGCGCGGATGAGTTGGGTGGTGGAGCCCACCACGTCCGCCAGTTCGATGACACCGGCGGGGGACTCCGGATGCACCAGCACGGCGGCATCCGGATATTGGGCCTTGAGGGCGCGGATGCCGTCGGCCTTGAAGCGCTCGTGCACCACGCAGGAGCCCTGCCAAAGCAGCATGTCCGCGCCCGTGACACGCCGCACATAATCCCCCAGGTAGCGGTCCGGCGCCCAGATGAGCTTCTCGCCCCGGTCTTTGAGGTGCTGGGCCACGCGCACGGCGATGCTGGAGGTCACCACCCAATCCGCGCGGGCCTTCACCTCGGCGGAGGTGTTGGCATAGACCACCACCGTGCGGTCCGGATGGGCATCGCAAAAGGGGGTGAACGCATCGGCGGGGCAGGACAGGTCCAGAGAGCACTCGGCGCCCAGGTCCGGCATCAGCACGCGTTTTTCCGGGTTGAGTATCTTGGCGGTCTCGCCCATGAAGCGCACCCCGGCCACCACCAGGGTCCTGGCCTTGGAGGCGTGGCCGAAGCGGGCCATCTCCAGAGAATCGGATACGCAACCGCCGGTTTCCTCCGCCAGGCGTTGCAGGTCCGAGGCGGTGTAGTAGTGGGCCACCAGGACCGCATCCTGCTCCACGAGTTGACGTTTGATCCTGGCGATGAGCGCATCCCGCTCGCCGGGCTCCAGCTGCTCCTCCACCACGGGAGGCACATCCGTCACGGGGTGGGCGGAAGGAATAAGGGTTGATGAAGAAGACATGGGAATGGCCTGTCGGGGTATGGCTCCGGGTTTTAGAGGGGGGGGGGCGGGGCTGTCAAGCCGCGAAGACCCGCCACGGCACTGATAGACTTGGCCCATGCGACAACTCATCCTCGACATCCGCCCGGATGCCCCCGCCGATTTCGATAACTATCTCACGGGCCCCAATGCTGAAGCGGTGTCCGGGCTCAAACACACCACCCAACCGGCAGCCCCCTTTTCAGGAGATCACGTCATCTACCTATGGGGCGAAAGCGGCGTTGGCAAGAGCCACCTGCTTCAGGCCTGGTCATCCCGTGCCGGCGCCGCCTATCTTCCCCATGGACCCTTGCCCGAGGCGGATATGACCATGCTGGCGGTGGATGATGTGGAATGCTTGGCGGAAACGGACCAGATACGCCTGTTCTCGCTGCTGAACGCCGCCCGCGAACTGGGTGGCCGGGTCGTCGCTTCAGGCCCATTGCCCCCGGCCCGACTGGCCATCCGCCCTGACCTGGCCACGCGACTGGCCCAGGGCCTGGTGTTCCGCATCCAGCCCCTCGCCGACACGGACAAGGCCCTGGCCCTGGCGATCCGCGCCGAGGCCCACGGCATGCAGCTCGGCGACGATGTGATCCGTTATATGCTGCTCCACTGCCGCCGCGACCTGCCCCATCTGCTGGCCACGGTGGATGCCCTGGATGCCCTGTCCATCAGCCGCAAGCGTCCGGCCTCCCTCCACCTCCTCAAGGAATTGCTGCAGGAACCCGCCTCGGCCTGAGTCCCGCCGTCCATGAAGCTGCTCTGCGCCATCAGCCATCACGGATTGGGGCACCTGGCCCAGGCCGCGCCCGTGCTGAACGCCATGGGGGAAATGCGCCCCGACCTGGAATGGCTGGTCTGGTCCGCACTGCCCAGGTCAATCCTGGAGGGAAGGCTCAAGATACTTTTCCATCACCGCCAAGACCTGGCGGACGTGGGGCTGCTGATGCATGACGCCATGCGCGTGGATGTGGCGGCCAGCCGCATGGCCTATCTGGCATTCCATCAACATTGGCACACGCGTGTCGCGCGGGAAGCGGACTGGCTAAAGCGGGAAAATGTCGATGGGGTGTTGAGCAACGCGGCCTACCTGCCCTTGGCGGCGGCCAGCCATGCAGGCAAGGCCAGCGTGGGGTTTTGCTCCCTCAACTGGTGGGACATCGCGCACGCCTATTTGCATGACGCGCCGGACATGCAGCCCGTATTCATTGAAATGCGGCAAGCCTATCTGGGCGCCCAGGCTTTCCTGCGCCTGACGCCGGGCCTGCCCATGGCGTGGCTGTCCAACCTGGAGGTCGCGCCGCCCGTGGCGTCCCTGGGCCGCAACCGGCGCAAGCACCTCAACCAAAGGCTTGGGTTGGCGCCTGACCAGAAATGGGTTTTGCTTGGCTTCGGCGGCGTGACCTATCAACACACCGCGCCCCTGCCCGCAGTGCCACACATCACCTGGCTGGCACCCGATGGGTGGCAAAAGGAAGACCGTGCCGATCTGGTCCACTTCACGCAAGCAGGCTTGCCGTTCCCCGACCTGCTGGCCTCCTGCGATGCCCTGGTCACCAAGGTGGGATACGGCAGCTTCGTCGAGTCCGCCGGGTTGGGGCTGCCCGTGCTGTTCCTGGATCGGCCTGATTGGCCGGAGACGCCCTGGCTGGCCTCGTGGCTGGCGCAACACACCCGGGCCGCCGCGATCTCCGAAGAGATGCTTTTCTCTCCCGACATCGGCGCGGCACTTGCCCGACTCTGGCAGGCGCCAGTGCCCAAAGCCCCCGACGTCTCCGGCGCGGCGGCCATCGGCCGGCGCATCCTGAATTGCCTGGGGGGTTGATCAACCCTTGTTGGCTTCGGCGGCGATCTCCGCGTGCACCTGGGCCATGTCCACTTCCCTTGCCCGGGCGATCAGGTCATCGAAGGCCCCCGCCGGCAGCGCACCGGGCTGGGCGTAAATGATGACCTTCTCGCGAAAGATCACCAGGGTGGGAATGGAGCGCACCTGGAAGTGGGCGGCCAGGCCCTGTTGCTCCTCGGTATTCACCTTGGCGAAAACGATATCTGCGTGTTTCTCCGACGCAGCCTCAAAGACGGGTGCAAAGCCGCGGCAGGGGCCACACCAGGGCGCCCAGAAATCGATCACGACAAAGTCGTTGTTGAGCACGGTCTGTTCAAAATTTTCTTCATTGAGTTCCAATACGGGCATGGGCCACCTCTGATCGTTCGTCGAGCCATCGCAAGCGAAGACAAAAAAAGACCGGCACTGGGCCGGTCAACGCATGTTACCACGCTTAAGGAGGCTTACATTCTTCACACCGCCCAAGGCGGGGGCGGGCGCTTCTTTACCCCGCCGTGGCTAGACGGGGACGGGACTCCCCCGACTGTCTCCACATGTTCGTACCGGTTTTCAAATTCGCCTTCACCTCGGCCCGATTCACCGCGGCGATCAACTCGGTGGCCAAGCATCGCGCCTGGCTCGGCGTCAACGTCAACAAGCTGTTTTCTCCATTCTCACCCACCTGCAGATTGATCCGGTCAAAACCGTCTCCACCTGCCACTACCGTCACTTCCACCTTGTCTTCTTGAAATTTGATCATCTTTGTCCCCGATTCAAGCCCATGGCACGGATAGCTTAAGCACGATCCATGCCATTCCCGGGAATGAGCGAGACCCGATTAACCGCTGAATACACAGGGGCTGGCCGGATGGTTGTGTGAGATGTGCCATCTGCGGTGATGGTCGACTCGACATGCCTGTCAATCTTTCAACAGCCTGACAAAAGTATGCCGCCGGCCCTATGTCTTAAGACATAGGGCCGCGATAGGTGTCAATCAGCGCGCAATTTTGACCACCCATCGGCGTTGAATTTTGACCAGGGTTACCGTGCCTGATTGCGGTGTTTGAAGCGGAAGGAATCGTTGCCGGATTCGAGGATGTCGCAGTGGTGGGTG
>Ga0272446_1000591_pt1 | contig 55885 bp, 45 predicted proteins | sample YNPCB0061_FD_194587 | JGI IMG/M metagenome (GOLD analysis project Ga0272446, IMG submission 194587) | Hot spring microbial mat communities from Yellowstone National Park, WY, United States - YNP-CB-006-1 | ecosystem: Environmental > Aquatic > Thermal springs > Hot (42-90C) > Sediment | place... | reverse complement strand
GTGATGATCCATTATTTACACTAACCTCAGCAACAGAGAAAGCGATCGCCTGGCTAGAAGAGTTGCAGAAACGAGAAGACTTTATCGGTACAGAATCTCGCTTTCTACAAATCTTTGATCTATTGAAAGAAATACAAGACCGTAGCACGACAGATGTGGAAATACGAATTGCTCAATTAGAAAAAGTCGAGATCGCATCCAGCAGAAGATTGACCAGATTCGTCAATCTGGTGTGGTTGAACGATATAGCTCAACTCAACTACAAGAACGCTTCTTATTAGCCAATAAAGTCACCCGTCAATTAATTAATCAGTGATTTTAAAGAGATTGAACAAAACTTTCGTAACTTGACTCGTAAAGTTCAGGAAGCCCAGTTTGAAAAAGATAGCCATAAGGGTACGGTTATTGGTCGAGTGTTGGATGCCGACCAGGAATTAAAGGACTCTGATCAAGGACGAAGTTTCTATGCATTCTGGAAATTTCTGATGTAAGACCGTAAGCGACAGGAGTTGAAATCTAAAATTCAAGCAGTTTACCAGTTAGAGGAATTGCGACAACTGGCTCAGGACTATCCTTTACTAAGCCAAGTTGAGCGAAATCTACTGGATGCGGGGGAATACATTGTCCAGTCTAATCATCGACTGACCGAAAGGCTGCGTCAAATGCTCGATGAACGAAATCTTCAGGAGAATCGGCGGGTTGCCGAACTGATCACCGACGTGCAACGTCTTGCGATAGCCAATGATGCACCAACATAACTCGATTTCTGGACACTGGAAGGGGAAACTGACGTGCATCTCCCAATGGCACGTCCTTTGCATCCCTTGGAGGAATCAGACGAGCCGACTTTCTCGCTCGATTTCACGAACTTGCCAGAGATTTCTCTAGATGAGGAAATCGCCGAACTGTATCAACAGTTTTATGTGAATGAGGATGTGTTAGCACAACGCATCGCTTAAACATTAGAACGCTGTTCAACCATTACCCTAACCGATCTGGTGCAACTCTATCCTGTGACTCAGGGATTACCTGAAGTGGTTGCCTACTTGGCGATCGCTACACAGTCTGATTGCCGCCATACCATCGACTATAGTACAATAGACTTTATTGCCATTTCTGGTTTAGAGCCAAAGACGCGACTCCAACCAACAATGGTCAGCAGATTGGCATAACAGGTTAATGATGCTCACTGGCTCTGGAAATTCTACAGGATGCCCACTAACTGCCTTGCCATTCTCTGAGTTCCCGTTGCACCGCATTACGAAAGTTCACAGATACAAGGATCACCTCATCTGTAGAGCCATTGCGACGGGCATAGATTAATCTGCGATCGAACGTTTCCTTACCTAAGCTGAGGCGGTAGTTCTTTTGATCAATGAGCTGGACTGCGATCGTTGCAAACGGAGCCTCGAGGCCGTATTCATCCAAACTGCTCACCCGCAAAACCCGCTCCACTTGACTGCCCGTCAGCAGATCTACCAAAAAAGCGATCGCTGCCTCATTGGCTAAGCCAGTCTCTGGGCGTAGCATCTGCCATCGCTGGTTCTGCTTCTGGAAAGCCAGCTCTTGGGTAGCTGTGGTAATGGTGATGGTCTGGATTTGGGGAGCCGTAAAGTTAAAAACTAACCTTTTAGCTACGGGAGCAGACCCCACTTCCAGCCAATAGACTACCACACTGAGAACTAAGGCAGTGATAAGCAAACCTAGGGTATTTTTCTGCACTGGCTTTACCTCTGCTGCCACCAAACTACACCGGCGGTGATCAGCCCGGTTAGAGGCAAAATCACCAAGGCAGTCCAGCCTAGGATAATTGCACTGGTGGGGCTGAGATTAATCCGTCGGTTAGCTACAGCCCTGGGGCGAATCCCTAAGCTGGGTTTTTCCTGCTGCTCTAGCCAAGCCAGGGAATTGAGGACTAAATCCCCGTTGAGCTGCTGCTCAAACCAACCATCAGTGGCAAAAGTCGCATTCCCAAAGACCACTAGCCGAGATTCACGGTCTTTGCCGGGGCGGCTCATGGCCACAGCCAAGGTCAGGGGGCCTTTTTGGTCGGCTTCTGAGTCTAGGCGGAAGGGCTGGCGTTCTGGGTTGGCTTCAGCCCAGACGCGATCGGAGGTAATAACTAAAGGAAACTGGCTGACTCCTTGGACTGGCTTGATGGTGAGCGATCGACCCAAGGGAAACAGAGAAATCCCATTAGTCAAGCCTTTAGTAATTGGATGGTCGCCGTATTCGTTAATCAAGGTAGTTGCCGGCCCCAGCCCAATTACCTGACCACTACCAGAGCCATCAATAACTACCTTTTCATCCAAGCTGATACCCCAAGTTTGCAAGAGGTCTGCCAAGCCAGTGGTGGTGCGTGGGTCGAGCAACAGTAATAGGTTACCGCCGTTTTCTAAATATTCTGTTACTAGCTTGACTTCCCCATCTAGTAGCGATCGCCTAACTCCGCCGATGACTAAAACTCCTACATCCTGCGGCAGACCAGTGGCCAGATTGAGGGGCCTGGTTGGGCTACCTTTTTGTTCTAAAGCTGCACCTAGGCGAGAAAAACTCCGCTCCCCTGGCTCTAGGGTAGGCTCCCCGTGCCCCTGAAGAAAGTAGATCACTGAGGAGCGATCGCGCCCAATTGCTTCAATAGCATTAGTGATACTCACCTCCGAGAGGCGTTGCTGGGGGCCAATGGCTGGAAGTTTCTGGCGTTTAGTTCCAGATTCAAGATAAACTTCGCCGTTGCTCTGGACTTGGAATTGCTCAGCTATTCCCACGCGCAGTTGCGGATCCACAAACTCGTAGCTAAACAGGGGGGCAGCCCGACTGTAGCTGGCCAAGAGTTCCCGGTCAGCGGGGTTGGGGTTGCGATCGAACACCCAAACTTTCACAGGCTGGCGTAGGTTCCGCACCAATTCCTGAGATTGGGGAGCAAGCGACAAAATTTGATTTTCAGTTAAATCTAACCTCGCACCGTAGCGCACGGCTAAAAAGTTCACAGCTCCCAAAATCACCAGCAGGGCCACAGTGGCAGCGATCGCATTTGGAACCGTAGCTGCCCCAGCCCCGAACACCCCGATGACCCCCAACCCAGCTAAAATCAAGCCGCCAGGAATTGGTAGCCAACTACCGGCAACGGCCCCAGCCGAGACGCCCATGATGACGAGCATTGTCCCGACCCAGATCAAGTGTCGGCCGTAGCGCCGGTAAATTTCCATGAATTTCATAGCAACCCCCACAACCCCGGATTATCTCCGGGAGAAACGCAGAGCTTCGATGTACTGGGCGGTTAAAAACACCCCCAAAACAATATAGCTGCCAAATAAAACAATACTGCTGGTGCTCAATACCCCCTGTACCAAATTTGAGTAGTGCCGAATCAAGGACAGGTGCTCCAGGGCCATTCCAGCGCTGCCGCCAATGCTACGGGCCAGCAACTCCAGCAAAGACAAAATAAATAGCACCGCAAAGGTCAAAATTGCTGCCACTAGGGTACTTTCCGTCAAGGCAGAAATAAACATCCCAATCGATAAAATCGCCGTGGCCATCAGCAACAACCCCAGATGTCCTGCCAGGGGTACGGCTAGATTAATTGGTGGGCTGGCTCCTCCAAGGGCGATCGCTTCTAGCAGCAGCAGCGGCAAAATCATCGCTCCATAGAAAACCAAGACTCCCAAGAGTTTACCCACAGCCACCACCCAATTGGTAATTGGTGAAGTTGCTAGCAGCTCTAGGGTACCCCAGCGCCGCTCCTCGGCATATAAGCCCATGGATAAGGCTGGCAACACATACCAGGATAGGGAGCCAATTACGCTCAAAAATAACCTCAGAAATTCATAGGCCACGTCCACAGGCGGGGTAGGAATTCCGGATCGATCGCGCTGAGTCACTTGGTTGAGGATACCCTCTGGGCTGAGCAAAATCGCCACAAAAACAAAACCTGCCAACAGCCAAAACACCCCCATGACTAAGTAAGCAAAAGGCGAGGTAAAATAGCCGCGCAACTCCTTACTAGCAATGGCCCAGGTGTTGAAAGTAGTTATCTTGACTAGCTTAGGAATAGATTGCATTGACATAAATTTGGCATTCAGCCAAGCCTGCCTTGGTTCAACCAGGGTTTTGGCTCGATCGCAGGCAGACAAGCTCAATTTGACATAGATTTGGCCTTCGATAAGCCTACCTAGGACTGGCTTAACCAACGGGCTGCATCCTTGGCATGGTAGGTCAAAATCAGATCAGCCCCCGCCCGCTTAAAGCTCAAAAGAGTTTCCATGACTACCTTCTGTTCATCGATCCAGCCTTTGAGGGCTGCCGCTTTGACCATGGCGTATTCCCCAGAAACATTGTAGGCCGCCACTGGTAGATTAGTGGCTTGCTTAACTTGCCAGATGATATCCATATAAGCCAAGGCGGGCTTGACCATCAACATGTCTGCGCCTTCTTGGATATCCAGCATTACTTCTTTGATGGCTTCACGGCTATTGCCGGGATCCATCTGGTAGGTGCGGCGATCGCCAAACTGGGGGGCAGATTCAGCCGCGTCCCTAAACGGGCCGTAGTAGGCCGAGGCATATTTAGCCGCGTAGGACAAAATCGGCACATCCGTAAACCCTGATTTGTCTAGGGCTTGACGAATTGCTTGGACAAACCCATCCATCATTCCGGAAGGGGCAATGATGTCTACCCCAGCTTGGGCTTGGGAAACCGCAGTTTTTTGCAACAGGGTTAAAGTTGGGTCATTCAACACCCGTCCGGTCAAATCACCCACTTCTAAATAACCGCAGTGGCCGTGGCTTGTGTACTCGCACAGGCAGGTGTCGGCAATGACGATTAAATCTGGAACCGCCTGCTTAACGGCTGTGGCTGCTTTTTGGACAATGCCGCACTCGTGCCATGCCCCGGTGGCATCGGTGTCTTTATCGGCGGGAATTCCAAATAGAATGATTGCGGGAATTCCCAGGTCATAGACTTGTTTGGCTTCTTCGACGATTTTATCTATTGACAGTTGATAGACTCCGGGCATGGAGCTGACTTCCTTGGCGATCGCTGCACCCGGTACCGCAAACAAAGGATAAATTAAATCGCCAGTTGTTAAGACATTCTCCCTGACCATGCGCCGCAACTGGGGCTGGCTTCGTAGGCGGCGGGGGCGATGCGTAGGAAACATAAAATCTCAGAAATTGTAGGGTTATTGATCTTGGCAACAGTTTAATACTGCTGCAACCCAACTTAATTAAAGCTTTAATTAACTTCAAACAAATTCCAAATCGATAATCACCCTGCGGGGATTCTATGGTCGTTGATATAGAAATATAGAAATGAAGTATTTTTCACTTGGGCCTTCAATTAAGTGACTATATTGCCTAGTGATCGCCCCACAGCCAAAGCCAACACCCCTAAAATTGCGCTGCCCAGCCAATAGATCAAGGCCGGCCAGGGCTGCTGGGTCTGTAATAGGACGATCGTATCCAGGGCATAGGTAGAAAAAGTCGTGTAGGAACCTAAGAACCCCACCGCGACCAGTAACCGCAGGTCTGGGGCAACAGCCGGCCAGCCGCCCACAAAAAACCCCATGGCTAAGCATCCAATAATATTGATCAAAAAAGTGGCCACTGGAAAACTCTGGCCCAACCAGTTACTCAACCACAAGCCCAAATAATAGCGGCTCAAGGCTCCGGGCACTGCCCCCAACGTCACTGCCAAGGGAGGTCTTAATTCAGGTGGCATAGCGATCACGACTAGCTAAGTACGCCAAACCAAAGCACAGCAGCGCATTTACCAGTAAAAATCCCCGTGCTGCCAAGCCATCTCCTAAAAACCATAGATGGGGATGCCAAATAGCACTGTGGGTCAGAAAAACCGTGTAGCCGATCGTACAACCCAGGCTAAAACCCTTTCCCTGGGGATGGCTCAGCAGCAGGGCAATCAACCCCAAAGGTATCAACACACTGGCAAAAATTGGATTGAGCATCGAGCTGCCATTGATGGCATTGCCCAGCTCCGGCAGGGAGCTACCCAAAACCCGAAACGGAGCTTGGGGTAAATCAAAAATGTACAAGCCCCGCAGCAAGAATAACCCGGTACTGCCGGCCACTAGCCCCACGGACATACTCCAGGGAAAGTACACCCGCAAAAACCAAGCCAATAGGTAAGACCCCAAAATCATCAAAACCTTGGGAAGTAGGGCGACTGCGCCGCCATCGATCCAAAAACGGGGATTCAAGTAGCCATTATCCCGTAGCCACCGGAAAAAGTCTTGGAAAGTGATTTGTCCCTGTTGAGCGAGTCTAACGGCCGCCGCTGCATCCAGTTGCCCAGCTCCGTAGTGGTTGAGGGGGTCTTCGGCGATCGCCCGGGCCGATTGCTTGAGGATATTTGCCACCTGATCCGGGTCTTTGATCCCGAGGGATTTAATCAAAGCCGCCACCCCAGACACATGGGGAGCCGCCATACTAGTCCCCTGAAAGCCAGCAAATAGGCTAGTTTGGCTCTCTGGGTCAATGGTCTCTTGGATAACCAGGGCATCGCCACTGCCGCCAGGGGCTGCTAAATCTACCCCAGCACCGTAGTTAGAATAGGGGGCTTTTTCGCCGTTGGCTGCCAGGGCAGAAACCCCCAAGGCATGGGGATAGCGAGCGGGGTAGGCTGCGGCATCTTCATTGGCATTACCGGCAGCAGCGATAACCACAACTCCCTTGGTGTGGGCATAGTCAATCGCCTGCCCCATTAATTGACTCTCCCCCGCTCCCCCCAAGCTGAGGTTAATTACATCGGCCCCATTGTCAGCGGCATATCGAATTGCCTCTGCAATGTCAGCTACGGTTCCAGCGCCAGTGGAGTCTAAAACCTTGAGGGGCATAATTTGGGCTTGGTAGGCAATACCTGCTACTCCATAGCTGTTGTTGGTTGATTGGGCGATCGTTCCGGCCACGTGGGTACCATGGCCCACATCATCGAGGGCTGTTTCCCGGTCATTGACAAAATCATAGCCTTTGATGATTTTGGTCTGCTTCAAGTCAGGTACTGGGCTGACCCCGGTATCAATCACCGCCACCGTCACGCCGCTACCTTTGGTCTGCTCCCAGGCGGCTTCGATATTGATACTGCGGAGATTCCATTGCTTGCTGTAGTCGGGGTCGTTGGGGGCTGTATTGAGGCGATAGAGGTAGTTTGGCTCAATGTAGTCGACATCCAAGGACAGGCGGCGCAGTTGGTCGAGCGTTCTGCGGTCGCCCTTGAGGACATACACCTGTTCAGCCTTGGAGAAAATGCTATTGAGCTGGGGTTTGGCCGGTGAGATTTGAGCGATCGTTGCCAGTTGCCGCTCCATTTCCCCAACGGCGATATTGTTCTTAAAGTTAACAATCACCGACTCGTATTGCCCAGACCCAGCCAAGCCCGGAAAACTCCAAATCACCCAGCCCAAACTCAAGCAAAATAATAGCCCGACCAGCAACTTTCTCATAGCATTTTTTACCCAATACCATAACTAGCCCCATGGTATCGCAGCCGACCAGTTGCGGCCACTGAAATTATTATAAAATATTGCCAAAACGATCGTCAAGATTTCCAATCAAATCGCAGCCGACCAGTTGCGGCCACTGAAATTATTATCCCAGAAGTAGTAAGCTAACTCCAAGGTTTCTACAAACATACACGTGAAATAACCACTGACTCAGCTCTTGTGATCACAACATTAACCCTACTTTCCGGGTGTTGAAGAGCAAACTTACCAGATAAAACCGATGCCCAGCTCCATGCCGACCGGTAACGGCAGAAATTACACCAAAGGTATAGCCAATTTCTCGTCGCTACACATGCAGAAGAATTAATTCTGATGTGCGTCAAATTATTTTACTGCTGGATAAAGTGCCAAAGCGAATAGAATCAACCCCAGCAATTTTGACTTCAGGAGTACTGTCAATCAATTGTCCTAACTGCCCTAGCTGTAAAAAATTAGATACTGAGTCTTCTGCTGTTAACGTCGGAGGATGTTTGAAAAGGTAAAGACGGTTAAAACCGTTACTACAAACTCAGGTATTTAGATGGTGTAACAAGGATTTTTCAGCTCGTAGTGATGACTTTAGTCATCAAAATGACTAGAAACCAGGCTTTTCAGACACCCTCTCAGCCTAGAATAACCCTATTTGGGGGCCAATAACTGCATGGGTGAAGGCTCGAAAAATTCACCTCAATATCCGCCTAGAGGATTTATTGGGTACCGGCGGGTTTATAGGTAGAAGCAACATGCAGTTCCTTGAGCTGTTTGGGGTCGACCGCTGAAGGTGCATCTGTGAGCAAACAACCCGCCTGCTGGGTTTTGGGGAAGGCAATTACATCCCGGATTGATTCTTCTTGGGCTAGGAGCATCACCATCCGGTCTAGACCGTAGGCAATGCCGCCGTGGGGCGGGGTGCCGTACTCAAAGGCTTCCAATAAAAACCCAAATTTAGCTGTTGCTTCCTCTGGGCTGAGGCCGATCGCACTAAATACCTGTTCTTGGATTTCGCGCTGGTAGATGCGTAGGGAACCACCGCCAATTTCTATGCCGTTCCAGACTAGGTCATAGGCCAGGGCCCGGGCGGTTTTGAGATCAGCTAAATCTTCTGGGTGGGGAGCAGTAAAGGGGTGGTGTAGGGCCTCTAGACGATTTTCGACCTCATTCCACTCAAACATGGGAAAGTCGACGATCCAAAGTAGATTAATTTTTTCCGGGTCAATTAGGCCCAACTCCCGGCCCATGAACTGGCGTAGGCGATCGAGGGTTTTGTTAACTACATTGGCTTGGTCGGCTGCAAATAGCAGCAAATGACCAGGCTGAGCTTGAGTGCGCCCTAGGATTTCCTGTTTTTGTTCTGGGGTGAGATTGTCTTTGATAGCGCCGATCGTATCAATTTCTAGGCCATCCCGGACGCGGATGTAGGCTAAGCCCTTGGCTCCGGCTTCGGCGGCTTCCTTGAAGATATCTCCACCGGGCTTGATGCGGACATTGGAAACTAGCTGGTCGCCGTTGGGAATCGGCAAAATTTTAATAATTCCTCCAGCAGCGATCGCCCCCGCAAACACCTTAAATCCAGAGTCACGCAGCACATCTGACACATCCACCAGCTCAAGTCCGTAACGGGTATCAGGCTTATCACAGCCGTACCTATCCATGGCTTGTTTGTAGGTCAACCGGGGAAATGGCCTGGGCAGGTCGATCCCCTTAATCTGGTGAAAAACATGGCTCATCAAGCCCTCATTGAGTGTCAGCATCTGCTCTAGATCGCAGAAGCTCATTTCCATATCCAGTTGAGTAAACTCCGGCTGGCGATCGGCTCTGAGGTCTTCATCGCGGAAGCAGCGGGCGATTTGATAATAGCGGTCTAACCCAGACACCATCAGCAATTGCTTAAATAGCTGGGGCGACTGGGGCAAAGCGAACCATTCACCGGGGTTGACCCGGCTTGGTACCAAGTAATCCCTGGCCCCCTCTGGGGTGGATTTGGTGAGAATCGGTGTTTCCACCTCCGTGAAATGGTGGTCATCTTCCAGGTGGCGGCGGATCGCCTTGACAACGCGGTGGCGCAATTGCAGATTCTGACTCATCCTTTCCCGGCGGAGGTCTAGGTAGCGGTAGCGCAGACGGAGTTCTTCTTTAATTGGTTCAGTTTCACTGACTTGAAAGGGTAACTGCCGCCGCACCGGGTTCAGCAGGGTGATTTGATCGGCATAGATTTCAATTTCGCCGGTGGGTAGCTTTGGGTTTATTGATTCGGCGGGCCGGGCCAGAACCCGCCCACTGATTTTGATTACGTATTCATTACGCAGGTGTTCGGCTTGGGGGTAAGCTGCTGGGGTGCGGCTGGGGTCGGCGACAATTTGGACTGTTCCAGAGCGATCGCGAAGATCTAAAAAGATTACTCCCCCATGATCCCGGCGACGATCTACCCAGCCACACAGGCTAACATGGGCATCAACATCAGTAATTCTTAGATCGCCGCAATAGTGGGTACGCATAGGGGGCAAGTTAAAAAATAATTCTAGGTAAATGATTCTGTGAGTGGGTATATGAACAGACTATCAGGGGTGCCTTGCTAATTGATGGCCGATTACTGAATCAATATACCAAGTCTAGGGACTTTGGCTTCCCCCAACAACCACAGTGTAGGGCTGTTGTAGATGGGTTTGAGCTACGGTCTGGATGTCAGCAGCAGTGACTTGGGTAATTTGGTGTAAAAACTGGTGGTCAAACTCAATCCCCAAGCCCATTACTTCATACCAGCCGTAGGATTGGGCTAGCTGGGCATTGGTTTGTTTTCCTAGGGCATACTGGCCGAGGATTTTATTTTTGGTGATTTGCAGTTCCTCGGCGCTCAGGGGCTGCTGGGCTAGGCGATCGACCTCTGCTTTTAAGCCAGTTTGAGCTTTGGCTTGATTTGCCACCGCTGTGCCCAGATAGGTAGTCAACACCGCTGGGTGATTGCGGGTCGGGTAAAGGCAGGAAACTTCATAGGCTAGGCCTTGCTTTTCTCGCAGTTCTACAAATAACCGACTAGATAAGCCATTGCCCAGATAGGTGCTGATTATCTTGAGGGGGTAGTACTCTGGTTGGTGTACAGAGGTAGTCAGGTAGCCGAGCATGACGATCGCCTGTTGAGTGTTTTGGGGAATATCCTGGTGTTTTGGCTGCACCGACAAGGGCGGCAGCACCATTTCTGGAATGGGAATGGCCGGAGCAACCCAATCGCCAAAGTATTTTTCCACTAGCTCTAGGGCGGTTGGGGTATCAATTCGCCCAGCAATGCTGATCACCAAGTTGTCTGGCCGAAAATAACTGGCGTGGAAGTGTTGTAGGTCTTCTCTTTGTAGGGTTCCCATGGTCTCTACGGTGCCCAGTTGGGAGAAGGCATAGGGGTGGTCTTGGTAGATCAGCGATCGCAGGGCATCAAAGGCAATCCCCATGGGTTGTTCTTGGCTCTGCTTAATCTGCTGGAGAGCCAGTTGCCGCTCTAGGTCTACGTGTTCTTCGGGAAAGATTGGCGATCGCACCACCTCCGCTGCCAGTTCCAAAAGAGTGGCAAAATCTGGACTTACCCCCTTCAGTCCCACCACAAAATAATCTGGGCTGGCATCCGCATGGAAACTCGCCCCCAGGGATTCAATCCGCTCGGCGATCGTATAGGCATCAGACTGCTCAGTTCCCTTGGCTAAAACACTGGCCAAAAGATGAGTCAAACCCGCCTGAGGATAAGTCTCCCAAGCACTACCCGTCCGGAAAAATAACCGTGCTGCCACAATATCAGCCACCGGATTTTCAGTAACGATGGCTACAATGCCATTGCCTAGGGTGATTTTTTCGGTCATGGGTAGGGAATTTAGTTGATTTTAATTATTTTAATTAGTTGATGCTGAATGCAGGGGCTGACGATGTTCGACTCCAAAGCCCACCAGGGTGATTTCCTGGGGTGGCTCTGGGGTCGGAGGGCGGCGGTAGGTGATGATTGTCCTCAGGCGCACGTCAGCAGCCACAAAGCGCATTTGATCCACTGCGATCGACTGTCGATAGACCGTAGTCATCTCTAGGGTTTGACGGCTAGGTAGGTAGGTAAACTGGCTCTTGGCTACCCCCGCCTCTGAGTAGCCTTCATCCCGCAGGTACAATCCTTGAATCGCTTCAGCAGTCTGGGGAATTTGGCTAGCGATCGGCAAGACATCTGGAAATCTTAACTCTTGGTAGTTAACAATGTAGTCTTGGGGTGCAAATAGGGCCTTTAAGTTCATGGCGACCCGCTCGCCCTTAGCAGAAATTGTGGCAAAGGAGATTGCAAAACCAGGGCACAGGGCATAACTTTGCAATTCCAGTTCTCCAGCCAAATCAACGATGGCCTGTTTCTCTTCCAGCAATAGAGGAGTAACTTGATACTCGGTAAACGATCTCTCCACCTCTGAGTTAATAAAATCATGGTAAGTCCGTTCAGTTTTCCATAAACCCGCACAGGCACAGAAAAATTCGCTGAATAGCAACATGGCAACTAAAGACAAAAAATAATCTATTCTTCACAATACAGCACTGTAGGCAATAGCTTTTTATCCACAGCTTGACCTAAAATTGCTGGATGTCCACTTCACAATTATCCCAGGGAAGTCCTTCCCAAAGAGCAACATTGTCTGAGTCAGTGATTTTTTTAGGGAACTAACCTTGACATTTCTGCCTAGCTAATTTGGGTTTGAGGTGTAGCGATCGCTGTCTCATCAAAAAGTGCCGCAAACCAACAACTACCCAAGAATAAAAATAACTCCTAATCAGACAAGTTGATAGGCTGCTCCCTCAGAGGATGTCTGAAAAGTCTGGTGTCAAGTCATTTTGATGACTGAAGTCATCACTACGAGCTGAAAAATCTTCGTGTATAGCCCTAAAGATCTGAGTTTGTAGTGACGGTTTTAACCGTCTTTACCTTTTCAAACACTCTATCAGCACCCCAAAACCCTAATCCCAGATTATCTAGTCCACATAAATACTTTCCCACCCTCTAGGAAATGCATTTTAGACCGTCAATCCTGGGGGTTGATATTGGGAAATCCCTGCAATTTAATCACCAAGCAGCGGAGTAAAAATTAGTAACATAAGCATATTTACTATTCCCTTAACAATGGTTAACAAAAAGGTCAAATCCTCACTCCGTAAAACTTTTGTCCCTCAAACATGCTCCCGGCGATTAGCAATCATACACAGTAATTATTAAATCAATAGGGAGGATCATTAGTTAGCCAAACAAAATAACTACCATGGAGGCAAACACATTAAAGGAAGGTTTCGTTCGTATGGAAACAATAGAGAAGCAACTGCTAGATCTGCATGAAAAGGTAGACAGACTCTACGAAATCATCGAGAGACTCAATTCACAATTTACTGTTGTTTTCTCGGAAAGCCAAATGAGAGGCAATGCCCACATGGCCTCTGGCCGCAGCCAAGTCGGGCGCTCAGCCAATCCCTTAACCGAATTAGAATCCTTTGCCAATCACAAAGATATCCTCCACGACGATAGCACCGCCGAAATGATGGCCCAATCCCTAGCCAACACTTCTATTTCTCCAGAATCTCAACTCCAGAGGCTGACGGCTCAATTGACTGCGGCTTACAACCGAATCGCCGCCCTCGAAGAGCAGCTAGTCACCCACCGGAGCCGCCATTAATCCATATAATTACTAACTAAAACTTCAAATAAACTAGCCAATTCGTGCAGCCTGTGCAGCAGCTAGAGCCGACAGCACATCTAGGATATAAGGTATAACATCATCCCCCATATTCATATAGGTAACCCCAGAAGGGGGGGGAGTGTGAGCATGGGCTGGGTTACGGGTGACTAGGAGGCGAGTACAGCTGCTGGCCAGCATCAGGTTTATCCCCATGTACTCTCCGCTACCGCGAAAGTCTGTACGGACACCGACTATGGGCAGACCCTTGGCATAGGCATAGCCTACTTCAAAGCAACTACCGGAATCTGCATCTGGACCATCAAGCAAAACCAGAACCAAGCTTGCCCCTTGCAACCCTTTAACACAGATATCAAAGAGCCTTACTGGATCAGTTACCCCAGCGCATTGTTGCTGGGGAAGGTAGATTTGGTAGCCATTATGGCGCAGTTGGCTAGCAATATGCTGGTTGAAATTAAGTTCAGCAGCAGTGAATAGCGGCCCTGCCAGGTAAATCCATTTAGACATTAAATTACGTGTAGCAATTATCGTGAATATATTATCCCTAATTTGCTAACACTATTTAGGACTATGGCAACAATTACTTGGGCTGGGTAATTAGCAAGGTATAGGCTGGGCTTATGAGTAATATAGATAATTGCTGACAATGTTTATGCCTATGCTAGTTGTCATTACGCACAAAATTAGTTACATTGATTTACATAGATGTTTACAAATTGTTACCAATCGGAGTCTAAGCCATGCAAACCGAAGATCGTAACTCTGTCAAATTTGGTTTTACCAGCCAAGCGGAGAACTGGAACGGCCGTCTAGCCATGATTGGCTTCTCTGCTGCCTTGATTATTGAGCTGTTGAGCGGCAAAGGTGTTCTGCACTTTTGGGGCTTGATGTAATCTCTTTTACTCTAAACTAATCTGCTTTCTCCTAACAAAATCTGCGCTAGCTCCTACGGAGCTAGTTTTTTTATGGAGATTGTTGGCTTCTTGAGGGGTGAGCTGTACTTAAGTTTGGTTATTGGGGAAGTTGGGTGGTGACTCCTGTACGTAGCTAATACGGGCTGGCTAGATATGGAGAGCTAATTTGCTAAACTTTAGGCTGAGATTAAGGATGATACGACACTATGGCATTGCATCTGTACAACACCTTGACTAGAGAAATACAACCCTTCGAGACGATCGCTCCTCAACGGGTGAAGATGTATTGCTGTGGTGTCACAGTTTATGACTACTGCCATTTGGGCCATGCCCGCACCTGCCTAGTTTGGGATGTCACGCGCCGATACCTACAATGGCTGGGCTATCAGGTCTATTACGTGCAGAACTTTACAGATATTGATGACAAAATCCTCAGGCGGGCCCGCCAAGAGGGGACAACCATGGAGGCGGTGGCTGAGCGTTTCATTGCCGCCTACTTCACAGATATGGCTCGTTTGGGGGTGAGTAGTGCGGATGCTTATCCTAGGGCAACTCATTACCTGGATGGAATTAAGCGCTTGGTTGCCCAGCTAGAAGCCAAGGGCTTTGCCTATGCTAGTGATGGGGATGTGTACTACTCGGTGCAGAAATTTACTGCCTACGGTAAGTTGTCGGGCCGACGACTGGAGGATCTGCAAGCGGGGGAGCGCAACACTACCGAAGCCCTCAAACAAGATACCTACGATTTTGCTCTCTGGAAGGGCGCTAAGCCGGGGGAGCCGGCCTGGGATTCTCCTTGGGGACGGGGTCGGCCTGGTTGGCACATTGAATGCAGTGCCATGGTCAAGGAGGCTCTGGGTGAGACGATCGATCTCCATGTGGGTGGAGCTGATTTGGTGTTTCCCCACCATGAAAATGAAATTGCCCAGTCGGAGGCGGCTACAGGTAAACCCTTGGCTAATTACTGGCTGCACAATGGGATGGTTATGGTTAATGGGGAGAAGATGTCTAAGTCCTTGGGTAACTTTATAACTATCCGGGATTTACTTGATCGCCCGGTCGATCCAATGGCGGTGCGGCTGTTTATTTTGCAGACCCAGTACCGTAAACCCATAGATTTTAATGATCAGGCGATCGAGGCGGCTACCAATGGCTGGAAAACCCTCAGGGAAGCTCTTCTCTTTGGCTCAGAGTATGGCCCACGGTTGGGATTTGCAGCCAGTTCTGTCCAAATTAGCAATGCCTACACGGAGCAATTCCGGAGGGCTGTGGATGATGATTTAAATTTTCCGGCCGGGTTGGCGGTGGTTTTTGAATTAGCTAAGGAACTACGGCGGGATCGCAACTTGCTCATCCATGAGGGTCAAGCAGCTACCCCGATCTCGACGCTGGCAGAAAAATGGCAGACCCTAGCCCAGTTGGCTGAGGTTTTAGGTTTTAAGGCAAACCCAGTAGCTCCAGATCAGCCGATCGACCAACTCAGTGATGAAGCAATTCAACAGGCAGTGAGCGATCGCCAAGCCGCCCGTCAAGCCAAAAACTTCCAGCAAGCCGACCAAATTCGTCAGTACCTAACCAGCCAAGGAGTCACCATCATCGATAGCCCCGACGGCACTACCCGCTGGCACCGCAGCTAAGAAAAGCTAAGAAAACCTATTTTGATAAGCATTTGATAATGCCACTAATATGAACTCGGAATCAGCCAGAAACCTAACCATCCCCCAGCCAAGTCAATTTTATTGATTGACTTCAGTCAAATTTCCTTGGGTCAATGCTCCTAGCCCAACGGTAAACTCTACCAATCAGCCAGGGGAATCATTTGTAAAGTACCTACCCCCAGACCCTTTTCATCTAGAGCACGGGCTTCAAATAAAGCCACCATATCCCGCAGTTGAGGATTCCCTTTAGAGGCCCCAGTCAAACCCTGGGCAACAATGAATCCACAGTGATGCTTGGTCATTTGAATCCGTTGATGCCATTTTTCTTTGGAGAGTAAGTGTTTAGGATCCGCCGCATCAAACTCAGCAATTAGGTTAAGTTCACCGTCATTGGTTTTGAGAATACACAGATCGTAGGAAGGCTCCCCAAGGGTATCTTCTCCCAAGGCAAACCCTACACCAGCTATGCCACCCATGGCGACAATACTTTCTACTAAAGTTTTGGCTTTGGGGCGCGTGGTCTGCACCAAAACAATTGGCAGTCCTTCACCAGTTTCGTGGATTTCTGGGGCTACTTGGTGGTATTTGACCACATGGCGTAGAGTTTGCACCACGTCCCAGGGCATCATCCCCAGGGCATGGAAAGAACCATTGGGGATGAGGTCAGTTTTAACGGCAATTTCTGCTTCTTCGGTCTCCTCTAGGGCAATCAGTTCCTGTTCTAGCTCTGGCATAGTCTGGATGCTGATGCATATAGGTTCTGGATGGTTGGGCAGGTTTATTGAATAGGCTTTGCTGAGGTTGGGAAAGTTTTTGCTCAGTTGTTTTTGATGATCCATGAGAAATTGCTGGAGGCAATCCATAGTGGCAATTAGGGTGAGGGCTTCGTCTTCGTCGAGGTGCGATCGCATTCCCTCGAAGGGGTGAATTGAGCCAAAGTTGGGTTGAATTTCCATCAGCTCAGCTAAGGTGGATTCCTCTTCTTCAGTATCGAAAGTTAAAAATAGACAGTCCTGATTTAAGAAAGCCTGCTCGATCACTTCTGGGGAATCTTCTGTGGTGATTGCCGCAACTCGGAAGCGCATTAGGGAATCGAGGGAGCGGTAAAAAACTACGCCATGTTCTTGCCCTAACATACCCATGACTGTGGCATACAGGGTGTCTATTTCCCAGGCTTTGATGGCGATCGCTAAAACCTGATGGTCAGCCAATAACTCCCAGGGGGCAAGGGCCCAAATATCGCAAGCTTTTTCGATTAATAAATCACTGTAGGGGTTTTCTGGCTCCTCATCGGTTTCCGGTTGAAACCCATTGATTCTTTCGACCAATTCATCAATCACCGGTAGTTCACCCACATAATCGATGATGATATCCAAATCTTGCAAGACTCCCCGGAGCAGAAACTGTAGCTCGCGATCGCGGACAATAATTTTTTGGGGGCGGGCTGGGCGGGCTGGGGGCTGGGGGCTTGTCATAGATCGAATCAACGCCCTGACTGTGGCTTCGTGGCCAGACTTAGTTGGTACGGAGTCAATGATCCTGACTGCTCCCTCAGAACCATCAACCCAAATAATCAGATCGTTGTTTTGATTCAGGTGTGGTAACGTGCTTCGGCTACCTTCCCAAACACTGGGGATTTGTGTCAACTTGTGGAGCCGTTCTATGGTTTTTTTGGGTATAGAAGTCATGGATAGCACGCCAATTGTCTAATTCACAGATAGGTTCTGACTAAGTGTAGATGATTCCGAAAAATCAAAGCTATGCAGATTTGGAATCGCAGACCCATAACCCTAGCTTAGCTCTAGTCATGGCCCTGCATCACTGGCTCTAGAAATTATGGCGATCGCCCCAAATTCGCATTAGGTAGCCAATGAATGGTGTGGTTAGATAAGTATTTTAAGATTTTCCCAAAACTCAGCTTCTTAACTTAGCAATACTTGATTTTTGGGTATGGATGTGGGCTTCTAGTTTCTTGAAGTAAGGCCGGTCTAGAATCCAGTGAGCGTCCAGTTCAGCGAGACTTAATCTTACAACCTGTGTGATAAAATCTCTATGCCCCAAGGGAATGTCTAGGGTAATTGAGGTGAGTTGGTTAATTTATGAAAGTCGGCGATCAAGTCCGTGTAAAGAACTCAGTGATTGTGTACCATCACCCGGAGCATCGGGGTTCTGGTTTTGATATCAAGGGGCTAGAGGGAGAAATTGTGGCTATTATCAAGGAATGGGAAGGCCGGCCCGTCAGTGCCAACCTCCCGATACAAGTCCAGTTTAGTAAAAAATTCCGCGTCCACCTTCATGAAGATGAACTGGAATTAATCACCTAGGTTCACAGAGTGCCTACTCAGCTAATTACCAGGGATTGCCGATCGCAGTAAAAGCTGACCAAAAATAGGGATGGCTGAACACTCGGTCATCTAGATTAGCAAGGGCCGGGGGCAAATCCAAAACTCCACTACTGGTAACCAGCTTACCGCCCGCCAAACGAACCTCACCCCTAGCCATGGCTAACTGGGCCTGGCGGAGGGCTTCTGATTTAGTGGAAGTTCTACGGAGATTGCGATAAAACTCCAGCATCAGTCCTAGGGTGCCTTCGTCACTGACCTGCCAGAGGCTGGCGATCGCAGCACTTACCCCAGATTTTACAGCCATGCCTGCAAAACCCAACTCGGCCTGTTCGTCCCCTAGGGCTGTTTGGCAAGCGCTCAGCACCAATAGATCTACTTGCAGGTTTTGCCAGCCCATGCGGGGCATTTGGTCTAAACCCAGCCGGGTATCCCAGAGCTGGATAAAGGAATTGCTCATATCTCCCGGTAGAAAGGCCGCATGGGTAGCCAGATGAATAATCCCAAAGGACTGCTGTTGGGGCTGAGTTTGCAAATTTTTGAGGGTAAAGTCATTATTCAAAAAAGATTGCCCCGGCCAAATTTGCCTGGTGATTGCCGCCAATTCCACGGGTACTGCGGGCAGGGGGGTCTGCTCAGCAAAGCTCTCAGCTCCCATGGCTAAAACCTGGGTAGAGCGCAAATCCCGGTAGATGGTATTGGTCAAGCTCAGGCTGGGCATCAAGCCAATGCTGTAGCGATCGATAATAAAACCTTGGCCGTCGTGGAGGGCAGCCAGGGGCAAAGACCTCAACCCCCCATCCAAAACAAAGGCGATATTTTGGATACCTTGGGCCTTCAGTTGTGGTTCGATCGGCGCAATTAGCCAGTTGTATAGCTGCCGGGAACTGGGTAAAAAAGCCCTAGGCTGGCGCACATTGGTGACTTGGGAACGAAATTCATTGGCTGTACGTATTAATAATGACCGAGAAACTGGTACTTGATTGCGAATTACCTCGCCCTGGGCCGTGACTAGCATCACCTCTAGCTGCGATTGACTCTGCTGCTTGGCTTGCCCCTCTGTAAAGAAAACATACACTAATGCCGATCTTACTCCCGCCTTGGCTTCGATTCCACTGAGAACCTGTCTAATCTCTGCGGTACTCAAGTTCCGCACTGGGATATTCAGGTTGAGATGGCGCATGTATTCTTGGCTAAAATCTCGCTCTAGGTTGACTAGGGCTGTGTCGTTGGCCACCCGGCTAACTGAAAAATTAACTGGAGGCGGCTCCACAGCTACTGGAGATAGGCTCCGGGGTGGTTCCGCTTGGGGTGGGCGGGGGGCTGTGCTAATTGGTACTGGGGAGGGGGCTGGACTAACTGGGCTGGGAGAGCGCCGGGGGCGGGGAGATGGTGATGGTCGGGGAAGGGGGCTGGCAGTGGGAGATGGGCTAGGTGTGGGAGATGGCGAAGCCGAAGGAGCCGGCCGGGGCAAGCGGGGGGATACGGGAGGGGTAGGGCTGGGTTGGGGAGTGCCGGAGTTGATTGTAATATTGCCTTGGGTAAGACTACTAGGGATGCTCTGGGGGGGGTCAAGCCTGGTGATGTCAGTGATGATCGCTCCTGCGGTGCCATTGGGGTTAGTGCTGCCAATTCCGAAGGGGGTGGCAGATTGGATTGTTACGGGCCCTTGGGAAATAATGCTGGCTTGGTCACGAGTGCCACGCACTCTGACTCCACCGCGGCTAGAGAGAAGTTCTACCCCTCTGCCGATCGCAAACTCCAGGTTAATGTCTTGGGTTGCCCGGAACCGAGCTTGGCCATTGGTGGCAAATACATTACTTGCATTGATGCTGTTGCCACTGAGATCAATGCTGGGAGCAATGATATTGCCGGTGGTGATCGCTCCCCCAGCCCTCAGGTTGGTTTCCCCCCCAGCGTTAATTGTCTCGGTGCTAATTCCAGCATTAGCGCTGGTCAAGGTGACTTGGTTGGTGGTGGTAATTTCGGCGGTGGTAACTTGCTCCTGGGCCGCAGATTCAAGGGTAGTGGCTACCACTGAACCAGCCCCAATTGCCCCCAGGGTACTGCTGAGGATTGTTGAACCGCCCTGGACACTGCCCAGGGTCAAATTACCGACACTGGCTATGTCCACAGGCCCTGGATTGCCACTGCTGCTGCGGCTGTCGATCTCGGTGATCGTGATTGGCCCCTGTTGGCTACTGACTGTGATCCGGCCGGCATTACCACTGCTACTGCTGCTATCGAGGCGATCGCTCCCCACAGCCGTTTGGGCTGAGAGGTCAATATTGCCGCCATTACCAGAGGTGGCGCTAGTTTGGATGCGGCCAGCACTCAGCCGAGCGCCCAGGCTTTGCAGAAAAACATCTCCCCCATTGCCAGATAGGGAACTAGTATCAACCGCCCCGACTTGGAGGTTATTTTGAGCCACTAGGCTGACCCCTCCCCCCCGGCCTGTCGGGGAAGTACTGTCGATATTGCCCTGGATAACGATGCCACCACTGCTACTGCGTAATTGGATGCGTCCGCCGTCACCCACGTTGCCGCTGGTCAAAAGATTACCACTGATCGTAATATCCCTCAGGGCAGCCAGCTCAATATTGCCGCTAGCTGCTGGGGGTGAGCCAGCCGCATCGGTGAAAAACCTTGTATCCACGCTATGTAGATTAATATTTGCCCCCCGGATTGTCAGGTTAGCTCCTCCAGTAAAAATGGTGTCACGCCCCAGCATTGTAAAGGAGCCGTTTCCGTCGCGATCGCTGTCAGCAATAAAACTAATATCACTGGCAATACCACCCCTAAAATCCAAGCTGCCGTTGGCTAGGGGTTCAACTGTAATATTGTTAGTAGCCTGGAGAATTACATTGCCATCAATGCCCTCCTCCTCCAAGTTTGCCTGAGAGATGGTAAACAGTTGGTCAAAGGGGGGAGACAAAGGCAGGGTCAAGATTTCCGAAATTGTCAAATCACTATCAAGTAGATCGTAATCATCATCGACTTCGCCAGACAAAATCCGGATATCCCTGGGGTCTAAAAGCAAGGTACCGAGTTGACCAAAGGGGGCCCGCAGATCCACACTACCCCGGAAAAGTAGCTGTTCACGACCCGATACCTCCACAAAACCACCACTGCTGAGAAAGGGCGGTGGGCTGGTGGCTAAATAGGCTCCCCTAGCTTGGATCAAGCCATAGAAAGCAGTCACTTGGTCTGACCAGACGATTACTCGACCGCCATTGCCAGCGAAGCGGCTGTCGGCATTAATTTGCGATCGCCTATCAACATAAGTTCGTAGAGCGGTGGGCATCGGCCCCCGGCCGCGGTAGTTGCCGCCAATAAACACCCGGCCGCCGCCCTGGTCTCCAGAGGCATCAACGCGGGCATCCACCAAGGCTACCCGTCGCCCCAGGATTTGTACCTGGCCGCCCTGGGATCCTGACACATCAATCAATCCGGAGGCGATCGCACTGCGGGGCCGGGCCGGGACACTAGTTCCAGCGGTTTCAACCAAGCGGTCGGTCGTAGTCAAACCCGTAGCTGAGCGCACCTCTGGGGCACTGAGCAACTGGGGCAGGGTCTGGGGAGTTAGGGCTGCTCCATCAAGGCGCCTGGGGTCAATTTCCAAGCTGAGGATTCGGCCGGGCTGGCTGAGGCGGACTAGACTAGTGCCGGGTACAGCCGTTAACACCACATTGCCTCCTGGGGCAACGAGGGTACCGGTATTGATTACCGAGCCGCCGATTAATTGCAAGCTTTGCTGGGGGCTGACGCTGAGATTGCCAGTGTTGACAATGCTACCAGCGATCGCACTGCCAAAGGCAAATTGGCTAGGACTACCGCCCAAGTTACTGTAGTCATTGCTACCCAAGCTAGAGAACCAATTGCCACCCAAGTTAATGCCCGTGGCTGTGGTAGCCGTAAAAGCCGCAGGCACATTTAAGCTGGCGTTGCGCCCAAAAACAATCCCGGCTGGGTTGATCAAGTATAAATTGGCATTACTCCCACTCACCTGCAACAGCCCATTGATCACCGAAGGACTGCCCCCCGTAACCCTTGACAGGACATTTTGAGTCTGGGCGGGGGTTAAAAAATTAATAGTCTGTTCCGGAGCCACATTAAACTGGCTAAAGCTATGGAATAAGTTGGCCCCATTAGCTGATCTGGCACCACCTGTGATCTGAATTTGGTTGCCCGCAGGGGTTACAATTGTGGAGCGTTCTGGGGTAATTCCTTGGGCATGGGCTGGTATCGCACCCAAGCTGAGGAGTAAGGTCGGCACCAACCAACACGATCGCGATAACAACATAAAACCATCACTTCAGTTAAAACTTAACAGGCCCTAACGGATACAGTAAAGGCTCCTGAAATTCCAGATTATCAAGAAATCTATGACTCAATCCCTAAAAGAATTACTTACCGACTGCGAAGCCCTGGGTCAACTGCGCTTGATTGTTACTAGTAGTGCAGCTGTGCTAGAGGTGCGCGGGACGATCACTAAGGTTTTTTACGCTGAGCTGCCGGGTAAGGGCGAATACGCCAATATGCACCAAGACCTATTTGAATTTCACCTCAATATCGAAAAAATACATCGGATTAAGTTTGAAACCGGACAGGCCAAACGGGGAGACTTTTCCACCTATGCAATTCGGTTTATCGATGAACAAGGGGAAAATGCCCTGAGTGCTTTTCTCCAGTGGGGCAAGCCGGGCGAGTATGCCCCCGGCCAGGTGGAAGCTTGGCAAGAACTGCGCCGTAAATACGGAGAAGAGTTGGCGATCGCCACTAAACCCGCATAAAAGCTTCAACATCAAAAAAATCAAAAAAAGCCGAACCGGTGAAACTTGACAACCCAGCCCCAAAAACCATCGGATCAATGCCCCTAATCTGGACTGACGTAAGATCAGCCAGCTCCAGTACTTGCCAAAGCTCCTAGCCATCCATAGGCGGGTCTGGCGGATTCTCCTAGTCCAAATTATTGTTGGAGTTTGACCACTGACTGCGCGAAGCTAGGCGTGCTCTACCAGAGGCGGCCCAGTTTTGCAGCATTTGGACCTGGTCTTGAGCGGTGCGGGCCAGGGGAATGATTTGGCTGGCGGCGGTGAGAATATCTTCGGTGGTGAAGTCTCGACTTTGGCTAAAGCCGATGTGCATGGCTTCGATTAGGGTTTGTTCAATTTCTGCCCCAGAAAAATCGGGGGTTTCGTAAGCGAGGCGATCGACATCGTAATTTTTCAGGCTATGGGGGCGCAGCCTGCCCAGATGGACTTGAAAAATAGCTTGACGTTCCTCTTGGCTGGGGAGGCCCACAAAGAAAATTTCATCAAAGCGGCCCTTGCGGAGCATCTCTGGGGGTAGGGCTTGGATGTTGTTGGCTGTGGCAACTACAAATACTGGGGATTTTTTTTCGGCTAGCCAGGTGATGAATGTACCAAAAACTCGGCTAGCGGTGCCCCCATCGCCACGGGCATCAGCTCCGGCAAAGGCTTTATCAATCTCGTCGATCCATAAAACGCATGGGGCCATGGCTTCGGCCAGTTGTACCATCTGGCGGGTGCGGGATTCCGATTCACCTACTAGACCGCCGAATAGGCGGCCCACATCCAAGCGCAATAGGGGTAAGTGCCAGTGGTGGGCGATCGCTTTAGCTGTTAATGATTTACCTGTGCCTTGAATACCAATTAGCATCAAGCCCCGTGGATAGGGCAGACCATATTGCCTGGCCTTGTCGGTAAATGCTCCGCCCCGGCGAATTAGCCAGTCTTTGAGGTTGTCGAGGCCGCCGATGTCGGAAATTTGTTCTGTGGCTGGGTAATACTCCAAAATTTGAGTTTGGCGAATGGTTTGACGCTTTTCTTCGAGCATTAATTCCACATCGGTCGATTCGATGGATCCATGGTAGGCGATCGCCCTAGCTAAAACCCGCCGAATCCTTTCCATGGATAGGCCCTGGGCTGCTCGCACCAGTTCATCGACCACTTGGTTACTGATGTTGGGCAAGATCTTAGTGACTTCGGTGCGGATTTCCTTAGGGGCCGGCAGGGGGAACTCTAAAACTGTGATTACCTCTGATAACTCAGGGGGAATGGCAATCTGGGGGGCGATGATGATGATGTTTTTAGGTTGGGACTTGAGCAGACGAACCAGATTGCGGAGTTTGCGCGAGACGGAAACATCTTCTAAAAAGCGTTGGAAATCCTTAAGGATCACGATCGCCGGGGCATTGACTGGCAGGCGATCGATAAACTCTAGGGCTTGGAGGGGGTTACGCTTGGCCAGGCCCGCCTCACCGGGATTGTGCCGGTAGCCCTCTACAAAATCCCAAGTGTAAATTGGCCGGTCAGCCAATTCGCTGGCTGCGCTGGCAATGGTTTTCTCTAGGCGCTCCTCTTCACTGGTGGGAATGTAGATGACTCCGTAGCGGGCCCGGAGTAGGAGGACTAACTCTGCGGCAAAATCCATGATGCAGTATCAAAACAGTTGTTTCTTGAGAATTTCTAGGGCACCCCAGCGCCGATCAATAGTTTCATCGTCTGGGTTATCAACAACCGCAATGCCTTGACAGGTTGCGCTACACAACTGCTTGGAAGGTAGGGCTAGGCACAACTGTTCATAGATCCAGTTCTGGGGATCAAAGTGCCCGGTCGGAGAGATGGTGTCGACTAAGTCTTCCGACTCTAGCTCCAGTTCTAGGGGCTGTTCTTCAGGGTCGGTATCTTCCAGCAGTAAAATTTCTTGATGGTTTACCTGGAGTTTGTAGTTGTACTGCTGTAGGCAGCGATCGCAATCTAGGGTAACGATCGCCTCGACTTTAGTAAAAACCTCTAGAAAATTTCCCCGATGTTTAACCTGCAACCAACCCCGCACCGGAGTCAAGGAAGCAAAATCAGTAATAAACTGATCTACCTCCAAACGGGCCTGCTGATGGGTAAGTTTGAGTAGATGGGGAACATGTATTTTTTCCATAATCTCATCTCCAGTTGTGCAGTCTAGAAATATAGTAGGGGATCTACCTAGCCCAACCACTAATTTTGCGGACTCGACTGCAACCTTTCCCTCCTTACCTCTTAACTAAGAGTTAAATTAACTAGCTTAGGATAGAAATTTAGGTATTTGCGCTAGTAAAAAGCCCAAGAAAACAGTAGTCTCCAATTTTTGGATGTTATGGATTTTGGGTGATTGCAACTCCCGCCAACTGGTTTTTATGCCAGTGAATCCATGGCAAGATCTGCCCAAGGTGTAGTTTAAGTTCCTGATTGATTACGTTTTAACTAAAGTTCAGATTTAGTTCCTAGGTCTATTTATTTAGACCCTGGGAACAACTTTATAGTTGATATGATTGACTGAATCTGACAGTGTTTACCAAATCAAGTTAAAAATCAACATGTCAATTAGATGCAGTTAATTTGTCTGATTTGCGGTCTGAATTAGGACAAAGGTTTAGAAATTTAAAAAACAGCCTTGAACAGCAGACTATGGAAAAACACACCCAAGCCCTAGAACAGGAAATTCGCGATCGCACCGCTGCCCAAGAGCGACTCCGGGAAAGGGCGATGCGGCTGATTTACCACAACCAAGTCCTCACGGAATTAACCAAAGATCCCGGCCTCCACGAAGGAGATCTGCAAGCTATTTTTCAGACTCTCACCGAAGTCATGGCCAGGACCCTAGAGGCAGAAAGGTCGAGCATTTGGCTGTTCAAAGACGACCGGATTATCTTAGAGTGTCGTAACCTTTACAACTACACCACCGACCAGCACGAACAGGGTCAGGAAATCTGTATCACTAATTATCCGGAATACACTGCCGCTGTTATCCAAGAGGGGCTGGTGGTTGTTAATGATGTTTTGCAGGACGATCGCACTAGGGAATTTTTAGACGATTACCTGCTCCCCATGGGCATCACCGCCGTCATGAGTGTGCCTATCCAGCGCGGGGATGACTATATCGGGGGTATCTGGATTGAGCAGATTGGCGACTCCCACCCCTGGAGCGTTGAGGATCAGACCTTCGCCCGCTCTGTGGCAAATTTGATTGTGATTGCCATTGAAGCCCGCAACCGGCAACAGGCTGAAGAGCAACTCCGCTTGGCTAAGGAAGCGGCTGAGCGGGCTAACCAGGCGAAAAGCGAATTTTTGGCCAACATGAGCCATGAGCTAAGGACTCCTTTGAACGGCATCCTCGGCTATGCCCAAATTTTACAGCGATCGCAAAACCTGAGCAGCCAGGACAAATCCAGCATCGAGATCATCTACCAGTGCGGCTCCCACCTACTGACCCTGATCAACGATATTCTCGACTTGGCGAAAATCGAAGCCCAGCGCATGGAACTACTCCCCAGCGATTTCCATTTTCCGGCCTTTCTCCAGGCGGTTGCTGAAATTTGTCGAGTACGGGCCCAGGAAAAAAGCTTAATCTTTACCTGTGAGCTAGACCCAGAATTGCCCATGGGCATCCATGCCGATGAGAAGAGACTCCGGCAGGTGCTACTGAACCTGCTTGGCAATGCTGTTAAATTTACTAAATCCGGCAGTGTCACTTTTTCAGTCAGCCTGATTGAGCAGTTGGCAAAAATCAACCAGCAAAATGTTTACAGGATTCGTTTTGCGGTGAAAGACACCGGAGTTGGTATGGCAGAAACCCAAATTAACCGAATTTTCTTGCCCTTTGAGCAGGTGGGTTCTCCCCACCAGCAGTCAGAGGGTACGGGCTTGGGTCTGGCCATTAGCCAAAAAATTGTTCACCTGATGGGCAGCAATATCCAAGCCACCAGCCAACCAGGTATGGGCAGTATCTTCTGGGTGGATTTAGATTTACCAGAGGCAGGAGACAGGCTTGATCGCGTATCCCTGGAGTCCCAAGGCACGATCGTGGGCTACAAGGGTAACCAACGGCGAATTTTAGTAGTAGATGACCACTGGGAAAACCGCTCGGTTTTGGTGAACATGCTTGCTCCTTTGGGATTTGCGATGATCGAAGCCAGCAGCGGCTCTGAAGCTTTGGAGTTAATCAAAACTAACCCCCCAGACTTGGTAATTACGGACTTGGTGATGCCAGAAATGGATGGCACTGAGTTGATCCGCCTAGTCCGCCAAGAACCATGTTGGAGTGATGTTAAAATTCTGGCTTCCTCGGCCAGTGTATCGGTGGGCGATCGCCATAAGTGTCTCAGTGCAGGCAGCGATGACTTTTTACCCAAACCAGTCTCAGCCACCGAAACCCTAGAAAAAATCGCCCAATTCCTCCACCTAGAGTGGGTTTATAAACCTAACCCCGTAAGCCAGCAGCCGATCATCGCCCCCCCTCCAGAGGTTATTGAGGAGCTTTACACTCTGGCCATGCGTGGTAATCTCAAGGAAATTGGCCGCCAGATTCAACAAATGTCCTGGCAAGAGTACCAGCCATTTTTAGAGAAACTTAACTATATGGTGCAAGGCTTTCAGGAACGCAAAATTATTAACTTCCTCAACCAATACCGATCGCCCCAAGCTTAGGCGAGGCTGCTCCAAACTCTCTGGGCTATGATTAGACCACTGAGAATTAGAATTTTCCTAAGCAAGCGATCGCTATGAGGTTATTCTAAGAGAAAGCCCTCTTTAATTATTCCAGCATCAATCATTCCAGCATCGTAATTATGACCACAGAGTTAGCCCATCCCAAAAACGTTGTCATGATCGTAGACGACAACCCAAATAATTTGGGGGTGATTTTCAATGTTCTGGATGAAGCAAACTTAGAAGTATTGGTGGCTCAAGATGGGGAAAGCGCCCTGCAAAAGCTGGACTACACCATGCCAGATTTGATACTGCTCGACATCATGATGCCCGGCATTGATGGTTTTGAAACCTGTAAACGGATTAAGAATAATCCTAAAACTGCATCTATCCCGGTGATTTTTATGACAGCGGTCTCTGACACAGAGCATAAAGTGCGCGGCCTGTCGCTGGGTGCTGTGGATTATATTACTAAGCCCTTCCAGAAAGAAGAGGTGCTCTCCCGGATTCAAGTGCATTTAGATTTAGCCAATGTCAACAAGACCCTGGCCCAGAAAAATCAACTACTGGAGCAACAAATTCAAGAAAAAGAAAAAGTTGAGCAGGCCCTCCAGCAGTTAAATCAGGAACTAGAGGAACGAGTCCGCCAACGCACCCTAGAGTTACAGCAGACCCTGCGTGACCTCCAGCAGGCCCAGCTACAGTTGATTCAAGGTGAAAAGATTTCTACCTTGGGGCAGTTGGTTGCTGGGGTAGCCCACGAGTTAAATAATCCAATTGGATTTATTTTGGGTAATGCGGAGTATGCAGAAACTTATGTGGAAGATATGGTGTCTGTGTTGCAGATGTATCGTAATGCCCAGCCGATCCAACAGATCCAGGAGCGATCGCAGGAGGTGGAGCTAGATTACGTGATCCAGGATTTACCCAAGGTGATCAAATCAATCAAAACTGGTTCAGAGCGGATCAGGGGGCTGAGCAACTCCTTAACCAGCTTTTGCCTCAATGACAATAGCAAGCCCACCCAGACAGATATCCATGTGGGGATTGACAGCGTATTGTTAATTTTGCAGCACCGGTTTCGAGCCAATGAAAATCGCCCAGCCATTGAACTCATCCGGAATTATGGGGAGTTGCCCTTGGTCAGTTGCTATCCTTCGCAAATTAATCAGGTGTTTATGAATCTAATTACCCATGCGATCGACACCCTAGAAGAAAGCAATGCTGGCAAGAGCTATGCTCAACTGCGGGTTCAGCCTAATGGGGTAACGATCACCACAACGGCCCAGGATAAGCACGTGGTAATCACCATTAAAGACAACGGCCCCGGCATGGATGAGGAGCTACGTAGCCAAATTTTTGATTATCTATTTACCACCAAAATCGGTAAGATTGCTGGCCTAGGACTGTCCATTAGCCGCCAGATCGTAGAGCAGCGGCACGCAGGTCAGCTCCTCTGCCTGAGCAGTCCCGGTAGGGGTACTGAATTTCAAGTGACGCTGCCAGTAACCATACCTGATGCGGGAGTTTAGGGAATTTTGGCTGGGGGTAGTGATTGGTAACTCGCGATCGCACTGGGGATGGTTCCAAGCCCAGCAATTAATCACCACCTGGGATACTCCCCACCCGACAGCCCAAGAAATCGAACAACAGCAGTGGTGCGCTCAGCTCCAACTATCCCCAAAAAACTTACCGGTGGCGATCGCCTCCGTAGTGCCCCAGGAAACTAAGCTCTGGCAGAACCACTACCCCCAGCTCCAGGTGATCACCCCGGCAGATGTTCCCATAGAGGATGCCTATCCGGGTTTTGGGCTAGACCGGGCCCTGGCTCTCAGTGCCGCCCAGTTACCAGCCCTAGTCATCGATGCGGGCACTGCCTTGACCCTGACGGGGGCGGTACCCGGCTCTTTATATCCCCGGTTGGTGGGGGGGGCGATTATTCCGGGGCTACAACTGCAAAGCCAAGCCCTCGCTAGGGGCACCGCTGCCCTGCCCTACTTAAAAAACTTGACAAGTAGCCCGCCCCGTTGGGCTAGGGACACTGGAGGAGCGATCGCCAGTGGCATCCTCTACACCCTCACCGGGGGACTACGGGACTTTGTGGCAGACTGGCTGGCCCAATTTCCCGGCAGCACCATTATCTGTACAGGCGGTGATGCACCTCTACTGCTAAAACTATTAGCTGACCAGTCGATTATCTATGACCCCCACCTGCTGCTTAGGGGTCTGGCCATTGCTAAATATCGCAGGGGTATGTTTTGAACCCTAGTTTACGCAACCCGGAGCTTGACTCTCACTTCTAAAGTGGGGGTAGTGCTTAGGAGCCGAGCGATCGCAATAAGTTCGGGATCAGCCCCAGTAATTTGTATAGCTCACTACGGTAATTCCCATTAGGCCGAGCAAATTTGCCAAATTACCCCAGTCGTGAGGAATATTGGCAAATACTTGTAGGACAAGGATTTTAGAAAATCATCCCTGACCGGCCGCCCAGTGGTGCTCAGCTAATTTGGAAAAAGCTGTTAATTTAGGCCAGAGTTTTTAGCTAGCAGGCTAGGATTAGCCCAACTTAGATAAGTAATACTGGCCCTACAGAAAATATCACCATGACACTCAAAATTGGTATCAATGGTTTTGGTCGAATTGGACGATTGGTTGCCCGGATCGCCACAGAGCATTCTGACATGGAGATCGTCGGCATCAATGACCTCGTACCCGCCGACAACCTGGCCTATCTGTTTAAGTACGACTCTACCCACGGTATGTATAAGGGCAAGGTGACAGTCCAAGACAATAGCATGGTAATCAACGATCGCCCAGTCCCTTGCCTAGCGATGAAAAACCCAGCTGAACTTCCCTGGGGAGACCTCGGTGTAGACTACGTTGTGGAATCCACAGGTTTATTTACTGCCTACGATGGGGCTGATAATCACCTGAAGGCTGGCGCTAAGCGGGTGATCATCTCTGCACCTACCAAAGACCCCGACAAGGTGAGAACCTTTGTCATGGGGGTAAACCACCAGCAATACGATCCTGCTCAGGATACGATCGTCTCCAATGCCAGTTGCACCACCAACTGCCTTGCGCCGATCGCTAAAGTATTGCACGATAACTTTGGCATTGCTGAGGGGCTGATGACCACAGTCCACGCCATGACAGCCACCCAGCCCACCGTAGATGGCCCAAGCAAAAAAGACTGGCGGGGCGGGCGCAGTGCCCCCCAAAACATCATCCCTTCTTCCACCGGAGCTGCTAAGGCCGTTGCCTTGGTTTTACCAGAACTAAAGGGCAAGCTGACGGGTATGGCTTTCCGGGTCGGCACCCCCGATGTTTCAGCGGTAGATCTGACCTTCAAAACCGTCAAGGCTACCAGCTACCAGGAAATTTGTACTGCTATGCAAACCGCTGCCACGGGCGAGTTGCACAATATCCTCGGCTACACCGACGAAGAGGTAGTATCCATGGATTTCCGTAGTGATCCCCGCTCCAGTATTTTTGATGCTAAGGCGGGCATTGAATTAAACAGTAATTTCTTTAAGGTCGTCTCTTGGTACGACAACGAGTGGGGTTATTCCTGCCGAGTCATTGATCTGATGCAGTTTATGGCTAAACAGGAGGGGCTACTTTAGGGGCTGGTGCGGGTAAAAACAGGAGGATTAACCACAATCAGAGAGAATTTTAATGACCTCCGGGTTGTTATTTAACCGTGGAACTGTAAACACGCCAAGGGGCTGGGCAATACTTAAAACTATCTTAAAATGGTTTTAGTATTTAGCCTGTCTCCAAAATATGTCTCTACATTTTGCGGTTTTGAGCGATCCCCATGTTACTTTGCCCCAGACCCTTTGGGATCATCCCAGCCGATTTCATTTGGGTGAGTACAGTATTCCCGCGTTGGAGGAGGTGTTGCGGCACCTGGAGGCGATCGCTCCTGAATTTCTGCTGATTCCAGGGGACTTGACCCAGCACGGAGAACTAGAAAACCACCTCTGGTTACAAAAGAGGCTGGCCCGCTTGCCTTTTCCAGCCTATGTAATTCCAGGTAACCACGATGTGCCAGTACCAGTGGCTACGGCTGAAGCGATCGCCCCAGAGGATTTCCCCAAATATTACCGACAATTTGGCTATGCCCAGAGCGATCACCTCTACTACAGCTTAGAAATTCAGCCCGGCCTACATTTAATTGGCCTCAACTCCAACCAGTTTGGAGCTGACGGCAAAGTCTGGGGCTGGATTGACCAACTCCAACTAACTTGGCTAGAGGAGCAACTGACTAGACTCCAGGGTAAGTTGGTGCTGGTGATGGTGCACCACAATGTTTTGCCCCACTTACCAGGCCAGCGGGATAGCTCGATCGGCAAACGCTATCTCTTGGAAAATTCTGCTGAGTTATTGGCAATTTTGCATCGTCATGGAGTACAGCTAATTTTTACTGGTCATTTGCACATTCAAGATATTACCTACGATCGTGCTGACGGCCACTGCCTCTACGAGATCACCACTGGCTCCTTGGTCAGCTATCCCCACCCCTACCGGCTCCTGAGGCTAGACCAAGACAGCCTCCATATCAAATCCTATCGAGTTGATGCAGTGCCAGGCCAACCCCATTTGGGAGAGTTTTCCCGCTGCTGGATGGATGGGCGATCGCTCCCCTTTGTCCAAAAATTCCTGACAGACCCGCCCCTGCAACTAGCCCCAGAAACCGCCCAAGCTCTTTTGCCCCAGCTCAGGACCTTTTGGTCACAGGTGGCAGCCGGTGATACTCAGCTCTACCTACCCGATTTTCCAGCCCCCGCCCGCACCTACCTGGAAAGCTTCAGTGCCGATCTCGCCAGTAGCCCCACTGGCTCTGTGGATAACCATACCCGACTCCAGTTACAGCCCAGCCACTGGGAAACTTACTAAAACCGCAGATTGCCATAGCTAGAGCTGGGGATTACCAGAACGCCGCCAGCGCAGCCAAGTTTGCCAGAGATTTTGCCAGATCATGGTTGTTCCAGTAATCAGCATCCACAGCACTCCCAAGCCGTTGGCTAAGACGTAGAAGGACTTGAGCTGCGGGCCTAGGTATTCTCCTTCATGGAGACTCATTAAAAAGTGTGCTTGGTCGCGGGACAGGCCCAGCCAGTCCCGGCCTAGGCGGTAGCCCAGGCCAGTGCATACGGTCAACAGTAGGGGCAGGAGGACTACGGGAGCGATCGCCCGGTGATATTTACGCATCAACTGAAAGAACTTCATAATTTCTGAGGCGAGTATTGGGGGCAAACTTTGCTCAGTAGTAACGATTCAACCTTAACTAAATTTGCCAATCTTTAAAAAATATAAATGATTCTGCCCTAGATCTGTTACCGCTGGGGAGATAACCCCAAGACTAGGGCAACAATTTGCCCATCGATCGCTTGGTGGCGGCGGATTAGTCTGAGGCTAAATTTCCCCAGGAGGTAGAGGCGCAAAATTGCTTGCTCCCACCAAGGGCGGTGTTTGGCGTAGTAGTAGAGCTGGCTGCGGCGATAGGCCATGGCCAGGCGATCGCTCAAGGCCCTAGTCTGCTGGGTCGAGTGCCCCTGCCAGTGGATCAGGCTAACTTGAGGAAAGTAGTGGACTCGCCAGCCCAGTTTGCGGATACGCTCACACAGATCCGACTCTTCAAAATACATGAAAAAATTTGGATCAAACCCGCCCACCTGCTCAAACACCCGCCGCCGGATCAACATGGCCGCCCCGACTACGATATCCACATTTCCTGGAGGTAATTCGGTTAATTTGCCGACCCTGGCCTGGCGATGTAGCTTTTGGGTGCGGTATTCGCCCCACAGGCTGATGGCATAGGAAATTGAAACCTGAAGCCGGCCGTCGGTGTAGACTAACCGGGGAGCAACGATCGCCACCTGGGGGTCAGCATCCATTACCCCGACCAAAGGGGGCAGAAATTCTCCAGGGACGATCGTATCGGGATTGAGGAGCAGTAAAAACTCTCCAGTAGCTGCCTGGGCCGCCAGATTATTGCCTTGGCCAAAGCCCAAATTAACCGCTGATTTGATCAGCTTTACCTGGGGAAACTGCTCAGCAATCAGGTCAGGACTACCATCGCTGGAGGCATTATCCACCACAATAATTTCTGGAACGATCGCCCGACTATGCTCCAGTAAAGTTCGTAAACACTGGATAATCACAGCGGCACCATTATAGTTAACGATCAATACAGAAACCAAGGTCATAGTTTGAGAGATTAGCCGGTAGCCTAAACTTAGCCCAGTATCCCACTCAGGCTATCCCAGTGGCTAAATATCAAAACCCCAAAGCTCTGTGATTTGGCAAGTACTGGGCTACCCGCCCCTAAAATCGAGTAATTTTATAATCGGCTGGGAATGGAAGACTATAGTGATGTATCTGGTCTGAGACCGCTACCCAGCTCCCGATTTCCAGAAACAGTCTGGTAGGGATTTTAGAAAAGATTGAATAACAACTAGATTGATAAAGATTATTACCGCTATCTAAAACCTTAGACAGCTACCAAACCACAGCACATGTCCAAGAAATTAACTTTATACAAGTACCTGTTTTGGCTACTGCCCTTTGGGGTAGCCCTGGGGATGGGGGCGGTAATTGTGGCCTTGGCTGGAGGCTCTCCGGGGCAGGTGGCGAGCAGCTTGCTGGGCGGTGCCTTTGGGACGATCGATCAAATGGCAAGGGTCGCGGCTACCTTGACTGCTTTGGTAATTGTGACCAGTGGCTTGGCCTATGCCTCTAGTGCTGGCATCTATAACCTGGGAATTGAAGGGCAAATTACCCTGGGAGCGATCGCCACCACCTTTGCCTTGCGGAGTCTCCAGGAGCTTATCCCAGCCCCACTTACGATCGCCCTAGCCCTAGTGGCTGGGATAATTGGCGGCACTCTCTGGGGGCTTTTGGCCGGCAGCTTAAATGTCTTCGGCAGGGTTAGTGAAATTTTTGCCGGTCTGGGGTTAAATTTTGTCGCCCAAGGCCTGGCCCTGTATCTAGTATTTGGCCCCTGGAAGCGGCCGGGAGTAGCTTCCATGAGTGGAACAGAGCAGTTTGATCAATCCCTGTGGTTACCGACTCTAGGGCGCACTGAGTTTAGCCCAATTGCTATCAGTCTAGCGGCGATCAGCTTAGCAATGACGATCGTCCTGCTCCAGCGCAGCTACTTTGGCTTGGAGCTTAAGGCCGTGGGCAAAAATCTACGAGCAGCCCATACCCTGGGGGTTGCCGCCGAGCAGAAACTTTTGGCCGCCTTTGCCCTGTGTGGCGGCTTTGCCGGGTTAGTGGGGGCATTGCAGGTACTGGCGGTATTTCACCGGCTAATCCCCAGTATTTCCAGCAATTTGGGATTTATTGGGTTATTGGTGGTCATGCTGACTGGTGATGCCCTTTGGGCAATTTTGCCCGTGGCGACTTTTTTTAGTGCCTTGAATGTGGGTAGTCTCCAACTGCCCCTGGCTTTAAATCTAGAGTCTTCCTTGGCTGGGGTTATGCAAGGTAGCTTGGTATTGTTTGTATTGCTGGCCCGGGGTTGGACAAAGCCAGATCCCGGAGTAAATTTATGAACATTGTGCAAATTTTGATGGCGGTTGTCACCAGTTCTACTCCTTTGGTCTTTGCCTGCTTAGGGGAGATGATTACTGAACAGGCTGGGGTGATTAATCTGGCTGCTGAGGGGACAATTTTAATGGCGGCGATGACGGGGTTCGGTGTGGCTAAGGGCACAGATAGTGTTTTATTGGGTTTTGGCGCAGCGGCAGCGGTGGGAGCTGCGATCGCCCTAGTGTTGGCCTTTGGGAGCATTACCCTCAAGCAATCCCAGGTGGCGATTGGCTTTGTTTTGACCATGCTCTGCGCTGACCTGTCTTCATTTTTGGGCAATTCCCTAGTCCGGATTGCCGGCCCGACGGTGCCCAACTGGCCCCTGCCGGGGTTACAGCATTTACCTTGGCTGGGGCCAATTTTGTTCCAGAGCAATCTCTTGGTATATCTCAGCTATCTGATGATCCTGGGCAGTTGGTTTTATGTGTACTACACCCCGTGGGGGTTGATGCTCAGGGCCTTGGGAGAGCAGCCGGCCGCGGCCTTTGCTAGGGGGGCAAACGTGGTGTGGCAACGCTATTTTTATACGGTTTTGGGTGGGGCGCTGCTGGGAATTGCAGGGGCAGCTTTTTCTTTAGATTTCAAGGCGGGTTGGAGCCATCGGCATACGGCTGGTTATGGTTGGATTGCCTTGGCGATCGTAATTTTTGGGGGCTGGCGGCCCCTGCGGATAGCTGGTGGGGTATATCTGTTTGGTCTTTTGCAGTCCTTGGCAATCGCCGGGCAAAGTCTCTTGCCGAATCTCCCTACCCAGGTTTTAACCGTTGCTCCTTTTGCTTTCATGATTGTGTTTCTGCTGCTGACCTCCGGGACTTGGTTTGAGGGTTTACCAGCACCTTGGCGGGCGATCGCTCAGCAATTGCTGCAAGTCAAGCCGCCCGCCGCCCTCGGCAAAAACTTCAACCCAGATTAGAGGAAATTTTGTGGAGCTAGCTACTGCCCTGGGCCGCTTGTATTTGCAATTGGGTGGCAGTGCCGCCTTGGGTTGGTTCTTGGGCAGATGGCTGCCGCCAGTAACTCCCCGATGGATTGGCTTATTTTTATTTTGGGTCGGTTCGCCCCTAAGTAATATTATCTTCATCTATCGTGCGGATTTGTCTGGAGGGGTTTGGTTGGCCCCGGTGGTGGCTTGGGTGGGGTATTTTTGCGGCTTGGGTTTAGCTTTGCTGTGGTGGCGATCAACTGCTAATCATTTGGATGGCCCCAGCCGAGCCAGTTTTCTCTTGACTGCGGTTTTTGGCAATACTGGTTACATTGGCTTCCCGGTGGTGATTTCTTTGGTGGGCGATCGCTATGCTGGCTGGGCCTTGTTTTATGACCTGCTGGGCACTGTACTAGGGGTTTACAGCTTGGGGGTTTTCTTGGCAGTACGCCACGGCGGGCCCGGCCAGGTGGAGCATTTAGGGCGGTCAGTAGTCCTGAATCCGGTTTTGTGGAGTCTGGTCTTTGTTCTCTGGTTGCGGCAGTTTGATTTACCTTGGTTGCGATCGCCCCTGTGGTTGCACTTGGGCTGGGCAATGGTGTTTATCTCACTAATCTTGATTGGGATGCGACTAAGTGAGATGAAACAGGGGTTGCCCTGGCAAAAAAGCAGTGCCAGTTTAGCTATCAAAATGCTCTTGGTTCCTTTGATGCTTGGCTGGGCGCTGGGAGTTTTTAGTTTAGACCCCACCCAGCGGCTTGTATTAGTTTTACAGATGGCTTCTCCTCCAGCGATCGCTACCCTAGTTCTAGCCGAAAACTTTAACCTAGACAGGCAATTAACTGTCAGTACGATCGTGGCTGGTTCCACTGTTTTTCTAATCACTATTCCATTGTGGCTATGGCTTTTTGTTAGCCCCTTTGGGTAGATGACTTGACCACAGTTAAATGAGTAATTAATCCTGTAATCAGTAGTTCCACTAATGGGCTAATTCAAATTAGTGCTAGAGGATATAAACTGGTCATATAAGTAAGGGCGAGATCACTCGTTATCGTTTATACAACAACCTTTCTAGACAATTGCATAACCCGTAAAATTTACAGAATTTACTAAGACAAGTTGTTTACCTAAAAGCTACTGCTCATCCAATACTAGTGGAATTACGGAAAAGTTTAATCTACTATGGATTTATAGGTAGATGCATACTTTCTTGTCAAGAAATATTGCGGTTGAATGCCAATTAATGGCAGAGAAAATTGAGCGTTTGCGCCGGGTGATTTTTGATGGTAGTACATCACTTCCTAGAAGACCAAGCTAAACAATCTCCCACTGCTGTTGCCCTGAGAGTAAATGGAACAGCAATGTCTTATCAAGAGTTAGACGATCGCACCAATCAATTGGCCCACTACCTACAACAGCAGGGTATAGGCACACGAGTAGGTATTTACTGCGATCGTTCATTCGATCTAGTCGTTGGGATCATCGCCGCCCTCAAGGCTGGTATTACCTATATTCCCCTAGATCCAGCCTATCCGGCCGCCAGAATCAACTACATCCTAGAGCAGACCAAACCCCAGGCTATCCTCAGCCAGAGTCATCTCCAGCCAATTGCCCCCGACCCCATCTACCTAGACGGGGCTTTTACTGGCTGCCGCCCCAATCCTGCGACACCAGCGGAGTTTGCCTACATTCTCTACACCTCTGGTTCAACTGGGCAACCCAAGGGAGTCCCAGTTACCTATGCCAGCGTCAGCCAGTATATTAGTGCCCTTGCCCCCATATTGGGAATCACTGCCCAGGATGTCTACCTCCACACGGCTTCCTTTAGCTTTTCTTCGGCAGTGCGGCAGTTGTTGATTCCCCTGAGCCGGGGGGCCACCTGTGTGATTGCTAGCCGCGAGCAGACCCAAAACCCCTTTAGTCTTTTGGATTTAATCACTAGTAACGGCGTTACGGTCATGGATACGGTGGCCTCGGTGTGGCGATATCTCCTGATGAGCACGGGCGATCGCCACCTAGAGCTGCCCCTCCAAAAAGTGATCTTTTCCGGGGAACTTACCCCCTCGTCCTTGTTAGTTGAGTTGCGCGATCGCCTCTCCCCCCAAACTCAATTTTTCAACATCTATGGGCAGACTGAAACCATCGGCACTAGCTGTTACCCCGTTCCCTCCGATTGGCAGCCCCAGTCTGTCAATGTCCCCGTCGGCAAAGTTTATCCCCATTGGCGGGCCTATGTCCTTGATGAATACAATCAAATCCAAGAGCCGGGCAGAGTTGGCGAACTGTGCATAGCGGGCCGCAACTTGCTCAAAAACTACCTGGGAAAGGATAGCTGCCTCCAGCCTAATCCCTGGGCCGACAGCCCTGAATTCGCTTACCTATTTAGAACCGGAGACCAGGTGCGCTGTCTAGCTGATGGCAACCTGGAGGTGGTCGGCCGGACAGATTTCCAAGTAAAAATTCGTGGGATGCGGGTGGAAATCGGCGAAGTAGAAGCGGTTCTAGAGCAGCACCCCCACGTGAAGCAGGCTGTAGTTGTGGCCAAAGCCGGTCAACTCTGGGCCTACCACATCGGCGATCGTCCCCCGGAACAGTTGCGGGCATTTTTACAGAAGTACCTGCCCGACTACGCAATTCCCCAGTTTTTTGTGGCGATGAAATCCTTTCCAACTACCGTCACTGGTAAGCTCGATCGCCTGGCTTTAATCAATCGAGTCGAGCCAGAAACTATCAACCAAGCCACAAGCACTGATCCGATCGAAAAAGCCCTCATCGAAATCTGGCAGATTGCCTTGGGCCATAAGAACTTCCAGACCACAGACAAATTCTTTGAAGTGGGCGGCCACTCCCTGCTTGCCTCGGTGGTGTTTGCCCAAATCAGCAAACGGCTGGGTAAAAACCTCCCCATTGATGTCCTGTTCCAGCATCAGACCATCCAAGAATTATCTCGAATAGTCAAATCAGCTGACTGGGATCAACCCTGGTCAATGCTTGTCAGGGTCAAGCCCCATGGCTCAAAACCGCCCCTGTTCTGTGTACATGGAATTGGCGGCGGGGCTCTTTATTACAGTGTTTGGGCCAAATACCTCCCGGAGGACCTACCCCTCTATGGCCTGCAAGCGGCCGGTTTAGATGGCAAAACCCCTCCCCACGATACGATCGCCGCTGCCGCCACCGCCAGCATTCAAGAAATCCGGACGGTTCAGCCCCGAGGACCTTACTACTTGGGCGGCCACTCCTTTGGCGGCCTCGTCGCCTATGAAATGGCCTACCAACTGGAGCAAGCTGGAGAAACGGTAAATTTTCTGGGTCTATTTGATACCTACAGCCCCAGCCTGTTGCGACAGCGGCCACCCCGCCTCATGGCTAAGATGAATGTGCACCTTTTCAATCTAGCCCGACTCACCCCAGAAGAAAGAATTGATTACTTCCTAGACCGAATCAAGTGGCGTTTAGCTAGGGGCCTTGCGAAAATCACTGGGGACAAAGCCAGGGCAACCCAAGAGATCCTGGCTAATCAAATGGCGGTCACAGTCGCCAATGACAGAGCAGCCAAAAGCTATGAACCAGGTCTATTCCAAGGTAAAGTTACCCTATTTCGAGCACAGGTCCGGCCAGCGCGTTTCCCCGATCGCAACTACCTGGGCTGGGACACCTTAGCCCTCAACCTAGAGGTACACGAGGTGCCGGGTAACCACGCCTCAATCCTGTCTAACCCCGCCCACGTCCAAGCTCTAATGGCTAAGCTAGACCAATGTCTTGCCTGGGAACCAGTCCCGGAAAATGTTACGGAATTAATCTAACCAGTAATGTATAATCGACTGGCTGTGTTGCTTAAAACATATGCCACATTTGCTTACCAATCCATTGATTAAGGGTTCTGATTGGGAAATTCAAAACCCGGCAAGGACTCACATTACCTTCTCAGTTTGGGGATTAACTAGTCTACCCAATGAACAGACTACTCAAAAGCTTTAGTACCAGTCTATTAATTTGTAGCTGCACCGTTGCTGGGGCTGATTTAGCGGCGGCTGTACCCCTGGTGGCCCAGGCTAATCAGGTCAATTTAGAGCAGGAAGCTGACCAGGCCTACGCTAGAGGTGATGCACCTAGGGCATTGTTTTTATACTCGCGCCTCTTGGAGCAGCAACCCAATAACTACACATTTCAAGTCCGTGTAGCAGTAGCCCTATTAAATACTGGCCCAGAGAATCTGGCAGCTAGTTATGAGGCCTTTCAAAAGGCCAGTCGTTTGGCTCCAGAGATAGATGAATCTTGGCTATTTTTGGGGCAAATTGATGAAGCTTGGGAGCGCCGGCAGGAAGCAATTAATCATTATGGACAGGCTCTGCGGCTTAATCCGGCTAATCAGCAGGCTTTTATTGCTCTGCAGCGTGTTCAAGCCCAGCCGCCCCTGCCCCAACTACCAGAGAATTTAACGACGATCGAATCCCGGAACCTAGACAATTACGTGGCCCGGGTCGAGACCCACTCCCGTCGGGTTCAGGGGCTACGGGCCCAGTTACAGATTGCGGAAGACTTGCGCTGGCGGGCTCTGTTTCCATCGGTGAGCTTGGGCTTTTCCCCCAGCCGGAATAGCCGTTTTGATAGTACTTCAGTTTCAGCTAATACCCCAACTGATTTTAATGACCCCCTGACATTTCGCGATTCTAGCAATCGCGGCCGTTTTGGGAGTTTCTATGTTGGGGTGTTTTGGAACATCACTGATTTGTTTGACCAAGATAACGAAACCCGCATCCAAAGCTACCGCAACAACCTGGGTCAGAACTTGCAGACTCTCCAGCAGGAAGCGCAGCGTCTTTATGCCCTCCGCAGTAACCTGTTCGGCGAGTTTCGGCAATTGGCTTGGCAGGCAGCTTTGAACCCCACTGACCGGAATATCCGCCTTAATCGGCGCGATCGTTACTTACAAATTTTCTATGTCACCCAGCAACTCCATACCTTAACCGGGATTTATTAGTTGTGCTCATGTCTAAGCCATTTCTGCTTCTAAGTCTATCTTTAGTCAGTTGGTCAGCCCTTTTGGCCCCAGCCAGTTCCCAAGTGCCCGCAACCTTGCAGCAACAGGCGGAAGCAGCCTATGCTAGGGGAGATGCGGCGCGATCGATCTTTCTGTATTCACAACTGCTACAACAGCAACCCGACAACTACCAGTTCCAATTCCGTCTGGCCTTCGCCATGCTCAATGCTGGGCCAGAATTTCTCCAAAAAAGCTATGTCGGTTTCCAGCGAGCCAAGGATATTAACCCCAATGTCGATGAACCTTGGCTGTATCTAGCCCGAATTGACGAAGCTTTGGAGCGGCCTGCCCAGGCCTTGGGCAATTACCAGCGGGCCTTTCAGCTCAACCCCAACAACCAACAAGCTTTTGCTGGCATCCGTCGCGTCCAGGCCCAGCCTGCTTTGACCAATCTGCCGGATGCCTTTGATGTCCTAGAGCAGCGCCCAATTACCGATTACATAGCTGGGGTAGAGGTAAATTCCCAAGCAGTGCAGGGGCTGCGAGGGCAGCAGGTGATCGCCCAAGCCCTCAGCTGGCGGGGGCTATTGCCTGGAGTGAATATTAATTTCTCCACCTCCAACTACCGCAACCAAAGCCAGCGGCCCATCTCACCAATATTTACCGAGCAACCAGGGCGAGTAATTCTTGCTCCTGAGAGTAGCCAAGGAGATTCCAGTAATTTTACAGTCAACCTTAATTGGAATACCGCCGATATTTTCCTCAGTGAAAACCGGCTCCGGTTAAGGGCCTACGAAGACGACATCGCCAATACCCTTGATAACTTACGCCTTGAAGCCCAGCGGCTATTCATCCTCAGGAGCAATCTTCTAGAGGAGTTTCGCCAGTTAGCTTGGCAGGCAACCCTCAACCCCAGTGACCGGACAATCCGTTACAATCGGCGCGATCGCTACTTGCAGATTATCTATCTCAGCCAACAATTACAAGCCATCACTGGCCTGTACTAAACCCCCAAACAGTACGGAATCAGTAGAGGCAATCCTGTATAATCCCTATGGTTTTAACCACCTGTAGTTTCAAATGCATATTTCCATTCGTTCTCCCCTAACCAGTCTGCTAATTGTGGCTAGCCTGGGCAGTTTTGCCCCCCTAGGCCAAGCTACCCCCCTAGTAGTTGTCCAAGTTTCTCTCCAGCAGCAGGCGGAGGCAGCCTATAGCCAAGGCGATGGCCCAAGAGCAGCTTTTCTGTATGCCCAACTTCTGCAACAGCAGCCCAGCAACTACCAATTTCAGGTTCGCTTGGCCTTCTCCCTGCTCAATAGCGGCCCTGAGGAGCTAAATAATAGCTATGCGGCATTCCAACGGGCCCGGGAAATTAACCCCAATGTCGATGAACCCTGGCTATATTTAGGCCGCCTTGAAGAAGCTCTAGAACGCCCCCAAGCCGCCTTGACCAATTACCAACAGGCTCTTCAAATTAACCCCGGTAACCAAGAAGCCTTTGCGGGTGCTAGACGGGTGCAGTCCCTGCCGGCCCTCCCCGCCCTCCCGGAAAGCTTAGCTGTTATTGAAAACCGCCCTTTGGGTGAGTATGTTGCAGCAGTTGACGGTAATTCTCGCCTAATCCGAGGACTGAGGGCGCAACAGAGTATTGTTCAAAATTTTGCTTGGCGGGGTATTTTCCCTGGCGTGAGTTTGGGCTACTCCCGCTCCAATTTTGACAGTGAATCCTTTAACCCCACTGCCCCAATTTTCTCTGACCAGCCCTTTGATTTTACCCTCCAGCGGGGTACTAGCCGGGGTGATTCAAATAGTTTTTCCGTGAGCTTGGGTTGGAATACAGCGGATATTTTCTTGAATGAAAACCAACTGCGGGCTAGGGCGTATGAAGATGACATCGCTAATAATTTACGATCGCAACAGCTAGAGGTGCAGCGGTTGTATGCTCTACGCAGTAGCCTCCTGGAGGAATTTCGTCAGTTAGTTTGGCAATCTGCAATTAACCCGACTGACCGGACAATCCGCTATAACCGGCGCGATCGCTATATGCAGTTGCTCTACGTCAGCCAGCAACTCCATGCAATTACTGGTTTGTACTAGGAGCACCAGACAATCGGGGTGCCCGTCGGCTGGGTCACTGGCTCTAGCACCTCCCTGCCAGCCAAAAGATTGGCGATCGCCGCACGAAGGATGCTACAGTCAGGGTTTTCTGGCTGGTCATCTAGGCGACCACTGTAGCAGATTTGCCCCTGCTGATCCACTACGAAGGCTTGGGGCGTAACTTGGGCTTTGAAACCCAAGGCAACTTCCTGGGTGGCATCCCACAGGTAAGGAAATTGGATTTGCCAAGATCGAGCAGATTGGTACATTGATGCTAAGCCGCCAGCACGATCAGTAGAGTTGATTCCAATGACAGCAACCCCTTCTGACTCCAGGTCTTGGCTCAACTGCTGTAAAGACTGGATGTACACCTGGCTAACGGGGCAGGTGTTGCCCAGGAAGACCACACAAATTAACCTGTTTGTTCTCCGGTATCTGGTAAGGTGGTGTACCTGCTGGTCTATACCAGGAATTTCAAAATCAGGGGCATACTTGGGCAATTCTAAAACTGTGCTCATATGGTTTTTTAGCTTCTTTAAGCTGAGTATGTGCGGCACCCCAATAGTAGATTTAGACTTCTGACTGCGATAATTACCAACTGCGAGCCAGAGCCTGATACGCAATCAATTTATATACTAATTTAGCAGCGGTAAATTGCGAAACCACGGAATCACTGACTGGAGCCAGTTCCATAATGTCGCTGCCAATCACTTCATAGTTGGTAAATAACCGACGCAGCAGAGTCATCAGGGTGTACCAGCTTAGCCCCCCGGGTTCGGGTGTGCCTACCCCAGGAATTAGGGTAGGGTCAATTCCATCAAGATCGATCGTCAAGAAGACTTTCCGAGTTGGAATACTGGCAAAAAATCGCTCTAACCAGTCAGGCTGAGTGGCAATTTCCCTAGCCCAGAACACGGTTAGTTGCTTGGATTTAATCAGTTCAGCTTCTTCTTTGCAGACGCTGCGGATGCCTAATTGCACTGTCGGTAATCCCAAATCTACGATCCGCCGCATCACGCAGGCATGATTGTAAATCGAGCCTTCATACTCGTGGCGGAGATCTCCGTGGGCATCTATTTGAATGACAGTAAAAGGTTCTGGATTATTTTCTTGATAGGCTTCCACGATCGGACCCGTAATACTGTGCTCTCCCCCCAGGGCAATGACGAATTTGCCATCTTTAACTAACCGACTTACAGTACTTTTGGTAACCTGACGCATCTGTGGGGCGGGGACTGGTCCAGTTGTGGTGTCAGCGATCGGATCATGGGTATAGATAGCCACTTCCAAGCCGATTTCACGTTCCAACTCATCATCGTAGATTTCAACTTGGTGTGAAGCCAGCAGCAGTTCAGCAGGCCCACGAACACAGCCTTGGCGGTAAGTTGTAGTTGCCTCGTAGGGAATCGGGAGGATTACCACTTGGGCATGGTCATAGGCGGCTTGGAGTTCGTTACCCAAGAAGGGGGTAACCCTGGCCTCAGAAGTTGTAGCAGTCATAGGTTAAGTTTTAGTTTTCGTTAGCCTGCCTCACTTAATGTAACACCTTTGTTCTACAAGCTTACTTCTTCCCTACGATAGGCTTTTTGATAATTGCTATACACCTTAGGAGCCTTGCCCTTGGAACCATTTGCTACAAAGCCCAGTACGGATGCCCCAGAGACCCGGAGGCTGTCGATCGCTTTTTTGACAGCGCCCCGGTCAGTTTTACTCAAGTTGACCACTAAAATCAAGCCATCTGTACTAGCTTCTAAAATGGAGGCATCCGATAGGCCCACCAAGGGCGGCGAATCATAGATCACCAGGTCAAAGAAAGCCTGGAACTGTTCCATTAGATACTGCATTTTGTCAGAGGAAAGGAGCTTAATTGGTTCCACATTACTGCGGCCAGCGGTGAGGACAAAAAGGTTTTCGTCGGCGGGCGATCGCTGAATCACATCATTGAGGCTCAAATCCATAGTAATTGCCTCCCCTAAGCCACGTTTATTTGGCAAGCCCAAACGATTATGCACCTGTGGATCCCGCAGGTCGCCATCCACCAGCAAAACCCGTACCCCAATAGAGGCTGCTGTTTTAGCTAGTTGAGTTGCCACCGTAGATTTTCCATCCCCAGGTAGGGCTGAACTCACCACTAAAGATTGAATTGGGTTATTGGCACTGAGCAGGCGGATATTGGTGTAGAGGGAGCGGAAAGCTTCAATAAAGTGGGGTGATTCCTCAAATTGGTACTGCTTCTGGAGTTGTTCTGGGGTCTCCCTTTGCATTTCTAGGCGCTTAGCCAAGCGAATCAACTTGCGCTGCTGTCGCTTCATCTTTTCATCGTGGGGAATCACTCCAATTAAGCGGATTTTAGTAGCACCACGTACTTCTTCCGGGGTGTGGAAAACGGTATTCATGATCTCAACGATAAAGCCGATCCCTACCCCAAACAACATACTCAAGACCGCTACGATCGCCAGAGTTCGAGTAGTCTTCTGGGTCTCCACAGGTAGAGGTTTACCGTTCTTATCTAGCCACACCTCTGGTTGGGAGATAATTTCCCAGGGAATTTCCCGCTGGGAAGCATCTAGCTTAATAGCCTCACGCTTAGAAAGCAATTGCTTAAGGCTATCTGTCGCCACCGATAGTTCCCGCTCAATATCCCCGTACAGGCGTAAAGCATCAGCAAAGCTATTAACCCGAGCATTTAGTTCACTCCGCTGGCGGTTGATGCCCTGGAGGCGAGCATCCAATTCTTCAATCCGGCCAGCTACAGTTTGTTGAACCACCCTAGCCTGCTCATTGATTAGACCCAGTAAGGTAGACCGCTGGTCGTACAGGGCTTGAATGGGGGGACTGTTATCCAGAAATTGCCCAGATTGACTGGCGATTTGCCCATCAATAGATTGGAGCTGCCCCAGTAAGCTTTGGTAGGACTGCCACTCCCGGGCAATTACTGAAACTCCATTACCCCGGTTAATTTCACGGGTAATTAGTTCATAAATTCCTCGATTTTGTACCAAGTCGTTTTGGGCTTTAATGCGCTCACTTTCTAGGAGATTAGCCTGGTCGCCCAAGCCCCTAGCAGCTACGTCTGGGTAAGTTAAGTTGTATTGTTCACGCAACTGCTGCATCTGAATTTGCAGGTTATTCACGCGCTGCTGGGCTTGGGGAAGTTGTGAATCAATAAACTGTAAGCCTTGGCGCAGGGTGGTTAGGCGTTCCTGCAAGCTGTATTTTAAGAAGGTGTCCGCAAGACGGTCCAGGACAAATTTGACTTTCTCTGTGTCTGGATCCATGAAAATGACGTCCAGAAGCTTGGTACCAAATTGTTTGCCCTCTTTTTCATAGCTAATTCGCTCGATTTTGAGGTTGGCCATCAATTTGGCGTAGGTTAGATTCATATCGGGATATTTTGCACGAACCTCTTCAATTAGCGGATCCATGAGCTTGGGGCTTTTTAAGACCCGCATTTGGGTCTCGTAGTCCACAAGATCTGAATCAGCTACGCCAATCCGGCTAATGTCGATCGTATTGCTGCTAGTGCCAGACTGGGCCAACAAAGATAGTTTAGATAGTCTTCCCTCGGCAGTGACCGGCTCAATCAGCATCCGAAATGATCCCTGGTACTCGATTACTGTTTTGCGGGCTAGGTATACCACAAGCCCTCCAGCCAGGGTCGTCAGTAGCATACCAGAAGCTAGCATTACCCCGGCCCGGCGCCGAATTACAGACACTACCCATGCCAAGTCCACTGACTGTTCATCGTCGTTACCTATCCCTTGGTCTGGCTGGGTCGGGTTTGCAGAATTTTTGGGTTTATAGGCTTTATCTGTGTCCATGGTGATTTACAGGGGTCTTGGTATTACAAGGTTTGGTTAACGACGGAAGATGCCTAACAGTTGTAGGATGTTGCTGATGCCTCCGTATACTGCTTGAACCCCGGCAAAGGGGTTGAGTAGAGAGGCGAGCACGTCCAGGACATTAGCGGTAGGGGTACGACTAACTATAATAATGTCTTGGTTTCGTAATGGGGGATTGTTGTCTTCGTCAATACTCCTAGAGTAGTCGGCAGCAATTTCTCTGCGACTCACGCTGCCATCTGGGTTGAGGCGGACTAGTTGAACGGTCTGATTAGCCCGATCGTTCGTAAAGCCACCGGCACTGAGAATGGCTTGGTTGAGTGGCGTATTGGGTTGCAACTCCACTGATCCAGGTCTGGTTACTTCCCCTACTATACTAACTCTGATGGTTCTGGGGGCAAATCTAGCTTCAGCTAGGGCTGTGGCTTCTTCGGGAGGGAGGTTTGCTGCTTGGGGAATGATGATGGTATCACCATTTTGGATCAAGGTGTCTTGGGTAATGTCGCCAGTTTGCAGTAGTTCCCACAGGTTGATTGTCAGGGTTTGGGATTGACCTGTGGCATTAAAGCGGCGCAGTTGCACATTACGTAGATCTGCTAAGGGCTTGAGGCCGCCTGCTTCTTGGATTGCCAGGGTGACGGTGGGGAATCCGCCTAGGACTGCGGTGTTGTTGACAGCCAAACCAACTACAGAATAGACTCCGGGGCGATTTACCTGACCAACCACTGCCACGGTTCGGGGCTGCCGAAAGTCTTCGACTACGCCTAGGTTAGCTAACTGTAGGACTTCCCCTAGGGTGGCAGTGGTTTTGGAGGGGATGAATATTGAATCACCATCGCGTAGGACTGGATCTCGACGGCGATCGCCACTTTCGAGGATCTGTTGCAGGTTGATGGTGGTTGCAACAGTGGTGTCACCGCCGGTTGATCGCACCAACTGCACCTGACTAAGATCCGCAGTCAAAGAAATGCCCCCCGCCTGCTGAATTACCTGGGTAAGGCTGGGATACTGTACCCCAGACACCAGTCCCGGTGCAGCCCCGATTCCGCCGGTAATGACGGCTGTATAACTTCCGGGGCGATTAATTTCTCCAGAGATAAACACATTTACTGGTCGGGAGTTGACAAGGCGCAGGGTGATAATCGGCCGGCGGAGAAATTGACCGTAGGCCGCAGAAATTGTGTCGCTGGCTTGCTGCATGGTCAGCCCCCGCAGGGGAATTCTGCCAATTAGGGGCATAAAAATTGAGCCATCGATGGGAATTTGGTAGTTGCCGCTGTATTGGGGAACTTGGAATACATCCACAAAAATTGTGTCTCCGCCTCCGAGGATATAGTCACCAGTTTCCACGGTTCCTGCTGGGCTGAGGTCGCTTGGGCGCACTGGTGGGCGGGCATTCGGTAAGAATGGATCGCGGTTGTTGGGTAGAAAGGGGTCTGGTTGATTGGGGCGGGTTACGGGTGCTGAAAATCCACCCGGAGGTAGGTTGGGATTGGTAAAGCTGGGTTGTGAACCGCCGGGTACTAGGGGCGGTGGTGCTGCTGGGGGCAAGTTGGGGGGTAGGGGGCGCTGGGCTAAGGCTGGCCAAGGGAGGGCGATCGCACTCCAGGTTGCCACTAAAAACCCAACGGTGGGACGTTGCCAAATCATAAAATTTCCAAATTTTGGTCAACCTATTTGGTTAAGTTAAGAAATCGGCTAAAACTTTTGTCTAAATTTACAGCCGGATTTACGCGGTTACCTTAATTAGTTATAGTCTTCCCTATTCTAGGTAAAGTTTCCAGGCTAGGGGCGATCGTTCAGGAGGCAATAGGGGCGGCCATGGCTGAGGGGCGGTTCTAGGCAATGCTTTTGGAGCAATTCAACATCTTGCATGGCGGCGATCATATCCCCATCGTAGACTAGCCGTCCTTGGCTGAGGATGAGGGTGCGGGGGCAAAGTTCCAAGGCCAGGTCTAGGTCATGGGTAGCAATTAGTTGGGTCAGTTTTCCGTGGCCCGGATTTCTAGACTGATTCCCCCTCTTGACCATTGGGGTAGGTGTAGCTGAGGTTGTGAATACTAATCGGGTTGTGGTGCATAGATTTTAGCTATTCCAAGCCCACTGGATCGGGTCGTCGTCTAGGTGGTCGGTGACTGTGCGCCCGATCGCATCAATGGCTGCTAAATCTTCGGCTGATAGGGTTATATGCATGGCATGGGCATTATCTTGGGCGTGCGCCGGGGTTCTCACTCCAGCGATCGCACAGGTTTGGGGTCTGGTGATTAACCAAGCAAGGGCCAACTGCCCCAAGCTACATTGGTTGCGCTCAGCAATTGGGTTGAGTTGGGCGATCGCCTGCTGTACCCTTTGATAATTATCGGGTTGCATCAGTTTGTGCTTAGCGCGGTGGTCGGGGAACTGGTGGTCTGGGCCGAATTTTCCGGTCAGCAGCCCCTGGGCCAAGGGAGAGTAAGCTAAGATTGTTATATTATTTGCTGTACAGTAGGGGGTCAACTCGGTTTCAGCCCACCGCCAAAATAGAGAATAGGGCGGCTGCACTGTATCAATGCGTCCGTATTGGCTGGCCTCTTGTACCTGGGCAGCGGAAAAGTTGGAAACCCCAATCGCCCGGATCTTGCCCTGGGTTTGCAATTTGACCAGGGCTGCCATGGTTTCTGCGATCGGCACTATCTCGCTATTAAAAGCCCCGCTCGGCCAATGGATCTGGTAGAGGTCGATGTAGTCGGTTTGGAGGTTGCCCAAGGAGCGATCGCACGCCTCAATCACTTGGTCGTGGCGCAGATGGTTCGCAAAGACCTTCGTGGCATAGACTAATTGCGATCGCTTTGATCCCACCGCTTTAGCGACAATTCGCTCAGAATGCCCATCCCCATAGACCTCGGCAGTGTCAATGGCGGTGATCCCAGCATCTACCCCTGCTCGGATCGCTGCAATGCTTTCTTGATCCTCAATACCCACCCAATTGCGCTTACCGGCCTGCCAAGTGCCCAGCAGAATAGGTGTAATCCATACTCCTGATTGGCCTAGTTGTCTGGTCTGCATGTTTTTTCCTTGGTAACTCGTTTTAAATCACTTTAAAACAAAGTAAAGATCACAAAACTAATTCTCTGGGATCACTCAGTTGCCCGCCAGTTATTTAAATACTGGATAACATAAATAAATAGACATTAGATAGACATAGATTAGTTACACGCCATGCTCCCCCAATTTGATCTCTTACCCGGAGCGATTAGTGAATTATTCGCTGAAGCGAGTATTTCTGGCAAGATTAGCGTTGCCGATCGCTATGGTCTTCTGGCAGCAATGCTCAATCATGAGGGACTCTCCGACGAGGAGCGTGATTGCATTGACCGGTTACTGAGGGGATGCTGCCGGGGCCGTATCACCTTAGAAGAAGAGCCTAATCCATCTTGAGAAACTAAAATTAGTCCCATCACCAACTGTTTCTTGATTCCCACATCTTGAGTTCAATATCTCTACTCCGGAAAACTTTCTGCAATCCCCTCGCCTAATGGCCAATCGAGTGAACCCATTAGGCTTTAACATGCTCTTTGAACCTCTGTTAACCCCCCTAAATTTAGTCAGTTTCCTGATTGCATTGCCATGACCGCAGCCAACTGGATTACTATCTCACGCCTGGCGGCCTTGCCTTGGCTTTTGTATTTGCTGGATGATCCCACCCCAGAGCGACGCTGGTGGTGCTTGCTAATTTTCCTGGTTGCGGCCCTAACAGACTGGCTTGATGGCTATGTGGCTCGGCGGTTTGACCAAGTTACTGAGCTGGGTAAGTTCCTAGACCCTTTAGTGGATAAATTGTTGGTGCTGACTCCCCTGCTGAGCTTGGTGCGATTGGGGGCAGTGCCGGTGGTCGGGGTATTTTTGATTTTGGCTAGGGAATTGGCGATCGCAGGCTGGCGAGTAAATCAAGCCACTGTTGCTGGAGCTAACCTGTGGGGCAAGCTTAAGACGGTCAGCCAGATTATTGCAGTAGGTTTATTGCTAGCTCCCATAACTTCAGAAGTTAGCTTGGGAGCCTTTTGGTTAGCAGTGTCTATGACCTTAATTTCTGGGGGAATTTATTTGGGGTCTGGGTTTACTGCAAATAAATCTGCACCGTAAAGGTGGTACCGACCCCTTCGGTGCTGGTAAAGCTAATTGAGCCGCCGTGTACTTCTACTGATTTTTTAGCGATTGCCAGCCCCAGGCCTGTGCCCTTGATATTGCTGACGTTACTACAGCGATGAAACACCTGAAAAATCTTGTCTTGATCCTTTGCTGGTATGCCAATTCCCTGGTCTTTGACTTTGAAAGTAACCACTTGCTCTGTAAGATCAGCCTGTAGGCAAATTAAGCCCCCGTCTGGTGAATATTTCACCGAGTTACCAAGCAAGTTGAGGAGGATGTGGTGCATAAGCTTGATGTCCAGATTCACTTGAGCCATGGCATCTGAAACCTGGAGTTGGAGTTGGTGTTTCTCAGTGCAGATCATCTGTACTTGATCGATAATTTGCTGGCAAAAGTAGCCTAAGTGCAATGGCTCAGGGTTACAGGATAGTTGGTCATTTTCAGCCTGGCCTAGCAAAAGAATTTCGTCGATCGCCTGCTGCATTTTGTCGCTGGAGGAGCGAATCAAGCGGATGAATCTTTCTCGGCTAAAATCGTCGATCTTATCCCCTTGGGCTTCTAACAGCCGAGCGGAAGCCACTAGGGTAGTCAGGGGATTTCTTAATTCGTGGGCAGCCATGGCCACGTAATTGGTTTGTTGGTCAGCTTTGCTGTGGGCCTGAAGCAGCTCTTGGCGGACCCTAGACTCAATTTGCGATCGCTGGAGGGCTAGCTCAATATTAGTTTGGAGGTCACGCTGCTGAAACGGCTTTGTTAAGTAACCAAATGGTTCTGTCAGTTTAGCTCTTTGGAAGGTTTTTTGATCTGCGTAAGCCGTTAAAAAGATTACAGGAATTGCGAAACGTTCTTTAATTTCTTGAGCTGTATTTATGCCATCTAATTCGCCTTGGAGGACAATATCCATCAAAATTAAATCAGGTTCATTCTCAGCAGCCATCTCGATCGCATTCTCTCCACTAGCTGCCATGCCTACTACCTGATAGCCCAGCTTTTCAAGGCGACATGCAATATCTTCTGCAACGATAAATTCATCTTCGACGATCAGGATTTTAGTTCGAGACATAGTTGATTTATGAAAATTGCGTAAAGTTATCAATGGCTTTGTAATGACAAAATAAACTAAACACGGCGACGGTAGCCTAGTTCTCTAAACTTTATCTCAAAATTTGCACCCTGAATATTCTCCATACTTAGTTTACCACCCAGTTGCCTAGTCAGGGTTTTTACTAACCGCAATCCCAAACTATCTAGGTTTTCTATATCCATAGAACTGGGCAATCCCACACCATCATCGTTAATTCTTAAGGAAAAACTACCATCAGAAAGGAGTGAAAATTTCAGGTACAGGTTACCTTTAGTTCTATCGATAAAAGCATATTTCAATGCATTAGAGACTAGTTCGTTAATAATTAACCCACAGGGAATTGCTGTTTCAATATTTAGCAGGATTTCGTATATATCTAGGTGGAACCTAATCTGTTGCCTTGGGGATGCGAAGGATTGGTAAATATTATTCACCAAATCCTGAACATAGGCGGTAAAGTCGATTTTATCTAATCGGTCTGATTGATAAAGCTTCTCATGAATCATTGCCATGGAGCGGATGCGGGCTTGGCTTTCGGTAATCACCTGTAAGATTCCTGGATCAGTGATGTATTGACTTTGCAGGGTAAACAGGCTAGAGATAATTTGCATATTGTTCTTGACCCGGTGGTGGACTTCCTTGAGTAAAGTTTCCTTTTCTTTGAGGGCTGCTCGTAATTGGCTATCGGCTAGTTTGCGATCGGTAATATCTTCGGCAATGCCCGCAACCCGGTAAACTTTACCTTGAGCGTCGTAGACTGGAAATGCCCGGTCTTTGATCCAGCGGATTTCTCCATCAGGGCGGATAATTCGGTACTCTTGGCTAGTGCGGATGCCCTGGGATTGCACTTTCATATAGGTTGATACGGCGGCTAAATCCTCTGGATGGATTGCCTTTTGCCAGTCTTCAATGTCTGCATCGCTGTGCCAAATTTTCCTGTAGGCGTTGCTGACGTAGAGTAGCGCTCCACCGGATTCCCTGAGCCAGAATACATCTTCAATGTTTTCAGCCAATTCTCGAAAGCGCTCTTCGCTTTCCCTAAGAGCGGCTTCGGTGCGTTTACGATCGCTAATTTCAGTGCAGGAACCAGTCAATCGATAGGGGCGATTGTAGCCGTCCCAAATAGCATTGCCCCGCACTAAAAACCAATGCCAATTACCCTGTTTGTCACGCATCCGAATTTCCCAATTCAGTTCACTCAGTTCCCCCCGTAGGTGAGCCGCAATGTCGCGGCGAATTCTTAGGCGATCGTCTGGATGGATAATCTTATACCAAGCTGACACTTGATCAGGGATATCTAGCTCCGTAAAGCCGAGCATCTGCTTCAAGATTGGATCCACATACAAATCATTTTTAATGATGTCATAGTCATAAACTCCCACCTGGCCGACACTCACAGCCAAGGCATACCTTTCTTGAGAAACCCGCAGCATTTCCTCAATGCGGCGGCGATCAGTAATATCGCGGGAGATGCCCCGGAAACCCAAAAACTGACCATTGCTGTCTGTGTAGGGCACCGCACTCGTTTCTAGGTGAATTAGCTGACCGCTACCACAACAATGGGTGCTTTCTAAAAAGCGAAAGCCCTTGACCGCTAATCCACAGGTCTGCCATACCTGCTGCACCCTAAGAAGATCATCGGGGCTAACACTATGCCAAATTGGTCGGCCAATCCACTCTTCAGGACTCTGGCCCATCATTCCTTGGATATTTGGGCTAATGTAAGTGCAAGTAAGATTCTGGTTAGTTTCCCACACCAAATCACTAGAGGCTTCTAGAAGATTACGTAGCTTAGTTTCACTGGATTGGAGAGCTTCTTGGGCTTGTTTTTGAGGAGTAATGTCTTGGAAAGTTTCAAAACTATACACCTCCCCAGTTATAGGATCGCAGATTAGGTTGACTGAGCTGCTTGTCCAGAGGATATTGCCGTCTTTGGTTCGGTAGCGTTTTTCTGCGGTGTAGGATTTAGCTTGGCTGGGGCTAGACCACACAGCTCTGTTTATTTCTAGGTTCTGGGGCAACTCTTCGGGGGGGATGATATCCATCCAGGTCATTTGGAGTAGTTCTTCTTCGGTGTAACCGAGGAGTTCAGACATTTTGGCATTGACTTTGATAAAGTAGCCAGCTTGGTCACATTGGTTCATGGCGATTCCGGCTTGCTCAAAGAGGATACGAAAGCGTTCTTCGCTGTTTTGGAGGGCAGTTTCGGTGTGTTTACGATCGCTAATATCAATAGAAACAGCCACTGTGTAAAGTTCACCTGTGACTGGATCCCGGAACTGGGATACAGTTGTATATACCCAAATTACCCGGCAGTCTTTGCGGATAACTTGCTTCTCAGTAGTATAGTGGGGCAAATCTCCATGAAATAGCTGGTGATCCATGGTGATGTTGTCCCGGAGATATTTAGGCAGGGTGACTTCCATCCAAGTCATGCCGCTGATAAGTTCCTTATGAGTGTAGCCGAGCATATCACAGAGCTTTTGATTTATTCGGATATATCTGCCGTTGGCATCGCAGTGGCTAATGCCAACAGCGGCCTGTTCAAAAGTTGCTCGGAAGCGTTCCTCGCTAGATTTGAGGGCTAGTTCCGTAGCTTTTTGCTCAGTAATGTCTTGTATGACCCTCAGGGTATAAGGTTCACCGGTGGTGGCATTGTGGGCCAAGGAGATATTCACACTACACCAAATGATGGTTTGGTCTTTGCGGATAAAACGTTTTTCGATCGTCACCGAATCAGCTTCTCCCTGGAGCAGTTGCTCGACACTGGCTCTACCCACTTCAACATCGTCTGGATAGGTAATCCCCCACCAAGTGGTGGTTAGTAATTCTTCTAAGGGATAGCCCAGGATATCGACTAGCTTTTGATTGACTCGCGTGAACTGACCGCTGAGGCTGGCTGTGCCAATGCCGACCCCGGCGTTTTCAAAGATTGCTCGGAAGCTCTCCTCGCGCTCCCGCAGAATTGCCTCCATTTGCCGCCGCTCATCAATATTATTGGCAATGGCCATGATGCTGACTACTTGCCCCTCTTCGTTGTATTGGGGCACGGCGTTAGCTGAGTACCAATGCACTGAGCCGTCGCGGTGGATGATGCGGTATTCAACATGACTGAGTGGTTTTTGTTGATTAACCAGAAGATCAAGGAAATCTAGGCACGTGGGCCGGTCGTCTGGGTGGATCAAGCTCAAGGCCATGCTGCCTTCTAATTCAGCGGGGCTGTAGCCGAGTAGCTTTTGGCAAGCCGGAGAGATGTAGTAGAAAACGGCACTGAGACTAAGTTGAAAGATTAGGCTATCGGCACTTTCTACTAAGTCTCGAAATTTTGCTTCACTGACTTTGAGTTCGGCTTCGATTGATTTTCTGCTGGTGATGTCGGCGATCGCCGCAACCCCAAATTCTTCACCGGTAATGGGGTCTTGAAGCAAGCGAATTGTCAGGCTTACCCAAATGATCGTGCCATCTTTGCAGATCATCCGTTTTTCAATGCTGGCGCTGGAGAGCACACCAGCCCGCACTTGCCTCTCGTAGCTGAGGTCTTTAGCAATGTCGGCCGGGTGGGTAAGTTCCATCCAGGTTTTACCGGTAACTTCATCTTTGCCATAGCCAAGGATGTCAGCGTAGGTTTGGTTGACT
>Ga0272446_1000590_pt1 | contig 56022 bp, 46 predicted proteins | sample YNPCB0061_FD_194587 | JGI IMG/M metagenome (GOLD analysis project Ga0272446, IMG submission 194587) | Hot spring microbial mat communities from Yellowstone National Park, WY, United States - YNP-CB-006-1 | ecosystem: Environmental > Aquatic > Thermal springs > Hot (42-90C) > Sediment | place... | reverse complement strand
TTAACCCGGCCCTTAAATAGGCCGGGTTAATCCGAGGCATGGATGCCTCGGCGCGGCAACAAGCCGCGTGAGGCAGGCCCGGGCGTGTACCGGGCCTGCCGACGGCCACAAATACCAGGAGGGTATTTTGTGGCTGGATTAAAAGGGACCAATCGGCCGTAGAAACCGGAGCGGGGTGAGCGAGGGCGTCTCGGCGGCGGCTATCGCCGTGCTGGGACCTCAGCCCATGGGTGCGGTGCGCACGGCGCCGGTACCCGGCCCCCGGTTGATCCGTCAGGCGTTGATCTCGAGTGACGGCGAGGGCCGCTGTAGGAAGTTGCCCTGGACGTAATCGATCTTGGCGGTCCACAGGACTGTGAGGGTTGGGGCATCCTCGACCCCGGTCACAACGCTCTTGACGTTGAACTCCTGGGCCAGGTTGGCGAAGGCGTTGAGCTGCTGCTGCTTGGCCTTGTCCTCGGCCAGTCCGCGCGCGAGGTCCTGGGCGCAGAGCAGGAAGTCCACCGGCAGGCTCTGCATGAGCATCTGCGGGCCCTCGAGCTGTTGGCACTGGGTCAGGGCGATGCGGCACTTGATCTTCTTCAGCCCTTCGACCAGCGGCCTCAGCGCCGCCAGGTTGCGTCGGGCCTCCTCCTCGGGGAACTGGAAGGTCAGCCAGCTCCCGCGGGCATTGAGCTCCCGCAACAGGTCACAGATCCAGACCAGGAGACCCTCGTCCTGAAGGGACTGCTCGGCGATGTTGATGAAGAAGCTGATCTTGCGGTCATTTGCGCGCTGGCTGACGATCTCGGCCACGGCGCGCTGGATGACCCACCGATCGAGTCGAATGGCGAGGCCACCGGCGGCGGCCGCCCCCATGAACTCCTTGGCCTCGTGGAGATGCTGATCGGCGTCGAGCAGCCGCACCAGCACGCTGTAGTGCTCCTGACTGTCCCCCATCAGGCTGACGATCGGCTGATAGACCAGCCTTAGCTCCGCTTGGCCCGTCCCGCTGAGCGCCTCGTTGAGCAGGGCGACCATCTTTTCAGGGGTGGGTTCTGGGGTGCCGCTCTTGGTCTCGCCGGACTTCGCCGGTGCTGCCTTGGATGGCAGGGCGCCAGCAGTGACGGTCTTGGGAGCAGTCGGCCGCGCGGCCGGCTGGTGTGGCGGTGGCTTGTCGCCCTGCTTGGGCGGGTGGCCAGCATCGGGCGGCATGCCCTTGACCCGCTGGATCTCGGTATCGTGGAACGCCTGGTCGAGCAGCACGGCCCCAGACCGATCCCCTGGCCCTGCCAGGGCGAGTCCAGTCATGCAGGTTGTGGTCGCGTCCTTCGCACTGGACTGCAGCACCCGTGCGGTCCTCTGACGCAGGTCGTCGGCGATGGCGTGGGCCTGGGCGGCCGTCGTCGGCTGAAGGGCGAGCGCATAGGCGCTGTCGGTCACCCGCGCCAGCAGGCGACCCTCCCCCGCAGCGCCCTGCAGGGACCGAGCGACCTGGGCAGCCAGGTTCAAGGCGGCGGATAGCCCCTGGACCTCGGCGACACGCTCGAGCCCCAGGATGCGCAGCACGATCAAGGCCAGTTGGCCGCCATTACCAGCGCCAAGCTTCTCGGCGAGCCGTTCCATGAACAGGGTCCGGTCGGCTAGGCCGGCCTCGGGGTCGACGGGGTTACCCGGCGCGGGACGTCGCGCCGCCCTGACCCGGGCGGTGACACGCAGACAGGGCTCGCCATCGCTCTCCGCTCGGGTGGCCACTAGCTCCCCGTCGAACAGCGACCCATCCGTGCGCTGATAGACCAGGTCCAATGAAGAAGGTGCAGCGGTGGCGCCCGCCTCGAGCCGGCGCAGGAAAGTCTTGACCTCGGCCTGGTGCTCTGGTGCGACCAAGTCCAGGATCGGGTAGCCGTCCAAGTCCTCCGGTTGCTCGAAGCCAAACAGAGAGCGATAGGCCTGGTTGGTCGAGAGGTGAATGCCCTGCTGGATGAACGCGCTCGCCTCATCCGACGCCTCGACCAGGTCACGCAGCCTTTCTTGGCAGCGGTCGAGCTCCCCACGCATCTGCATCAAGGCGCGACGCGCCTGGAGGTCTCGGTATTCACGCGCCACGATCCATTGCAGCCGGGCCGCGTCGTCGCGGTCCGTCAGGTCTCGAGCCCCAGAGCGCATGGCTTGGGTCATGGTCTGAGGGGGTACGGGCCCGTTGGTGACCAGCACGAGCGGGGTGTCCAGCCGGGCGGCCTGGTAATGCTCCAGCACCTGCCCGACCTCGATGTCGGCGTCGTAGGTGCAGCACAGGATCAGGTCGCACGACTGGGCGGAGGCGACCTCGCCGATCTGGCGGGGGTCCTGGATGCGCGTGCCGTGAGCGGCCAGGCCGCCGTTGCGCAGGGTGGTGATAAGGCCCTCTGCTTCATTGGGTTGGGAGCTGAGGATGAGGATGTTCACATGATCGGACACGGCGGCACTGCACCCTGAGGGGCGGGCGACGTCCCTGAAGGACGTGCCGCCAGCCCGTGGAGAACCAAACCTACTTAGGATACCAGCCTTACCCTAGGCAATGGGGATCTTGCTCCCAGTACCCGCGGCCTCCCGTACGAGACGCGGAACCAGGTAGCCCGGCAGGCGTAATCGCAGGTCCGAGACCAGGCGCCGTGCCTCCGCCTCAGCCACCTCGAAGTGCGCTGCGCCCTGAACCCGATCCAGCAGGTGCAGGTAGTAGGGCAGAACGCCGCAGCGAAACAGGGCGCCACTGAGGTCGCATAGGGTGTCGACGTCCGCATTGACCGTGCGCAGCAGGACGCTTTGGTTAAGCAGCGCGGCACCGGTGTCCCGCAGCCGCTGAAGGGCTCCTGCCGCCGCGTCGCCGAGCTCCCGAGGGTGATTGCTATGGATGACCACGACCACCTGCAGCCGTGTCTGCGCCAGCAGCCGGCATAGGGCCGGGGTCACCCGCATGGGCAGCACCACGGGGAGGCGCGAGTGCAGCCGCAGGCGCTCGAGGTGGGGGACGGCCGACAAGCGGCCGACCAGAGCGGCGAGGGGGCCATCGTCGAGCATCAGCGGGTCGCCACCGCTGAGGATGACCTCCGTGACGCTCGGGTCGGCCGCGATGGCCGAGACGGCAGCCGTGCCGCCATCCACGCCGAGGCCCGCCGCCGCATAGGGATAATGGCGGCGGAAGCAGTAGCGGCAGTGGATGGCGCAGGCGGGGGTGGTGATCAGGAGTGCCCGGCCGCGGTACTTCTGCAGCAGCCCGGGGGCCAAGGCCGCGGCGGCGTCACCCACGGGGTCGGGGCAAAAGCCCGGCTGGACCTCATCCTCCACCGCGAGGGGCAGGACCTGACGCAGCAGGGGATCGTCCGGGTTGCCGGGCTCCATGAGGGCCGCATAGCCCCGGGGAACGAGCATCCGGAATTCATCCGCGCTGCTGATGGCGGGACCGCCTGACTCGGGCGCCGGCAGCCCGAGCAAGGCCAGGAGGTCCCGCGGCCGCGTAAGGGCTTGGCGCAGCTCCCGTTTCCAAGTGCTGCCCAGGTCGTCCAGCCCCTGCCATTGCGGTGCGCTTCGCGCTACCATGTCGCGTTTCAAATCAGGATCTACGGGGGGCGGCATGGCCTACTACAGCACCAATGAGTTTCGCGGCGGGATGAAGATCATGCTCGATGGCGATCCCTACGCCATCATCGAGAACGAGTTCGTCAAGCCTGGCAAGGGTCAGGCCTTCAACAGGGTCAAGGTCCGCAATCTAAAGACCGGGCGGGTGGTGGAGCGCACCTTCAAGTCTGGCGATACCGCCGAGGCGGCGGATGTCCATGATACCCAGATGCAGTATCTCTACAATGACGGCGAGCTGTGGCACTTCATGGACCCGGCGAGCTTCGAGCAGCTCACCGCGGACGCAACGGCGGTGGGCGAGGCGGCCAAGTGGATCAAGGAGCAGGATCTGTGCAACGTGACGCTCTACAACGGGGCCCCGCTCAGCGTCGAGCCGCCGAACTTCGTCACCCTACTGATTACCGAGACCGATCCGGGCCTCAAGGGCGACACCTCCGGCGGTGGCGGCAAGCCCGCCACCCTGGAGACGGGGGCCGTGGTGCGGGTGCCCTTGTTCGTCCAGAGCGGCGAGCTCATCAAGGTGGATACCCGCACCGGCGAGTATGTCTCGCGCGTCAAGGAGTGACGCCGCCCTCTGGGGCCCCTGCGCCTCACGCCAGGTTCTGGCCGCCAGGGCGAGGATGCTCGGTGCCATCCGGGACTTTTTCGCGGTCCGCGGGGTCTTGGAGGTGGAGACACCCGTGCTCTCCCGTGCCGCGGTCAGCGATCCGGCCCTCGACAGCCTGAGCACCCGCTGGCACGGCTGCGACCCCGACCCTGGCGGACCTGGTGGGGACCAGGGGCAGGCGCTCTACCTCCAGACATCTCCCGAGTATCCCATGAAGCGGCTGCTCGCCGCGGGTTCCGGGCCCATCTACCAGGTCTGCAAGGTCTTCCGCGACGGCGAGCGCGGCCGGCTGCACCACCCGGAGTTCAGCCTCCTCGAGTGGTATCGCCCGGGCTGGGATCATCACCGTCTGATGGCCGAGGTGGCCGACCTGGTGCGCCAGGTCATGGATGCACCGGACCTTCCCGTCGAGGCCGTGAGCTACCGGGAGCTGTTCCGGGAGGGACTGAGAGTGGACCCCTGGCATTGCGACGTCCATGACCTGCGCGGTGCGGCGGTGGGTGCCGGCATTCAGGGCGTCGACGCGCTCGACCTGACGCAGGATGGGTGGCTCGACCTGCTTCTCTCCCACTGCCTGGAGCCGGGGCTGGGACGGGGGCGCCTGACCTTTGTCTACGACTATCCGCCTAGCCAGGCCGCGTTGGCGCGCGTGCGGTCGGGGCCGGAGCCGGTTGGCGAGCGCTTCGAGCTCTATCTGGAGGGCATGGAGCTCGCCAATGGCTTCCACGAGCTCACCGACGCCAGTGAGCAGCGCCTCCGGTTCGAATCTGACCTCCGTCGTCGCGCCGCGGCCGGGCGGCACACCCCTCCTGTGGACGAGTGCCTGCTTGCGGCCCTCGGGGCCGGCATGCCCCCGGCCGCCGGTGTCGCCCTCGGCCTGGACCGCCTGCTGATGGTCCGCACCGGGTCGAGGCACATCGACGAGGTCCTGGCCTTTCCAGTGGAACGTGCCTGATGCCGGCCTGATGCTGGTGAGCGCCGTTGCGCCGGATGCGTCAGTGGACTAGGTCGATCGGCCCGACGCGCGTCCATCCGCCTGGGACAAGGCCCGGTCGGTACCCCGCTCGGCCGGACGGCCACGGTTGATCACCTGCGCGGATCCGTCGCGCAGCTGATCCGCTAGGCTCGTGGTGGCGACCATCAGGGTGTCGTCGCCTTGCCGGCCCGAGAACAGGTAGGCGCCGCGTTGCTCGCTGCACCAGGTCAGGCGCATGGTGCGTCTGTTGCCACGAGGGCTGATGAACTCGACCCAGCACCCAACCTGGAGCCCCCGGGCGAGCCGCAGATAGGCGTCTTCGTCGCCGGGGGGCTGGTTTGGGGCCGCAGCCGGTGGCGACGCCTCGGTTTCCGGGGGCCTAGGGCTGGTCGTCGCAGCGGGCATCGAGGGGGGCGCCGGACGAGGCGTGGGCGCCGCCGTGGACTCGGCCCTCGCTGGCACTGCGGGTGGCAGCTTTACAGCAGGCTGGGTCATGGGTGGCGGCCTGGCCCGGGCGGGATCTGGGTGGATGGCCTCAACATGCAGGCGCACGACCTGTGCGAAGAAGGGGTCCCACGCCTGCCCCAAGCCGGCCGCGGTCAGGCCGCTGCGCAGCCGATGAAGCATCCCAGGCAGCATATCGAGCAGGCGCCGACGATCCTCCTCAGTGGTCTTGGGGACCACGCTCCAGACCAGGTCGTCCATGGTCGCGATGGCGTCCTCCCAGCCCCTGTCAGACCCGCCGGCGGACGCGTGGGCGGCGATCAGCACCCGCCGCCATTGCTGGTCCAAGAAGCGGCTGATGGTGTCAGGCAGCCGTTGATCCGCGGTATGGCGCCGGATCTGATCGTCCGCCGCCTCAGCCGAGCCCTTCGCCAACGGTTCGCTGGCATGGGCTCCCGAGCCTTCGCCTGGGACGGCGCCGGCCACGGCTGCTCGTCCCGCCTCGCCGGCGCGCAGTGCCTCGAGGGCCGCGAGCTGGGTGTCGAAGACGGTGACGTCCTCATCGAAGTCCTCCAACAGGGCATCGACGACCAGGCGCAACCCGTCGCCGAGACGCGGCGGTTGTCCTTGCGCCCAGGCCGCCGTGGCTCCCACCAGGCCGTCTAGGAATCGGCGCGCGGGGTGTTGGCGGTTCGAGAAGAACCCTTGGTCCAGAATGGCCGCTTTGAGGATGGGAAGCCGCAACCGGTCGATCTGCGCCCTTAGGGCGTCGGCGAGCCCCCGATCCTTGAGGACCAGGTCGAAGAGCATGATCGTCAGATCCACCGTGGTCGTGGCTCGGGCGGCGGCGGCCAAAGGGGTTGCGCGGATACGTTGCAGCAGCTCGCCTGTGCCTGCAGCGGCAGCGTCCGGATCGATGCCGGGGAGAGCCGCGGCATCGGCGTTCCCTCGTTGCAGCCGGGTGAGCGCGGCGATGAGCTGCGCCGCGGCGCGGGCGGAGCCCGCAGCCGCCTTCGACGGCTGGGGCGGCGGCCTGAGGGCCAGGGCCTGCGCCTCCGCCAGGCGATCGGCGAGCTTCGCGAAGACCTCAGCGAGGTCCATGGCGCCAGCACCACCAGGGGTCGCGGCTGGCGGGGACGTCGCGGGTGCTGCTGGTGTCGCCGGGGCGCGATGCGGGAGCTCCAGTCCAATCCGCTCGCCGCCCATCGGCTCCGCGACCTCTCGCGAGCGATTGGTGGTGGGAATGGCACCCAGCGGCAGATTTGGCAGCACTCCATGTTCCGCCAGGAAGCGGTTCATCTCATGGTAGATCGCGGGCAGGTCGTCAGTGACTTGGCGGGCGAACTCCTGCACCAGGACCAGATCCACCTGGTCGTCTGCGCCTTGGCGCCGACAGGCTGTCAGAAAGGCCGAGAAGAGGAACTTAGGCCCAAGGGGATTCTCGGTGCGGATGAGCAGCCGGCCCTCCAGAAGGGCAGCGACCCGCTGGTCCAGGGCCGCGAGCGACTGAGCACATCTCTTATCGGCCCGCGTCGAGAGCTTCCCGATGACCAGCTCACGCTCGAAATCGTCGTCTTCGACCAGCCAGAGCTCGCTGGAGTCCTCCGTCACCGGGAGGATCAAGGGTCGCTCGAGGCTCGCCATGGCCGCGTCGTGCGCTGCGATGAACTCGCCACGGAATCCGTCCAAGAGCTCGCGGCCCCGCCGAGCCAGGATCTCGTGGGCGGCAACGAATCGGTTGCGCGACTGGGCCTCAGCAGCCCGTTCCGCGCGGGCCAGAAGGGTCTCCGCGGCCTGGGTCAAGTGGTTTGCGAATGCATTGACCGTGGCTTTGGCGAGGAGGTCGCGGCAGCCTAAGAGAAGCTGCGGCACGTGGCGGCCCAGATCGGTATCGGCCGCACCGGCTGGTGCCGACATACCCAATGGCTCGAATCGAACGGCATTCGTCTTGACGCGATCAGGCATGGTGCGAAGCCCTGGGTACCAGTCCCGTACCGGTGGGCGCCAGTGGCACGACGCCCGACCGCCCAGCGGTTCGGCCTCTCAGGCCGCTCCAGACAAGAACGCCAGGGGTCGTCGCCAGGGGTCGTCCTCGGCCGGCCGCCGGGTCTGCGCAAGTGTAGCGCCGCACGCCCCTGGCCGATGCAAACCGGGTCGCAGTCGCGGCGATGCTGGGCCATCTCACTCGGGAGGGGATTGCCATGGGCCATGCCGTAAGAGGTGCGACAGCCGCAGTGCCAGGACAGGACACCGTGGGGCGAACGTATGGCGGCGTCAGGCGGTGGGCTGGTCCGGCTCCGGGCTGTAGGCAATGCCCTCCGAGGCCAGTCCGCTGCAAAGGTCCGCAAAGGCTCGATCCAGCCCGTCGCGCCCTCGTACGCCCACCAGGATATGGCCTGACTGCTCAGGCGTCCCAGGCAGGTGCGGCAGGCTGAAGACCTTCACCTGGGGATGGCCCTGGGTGAGATGTCGCAGCAATGGGACCAGGCGGCTTTCCGCCACGCCCGTCACCCGCACGGCGCGCTCCGCGCTCGTGCCGGCCGCACTGGGGTAGAGGGCGTCGAGGATCGCCTCCGCCATGGGCCAGGCCATCTGGGGGAAGCCGGGGAGAAAATAGTGGTGGCCCAGACGAAAACCGGGGATCTGGTTGTAGGGATTGTCGATCAGGTCGCACCCCTCTGGAAGGTCCGCCATGAGGATGCGATGAGGGTGGGCCTCTGCGCCGAAGCGTCCCTCAATCAGGGCCGCCGCCGTTGGGTGGCGGACGAGCGCCAGCCCTGCCGCGGCGGCGGCGCAAGCGCGGGTCTGGTCATCCGGTGTTGCGCCGATCCCGCCGCAGCAGAACACGGGCACAGAGCCGCTCAGCGAGAAGCGCAGGTGTGCTGTCAGTGTCTGCGGGTCATCGGGCAGGAGCCAGTACCAGGCCAGGCTGTGTCCCCGGCTGGCGAGCAGGGCCTTGAAGTGGCCGAAATGACCATCGGTGCGTGGCCCGACCAGGACCTCGTCGCCAACCACGATGAGCCCGAAGTTGAGGGGTGCGCCCATGGTCACGGCTGATACCGGGTCGGTCACATGGTTGGTGGTCTGGCTCGTCACAGGAGCCGCTCAATGGCCTCGACGATCTTGCTGCTCTCGGGGGAGGTGAAGCTCGACCAGGAATCGACCAATTTGCCCTCCCGGTCGATGAGGTACTTGTAGAAATTCCACTTCGGATAGCCGCCGCCCTGCTCTGCCAGACGCTGAAAGAGGGGGCTCGCATGGCCTTTGGCCACCTGAGTCTTCTCAAACATGGGAAACTCCACCGAGTAGGTCAGCCGGCAGAAGTCCCTGATCTGCGGCTCGCTACCAGGCTCCTGACCCATGAAATCGTTGGAGGGGAAGCCCAGGACAACGAAGCCGCGGTCCTTGTACTTGCGGTAGAGGGCCTCGAGCCCCTCGTATTGATCGGTAAAGCCGCACTTGCTCGCGGTATTGACGATCAGGATCACTTGCCCCTTGTAGGCCTGACAGAGGTTGACGCGCTCGTCGGAGGCGAGGCGGCGCATCTCGACGTCCAGGACAGGGGGGCAGGTCTGGGCCGCGGTCGCCTGACCCGTGGCCAGGAGCGAACCGAGGGCGAATAGGGCGGTCACCGCTTTCATTCCGGACTCCTCGTGGTTGCTGGTGCGTTGAACTCTCAGCGGCAAATGCGGGCGGCCGGTCGATTGACAAGGCCGTGCCCAAACCGTGCTTGCCCGCCTTTGAAATGTCCGGGGGCGGGACCGATCTAACGAGATGCCGGTCAAATGCCCTCCCGGCATTTGATCAGCGAGCCTCCCGCGACGCGCGCGTCGCGGGAGGCTCCCATTTCAAGGGCTTGAGGCCCTCGAAACGGGCGGGCCATCCCTGGCCCGCACGGGAAGCGCACTACATCAGCGCTTCCCTAAATGAGGCCACGTATCCGCATCATCGTTCCCAAAATCACGAACAGGAGATCCCGCCCGTGAAAGACTGGGTCAAGGGGCGCGTCGTCGCCAAACGGCAGTGGAATCACCGCCTCTTCAGCATGCAGGTTGACGCGCCGATCGCCGACTTTAAGGCCGGCCAGTTCACCCAGGTCGCATTGGACATCGGCGACGAGCGGGTTGGGCGCCCCTACTCCCTGGTCAACGCACCTCAGGATCGGCCCCTGGAGATCTATTTCAATGCCGTCCCAGAGGGCCCGCTGACACCCCGGCTCGCGGACCTCAAGCCGGGAGACCCGGTCTGGGTTGCCGCCAAGGCCAGCGGCATCTTTACCCTAGATACCATGCCAGCGGCCCGCGACCTTTGGCTCATCGCCACGGGCACGGCGCTCGGCGTCTACCTGTCCATCCTGCGCACGGCCGATCCCTGGGCACGCTTTGAGCGCGTCTTGCTCGTCCATGGCGTGCGCAGCTCCGACGAGCTGACCTACGGGGACACCCTCGGCGCCCTGCGCGACGCACAGGGTGGGCGCTTCCAGTTCATCCCGGTCCTGAGCCGAGAGCGGCACGAGGGCATCCTGCACGGGCGTATCCCGCCGCTCCTGGAGTCGGGCGCCCTCGAGCGGCAGGCCGGCGTGGCCATCGAGGCGCAGCACAGCCACCTGATGATCTGCGGCCAGGCGGAGATGATCCGGGACGTGCGCGCCTTCCTCGAGGCGCGCGGTATGCGCCGGCACAGGCGCAATGAGCCCGGCCACTACACCACCGAGCAGTACCACTGAATCGTGGGCGGTGCTCTGGTCGGGCGACTGACGGCCGTTCGGCGCGGCCCCGGGGCGGGTCGAGTACCCTGGGTAAAGGTGAAAAACCCAACCGATTCGCCCCGTTGCATCCCCCGTCGCGATCCCCTAAGGTTGCGCGCTCAGCGACACCAGTCCCTCGCCCACCCCCTGGAGAATGGAGCATGACACCCCCCCCTGGCGCGATCCATCCTGCTCGCGGTGCTGACCGCCGTGGCACCCATGACCCTAAATGCTGAGGACGAGCCAGCCGATGCCGCGGCCGCGGCCCCGGCCGCGGACGTCGAGGCGGGGCGCCTGGCCTTCCGTCAGTGTGCCCTGTGCCATGGGCAGTGGGGTCAGGGCATCATCGGCGGCAAATACCCACGGGTGGCCGGCCTTCCAGAGTACTACCTGCTCAAGGTCCTCGATGATTACCGCGGTGGCGAGCGCAACTACGAGGCCATGACCGTGGTCGGCGGTGTGCGCAACATGTCGGACGAGGACTTGGCCAATCTGGCGGCCTATATCTCGAGCATCGACCTGGACGAGAAGGCGCCCCTGGATGTTCCCGCCTATGCGGGCGATGCGGACGCCGGCAGCGAGTTCTTCGATAGCGACTGCAAGACCTGTCATGGCAAGAGCGGTGAAGGCAAGGCCAAGAAGAAGTCCCCGGCGCTGCGCGGCCAGTATGGCGAGTACTTGGCCCGCCAGATCGACCTGTTCAAGACCAAGAAGCGCGAGCATGCGGGGGACCCGGACGACGACACCTTCGCCGATTACAGCCAGGACGACATCAACAACATCCTGGCCTACATCACCACCCTGGACGACAAGTAAGGGCGGGTGCAGGTCGACCCGGTCGCATTCGAATCCCCAAGGAGCCAAGCCATGAAACAGATCCTCGCCGCTCTGGTTACCAGCCTGCTGTGGCTGTCCCCCGCCCATGCCGATCGCGCCGCGGCCCCGCCCGAGGTGCGCATGTACGACATTGGCCAATCGGTCATCAAGATGAGCCTTGCAGAGGGCGTGAAGCCCGACGCGGCCATCGACGCCATGCTGTCCAAGGCCGCCGAGCTCAACATGAAGCTGGTGGGGCGTCAGGATGTCGGCGGGGAGCTGCGCGCCCGCGGCATCGCCGCCCCAGTGCTCGAGATCTTGCAGTTTTGCAACCCCGAGGACGCGGTCAAAATGGTCAAGTTCAATACCATCTATGCGGCCTACATGCCTTGCCGGATTGCGGTGGTGCAGGACTCGGAGGGCAAGGTCTGGCTCGAGATGCTGAACCTCGACATGATCATCAATGCCTTCCCCTTGCCCGACGACCTGCGCGCCATCGCCATCACCACTAACGGCCAGATGCTGACCATCATGACCGCTGGGGCCACTGGCGACTTCTAGTGGGAACATCGGGGTTAATGCACGGGGCCAGGCTCTGCCCGGGTTCTGGGTCTCGGTCTGAGCGCCGTCCGATCCGCTAGACTAAGGGCACTGCGGTCCCGGCGCACCCGCAGGCGCCTTGTCATCTTGTCTCGGGCCCATGACCATGCGAAGCACACTGACCCTGCTGTGTTGCCTTGCCCTGTGCTGGCCTGCCGGCGCACAGGCCCAGGCGATCTACAAGTCAATAGACGCCCAGGGCCATGTGACCTACTCCAGCACCAAGCCCGCGACGGCCGTTCAGGCCGAGCCGGTGGCGGTCCCTCGGGACCTGATCCGGGGTGCCAATCCCGAAGCCGAAAGGCGCCGCCAGGAAGTGGAGCGCGAGGCAGACGAGGTCCAGAGGAGGCGCGTCGAGCAGCAGGAGGAGCGGTCACGCAAGGCGGCGGTGGCGGAGGCCGAGCGGCGCCTTAAGGCGGCGCGCGAGGGTCTCAACGCCGCCCAGCAGCGAGCCTACGGGGCGCGGCAGAGTCTGGACCGGGGCGATCGCCCCGACAGCGAGGTCTATCGCGACCAGGTCGCGCGGCAGGAGCGTAAGGTCCGCGAGGCCGAACGGGCCCTCCAGGAGGCCAAGGCGAGGGAGGGTCAAGCCCAGGCTGGGCCGGGATCCCAGGCAGCGGCGAAGGCCAAGCCCTAGGCGGAGCGCCACCAGCGCCACGTCGGCAAGCCGAGGTAGGCCAGGGCCGCATAGCCCAGCCCGAGCAGGCCAAGCACCTGCAGCAGCCCGGCTGCCAGGGTATAGCCGCCGTCCCAGTACAGCAGGCTGACCGTCAGCAGGGCGGCCAGGGTCACGAAGGCCAGGTGGCGCGCCGGCTCGAGGGCCCCCCAGCGGGTATGCTCAGCGATGCGGATGCCGAGCCAGGCCGCTAGGACGCCGCCCATCAGGCCGGTCGCCACGTCCACCGGCCAGTGCACCCCCACCGCTACGCGGCTCAGTCCTATGAGCACCGCGAGGACCGTCAAGGCCGCCCGGGCCCAGGTCGGCCGTGCATAGCAGGCCAACACCCCGAAGAATACGCCTGCCGTCGCACTGTGACCCGAGGGAAAGCTGACCTTGCGAATACTCGGGCCGATCAGATTGAAGGCCGCGGGGTCCAGGACCGCCGGCGGGCGCAGGGTGTCAACGAGGGGCTTGCCCGAGTGGGTGAAGGCGATCCCGCAGAGCCCTGCCACGATGAGTGACCAGAAGACCTGCGGATAACGGCGCGCGAGCAGCAACGACAGGGCGAAGGGCACCCGCTCGTCGCCGAGGGCGGTGAGCCACTGCCAGATCCAGGGGGGTGCAGCGGCGGCCCAGGCGTTGATGCGCAGGAAGCCCCCGTGGTAGCCGCAGGCAAGATAGAGGGTCAGGCCGACCGTCAGGCACAGCAGGGCCCAAGTCCGCAGCCAGGCGATGCCTTCCCGCGGGGCGTTTGGGGTATTGGCGACGCCCGCGAGCAGGGCCTCGCGCAGGTCCCGTGTCAGAAAGTCCGTTAGCCCCATCCTCACCCTGTTGCCCTCAAGGCCCAGCCGGCGGTTCGGTGGCGGTGCCCAGCCGCACCAGGGCGACGGGGCCGCGCCGGAAGATGACCTCCTGGGCAAGGCCCGGCCGCTCCTGGCCCAGTGACTCCAACCGATCGATGCGTAGAAAGACCAGCTCGCCAACGGCCGGCGGGCGCTCGGCCGTGACCTGGGGCGTGATGGCCTCGCGGTAGACGCTGAAGCTGGGCATGGAGGTCCGGTAGACGACGGTGGGCAGGTCGAGCCGCTTGGCGAGCAGGCCGGCCTCCTTCACCGGCCCTTGGAGGACCTCCAGGACCCGCGGGGTCAGGGCCCCGTAGACCACGACGGTCTGCACGAGCCCGATCAGCAGCAGACGCTGCCAGATTCGGCCTGTCCCCAGGAGGGCAAGCCCGAGGGCCAGCACCAGGGCGATGCCCGTCCACATGCGGTAGTCCATGTCCAGCAGGCGCAGGCCCTCGGCGAGCATCGCCGCCTGGTGGGGCCTGTCCTCCTGCAGCGGGATCAGCGGGAGGGCATCGGGCACGATGACCAGGAGGGCCAGAAAGCCCAGCGCAGGGGCAAAGGCGAGCCAGCCGCTGGCGAGCAGCTCGCGGTGGCGGGCCATCAGGATGAACAGGGGTGTCGCCCCATAGAGCATGTAGTGAGGCAGCTTGGTCCCGGAGAAGGAGAAGAAGACAAAGACCGCGAGAAACCACAGCCATAGGAACCGGTCGAGCGGGTCGGCCCACCCGGCACGCAGTGTCGGGAGCAGGCGCAGGAACCAGCCGGTGAAGGGCAGCAGGATTAGCGGCAAGACCAGGAAGTAGTAGAAGAGCGACCCGGAGTGGCCGTGGATGGCACCCCCAAAGCGCCCGGCATTGTGCTTGAGAAAGAAGGACTCGAAGAATCCGGGGCCGCTGTCTAGGTAGACGGCCAGGTACCAGGGTCCGGCCACCGCCAGGAAGATGAGCCAGCCCAAGGGCATCAACGTGGCCCGCCACAGGGCTCGGCCCTCCCCGCGGGACAGGAAGAACATCAGGCTGACCACCACGGGAAAGAACACAGCCACCGGGCCCTTGGTCAAGAAGCCGAGCCCCATCCACAGGTAGGCGCGCAGGGCTGGCGCACCTCTGGGCTTCAGGCTGTAGCGGTAGATCTCAAAAAAGGTCAGGGCGATGAAGAGGTTCAACACCGCATCCGCCACGGCCGCCTTGGCGATGATGGAGACTTGCAGCGACAGGGCCATGGTGAGCGCGGCGACCGTCGCGGTCGGGGTGTCCAGCCGCGCGCGCACGAAGCCCCACAGGGCCAGGACCCAGGCACTGGCCGCCAATGCCGAGGGCAGACGCAGGGCCAGCTCATTGAGCCCCAGCAGCCGCACCGAGGCCGCCTGCAGCCAGTAGATCAACACCGGTTTGTCATAACGAGGCTCCCCGTCCTTGTGTGGCGTGATGTAGTTGCCCGAGGCGATCATCTCCCGGGTGGCCTCGGTGAAGGCACCTTCGTCGAGGTCATAGAGCGGCGGGCCGCCCAAGCCCCAGAAGAAGGTCAGCAGCAGGACCGCGGTCACCAAGGTGAGCCCGAGGCGTGGAGAAGCGAGGATTCGGTCCCAGGCCGCTGCCGGGACGGGCGGGCCGCTCATGCCGGCTCCCGCCAAGTGGCCGCCGATGGGTCTGTCTGCCAGGCGATGCAGTGGTGGGTGCGCTCCGAGGAGGCATAGAAGGTGCGGGTCAGCATCTCGGCGAGCACCCCGGTGGTCAGGAACTGCAGCGAGGCCACGAGGAGCAGGATCGACACAAAGAGCAGGGGCCGCGTGCCGATGGGCTCGCCGAGCACAAACTTCACCACCAGCAGGTGGGTCATGAGCAGCGAGCCCACCCCTCCCAGCGCAATCCCGATGGCCCCGAAGAAGTGCCCTGGTCGCGCGCCGAAGCGCAGGAAAAAGAACGCGGCGAGCAGGTCGAGGAGGACCCGGAAGGTCCTGGAGATCCCGTACTTGGAGCTGCCGAAACGCCGCGGGGCGTGGGTCACCTCGCTCTCGCCGATGCGCTGGGGGTCGGTGACCCCGGCAACCCAGACCGGGATGAAGCGGTGCATCTCGCCGAACAGGGCAATGCGCTTCAGCACGGCGGCGCGGTAGACCTTGAGGCTGCACCCGTAGTCATGCAACCGCACCCCCGTGACGCGCGCAATCAGCCGATTGGCCAGCCGCGAGGGAATCTTGCGCAGGAGCAGGGCGTCCTTGCGGTCGCGGCGCCACCCCTGGAGGAGGTCGAGGTCGCGCTCTAGGAGCTCGCCGACCAGCCGCGGGATGTCCACGGGATCGTTCTGCAGGTCCCCATCCAGGGAGGCGATCAGCTCCCCGCGGGCGGCATCGAAGCCGGCCTGCATGGCCGCGGTCTGGCCGAAGTTGCGCCCGAGGCGGATCACCCGGACATGGTCGCCGTAACCCTGGGCGAGCTCCTGGAGCCGCCGGCCGGTCCCGTCGCGGCTGCCGTCGTCGACGCAGATCAGCTCCCAGGGTCCCCCATAGGCCGCGAGGCCCTCATGCACGCGTGCCAGCAGGGGTGCGACGCTCTCGGCCTCCTGGTACAGAGGTATAACCACCGAGAGGCTGGGGCGTTGAGGGTTGAGATCGCTCATGGTTGGTGGCGGATAGGCTGCTGCGGGGTCCAAGGTTCGGATTCAGCGCGGGCCGTGCAGCGGACCCTGTGCTGCAACCGGTTGGTGGACGCCCCCCTCATGCGGTCGCCCATTCTGCGGAGAGCACCTCGGCCTGTTCCAGTACCGTCTGCGTCGCGCGTTCCTGCTTGTCCGGCGGATAACCGTACCTGCGCAGGATCCGTTTGACCAGCACGCGCAACTGCGCGCGAACATTCTCGCGCAGCGTCCAGTCGATGGTCACGTTGGCGCGGACCGTCTTCACCAGCTCTTGCGCGATGGTGCGCAGGGTCTCGTCGCCGAGCACCTTGACCGCACTGCCGTTGGTCTCCAGCTCGTCCTCTGACAGCTTCAGCGCCTCACCGCGGGCCTGGGCCTCGCGCATCTCCTTCGCCAGGCCGATCAGCTCCTCGATCACCTGCGCCGCCTCGATGGCGCGGTTCTGGTAGCGGCGGATGGTCTGCTCCAGCATCTCGGCGAAGGACCGCGCCTGCACGACGTTCTTGCGCCGGCGGGTCGCCAGCTCGCCCTTGAGTAGCTTCTGCAGCAGCTCCACCGCCAGGTTGCGCTGGGGCATCCCGCGTACCTCAGCGAGGAAGTCCTCGGAGAGGATCGAGAGGTCTGGCTTGGCCAGCCCCGCCGCGGCGAAGATGTCGATCACCCCTTCGGGCGCCACGGCACGGGAGATGATCTGCCGCACCGCGTGCTCGATGTCCTCCTCGGGCCGCGCATCGCCGGGCGCGCGCTTGGCGAGCACGGCCTGCACCGCCTGGAAGGTCGTATTGGCTCCGGTGGGCCTCGTCGGCGATCACTACCATGTTGCGCCGGTCCGAAAGCACCGCCATCCGCGCCAAGGTCCCCGCCCCTTCCCCCTCGACGGGGGAAGGCTGGGATGGGGGTGAAATCTCCGGAAAGAACTTGTGGATGGTGGTGAAGACGACCCCGCCCGCCGCCACGCTGAGCAGCTCGCGCAGGTGCGCGCGACTTATGGCCTGCACCGGCGGCTGGCGCAACAGGTCGCGGCAGCGCGCAAAGGTGGCGAAGAGCTGGTCGTCGAGGTCATTGCGGTTGGTGAGGACGACGAGGGTTGGGTTCTCCATCGCCGGCTCGCGGATGATGCGGCCGGCGTAGAACGCCATGGTCAGGCTCTTGCCCGAGCCCTGGGTGTGCCAGACCACGCCCACGCGCCGATCTCCCCTCTCCCCTCGGGAGAGGGGCCGGGGGTGAGGGTGAGACCAATAGACACCGGCTGTTTCCCCGGCCTGCATCCATCCGCTGGCGCGTAGCGTTTCCTCCACCGCCACCTGCACCGCGTGGAACTGGTGGTAGCCGGCCATCTTCTTGACGATGCGCCCGCCCCCCAGATCCGATTGGTCCTCGAACACCAGGAAGTCGCGCACCCGGTCGAGAAAGCGCCGCGGCGCGCACAGGCCCTCGATCACCACTTGCAGCTCCGGCAGGTGCGCGTCGGCCAGGGTCTCGCCCGCAACGGTCCGCCAGGGTTTGAACCACTCGCGCCCGGCGCCGAGCGTGCCCACCCGCGCCGCCACGCCGTCGGAGACCGCGAGCAGCGCGTTCGGCGCGAACAGCGTCGGCACCTCGGCCTGGTAGGTCTGGAGCTGCTGAAAGGCGCTCCAGATCGTGGCGTTCTCGGCCGCGGCGTTCTTCAGCTCCAGCACCGCCAGCGCCAGGCCGTTGACGAAGAGCACCAGGTCCGGCCGCCGGGAGTGCTTGTTCTCGACCACGCTGAACTGGTTCACCGCCAGCCAGTCGTTGTTGGCCGGATCATCGAAATCAATCACCCGCGCCTGGGCGCCGCGGATGCTGCCATCGGCGTCGCGGTACTCCACCGTCACGCCGTCCACCAGCAGGCGGTGTAGCGCGCGGTTGCGCTGGATCAGCTCCGCCCCCTCGGGCCGCGTCAGCTTGCGGAAGACGTCCTCCAGCGCCTCGGCGGGCAGCGCCGGATTGAGCCGGGCGAGCGCATCGCGCAGCCGCTGGGCCAGGACCACCTGCCCGTAGTCGTCACGCTCGGCCGCCGGTTCGCCGGGGGCGATCTCGGCGCCGTGGCGGACTTGCCAGCCGGCGCCTTTGAGCCAGGCCAGCGCGGCCTCTTCGACGACGGACTCGGTGAAGGCGCTCACGGCTGCGGCCCCGTGAGCATATTCATCACGAGGCGGATCATCACGTCCTTGTCCCTCGGCGCGGATTCCGCCACCAGCAGCGCGAGCGCCGCGAGCCCCACGTCGTTGAGCACGGCTTCGCCGTTGCGGAACAAGCGCCCGTTGCGGTTCAGGAAATCGACGAACAGGAACGAACCGATGCGCTTGTTGCCATCCGAAAACGGGTGATTCTTGATGATGAAATAGAGCAGATGCGCGGCCTTGGCCTCGACGGTGGGGTAGGCGGGCTCGCTGAACACCGTCTGCTCCAGATTGCCCAGGATGGCCGCGAAGGCACCGCCACGTTCTTGCCCGAACAGGTCGGTCGCCTCACCGCGCGCGATCAGGTCGTGCTTAAGGCGCGCGATGGCCGAGCGTGCCTCGCCCACACCAGGCAGCACGCCGCCGGCGATGCCCTTCGGCTCGACCAGCAAGCCTTCGTCGTAGCGCTGCAGGAGCAGAAAGGTCTGCGTGTAGCGGGCGATGACATCGACCAGCCCGCGCCCCTGGTCGGTCGTCAACACCCCCCCGGCGGCGGCCTTGCGCACCAGGGCCAGCGCCGCCTCCAGCTCGTGCGCGTTGTGCTCGAAGCCCTGCCGGTTGAGCGTGTAGCCGCGAACCAGGTGCTCGCGCAACGTTTGCGTGGCCCATTGGCGGAAGCGCACGCCGCGGCGCGAATTGACCCGGTAGCCCACCGAGATGATGGCGTCCAGGTTGTAGTGTTTCACCTGGCGCCGGACGCAGCGCTTTCCTTCCGCCTGAACGACCGAGAAATCCTCGGTTGTTGCGGCCTCCTCCAATTCACCGTCGGCAAAGGTGTTCTTCAGGTGCAGGCCGACGTTGTCGGTCGACGTGTCGAATAGATCGGCCATCTGCCGCTGGGTCAGCCAGACCGTGTCGCGGTCGAGCCTGACCTCCACGCGCACGCCGCCGTCGGGCGCCTCGTAGACGAGGACTTCGCCGCCGGGAGGTCGGGTCAAGTGCATGCCTCCGCGATCGCGTCGCTGAATGTTCTGAAACTCTTTGACGAGCTTCTCGCCGGGTCGACATGCGCCCCGATCGCGCGAGCCGCCTCCATCTTCGCGAGCCCGCCTTTGAAGTACCCGTGCGCCTGCATTACACGTTCGAACGCTTCCCAAGTGCCACCGCCGATTGCGTCGGGGTCGCGGAACCCCTGCCGGCGCGGCACCTTGGCCGACGCTCGCGGAAACGCAGAGCGCACCGCTGCCCAATCGCCGAAGTACCAGGCCTCCAGCTCCTCGATGGCGATGCGATTGACGATCTGCCATGGCGCGTTCCCCGCGCGGGTACGTGTACGCAAGCCCGCGCGGCGGGCCATGGCTTCGAGCTGGTGCTTGAGCACATGGCAGTCATCGTCGTCGCGATCGACGACGACCACGACGCGCCAGTCGGCCGGCAGCCAGGCCGCGTAACCGCGCAGCCGGGCTTCGAGCTGGCTGAGCAAGTCGGTCTTGCCCTGAAAGGCGTGGATCTCGAACGTCCGATCCTGGGGCAGCAACCGCGGCAGCAAGGCGCGCAGAAACGCCTCCATCGAGGGCTCTTCGACCAACAGTTCCAGGTGGGCAGCGGGCACTCTCAGTGCCTCCGCTGCGGGCGGCTCGGCGCGCCCTGGTTGACCAGGGGGTCGCCGACTCCGAGCTGCCCCTCCATCCAGAGTTGCCCGAGCAAGGCACCTTGATCGACGAACTCGCTCACGCCGGTCAGGTCGACTGCCCGCCGCGTCTGCGTGTACCCCTGTTCATCTCGCCATAACACGCGCACCTCTTCGGGGCGAAGTCCGTTCAGGAAGAAGGGCGAATGGGTCGTCACGAGGAGTTGCGTGCGGCTGCTGGCCGCGCGGCACTCTTCCGCCAGCTCCTGCAGCAGCCGCGGGTGCAGGAAGTTCTCCGGTTCTTCGATGCCGATGAATGGCGGTGGCAAGGGGTCGTAGAGCAGGACGAGGTAAGCCAGCATCTTCAGCGTCCCGTCGGACGCGAACTTCGCCAGCACTGGGTGGCTGAACGGTGCGTCCTTGATCTGCAGCAGCAGCCGGCCGTCGGGCATCGTCTCTGCCAGCACACGCTCGATACGTGGCACCCGGCGGCGCAGAACGTCGAAGATCTGCTCCAGGCGGTCGCCATATTGCTCGGCAAGGTACTGGATGACGTTCGCGAGGTTGTCTCCGGTTCGGGTCATGCGCTCCTGCGGGCCGGCCTCGGGCTGACCGCGGGCGCTGTCGGCCGAGAGATAAGATACGTACCAGCCGGTGATGAAGTCGCGTAATGCCGCGACACGGGGGTGGTCGGCGAACTGCCCCAGCGCATTGACCGCCAAGAGGTCAGCCGATTTCAGCGGCACGTCGATTCGCTTGTCCTGCTCATCCGGTAGCTCTCCGCTGATGGCGCGCCCCTGCCCCTCGCGATAATCGAGGAAGCGAAACGGCTTACCACGCTGCCCGCGACGCCACTGAAGCCACTCCTCCGAGACGAAAGGTCCGCCGACGCGCTCATCGACCGCTAAGTGGTAGGTGATAAGCGGGTAATCCGGCTCCTTGTACTTGATCTCAATCACCACCGGCCCGTCGCTGCCACGCGTCTTCAGCTCCTTCGCCCGGCCGCGCTTGTCCCAGGCGCGGCGGAGCCCGAGCTCGAAGCACTCGGCAAGAAAGGCGAAGACGTCGAACACCGTCGACTTTCCGCTGCCGTTCGGCCCCAGAAGCACCGTGAGCGGCGTCAAGTCCTTGAACTCAAGCTCCCGCAGCGCGCGGAAGTTCTGCACCTTCAGGTACTCGATGCGTGCCCGGACCGGTGGGGCCTTTGTTCGCTTCGCCTTCATGTGATCCCCTCGATGATCTTCTCGGCATCCTTGACCCGCAATTCGCCCGAAATGAGCTTGGGCAACAGGGTGTCGCGCAGGGCGGCGAGGGTGCGGGATTCGCGGTCGGTGACTTCGATTCGATCGTCGAGCGGCGCAACCCGCCGTTCAAACTCCGCCACGAGGCCCCGCGGAGGCACCACGCATGCGATGGCGTGGAAGTCCTTCTTGCCAATCGAGCCGAAGACTGTCCCCTCTGCTTCGAAGCGATCGAAGGCATCCGCTTGCGCGCGCATGAACTGATAGGAATAGGAACAACTTCCCGTCTTGTGGCGAGCGGCTGCGACGCCGCGCCCGATCGCGCAGTCCTCCGCTGCCATGTTGATATCGCCGACCGGGGCTCGCACGCTGATGAGCGTGTCGCCCTTCTTCGCGAGCCTCGTCGGAGCCGTGCAGTACACACGGCGGGTCGGGAAGCGGAACCCGAAGTCTGTTCGGCCCTGGTAGAACGGCAATCCGTCGCCAACCTCGTTGTAGGTGTGGCCCGGCGGAGATTGGCCCATCGTGAGGTCGAACTCGTCATCCACGCACCCCACCTCCCACCCCTCCGGAATCTCGCCGAGCTCGGAATCGACGAGTCGGTCAGGGAAGAGGTCACCGAGGTGCTTGGGGAGGCCCGATCTCCCCTCTCCCCCCGGGAGAGGGGCCGGGGGTGAGGGAATACTGCCCGAATGCTCCACCACCGCCGCGTAAATCGCTTGGAGCACGGCCTCGGTTTCCCTGAGTACATCATTGTTCCAAAAACGCAGCACCCGGACTCCGCGGCTGGCGAGGTACTGGTCCCGTCGGGAATCCCGCCTGCGACCGACCTCCTCGTTGTGCTGCCCCCCATCCAGCTCCACCGCCAGCTTCAGCTCATGGCAGTAGAAATCGAGGATGTAGGGCGGAAAGGAATGCTGGCGACGGAACTTCGCGTTGGCAACTTGGCGGCCTCGCAGCAAGTGCCACAGGAGGTTCTCCGCATCGGTGGCCTGGCGGCGCAGTTGCCGGGCGAAGTCGAGAAGCTGGGTGGGGATTGGGGCGTTGGCGCGTCCGGGTGAGCGGGTTCCCTCACCCCCGACCCCTCTCCGAGGACCCTCACCCTGCCCTCTCCCGGAGGGAGAGGGGAGAGAAGGAAAGGAGCCGTTTGATTGGGGAGAGGGGAGATTCATCTTGGCGCGGACGGGGTCGTAGTCCACGAACCACGACTTGAAGAGCCCCCGCGCCATCGCCTCCAGCGTCTCGCTCATCCGCCGGTTCAGCTCGATCTTGTCGTCCAGCGTGCCGAGGATGTGGGCGATGGCCCTCCTTTCGCCAATTGGCGGCAAGACGATGGGAAGCTTTGCAACATCCCCCAAGTTGAGTGTGGCCTGAACAGTCGTGTTCAGACGAGAGTCAATGATCTCCCGGACACCAGGCGCTTGGAGGGCAAGCTTGACCCAGTACGCGCCTATTTCCTTGCGCACTGGGATCACTGCGACCGCACGCGCGGTGTTCCATCCTGCCAGCGAAGGGGGAGCAATCGCCGCTTCGCCAACAGTGCCAACAAGCGTCAAAAGCAGCTCTCCGCCCGCGAGGCGCGTGCGAGCATACGCAGCCTCGATGCCGGGCGCGACGCGCAACGGGTCCGATACTGCAACGCGCCCATTGCGCACATCACCGACGCGGACGATCGGTACGCCATTAGCTACCGGAGCGCCGGGTTGAACGATGCCGTAGGAGATGCCGCGCCTCGGCTCGATCAGGCTATCGAGCGGAACTGTCTCCCACTCACCCGCCATACCCAAGCTCCCTCAGGTTGGCGGCAATGGTGGCATCGAGCTTCGCGGCCTCGGCCTGCTGCTCGCGCAGGGTCGCGGTGAGCCGCTTCATCTTCTCCTCGAAGGGCTCGCCGTCGTCCTCTTGCGCAAGGCGCCGACGTAGCGGCCGGGGGTGAGCACGTGACCGTGCTTGCGGACTTCGTCCAGGGTTGCGCTCTTGCAGAAGCCGGGGATGTCTGCGTATTCCTGCGTTCTACCCCCATCCCGGCCTTCCCCCTGCAAGGGGGAAGGGGGCTGGGGTTCGCCGCGCCAGGCGTGGTAGGTGTCGGCGATGCGAGCGATGTCGTCGTCGGTCAGCTCGCGGTGGGTGCGGTCGACCATGCGGCCGAGCTTGCGGGCGTCGATAAAGAGGATCTGGCCGCGGCGGTCGCGAGGGCCCTCACCCCCGGCCCCTCTCCCGGTGGGAGAGGGGAGGAAACGCTTGTCGCGACGCAGGAACCACAGGCACGCCGGGATCTGCGTCGAGTAGAAGAGCTGGCCCGGCAGCGCGACCATGCAGTCCACCAGGTCGGCCTCGATCAGGTTCCTGCGGATCTCGCCCTCGCCGGACTGGTTGGACGACATGGAGCCGTTGGCGAGCACGAAGCCGGCCACGCCCGCGGGCGCCAGGTGATGGACGATGTGCTGCACCCAGGCGAAGTTGGCGTTGCCCGCCGGCGGCACGCCGTATTGCCAGCGTTTGTCGTCGCGCAGGCGCTCGCCGCCCCAGTCGGAGATGTTGAAGGGCGGGTTGGCGAGGATGAAGTCGGCCTTCAGATCCGGGTGGCGGTCGTTGTGGAAGGTATCGCCCTGGGCGATCTGGCCGCTGTCGATGCCGCGGATGGCGAGGTTCATGCGCGCCAGGCGCCAGGTGGTGTAGTTCGACTCCTGGCCGTAGATCGAGATGTCGGGCCTTGTTTCCTTGGGGGCCTTGCCGCCATTACCGTTTCTGTTCGCATGGGCGCGGATGAACTCCACCGACTGCACGAACATGCCCGAGGAGCCGCAGCAGGGGTCGTAGACGCGGCCGCGGTAGGGCTCGAGCATCTCGACCAGCAGCTTGACCACGCAGCGCGGGGTGTAGAACTCGCCGCCCTTCTTGCCCTCGGCGCTGGCGAACTGGGAGAGGAAGTACTCGTAGACGCGGCCGAGCAGATCGTGGGCGTGACTTTCCCTCACCCCCGGCCCCTCTCCCGGGGGGAGAGGGGAGGTGAAGGAGATGTTGCTGACCAGATCGATGAGCTGGCCGAGGCTCTGCTTGTCGAGGGCGGGGCGGGCGTAGTCCTTCGGTAAAGCGCCCTTCAAGGCCGGATTGTCGCGCTCGATGCCGGCCATGGCGTCGTCCACGAGCCGGCCGATGGTGGGCTGGCGCGCATGCGCCTTCAGGTGCGCCCAGCGCGCCTCGGGCGGCACCCAGAAGATGCTCTGCGCGCGGTACTCGTCGGGGTCCTCGGGGTCGGCGCCTTCAGCCTGCTCGGCCAGCAGCGCGGCGTGCTTCTCCTCGAAGGCGTCGGAGATGTACTTCAGAAACAGCAGGCCCAGGCAGACGTGCTTGTACTCGGCGGCGTCCATGCTGCCACGCAATGCGTCGGCCATCTGCCAGAGCTGGGCCTCATAGCCGATGGTCGCACCGTTCGTCTGCGCTTGTTTCGCGTTGTTCGCTCGCTTGGCCAAGGTCGACCTCATCCGGTGGTCATGGGTGGAGCTGGGCAGGGGTGTGGAGCGCCCGGTGTGGGCGCTATGGTCCTGCGAGGCGGCTGGAAGCGGTACCCCGGCATCGGCCCCGAAGGCTCCGGCTGCGGGCAACCTAAACGCCGGCTGGGCAAAGATCAACCTTGCAGTCCGATGGGTCCTCTGTCGTTGGCCGGCCCAGGGACTGCCGACGTCATGCACCCGTCAGACACCTGCCCCTATACTTCGCCCCTCGCGAGCCTTACCCAGGAGACTCTCATGCGCTTTCGCTTTCCCGTGGTCATCGTCGACGAGGATTTCCGCTCCGAGAACGCGAGCGGTACTGGGGTGCGGGTCCTGGCCAAGGCCATCGAGGAGGAGGGCGTGGAGGTGGTGGGGGTCACCAGCTTCGGCGACGTGGCCTCCTTCGCCCAGCAGCAGTCGCGTGCCTCGGCCTTCATCCTGTCCATCGACGACGAGCAGTTCTCCTCCCCGGAGGAGGCATCCGCGGCCATCACCCAACTGCGCGCCTTCGTGGAGGAGATCCGCTTCCGCAATGCGGACATCCCCATCTTCCTCTACGGCGAGACCCGCACCTCCCGCCATGTGCCCAACGACGTGCTGCGCGAGCTGCACGGCTTCATCCACATGTTCGAGGACACCCCGGAGTTCGTCGCCCGCTACATCGTCCGGGAGGCGCGCAACTATCTGGATTCGCTCGCACCGCCCTTCTTCCGCGCCCTGGTCCATTACGCGGCGGATAGCTCCTACTCCTGGCACTGCCCGGGGCACTCCGGGGGCGTGGCCTTCCTCAAGAGCCCGGTGGGTCAGATGTTCCACCAGTTTTTCGGCGAGAACCTGCTGCGGGCGGACGTCTGCAATGCGGTCGAGGAGCTGGGTCAGCTCCTCGACCACACGGGACCTGTGGCCGCCGCGGAGCGCAACGCGGCGCGCATCTTCCACGCCGACCACCTGTTCTTCGTGACCAACGGGACCTCGACCTCCAATAAGATCGTCTGGCACTCCACCGTGGCGCCGGGGGACGTGGTGGTGGTGGACCGCAACTGCCACAAGTCCATCCTCCACGCCATCACCATCACCGGGGCCATCCCGGTCTTCCTGATGCCGACGCGCAACCACTACGGCATCATCGGGCCCATCCCGCTGGAGGAGTTCCGCTGGGAGAACATCGAGCGCAAGATCGCCGCCAACCCCTTCGCCTGCGAGGCCAAACGGCGCCCGCGCATCCTCACCATCACCCAGAGCACCTACGATGGGGTCAGCTACAACGTCGAGACCATCAAGGAGATGCTCGACGGTCGCATCGACACCCTGCACTTCGACGAGGCCTGGCTGCCCCACGCCGCCTTCCATGATTTCTATGGGGACTATCACGCCATCGGCGAGGGCCGCTCCCCCTGCCGGGACTCCATGATCTTCTCCACCCAATCGACGCACAAGCTGCTGGCCGGGCTGTCCCAGGCCTCCCAGATCCTGGTGCAGGACAGCGTCAATCAGAGGCTGGATCGCGACGTGTTCAACGAGGCCTTTCTCATGCACATGTCGACCAGCCCCCAATACGCCATCATCGCCTCCTGCGACGTGGCGGCGGCCATGATGGAGCCGCCCGGCGGGCCAGCCCTGGTCGAGGAATCCATCTTAGAGGCGCTCGACTTCCGCCGCGCCATGCGCAAGGTCGACGCAGAGCTGGAGGAGTCCTGGTGGTTCAAGGTCTGGGGGCCAGACGAGCTGGCGGAGGAGGGGATCGGCGAGCGCGAGGACTGGATCCTGCGGGCCGGGGAGCGCTGGCACGGCTTCGGGGATCTCGCCGCCGGCTTCAACATGCTCGATCCCATCAAGGCCACCGTCATCACCCCTGGGGTGGACGTGGACGGCGACGTGGCGGATTGGGGCATCCCGGCGGCCATCGTCACCCGCTATCTGGTCGAGCACGGCATCATCGTCGAGAAGACGGGGCTCTATTCCTTCTTCATCATGTTTACCATCGGCATCACCAAGGGCCGCTGGAACACCATGGTCACCGAGCTCCAGCAGTTCAAAGACGACTACGATCACAATCGGCCCCTGTGGCGCGTCCTGCCCGAATTCGTCGCCAAGCAGCCGCGTTACGAGCGCATCGGCCTGAAGGACCTGTGCGACCGCATCCACGCCGTCTATCGCGAGCACGACATCCCGAGGCTGACCACCGAGATGTACACCTCCGAGATGGTCCCCGCCATGAAGCCCGCCGACGCCTTCGCCCGAATGGCCCACCGCGAGATCGAGCGGGTGGAGATCGACGACCTGCAGGGGCGCATCACCGCCATCCTGCTCACCCCTTACCCGCCGGGCATCCCGCTCCTCATCCCCGGCGAGAGGTTCAATGCCACCATCGTGCGCTATCTCCAGTTCGCCCGTGCCTTCAACGACCAGTTTCCGGGGTTCGAGACCGACATCCATGGCCTGGTCAAGGAGCAGGTGGATGGGCATGTCCGCTATTACGTCGACTGCGTGCGCTGAGGCGCCGCAACAGCGCCCCGCGGTTGCCCGTGTCCTCGGGCTCATCGCCTGCCTGTTGGCTGTCCTGGCGTCGCCGCCGGCCAAGGCCGAACCCGGGGCCGAACCCGGGGCCGAACCCGGGGCCGAACCCGACCCCTGTGCACCCGACGTCGAAGAGCATGGGTCCGCGACGGCGTCCTTCCGCCCGCACCGGACGGCCTTCGAGGTGTGCCCGGTCAGCGAAGAGCGCTATCTGCAGGTGATCCGGGATTGGCTCCAGGCGCGGCCCGCCGACGCGCCGCCCCTCACGTCGCTGTCCCTCGGGCGGGCCGAGTCTTTCCCCTGGATCTCCCGCTACCTGTCCGACACGGCGCTGCGCCGGCCCGAATGGGCGAGAGGCGTCGCACGGGGCTCCTCGGGTGAGCACAATCGCTTCGTGGCCGGTCTCCTCTCAGAGCCCGAGCTCCTGCAGCGGCTCGATCGGCCTTTCGACGGTTCGGCGTATGGAGTGGTTGGCGTGTCGGTCGAGAAGGTCCTGATCGGCAAGGCGAGTGAGCACGCCTCCACACCCGCCCCGGCGAGCAGCCGGGTCCCGTTCGACGCCCAGGTCTGGCTGCGCCTGGCGCCAAGGAGGCCGCTGGGCCCTTCCAGGGGCGCAGCCTCACAGATCGCGGCTGCCGCCTGAGTGGCGCACCAGGGATCCCGATGCATCGCGATGCCCGACCCGATGGGCCGCGGGCACCTGGAAGGCCCTGGCGAGCCAGCGCAACAGGCGACCGACGATGGGTAGGCGGCCGTAGAGCTGGCCCGCCGCATCCCAATAGTCGAGGTGCTCCGCCACGCGGCCGTCCGGGGCGAAGCGCACCTCGCTCATCCCCTCGACTTGCCAATCGCCCAAGACCTTCACCTCCGCCCTCAGCCTCCACCTGAGGTAGGCGGTGGTGCCCGACCAGGCGGTGTCCAGGACCTCGAAGCGGGCCCCGGGGAGGCTGTCGCGCGTGTGCGCCAGCAGCCGACGCATGGCCTCGATGCCGCGCAGATCGTTGAAAGGGTCACAGAAGCGGACCGTCTCGCAGGCGATCTCCGCCAGGCGTTCAGCGGAAGGCACGCCTTGGCGTCCCAGCTCGGTGAACAGGGCGGTCCAGGCCGCACAGCTTCGCGCGAGGTCGGGCTGCGGTGGTGGCAGGCCTGTGGTCTCGGTCGTTTCGGTCATTGCGATGGCTCCAGCCGGCACAGGCGGGGAAATCGGCGTCACGGGCCGGACTACACTGGAAGTTGGGTACCTTTGGTGCTGTCCTCATCCGCTCGGAGACAAGAACCATGACAATCGCAGCAACGCTAAAGTCCCACCTCGACCAGCGGTCGATCGCCTACGACCTGGTCGCGCACCCCCATACCCGGTCGAGCATGGACACGGCGGCCGCGGCTCATGTACCGGGTGACCGGCTGGCCAAGGCGGTGATCGTCAACCATGGCGATGCCCACCTGATGGTGGTCGTGCCGTCCGATTACCACGTCCACCTCGGGCTGCTCCACCGCCACCTGGGCGGCGAGGTGGGTCTGGCAACCGAAGCCGAGCTTGGGGGTCTATTCCCGGACTGCGAGGTGGGGGCTATCCCGCCGATCGGGGCGGCCTACGGACTGCGGACCCTGCTCGACGGGAAGCTGCGGCTTGAGCCGGAGGTCTATTTCGAGGCGGGCGATCACGAGTTCCTGGTCCGGGTGGGCGGCGAGGCCTTTCGCGCCTTGATGGCGGATGCAGAGCCGGTTGACCTCTCGGAGCACATCTGAGCCGGGGCAACGGGACAGGGGCTCGCCGCCTTTCTGCCCGGTCCCGCCGCGAGCCGCACCCCAGCTCGCCGGCAGCCCAAGCCCGGAGCAGGCTCGGCCGACCACTTGCGCTCCGGTGACTTATACTGTGGATGAGCCCCGCAGCGGGAGATCGGCAATGCCCCGGCGAAGCAACGAGGCACCCGAGAGGTCTCTCCCAGGCGCCGGAGCGGCGAGGGTACTGGCGACTGACCCCGAAAGACCCTTGTCCCCGAGCGCCATGCGGGGTGCCCGGTCGGTCGAAGGAATCGGTGGGCCCATTCGGACGCGCCCACGATCAGGCAAGGAAGTGCAGGAAGGCGCCTGCACGACGCGCCTTCCCCGAGCGGAGAAGGAGCGAGGGGCCGGTGAGGCCAGCACAGCCCCCGATGCACCCCCACCCCAGTGCTCGCGCCTAGGCCCACCCAAGGGCCAAGCGCGGGCTTCTCCGCTCGGGGTGGCGACGAGCAACTGACGAGGGCCCGCAGGGGCCCTTTCCTGTTTGTGTTCAGCCGAGGTCCCCGTGCCCGGCGCTCGGCTGAGTCGCCTTTGGGCAGCCGCCTCGGCGCTGACCTGGAGGCGGCCATCGGCCGGCTTGGAGTCGCCGCCCGTTTCGTCCCTTGCCGCAGATCGCCGCGCCTGGAGCGGGGCCGCCCCGTCCTGAGTAGGTCCTTGGGGCGGACCTGGAGGCGGGAGGCTGCTCATTGCCACAGCCGCATGGACGGTGTCCCCCGCGCCTCCGCCTGAACGTCTGCAATGGCGCGCCTGTAGGTAGCCCAGTCGAGGGCACGCTGAGGGCAGGTGCGGTGCGTCGTCTCGGGATCGATCTCCGAATGGCCTTGGAGATACCAACGGTCCGTGATGGGGAGTCCCAAGACCTGCCCCAGCCACACGACGAGCTTGGCAGACATCCAATACTGGATGTCCGTGAGGGTCGTGTCCTGAGGATCGCGCGCGTTGTGCTCGATGCCGATGGTGTACGAATTCTCGCTGTTCACATGGAAGGCGATGTCTTTGTGCCGCACACATTGCACCACGGTTCCGTCGCGCCCGACGATGTAATGCGAGGACTGCTGGCGCCATTTGCCATCTGGGCCAAGCTCCTTCGGCTGGGCAAACACGTTGCGTGCGGTCTGCTGTGCATCCACCGCCTTGCCATCGGTCACGTGGAGGACGATGGCGTCGATCTGGCGCGACGCCTTGACCTGATATCGATCGGCATGAGCCGGAATCCAGATCACGCCCGGGAACCCATCGCCGGCCATGGTTTCCTCCTTCATCGATTGAAAAGTACGGGGCCGTCACATCCGCCAGGGTCTGGCACCAGGGCGATGGTCGGCTCTGGGCGAGGTGGGCAGTGGCGCGATCCGCTCGGGTTCTCCTGAACAGGCATCTCGCCGTTGATCAGCGCCGCATCAGGCCAAGTGGCCCGACGCTGCATCCCGGTTCCCTGACCACGCCAAGCGTGTGTCGCGCGGCCTGCCTTCCCCGAAGGTGAGGCTAGTCGCGAGCGGCCGGTGCGCAACCAATCCCCCATAGACTGCGCCACTATGGCGATGCATGGGGCATGGCGTCTCCGGGCACGTCGTTCAGGCAAGCGCCTGGTTCCCAGCACTGGGTGCCCAGCACTGGGCGCGCACCACTGGGCGCGCACCACTGGGCGCGCACCACTGGGCGCGCACCACTGGGCGCGCAGCACCCGGCACCGAGCGGGTCCGGCCGGCGACCGGCGCTGGAGGGGCAAGGTGACCTCCCTCTCGGTATCATCTGCACCTTCTTCCAGCCGAGGGCCCGTCATGGCCGGATCCAGCCTGCTCGCATTGCTCGATGACATCGCGAGCGTCCTGGACGATGTCTCCCTGATGACCAAGGTGGCTGCCCGCAAGACCGCGGGTGTGCTGGGGGACGACCTGGCCCTCAACGCCGAGCAGGTGTCTGGGGTGCGCGCCGAGCGCGAGCTGCCGGTGGTCTGGGCGGTGGCCGTGGGATCGCTCAAGAACAAGGCCATCGTGGTCCCCGCCGCCCTTGTCATCAGCGCCCTGGCTCCTTGGGCCATCACCCCGCTGCTGATGGTGGGTGGTGCCTATCTGTGCTACGAGGGCGCGGAAAAGCTCGCGCATCAGCTCCTGCGCCCCAAGGCGGAGGATGAGCGGCACAGGGAGGCGCTTGCGCAAGCCCTGGTGAGCCCGGCGGTCGACCTTCGCGCCTTGGAGCGGGACAAGATCCGGGGCGCCATCCGCACGGATTTCGTCCTCTCGGCGGAAATCATCGTCATCACCCTGGGGACGGTAGCCGGCGCCGCGCTCGGCACCCAGGTGGCGGTCTTGGTGGGGATTGCAGTCCTGATGACGCTCGGCGTGTACGGACTGGTGGCCGGGATCATCAAGCTGGACGATGCCGGACTCTGGCTCAGCCGCCGGACGGGGCAGGGGGCCTGGGCTGGACTCCAGCACAACCTGGGCCGCGGCGTACTCCGCGCCGCGCCCTGGCTGATGAAGACCCTCTCGGTGGTCGGCACCGCCGCCATGTTTCTGGTGGGCGGCGGCATCCTGGTGCACGGTCTGCCCTGGGTCCGCCACCTGATCCACGGGGTAGCGCACGAGGCGGAGCTGATCCCGGCCTTTGGGGCCATCCTGGCTGGGCTGACGCCGGCCCTGTTGAACGGACTCTTTGGCGTGCTGGCCGGTGTCCTGGTGCTGGCCGTGGTGACCCTGGGGCAGCGGGTTTGGCGTGGCCTGAGGCCAGGGCAGGCTTAGAACGACATCGGCGTGGGAACCATCGCGGCGAGGGCGCCGCTCGCACAATGTCCCGGAACGAGACACACAGCATGGCGATCGACATCGACCGATTCACCGAGCAGGAGCTCATCGAGCTCAACCACCGCATCGTGGCCCGCCTCAAGTTTCTGCGCGAGATGCGCGCCCATACCCAGATGCTCGACTTCAGCATCGGTGATCGGGTGTGCTTCCAGCCGGACGGCTATCCCCTGGTCACCGGCATCCTGACCAAGTACAACCGCAAGACGGTATCTGTCCTGAGCGACCAGGGGCAGCGCTGGAATGTCTCACCCGGGCTGCTGCGGCGGGCCGAGAAGGTGGTGACCCCGAGCGCAGTGCCCGCAGTGCTTCCCGGCAAGCCCCGCCGCTGATGGCAGCGCCACGAGTCCCGTGCGCACCCTGGTGGCGGGGGAGGCTGGGCCCTTGAGTCTCGGCGGCCCGAGTATCGCCCTGACCTTCGCCGGCTATTTCGCGGCGGTGCTGGTCATCGGCTGGTATGCCTACCGGCGCACCGCCACCATCGCCGACTTCGTGCTCGGGGGCCGGCGGCTGGGGAGCGGCGTCGCCGCCCTGAGCGCCAGCGCCTCGGACATGAGCGGCTGGCTGCTCCTCGGGCTGCCGGGTCTCGCCTACGCCGCGGGTGCAGAGTCGCTATGGCTGGCTGGAGGGTTGTTGCTCGGGACCTATCTGAACTGGCGGCTGATGGCCGCGCGCCTTCGTGTCTTCAGCGAGTCCTTCGGCGACGCCCTGACCCTGCCCGAGTACTTCGCCAACCGCTTCGGCGATCAGACCGGGCCCCTGCGCGGCGTCGCGGCGCTCTTCATCCTGGTCTTCTTCCTCCTCTACACCAGCTCGGGCCTGGTGGCCGGGGGCAAGCTCTTCGAGTCGGTCTTCGGCCTGCCCTATGCCTGGGCGGTGGCGGCGGGCGCGCTCTCGATCCTGACCTACACCGCGGTGGGCGGCTTTCTCGCCGTATCCTGGACCGATGTGCTCCAGGGGCTCATGATGGCCGCGGCCCTGGTGGTGGTGCCGGCCGTTGCACTCGGCCAACTCGGCGGGATCGAGCCCTCCATCGCCGCCATTTCCGCCGCGAGCCCCCACCTCTTCGATCCTTTCACGACCCGCCAAGGGGAGCCGATCGGGGTCATCGCCACCCTCTCGCTGGCCGCCTGGGGTCTGGGCTATTTCGGCCAGCCGCACATCCTGGCCCGCCTCCAGGGGATCCGGTCGGCGGCGGCAGTCCCCGTGGCCCGCCGCATCGCGCTCACCTGGGTCGCCCTCACCCTGGCCGGGGCCCTGTTGACCGGCCTCGCCGGCATCCCGCTCGTCGATCCGCCGCTCGCGGGGGCCGAGCGGGAGAAGGTCTTCATCCATTTGGTGGACCTGCTGTTCAACCCCTGGATCGCGGGGATCTGCCTCGCGGCCATCCTGGCCGCCATCATGAGCACCGCCGACTCCCAGCTCCTGGTGTCCAGCGCCGCCTTCACCGAGGACTTCTACCGCCACTGGCTCAGGCCCCGGGCCGGGCCGCGGGAGCTGGTCGTGGCCGGGCGGCTCTCGGTCCTGGCACTGGCTGGGCTCGCCTACCTGCTCGCGCTGGACCCCCATGCCCAGGTGCTCGACCTGGTGGGCTATGCCTGGGCCGGTTTCGGGGCGGCCTTCGGCCCGGCCCTGATCCTCTCCCTCTACTGGCCGCGCATGACCGGGCGCGGGGCCCTAGGGGGTATCCTGACCGGCGGCCTCACGGTCCTGATCTGGAAGCAACTCCAGGGCGGGATCTTCGACCTCTACGAGTTGGTGCCGGGTTTCCTGTTGTCTTGGCTCGCGGTGTGGGGACTAAGCCTCGTTGATCGTCCCCCGGGGCCAGACAGGGTTCGCGCCTTCGCCGACGCCCTGGCCAGGCTGCGCTGAGCGAATCCTGCGCGCCGGCTCGCCCCACTGGCCCATGGACCGAATCACCCTGCTCTTTCCTTTGTGGGCGCTCAGCGGCGCCCTCCTGGCCTTCGCCTACCCGGGTTCGCTGGTTGACCTCAAGCCCTGGATCCTGCCCTTGCTCGGGCTCGTGATGTTTGGCATGGGGGTGACCCTCACGGCGGACCAGTTCCGTGATGTCCTGCGTCGCCCGGGCCTGGTCGCCCTGGGGGCCGCCATGCAGTTTGGCATCATGCCGCTGGCCGGCTGGGCGATCGGTCACCTCATGGGGCTGGGGCCGGCCCTGCTCGCGGGGCTGGTCTTGGTCGGCGCGAGCCCGGGGGGAACGGCCTCGAATGTGATCTGCTACCTGGCCCGCGGCGACGTGGCCCTGTCGATCACCCTGACCACCGTCTCGACCCTGCTCGCCGTGGCGCTGACCCCGCTGCTCACCTTGCTGTATGTGGGCGAGCGGGTCCCGGTGCCGGCGGGGGACATGCTGGTCTCCATCCTCCAGGTCGTGCTGATCCCCGTTGCCCTGGGGGTCCTGGCCAATCGCGTTGCTGGCCCGAGGATCGCTGGGCTTCGGCGGGTGTTCCCGCTGGTCTCGGTGGCGGCCATCGTGCTGATCATCGCCGTCATCGTCGCCCTCAACCGGGAGAGCCTGACCCGCTTGGGGACCGCAGTCGCCGCCGCGGTGGTCCTGCACAACGGCCTCGGGCTTGCGTCCGGCTACGTCCTGGCGCGGCTCCTGGGTCAGGACGAGATCCGTGCCCGCACCCTGGCCATCGAGGTCGGGATGCAGAACTCCGGGCTCGCCGTGGCCCTGGCGGTCAAGTATTTCTCCGCCACCGCCGCCCTCCCGGGGGCCCTCTTCTCCGTCTGGCACAATCTGTCTGGTGCCGGCCTGGCGGCCTGGTGGTCACAGCGACCCCCACCGGACACCTGAGCGGCAGTCGAGACGCGGGAAATGGACTGGTAACGACGGACGCGGATCAGCGTCCTGGCGCCAGCCGCGCTTCATGCCGCGCGAGCCAAGTGCCTGGCAGGCCCAGGGCCGGTACGAGGGGCCATGGCGCCGTTGTGCCATGCGTCGGCCCAAGCTCATCGGCGGGCGGCCGTTGACCACCATCGCCTCTATCGGTTGACCGACCTGGACCGAAGCCGAGACGACTGAGGCCGGCGTCGATCCGACCAGCCAAGCGGACCACCCTGGGTGTAGCGGGTCCCGTGGTCCTGGATGGCTTGATGCCGGTGCGCGGCATCAGGGGCGTGCCGCGACATCCTGCGTGGGCTCCTCATTGGGTGACCAGGGGATGGTCGGCGCAATGCGAACGACATGGAGCCTCGCGTTGGGGACAAAGCGGGCACCGGGCAACGCCCGCCGCTGCCGCGGTCCCCAATTGCCCCGCGGGTGCTCCAGGACTTGAACATCAAGCCTGGGGCCGGTGTCTGGGCGAGCCCCGTGGCCCTCGCCCGGTCCGCCGGCCCTCAGGCCCTTTGAGCGGGGGTGCCCCTTGCCGCCTGCCGCCGGCGCCCGCCGCGGCAGGCGGGGATCGATCACCACCAGCGACTTCAATCCCCACTGCCAGGCACCACCCGGGGCGAAGTCGGCTCACAGCCCCCGGGCGGGGTTGCGCGAAAGCGGCCAGGCTCGGCGGCCGAACGCAATCCTAGCGGGGCGAGCGACTGAGTGGCGGGGACCGCGGCGAGGGCGGGCACAGGGTCCGTGGCGACGCTCGCCTGGAGTGGGCTGCTGGCCAGCAGACCGAGCGCCAGCACGAGCGCCGGCAGGAGACCCAGCGCCAGAGGGGGACTGCTGCGCCGCTGGGGCCCTAGGTCGGGCGCTGGGTCGGGCGGGGGGCAGCGGGCGCGAGCCGGGTGGTCCCCTACAGGGCGTGGCAGTAATAATCAGGCAGGCCGGCGATCCGACACGCCTGCTTGCAGCCACCGTTCGGGAACAGGGCCTCCAGGGTCTTGCGGGTGCAGGGAGCATTGAGGGTCAGCTTCTCCCCGACGCCTTTGACCACCAGGCGAGGGGATGGTGGGTGGTCATAGGTTGCGTAATAGTCACGCAGGAAGTCGATCACGGCCCAGTGACAGGCGGTGAGCGTCAGCCCCTCCTGCGCGGCGAGCGCCTCGCCGACCTCCCGGTCCCAGAGGTCGAAGTGGGCCATGTAGCCTTTCGGGTTGAGCTCGAGCTCACGGCCGGCGATGTGCATAGCAGCCATGGTGACAGTCTCCTCCACCTTTAGGGTGGTCTTGCGGTTCGTTTGGCGGTTGGTGGGTGGCCGTCCTTGGTCCTTTGTGTTGGCTTGCGGTGGCGAATCGAGTCCGCTCGTGGTTGTCATTGCGAATTGTCAATCGACATCATGCGCCCGGCGCCACCGCTGGGCGAGCCGAATCGGGGACTTTATTGCCCCAGGTCAATGCGCCGCGATGCCCGCCTTCTGCCGCCGGCGCCAGGCGTGCAAGGCTGGTTCGGTGTAACCGTTGGGGGCCTCTCGGCCCTTCAGCACCAGGTCGCAGGCCGCCTGGAAGGCCGGCCCGTCGCAGCCGGGGGCCATGGGTCTATACAGGGGATCGCCGCTATTCTGGCGATCGACCACGGCGGCCATGCGGCGCATGGTCTCTAAGACCTGATCGCGGCTCACCACCCCGTGGTGTAGCCAGTTGGCCAAGAGCTGGGAGGAGATCCGCAGCGTTGCCCGATCCTCCATCAGCCCCACGTCGGCGATGTCGGGGACCTTGGAGCAGCCCACGCCCTGGTCGATCCAGCGCACGACGTAGCCAAGGATGCTCTGGCAGTTGCCGTCCAGCTCCTCGCGGATCTCGGCCTCGCTCCAGCGGGGAGCCTCGGCCAGGGGAATGCGCAGGATGTCCTCGAGCCTGGCGCGCCGCCCCTGGGTCGCGATCTGGCCGGCGATCTCCGCTTGGCGCGCGGCCACGTCGATCTGGTGGTAGTGCAGGGCATGCAGGGTGGCGGCGGTGGGCGAGGGGACCCAGGCGCAGCTCGCCCCGGCCCTGGGGTGGTTGATCTTGGTCGCGACCATGGCCGCCATCTCGTCCGGCCTGGTCCACATCCCCTTGCCGATCTGGGCGCGACCGAGCAGGCCGCAGGTCAGCCCGACATCCACGTTCCAGTCCTCGTAGGCGAGCAGCCAGGGTGCGGTCTTCATGGCGCCTTTGCGCAGCATCGGCCCCGCCTCCATCGCCGTGTGGATCTCGTCACCGGTGCGGTCGAGGAAGCCGGTGTTGATGAAGATCACCCGCTCGCGGGCCTCGCGGATGCAGGCCTTGAGGTTGAGCGTGGTGCGCCGCTCCTCGTCCATGATGCCAATCTTGAGGGTCTGGCGGGGGAGCCCCAGGGCATCCTCGACCCGCGCGAAGAGCTCGACGGCGAAGGCCACCTCGTCTGGTCCGTGCATCTTGGGCTTGACGATGTAGACGCTGCCGCTGCGCGAGTTGCGGTAGGCGCCCAGCCCTTTGAGGTCGTGGATGGCCGCAAGGGCGGTGACCATGGCGTCGAGGATCCCCTCCGGGATCTCGGCGCCCTCGGGGTCGAGCACGGCGTCCGTGGTCATGAGGTGGCCGACGTTGCGCACCAGCATGAGGCTACGCCCGGGAAGGGTCAGGGTCCCGCCGTCCGGGGTGGTGTAGCGGCGGTCCGGGGCAAGGCGGCGCTCGACGGGGCCGCCGCCTTTCTCGAAGGTTGCCGAGAGGCTCCCGCGCATCAGCCCCAGCCAGTTGCGGTAGACGCCGACCTTGTCCTCGGCATCCACGGCGGCCACCGAGTCCTCGCAGTCCTGGATGGTCGTGATGGCTGCTTCGAGCAGGACATCCTTGACCCCCGCCGGGTCGAGTCGGCCCACTGGGTGGTTGCGATCGATCTGGATCTCGATGTGTAGCCCGTGGTGGACCAGGAGGACGGCGGAGGGCGCCTCCGCCGGTCCCTGGTAGCCGGCGAGCTGGGCGGGGTTCTCCAGACGGGCTGATCCGGGGGCCGGGCCCTCGACCCAGAGCTGGCCGTCGCGCACCTGGTAGCCCTTGGCATCGGCATGGGAGCCGCTGGTCAACGGTGCGGCGGCATCCAGAAAGGCGCGCACATCGCTTACCACCAGGGCCCCGCGCGCCGGGTTGTAGCCGGCCGTGCGCCGGGTGTCCGGCCGCTCCGGGATGACGTCTGTGCCATACAGGGCGTCGTAGAGGCTGCCCCAACGGGCATTGGCGGCATTGAGCGCATAGCGGGCATTGCTCACCGGGACCACGAGCTGGGGGCCGGCGATGGAGGTGATCTCCGGGTCCACGCCACGGGTCTCCACCTGGAAATCCGGTCCCTCCGGGAGCAGGTAACCGATGTCCTCTAGGAAGGCGCGGTAGGCCCCAAGGTCCATGGGCCGGCCGCGCTGCTCCCGGTGCCAGGCGTCGATCTGGGCCTGGAGCGCGTCGCGGCGTGCCAGCAGGGCCCGGTTGCGGGGCCCGAGGTCGCGCAGGATGTCCGCCAGCGCAGCCCAGAACGACGCGGGGTCGACCCCGGTGCCGGGGGCCATCTCGTCGCGGATCAGCTCGTACAGGGGCTTGGCAACCTTCAGGCCGCTCGTGGTGATGCGCTGGTGCATGGTCCGATCCTCTCGCCGTGGAGCTCGGCGGATCCTTCGAGTCTCAAGGCTGGCGGGCCGTGGGGCAACCCCGGTCCGATGAATTCGGTCAACCTTCAGGATTGGCTTTCGCCGGCCGAAGGCGCTGCAAGGCCCGCTCGATCCAGACGTAATCGCCCTTCCGTTCCAGGCAGCGCTTCTCGATCAGATGCCAGGATAGGAAGGCCAGTGCGAAGGTGACCGCGAAGGCCGTGGGGACCATGGTTCCGACCGAGACGCCGGGGATCAGGTGGGCAACCGACTGCTGGACCGGGAAGGCGTAGATGTAGATGCCGTAGGAGTAGTCCCCGCCCTGGTTGAAACGCCGGATCCTGCCGGCGGGCACATAGGCGAGGTAGAAGACCAGATAGGGCAGGGTGAGGCTGTAGACGACGAAGAAGGCGCCCTGGTCGGCCGCCGACAGCAACAGCATCGCGCCGAGGGCGAGGAACAGGCGCGAGGACAGGTAGATGTGCCCGCGATGCACATAGCACGCGACCCCCAGGAAGAACATGCAGAACAAGCGGATGAAGTGGGTCGACGCAAAGGGATGGAAGTGATTGACGAGGCTCAGGGCCAGTGCGGCCAGGGCGACCGCAAGGAAGCTCGGTTTGACCACGTGCCAGCCGAGCCGGGCATGCGCAAAGCGCATGACCGAGCCGATGACCGCCAGCCAGGCGTACATCCTGATCTCGTAGGGCAGGGTCCAGAGGGAGCCGTTGACGGCAGTGGGATAAGGCAGATCCGCAAAGACGCCGGGCAACTGGTAGCGGATGGCAGACAGCAGGGTCGCGTTCTTGAGCAGGAAGCGATGCGTCTTGGGATTGGCCAGGTACTCGTAGGCCGTCAGGGTCGTGAACGCCAGGCCGACCACCAGGACGCAGAACAGAAGGGCCACGATCAGCGCCGGGTAGATGCGCAGGATTCGGGCCCAGATAAAGGCGGTCAGATTCGCCCTGGCGAAGAAGCTGCCGGCGATGAGGAAGCCACTGGTAATGAAGAAGACGTCGACCGCCACCGTCCCCCAGGTGATGCCGATGGCGTGGAAGAGCGGGTCCGCATGCCCAGTCCCGAGGGCCAACGGATAGCTGTGGCTGTACAGGACAAGCGACGCCGCGATGAAGCGGATCAGGTTGAAGTTGTTGTCGCGATTGTGGGTGTAGGTCGACAGCCGTGTGGCCATGCGTTGTTCCTGGTGGGGGCCGTCCGTGGTCGGGCGATGCGGGTCCGCTTTCCGGCCGGAGCGGGACCTACTCAATGCCAGTCCTGATCCCGCGGCTCGGCATAGAAGGCTGCGTCCGCCTCCATCTGCTCCCGCAGGCGCTGCCGGGCGCTGGCCGAGATGGCGGCGCGCACCTCGATGTCCTCCTTGAAATGCGCGAGCAGGTCGGCGAGCAGGGCCTGGTCGTGGGCGCGGAAGCGGTTGGCAGCCTGCTTGGCAGCCCAGGCCCCGAATCCGAGCTTACGCAGGGCACGCTCGCCCAGGCTCAACGCCCCTTCGAAGGACTCGCGCTCCACCTCTGCAACCCCCTTGTCTCGCAATTGCAGGAGGTGGAAGACGTCCCAGGCGCGGGCGACGACGGTCAGGTTCGGGAAGTGCTCCTGGACCAGGTCGATGATCCGCAGGGCCTGGATGCGATCGTCGATGGTCAGCACCAGCAGGCGCGCGTGATCCGCCCCGGCCGCACGCAGCAGGTCAAGGCGCCCGGCATCACCGTAGAAGACCTTGAAACCGAAGCGGCGGATGGTCTCGATGTGCTCTGGGTCGTGGTCGAGGACGGTCGTCTCGATGCCGCTGGCGTTGAGCAGCCGGGCGACGATCTGGCCGACCCGCCCAAAGCCCGCCACGATCACCGGTTCTGCCGCCGGCTCGATGGCATCCGGGGGGCGTCTGGGTGGCCCGGAGCGCCGGCGAGGCTCGATCAAGGCGTTGTAGGCCCCGAGCAGCAGGGGGGTGGTCATCATCGAGAGGGCGACCACCCCCATCAGGAGCCCGCTGACCTCGGCCGAGAGGCAGCGCAGACCCACCGCGGCGCTGAACAGCACGAAGGCGAACTCCCCCCCTTGGGACAGGACCAGGGCGAAGAAGCCCCGCTGGGGCCCGGGCAGGGGATAGAGGACCGCCAGGCCGTACAGGACGATCGCCTTGAGGGTCACCAACCCAACCACCAGCGCCAGGACCAGGACGGGTCGGGCGAGCAGCAGGCCGAAGTCGATGGACATGCCCACGGCAATGAAGAAGAGCCCCAGCAGTAAGCCTTTGAAGGGCTCGATGTCCGATTCCAGGGCATGGCGATATTCGGAGTCCGCGAGCAGCACCCCGGCCAGGAAGGCCCCCAGGGCCATGGAGAGGTCCACCGCCTGCATCAGGGCCGCCGTGCCCATGACCAGCAGCAGGGCGAAGGCGGTGAAGATCTCGCGCAGCCCCGTGGCCGCAACGATGCGCAGCACCGGGCGCAGCAGGTAGTGACCGCCGACCACGATGGCCGCGATGACACCGACGCGCGCCAGCACCTCGGGCCATCCCATGGTGGGGCCGGCCGCGGCCTCGCCGTTACCCACCGGCGCCAGCAGGGGCAGAATCGCCAGCATCGGGATCACGGCGATGTCCTGGAGCAGCAGGACGGAGAAGCCCGCGTTCCCGCCAGCCGTCGGCAGCAGGTTGCGCTCGCGCAGCACCTGCACGGCGATGGCGGTGGACGACAGGGCGAGACCCATCCCGGCCACCACGGCGTCCCGCCAGTTCAGGCCGAACAGGAGCCCGGCGCCCGTCAGCACGGCGGTGGTCGCGGCCACCTGGCCCATGCCCAGGGCGAGCATGGGTCGTCGGAGCTCCCAGAGCCGGCGTGGATTGAGCTCCAGGCCGATGAGGAAAAGCAGCAGGACCACGCCGAGCTCGGAGGCGTGCAGGATTTGCTCCACGTCGCGGATGAACCGCAGTCCCCAGGGACCTATGGCGACGCCGGCCACCAGGTAGCCGAGCACGGACCCGAGCCCGAGCCGCTTGAACAGCGGCACCGTGATCACCGCGGCGGCAAGGTACAGGATGGCCCCGTACAGGAGGCTGTGCTCGTCCACCGTGTCACGTCTCCCCTGGCGGCCCGGCCGACAATGGCCGGAAGCCATCGAGCAGGGCACGGTAGCGCGCGGCGTGCGCGGCGATCTCAGCCTCGGTCGCCTGATAGCCGCCCTGCATCACCAGGGGCGGCAGGGGTGTCATGCCGGTGAAGCGGGCCACCTGCTCGAGCACCGCCAGATAGCTTGCCAGCGGCGCCCCGTGGGCCCCGCCGGGCCGGTACGAATCCGCCGGACCTCCCGTGCTCACCGCCTGCAGCATGGCCTTGCCGTGCAGGGCAGTGCCCCCGGGTCCATAGGCGAACCCCCGCTCCAGCACCGTGTCCTGCCAGTGCTTGATGATGGCGGGGGTGCTGTACCAATACAGCGGGTGCTGCACAACCAGCAGGTCTGCCGCCGCCAGGGCGCGCCGCTCGCCCTCCACGTCGATGTAGAAGTCTGGGTAGAGCTCCAAGAGGTCGTGGATCTCCACGTGGTCCAGGTCGCTGATCGCCTCCAGCATGGCCCTGTTGATGCGCGAGCGGCGCAGGGCGAGGTGGGCGAACAGGACCAGGATGTGCGGCTTGTCGGCCATGGGCGACGCCTCAGGCGGTAACGCCGGGCCATTGTACCGGGCGACAGGGCGCAGCGAGGCCTGCGGCTGGCTTGCCGGGTGCCGCGGGGCTGCGAGGTTCTTGGCTCGCGCCTAGACCGACGCTGCGCAGGTGCTAGACGCTGGTCCCCTGCCGAGATCAAGCTGGGACCAGGCTGAGCCCAGGCTCAGGCCAGTCTGGTCCTGACTCAAGGATGCTGGCACCTTCGCCAGGCGCTGGGAGCGCCGAGCTCCGTCGACACGACCTCAGATGGGTACGGCTCCTGGGACTACTCGGTCAAGGGACACACGGACGTTACCAGAGCCTGATGCTCATCGTTCGCGATGGCCTCGTGGATCAGACGAAGAGCGACCCGACCCGTCGGGGGCGGACGGGACGGTGAACAACACACGGTTACCGTGAACCTGCGCCGCAGTCGCTCCTTGTCTCCCCCTGGGAGCGCCGGGGTGAGGGCCGCCCGGCACGGCTGTCGTTATCTGCGGGGGCAACCCGGGTGTCGTGGCGGGTTCGGAAAGCGACTGCCCCACCTACGGCAGGACGCGCAACGCCAAGCAAACCCCAACAGACCCCGCCCGCGTGGGGTTCTACCTTGCTGGGGGAGGCCCTGCCGCCTGGTCTGTAGCCCACATGGAGCCCCCATGAGAAAGACCCAGGACGGCGCACCGCAGAGACCAAAAAGCCGCTCTTAAGCGGCTGTTTTCATTGCTTTTTATGGTGGCTACGCCAGGATTTGAACCGGGGACATCAGCATTATGAGTGCTGCGCTCTAACCAACTGAGCTACGTAGCCTTGGTGAGGGGACGAAAGTCTAAGGACCGCGGCGCGCAGCGTCAAGGTCGAGCGGCGGCGACCGGCCGGCAGGCAGGCGAGCGGCCAACCCTTCCGCTCCCAGAGGCGGCACCCGTCCGAAGAGGCCAGCGTCGAGGCCAGCCGGGCATCCGAATCCCTCTGGCCTATGGGGCGCTGCCCCGTTAGCATCGGCCGCTGGCGCCGGACCACGGTGTGCACGCCGCGCCTGGGCGCACTCGCATCGGCCGGTCGATCTGGGGCCTGAGTCACCCGCCCATGCCTGGCGATACCCTTGAACGCTGCCTGACACCAGAAGGGGATCCCGATGAACCATTGCTTGATTGTCGTCTCTCTCGCGGGACTCTGCTGCGGGGGTACTGTCCTCGCGGCCCCTCCCGAGGTACAGCCTCAGCCCGATGCGCCGGCGGCCGCCAGCGCCCCAGCACCCGGCGCGGACCAGGCCCCGGGCCACTCGATGCCCGCGCCCGAGGCTATGAGCGCCGACGGGGCCGTGCAGTCGGTGGCACCGCCGGCGGGCGGCGCCGACACCATCCCAGACGTCAACAAGATCAACTACAGCCTCGGCTATGAATTGGGCCAAGACCTTGTCCGCGACGGTCTGGAGCTGCTGCCGGACGCGGTCATCAAGGGCGCTCAGGATGCGATGTCCGGTGCCAGGCCAGCGGTCAGACCCACCGAGCGGCGCTCCGCATTGGCCGGCATCAAGGAGAAGCGCGCCCAAGAGTACCTCGCGAAATCCCAGGCCTTTCTCGCCGCCAACGCCGCAAAGGACGGCGTCAAGTCCCTGCCCAGCGGCCTGCAGTACAAGGAGCTGCGCGCTGGCGAGGGCAATACCCCCACCGCCACCAGCCGCGTGACGGTCAACTACCGCGGAACCCTGATCGATGGGACCGAGTTCGACAGCTCCTATGCACGCGGCAAACCGGCCACCTTCGAGGTCAAGAAGGTCATCAAGGGCTGGGGGGAGGCCCTACAGCTCATGAAGGTGGGGGCCAAGTGGGAGCTCTACATCCCGCCGGACCTGGCCTACGGTAAGGCCGGCCGGGACAAGCGTATCCCTCCGAACAGCGCCCTGATCTTCGAGGTCGAGCTCCTCGGCATCGACCAGGCCCCGCCGTCCCCGCCGCCTGTGGTGCGCAAGTCCAGGCCCGACGACGATTGAGGGCTCGCATCCAGCTTGTCTCGACGAGCGCCACGCCCGGACGAAACCCTCAGTCTCCCGGCTTGGGAACGCGACTGGGTGAGGTCGAATGAAGGGTGTGCAGGGCCATGGGCCGCAGTCCCCGGCCGGTTACCGTGAGCCTGCGCCGCAGGCCCTCCTGACCCCGCCTTTCCCTCTGGGAGAGCCCGGGAGCGGGACACCCGGCATGACAGGCGTGTTTTCAACTGCGGGGACGACACGGGTGTCATGCCGGGTGAGGGCGGTGCCGGCTGACCCTACGGCTCCTCGCCCGACGGCTCCTCGCGCGGCGGCAAGCGCACCCCGGCGATGGTTCCGCCACCGGGACGGTCCCAGAGCTGAATCTCCATCTCGTTGGCTATGGCGAGCTGCCTGGCCACCGCGAGGCCCAGCCCACTGCCGCCGGTGCGCCGGTTGCGCGACTGCTCCAGGCGGTAGAAGGGGCGGAAGACGGCCTCGCGCTCGGCTTCGGGGATGCCTGGCCCGCGGTCGAGGACGAAGATGACCGGAGGACGCTCGCGGCAGTCCAGGCGCAGGGTGACGCGGGCGCTGCTGTAGCGCAGGGCGTTGTCCAGCAGGTTGCCGACGATCCGGCGCAGCGCCAGGGGCTGGACTTGGTGCACACAGGGACCGCCGGCCTGGAGCTCGATGCGCGGCCGCCCGGCGGCAAGGTCCGAGAGCAAGGCCAGGAGATCCACCGGCTTGGACTCACCGGCGCCGAGGGTCTTGCCCAGCTCCACCGCTTGGGTGATGAGCTCGTTCATCTCCTCGACGTCGCGGGTCATCCGCTCGACCAGCGCCTGATCGGTCTTGCGGGGCAGCATCTCTAGGCCCAGGCGCAGGCGGGTCAGTGGGGTGCGCAGATCGTGCGAGATGCCAGCCAGCAGAATGGTCCGGTTGGCCAGCAGCTCGCGTACCTGGAGGTTCATGGTATTGAACTGTCGCGCCAGGCTGGCGAGCTCCCTGGGGCCTTCCTCGGGCAGAGGGTTGGGGTAGCTCCCCTTGGCCAGCTCCTCGGCGGCCAGGGACAGGCGGGTGAGTGGGGCCGTGACGCGTCGGGCCAGCACCGCCGCGGTGACCACCACCAGCAGGGCGGCGACCCCCAGGACCAGCATCACGGCCTCCAGAGGCCGCGTCTGAACCCGGTCCCGCGGAAAGCCGACCCAGATCTGCTGCGGACCGGCGTCGATGTCGGCCCAGAACCAGCGTCGCTCTTGGGTGCTATTGCTCTGCACCCGCAGGGGCTGCCCGGTGCGCTCGCGCAGGGCATCTTCCAGCCGCTCCACATAGGGCAGGAAATAGGGCTCCAAGCCCGGCGGGGCGGTCCCGTCGTCCCGCAGAGAAAGGCCGTACTCCCGGTCGAGCTTCGCCTTGAACTCCGCGCGCAACTCGGGCGGGAGCTGCGCCAGGGTGCGCGCGGTCAGGACCATCATGGCGGCCAGGTCAGCGGCCGAGCGCGCGGCGACCGGCTGGAGGGCGTAGTGGACGATGGCAAACGAGGTCGCGACGGCGAAGAGCCCGAAGGTGAAGATGAGGGTGACCACTGCTCTCGCAAACAGAGACAGCGGCCACACGCGCTTCAACCCTCTTGTCACTGCCGCCGTCCTCAGCTTCCACCGGAGGGGGTGAACATGTAGCCCTTGCCCCAGACGGTGCGGATGTAGCGCGGGCGTTTGGTGTCGGGCTCGATCTTGGCGCGCAGCCGAGCGATCTGCACGTCGATGCTGCGGTCGAACGGCGAGCGCTCATAGCCCTTGAGCAGGTCCAGCAGGCGGTCGCGGTCGAGCACGCGGTTGGGGTGGGCGGCCAGCACGGCGAGCAGGTCGAGCTCGCCGCCGGTCAGGGCGATGACCTCGCCGTCTTTGCGCAGCTCGCGGCTGCGCGTGTCGAGGTGGTAGGGCCCGAAGTCGAAGGTCTCCGCGCCCGGCGCGGCCTCCCCGGGGGCTCCCGAGGGCGCGGCGGCTGCATCCCGGCGGCGCAGCACGGCGCGGATGCGCGCCAGGAGCTCCCGCGGGTTGAAGGGCTTTGAGACATAGTCGTCGGCGCCCACCTCCAGCCCGACGATCCGGTCGACCTCATCACCGCGTGCCGACAGCATGATGATGGGGATCTGGCTCGACTGGCGCAGGCGTCTGGCGATGGACAGGCCGTCCTCGCCGGGGAGCATCAGGTCGAGCAGGATCAGATCGTAGTCGGTTGCCGCCAGGGCCGCGTCCATGTTGCGACCGTTCTCGGCGCCCGTGACCGCGAAGCCCTCTCGTGCGAGGTAGCCGATCAGCAGGTCGCGCAGGTCCGGGTCATCATCGACGACGAGGATTCTGGGTGCCTCTTCGGGCATGTTGGCTCCGCGGGGACTGGTGCCGGGGCAGTGCTCGGATGCCTGGCCGGCGGTTACAACCTGTTACAATATTAGCATTCGCTGAAATACTTCCGAAACCTCTCCCGTGCAAAATGGCAACCGTCGAAAGCCTCAGTCGGCCGCGACCATCCGGCAAGCCCAGCGCACAACAAGCAGGCAGCCAGCGGTCGGCGGAGGTCCCAGGTGCCCCGTCTCGCCTTGAGCGGACGAGCCCTTGGGGACGGCCCCGTGTGGTCTCCCGCCAACTCAGGTGGGACCGACACGGCGAACGTCCAGACCAATGACCCTTTAGAGCGCAATCAACCGGGAGAAACCCATGAGCTTCGACGCATTGACCTATGCAGGCCTGATCTCCGCCGCGGTCAGCGGCGGCTTCTTCATCGCCCTGGCGACGCGCAACAGCGTTGATCGGATCCGCGGTCGCAAATGAGCCGCGGGAGCATTAGAGCCGTAACAGGTGCCGGCCAATGAGCCGGCCAGGTTTTCTGGGCAGCAAGCCTGTTGGGCCGAGTCGGTAGAGACACACCCTACCGTCGCGGTCCCTTTTTATCCATTACAATCGGACCGTCTTCGTCCTGCACGAGCCAGCGGTCCGAGGGTGCCAGCGTCCCAGCCCAGAGTCCTCTTCCTCGGCGCACTGTTAGCCCTAGGCGTGGCCGCCGGTGGCCTGCTGTGCCGGCTGGGCTGGGACGCCGCGGTGTCCGGGGCTGAGTCGCCGGATCTTGCCGTTGCGACCTCCACCCTGGTCCTCGACCGCAACGGCGTCTTGGTCCGTCCCTTCACCGTTACTGGCGGGCGCTGGCGCCTGCCGGTCGCCCTGACCGATCTGGACCCTATCTATCTCAGGATGCTCCTCGCCTGGGAGGACCGCCGGTTCCACGACCATCACGGGGTGGACCCAAAGGCCCTGCTGCGCTCCGCATTGCAGCTCCTGGCGAACGGCCGGATCGTCTCCGGCGGCTCGACCCTCAGCATGCAGCTCGTGCGGCTGCTCGAGCGGCGCAGCACGCGGCACCCCGCGGGCAAGCTCCGTCAGATCCTTGAGGCCCTGGCACTGGAGCGGCGTGCCGACAAGACGGCGATCCTCACCGCCTACCTGACCCTGGCCCCCTATGGCAGCAACATCGAGGGGGTGCGCGCCGCGTCCCTGGCCTGGCTCGGCAAGGAGCCACGTCGTCTGACGCCCGCCGAGGCCGCCCTGCTGGTCGCCTTGCCCCAGGCGCCGGAGGCGCGCCGCCCGGACCGAGATCCGCAGGCCGCACGCCGTGCCCGTGATCGGGTCCTGGCCAGGGCGTTGGCCGCTGGCGTCATCGACGCCGAGACCGAGGCGGCCGCCCGGCGCAGCCCGGTCCCAGCGACCCGCCGGCCCTTCCCCCTGCTCGCACCGCATCTCGCCGAACGCGCGGCGCGGGCCCAGCCTGGGGCTGGCAGCATCCGTCTGAGCATCGACGCCGCGCTGCAAAGTCGCTTGGAGGCCCTGGCCGCAGAGCGCGCCGCGGCCTTGGGACAGGACCTGTCGGTCGCCGTGCTGGTGGCCGATCACGGGACCGGAGAGGTCCTGGCCTCGGTGGGCTCCGCCGGGCTCTTCGACGAGCGCCGCGACGGCTACATCGATATGACCCGCGCCCTGCGCTCACCGGGCTCCACCCTGAAGCCCTTGATCTACGGACTGGCCTTCGAGACGGGCATCGCACACCCCGAGAGCCTGATCGAGGACCGGCCGACGGGCTTCGGCGGCTATGTGCCGAGCAACTTCGACCGCGACTACCAAGGCACTGTGACCGTGCGCCGTGCCCTGCAGCTCTCGCTCAATGTGCCGGCGGTCAAGCTTCTGGACGCCGTCGGACCCGCCCGTCTGGTGTCGCGGCTGCGGCGCGCTGGAGCCAGCCCGGCCCTGCCGGACCTCTCGCCGCCCGGGCTTGCCATCGGGCTGGGCGGGGTCGGGGTGAGTCTGCGCGATCTCGTCCAGGTGTACGCCGCCATCGCCCGGGGGGGTGTGCCCGTCGCGCTGAGCGAGACCCTCAGATCCGATCCCCCCGGCGGCGCGGAGGCACGCCTCGGGGCCCGGGTGCTCGACGAGCGTGCCGCCTGGAGCGTGGCCTCGGTCCTCGCGGGGTCCCCTCCGCCGGCCAACGTCGCCCCCGGCTCCCTGGCCTTCAAGACCGGGACCTCTTACGGCTACCGGGACGCCTGGGCGGTGGGTTTCGACGGCCGCCATGTGGCCGGGGTCTGGGTCGGGCGCCCGGACGGCGCCCCAGTCCCGGGGCTTGCGGGCGTCAAGGCCGCCGCCCCCATCCTGGTAGACGCCTTTGCCCGCCTTGGGCCGCGCATTCCCCTGGGCCCGGCGCCCCCCGGCGTGCTGCTCGCCGGTAACGCCGAGCTGCCGCCGCCCCTGCGCCGTGTGGACGCCCGAACGTCCGGGGGGGCGGGCGCGAGCGGCGGCCCGGACATCGCCTATCCCCCGGATGGCGCCCATATCGATCTCGGGCTAGGGACAGGGCGAGGCGCCGAGCTGGCGCTCAAGGTGCGCAGCGGCACCCCGCCGTTCACCTGGTTCGCCAATGGCGCCCCCATCGGACGGGAGCCCTTTTCCCAAACGGCCCGGTGGTCGCCAGACGGACCCGGTTTCGTGACCCTCTCGGTGGTCGACGGCCGCGGCGCGGCGGCGCGCGTTGCGGTGTTTCTGGAATAGCCGAACGCCGGGCGATCGCGCCCGCCGCCCTGCCGTCCCGGCCCCTGACCAAGGGGAGACGCGATCTTGCGTTGACGTCGCCCCCGTTTGCTCTATGCTGCCGGGCACCCCTGTTGTGCGGGTGCCCTCAGGGGGCAGAGACGTCAGGATTCGTAGCGGGTCCGAGCGTTGCCGCCCGGGCCCGTGCCCCCGATCTCCCCATTCAACGCCTTGGCGGGCCGGCCGCCGATGCCAGCAAAGGTCCCGCCATGGCCGCCAGTGCCGCTCCGTCCTGTCTCGTCCATCTGTTGTGGATCAAGCCGTCGCACTATGACGACGACGGCTATGTGATCCAGTGGTGGCGGTCCTCCCTGCCGGCGAACAGCCTGGCCGCCGTCTACGGCATCGCCCTGGACTGCGCCGAGCGGCAGGTGCTGGGCCCAGGTGTCGAGATCCGGGTGCGGGCCCTGGACGAGACCAACACGCACATCGATCCGGCGCGCCTCGTCCGGGGCCTCGCGAAGGAGGGCGGCCGGGTGCTGGTGGGGCTCGTCGGTGTTCAGTCCAACCAGTTTCCTCGGGCCTTGGACCTGGGGCGCGAGTTCCGCGCTGCGGGCGCCGCGGTGGCCATCGGCGGATTCCATGTGAGCGGCTGTCTCGCCATGCTCAAGGAGATGCCGGTCGAGCTGCGCGAGGCCCAGGACCTGGGCATCGCCCTGTTCGCCGGGGAGCTGGAGGGGCGGCTGGAGGGGCTCCTCGAGGATCTGGTCGGGGACGGACTCAAGCCACTCTACAACTATCTGGCGGAGCTGCCGGACATGACGGGTGCCCCCACGCCCATCCTGCCGGCCGATCGGGTGCGTCTGACCATGGGCCGGCGAGCAAGCTTCGACGCCGGGCGCGGCTGTCCGTTCCTCTGCAGCTTCTGCACCATCATCAATGTGCAGGGACGCAAGTCCCGTCACCGCCGCGCCGACGACGTGGAGCAGTTGGTGCGCGCCAATGCGGCCTTGGGCATCCGCAATTTCTTCATCACGGACGACAACTTTGCACGCAATTCCCAATGGGAGCCAATCTTCGACCGGCTGATTGCCCTGCGGGGGGAGGGCATGCCCCTGCAACTGGTCATCCAGGTGGACACCCAGTCCCACCGCATCCCCCGCTTCATCGACAAGGCAGGTCGGGCCGGGGTCACCCGGGCCTTCCTCGGGATGGAGAACATCAACCCCGACTCCCTGAAGGGCGCGCAAAAGGGTCAGAACAAGATCACCGACTACCGGGCCATGCTCCAGGCCTGGCACCGCGCCGGGGTGCTGACCTATGCGGGCTATATCCTGGGCTTTCCGGACGATACCCCCGAGACCATCCGGCGCGACATCGCCATCATTCAGCGCGAGCTGCCGGTGGACATCCTGGAATTCTTCATCCTCACACCCCTGCCCGGCTCCAAGGACCATCAGCGACTGGCGGAGGCGGGCGTGCCGATGGACCCGGACATGAACAACTACGATACCCAGCATGTGACCACGGCCCATCCGCTCATGACCCCGGCGCAGTGGCAGGGGATCTTCCGGGAGGCCTGGGACCTCTATTACAGCCCGGAGCACGTGGCCACCGTGCTGCGCCGCGCCCGGGTGTGGGGCTATGACCCAAGGCACATGATGGGCAAGCTGTTTGCCTTCCATGCCCCCATGGTCTTCGAGGGCCTTCACCCCCTGGAGGGCGGGCTCATCCGCATCAAGCGGCGGCGAGCGCGCCGTCCAGGGCTGCCCATCGAGCACCCGCTGGCGTTCTACCCCAAGCTCGCCCTTGAGCTCGTCGCCAAGTACGCCCGCGCCTATGGGATGCACCGGCGCTACAAGCGCATCCTCGCCCAGGTGATGGCCGAGCCCACCGGGGTCTATACGGATGCCGCCATGGCGCCGGTGGACGCAGGTGAGGAAGATCGTCTGGAGCTGTTCACGGCCACCGCCGCGGCCAAGGCGTATGTGCAGAAACGCCGTGCTCGGGAGGCGTTGCACCGGGGTTAGGATGGGCCAGGGGACGCGGCCCGCCGTGCATCGGGTATCATCTGCGCCGCCCTCCACCGTCCAGGGATCCCCCCATGCTGACCCTCCGCGGCGCCCCCGCCCTCTCGGATTTCCGCCGGCAGAAGCTCGAGGAGCGCCTGCGGGGCGCCAGCGGCTTGGACCTCCGCGTCTATGCGGAGCACATGCACTTCGTGGACATGGAGGGCGAGCTCGGCGGGGCTGGGCTCGCGGTGCTGGAGCGGCTGCTGCGCTATGGTCCCAGCCTGCCGGCCCATGCCCCGGAGGGACGGCTCATCCTGGTGGTGCCTCGCCCGGGGACCATCTCCCCCTGGTCGTCCAAGGCGACGGACATCGCCCGCAATTGCGGCCTGACGGCGATCCGCCGGCTCGAGCGCGGCACCGCGTATTACCTCTCTGCGGGCGTCACCCTGGACGGCGAGACCCTGGCGCAGACGGCGGCGGCTCTGCACGATCGCATGACCCAGGTCGCCCTCTTCGACCTGGCGGCGGCGGCCCAGCTCTTCCAGCACGCCGAGCCCCGCCCCGCGACCCACCTGGACCTGCTGGCGGGCGGCCATAAGGCGTTGGAGGACGCCAACCAGGCCCTGGGCCTGGCCCTGTCGGGGGACGAGATCGACTACCTCAGCGAGAGCTTCACCGCCCTGGGACGCAATCCCACCGACGTGGAGCTGATGATGTTCGCCCAGGCCAACTCGGAGCACTGCCGGCACAAGATCTTCAACGCCGACTGGATCATCGACGGCGAGCCCCAGGCCCAATCCCTGTTTGCCATGATCCGCCATACCACCCAGTGCGCCCCTGGCGGTGTGCTGTCCGCCTACAAGGACAACGCGGCCGTGGTCGAGGGCTGGCCCGGCCGGCGCCTGGTCCCGGACCCGGCGGATGCGGTCTACCGCGAGCTGGCCGAGCCCATCCACATCCTCATGAAGGTGGAGACCCACAACCACCCCACGGCCATCGCCCCAGACCCGGGGGCGGCCACCGGCTCGGGCGGGGAGATCCGCGACGAGGGGGCCACAGGGCGCGGCTCCAAGCCCAAGGCAGGACTCACCGGCTTCTCGGTCTCGAACCTGCGCATCCCGGGGCTCGACGAGCCCTGGGAGCAGGACCACGGACGCCCGGGGCGCATCGTCTCGGCGCTCGACATCATGCTGGAGGGCCCCATCGGCGCGGCGGCCTTCAACAACGAGTTCGGCCGGCCCAACCTGTGCGGTTATTTCCGCACCTACGAGCAGGAGGTGCCCGGCCCCGCGGGGCGCGAGCTGCGCGGCTACCACAAGCCCATCATGCTCGCGGGCGGCCTGGGCAACATCCGCCCCGGCGACGTCGCCAAACGGCCCTTCCCGCCCGGGACGCCCCTAGTGGTGCTGGGCGGTCCGGCGATGCTCATCGGGCTCGGCGGCGGGGCGGCCTCCAGCATGGCCAGCGGGGCCTCGGCGGAGGACCTGGACTTCGCCTCGGTGCAGCGCGCCAACCCCGAGATGCAGCGACGTTGCCAGGAGGTCATCGACCGCTGCTGGGCCCGCGGCGAGGCCAACCCCATCCTGTTCATCCACGACGTGGGGGCGGGTGGGCTCTCCAACGCCCTGCCCGAGCTGGTCCACGACGCGGGGCGCGGCGGGCGCTTCCACCTGCGCGCGGTGCCCAACGCGGACCCTGGCATGTCGCCCATGGAGATCTGGTGCAATGAGGCCCAGGAGCGCTATGTCCTGGCGGTCGCCGCGGAGCGCCTGGCGGAGTTCGAGGCCATCTGCGCGCGTGAGCGCTGCCCTTACGCCGTGGTCGGCGAGGCCACGGAGGCCGAGCACCTGCATCTCAGCGACGACCTCCTCGGCGACACCCCCATCAACATGCCCTTGCCCCTGCTCTTTGGCAAACCGCCGCGCATGACGCGGGACGTGCGCCGGGTGCCGGTCCCCCTCGTCGCGATCGATGCGGCCGGCGTCCGTCTCGACGAGGCCATCGGGCGGGTCCTGCGCCTGCCGGCGGTGGCCAACAAGACCTTCCTCATCGCCATCGGCGACCGGACCATCACAGGCCTGGTGGCCAGGGACCAGATGGTCGGGCCCTGGCAGGTCCCGGTGGCGGACTGCGCCGTGACCGCGAGCGATTACACCGGGGTGACCGGCGAGGCCATGGCCCTGGGCGAGCGGACCCCCATTGCCCTGATCGACGCCCCCGCCTCCGGACGCATGGCCGTCGGTGAGGCCATCACCAACATCGCCGCCGCGGCCATCGCCGACCTCGGGCAGGTCCGGCTCTCCGCCAACTGGATGGCGGCCGCCGGACACCCCGGGGAGGACGCCAGGCTGTTCGACACGGTCCGGGCCGTCGGCTTGGAGCTGTGCCCAGCCCTGGGGCTTGCCATCCCCGTCGGTAAGGACTCCCTGAGCATGAAGACGGTGTGGGCCGGGCCTGACGGCGAGCACCGTGAGATGACCGCACCCCTGTCGCTCATCGTCTCCGCCTTCGCGCCTGTCGCGGACGTGCGCCAGACCCTAACCCCGCAGCTGCGCACCGACCAGGGCGAGACGGATCTGATCCTGATCGATCTGGGCGGGGGAAAGAACCGCCTGGGCGGCTCCTGCCTGGCCCAGGTCTACGGCCAACTGGGCGACAGCGCCCCGGACCTGGACGACCCGGCCCGGCTCAAGGGCTTCTTCTCGGCCATCCAGGCCCTGCGCGGGCGCATCCTCGCCTACCACGACCGCTCCGACGGCGGCCTGCTGGCGACCCTGTGCGAGATGGCCTTCGCCGGGCGCTGCGGACTGGCGGTACACCTGGACTGGGTGGGCGCGGGGGTGGGCGCGGGGGTGGGCGGCGACGACCTCTCCGCCCTGTTCAACGAGGAGCTGGGGGCGGTGATCCAAGTCCGCCGGCCGGACAGCCCCGGGGTCCTGGATGAGCTGCAGCGGCATGGACTTGCTGGCCTGGTGCGGGTCATCGGAGAGCCCGCCCGGGACGGCGTCATCCGCCTCCTGCGCGGGGGCTCCGAGGTCTATGGGGCCAACCGGGCGGACCTCCAGCGGGCCTGGTCCGAGGTCACCTACCGGCTCCAGTCGCTGCGCGACAACCCCGAGTGCGCCCGGGAGGAATACGAGCGCATCGGCGATGCGGCGGACTGGGGTCTCAGCGCCGACCTGGGCTTCGACCCCGCCGAGGATCTCGCCGCCCCCTATGTCACCAGAGGGGCTCGGCCGCGGCTCGCGGTGCTGCGCGAGCAGGGGGTCAACGGCCAGGTGGAGATGGCCGCCGCCTTCCACCGCGCCGGCTTCGAGTGCGTGGACCTGCACCTCTCGGACATCGTCGCCGGACGCGCCACCCTCGACGGCTTCCGTGGCCTGGTCGCCTGCGGCGGCTTCTCCTACGGAGACGTCCTGGGCGCCGGGGGCGGCTGGGCCAAGTCCATCCTGTTCAACCCCAGGGCCAGGGATCAGTTCCAAGCCTTCTTCGAGCGCGCCGACACCTTCACCTTGGGCGTCTGCAACGGCTGCCAGATGCTCGCGACGCTGCACGAGATCATCCCTGGCACGGACGACTGGCCGCGCTTCGTGCGCAACCGCTCGGAGCAGTTCGAGGCCCGGTTGGTCATGGTGGAGGTGCCGCCGTCGCCCTCGGTCCTGCTACAGGGGATGGTGGGATCGCGCATGCCCATCGCGGTGGCCCACGGGGAGGGCCGGGCCGAGTTTCCCGATGCGCGGACCCTTGAGGCGGCAGCCGACCTGGTCGCCCTCCGCTACATCGAGAACGACGGCACCGTCGCGAGCCGCTACCCCGCCAACCCAAACGGCTCGCCCCTGGGGATCGCCGGGCTGGCGAGCGCCGATGGGCGTGTCACCATCATGATGCCCCACCCGGAGCGGGTCTTCCGCACCCTGCAGCACGCCTGGCACCCCGACGGTTGGGGCGAGGATGGACCCTGGATGCGGCTGTTCCGCAATGCCCGAGTCTGGGTGGGTTGATCGCCCTGACCCTGCGCGTCGGAGCGCCGCCCCGGCGCGCAGCGCTTTCGCCTGGCTCGCTCAGCCGCCGTCCTTCGCCTTCCGATCCGAGTGGCCGAGGTCCCGGTCCGGGGCGATCTGGTCCCGCACCAACTGCTTCAGCTCGGTGATCTCGGGAAACCGCCCCTGCTCCTTGCGCGACCACACCAGCGCCCCGTTGGCGCGGACCTCGAAGACGCCGCCGGTGCCCGGCCTCAGGGTGAGCGCAGCGATCTCCTGATCGAAGGTCGTCAGCAGCTCCTGCGCCATCCAGGCGGCCCTCAAGAGCCAGCGGCATTGGGTGCAGTAGTGGATCTCGATGTGGTTGTTCAAGGTACCCTCGTTTCGGATGTGGCGACCGGCAGCGCATCAGGCGCCGGTGTTGGCTTGGGCGACAGGCGCTGGGCCCGTGCCCGGACAGGGGTGCCGCCGGGTTGCCGGTCGTGTTTGCCGTTTGACCAACCGCCGGGCCTGGCCGATCTTTACGCGATGGGTCGGAGTCCAGCGCGGCGACTGGCGCCGGTGCTGTCGATACCCCACCGCGCCAGATCCTTGTCCACCCCAGGAGGTACCACATGCATCCCGTCGATTTCTACCATGAGCAACACGCCGAGATCCTGGGCATGGTGGAGGAGCTGCGGCCCCTGCTCAACAAGGAGTCGCTCCAGATTCGCATGGTTGCAAAGACGGCCCACAAACTGCTGTGCGACATCGCCGCAAAGCTCAAGGAGCATCTGGCCGACGAGGACAGGCAGCTCTATCCCTCCCTGCTGACCCACAACGACGCCAAGGTCCGCACCACCGCCTGGGGCTTTATCAACGGCCAGCAGGCCCTGCGCCAGTGGCCGGAGCAGTACAACAAGAAATGGCTCAAGGACTGCAACTTCGAGCTCACGGACGAGTTCCTGAAGGACACCAACGAACTGCTGCGCCTGCTCGCCGTCCGGGTCGACCGCGAAGAGCGTGTCCTGTTTCCGAGGTTCGAGGACGAACCCGGGAAAGGGCAGTCGGAGGCTTGACGCAGCGGGGGCGGATGGGCGAGCTCACGGGCAGGATCTTGCTCGCGCGGGGGAATAGCTCTACGCAGCGGCGGACGTCCGTCAGCGTTTCCCCCGCGGATTCAGTCATACGCCATAGTGGGTTCGGTCCGAGGACCTTGTTCGCTGAGCCGGGTGACGCCGGGATCTGGCCGCGCTCCCGACTGTTCCCACGCAGCACCGAGGGCTTAGGTGGAAGGTCAAGCACTGACCCTTAGCTT
>Ga0272446_1000588_pt1 | contig 56230 bp, 50 predicted proteins | sample YNPCB0061_FD_194587 | JGI IMG/M metagenome (GOLD analysis project Ga0272446, IMG submission 194587) | Hot spring microbial mat communities from Yellowstone National Park, WY, United States - YNP-CB-006-1 | ecosystem: Environmental > Aquatic > Thermal springs > Hot (42-90C) > Sediment | place... | reverse complement strand
ACCAGACGAACGCTGGTGATGCGCGGATCCTCGAGCAGATCGCCAATGCCTTCCAGGCGGGCGAACAGGTCCTGGATATTGGCGAAATAGCTGTCAGTGGGCAGTTCGAACGGGGCCACCCGGTTGGCGAGGGGCCGCACGGCCTTCACCAGCCCGCGTTGGAACGGGAAGATGTGCTTCATGTACCACTCGAGGGTGGTCGGCATGCTCACGAAGCGCATGGATTCGGCTGTCGGCGCGCAATCGAGCACAATCACGTCATACCGGTTTTCGCGGCGGAACTGGTTGACGTACATCATGGCGCTGAGTTCCTCCATGCCGGGCAGGATGGCCAGTTCTTCGGCCTCCACGTCGCTGATGCCGGTGGTGCGCAACACGGAGATCACGTAGGACGAGATCTCGCGCCAGTGACGCCGGATCTCTTTCTGGATGTTGACCTCGTGGATCGCCAGCCGGTCGCTGATGGGATACGGATCGCCGGTCTTGCCATGGAAAAGGCTGGTTTCCAGGTCGAAGGAATCCGCCAGGGAATGGGCGGGATCGACGCTCATGACCAGGGTGCGATACCCGCGGGCGGCCAACTGGAGACCGGTTGCGGCCGCCAGGCTGGTTTTCCCGACGCCCCCCTTGCCGCTGAACAGCAGGATCCTCATACCACCATTCTACGGGCAAACGTCACTCCCTGCGCTTGCGCCGGCGGGCGCGCTCGGCGGCGCGCACCCTGCGCTCGTCCATCCCGAAATAGTGGGCCACTTCGTGCCATACGGTTTGCTCGACCAGTTCGCGCAGGTGGGCGGGGCTGCGCGCCAGGCGCTCGTGGGGTCCCTGAAAGATCACGATCTGATCGGGCATGACGAAGGCGTCGGCGACGCTGCGGCGGGTCAGCGGGCGGCCCTGATACAGTCCCAGCAGGGTCTGGCCGGGAGGCACACGGGCCTCAGCCAGTTGCCTCGCCGACGGCTCCGCCTCGACGACAAACGCGATGTTCTCCAGGCGCCGCCGGAAACGTCCCGGTATTTTGGCGCAGGCGCGCTCCACCAGACGATCGAATTCCTGCGGCGTCACACCCTGCTATTCTACTTGGCATGGATCGCGAACGCCTTGTTCAGATCGCCGGGCGGCTCGATCTGGCCCGGATGCGCCGCCACATCTTCCTGTGCTCGGATCAGACCGACGCCAAGTGCGCGTCTCGCGAAGAGGGGCTGGCTGCGTGGAACTATCTGAAGAAACGGCTCGCCGAACTGGGCGTCGACCGGGGTGAGAATTGCGTGTTCCGCACGAAGGCGAACTGCCTGCGGTTCTGCGAACAGGGTCCCATCGCGGTGGTGTATCCGGAGGGCGTCTGGTACTGTCTGGTCACTCCGGAGAGGCTGGAGCGGATCATTCGCGAGCATCTGATCGAAGGCCGTCCTGTGCGCGAGTACTCCTTTTTTCCGGACCCGCCGCCTGCCGTATGATGGTTTTATCGGCCTCAATGGAGAACCGGACAGCCCGGCGGGTGGTGGTAGCGATTGACGGCCCGGCCGGGGCGGGAAAGAGCACGGTCGCGCGCCGCCTCGCCGCGCGGCTCGGATTCACTTACATCGACACGGGCGCGATGTATCGCGCGGTCGCGCTGTGGGCGCTGCGGCAGGGCGTGGATCCCTCCGACGCCTACCGGGTGGAATCACTGGCCCGGGCGGCCTCGATCCGGTTTGCGCCCGGCGGCTCCGGGGTTGAACTGAACGGAGAAGACGTGACCGAAGCCATCCGCACTCCGGAAGTCGCGGCGGCGGCGTCCCAGGTGGCCACCTGCGCGGGCGTGCGCAGCGCCCTGGTGGCCAAGCAGCGGGCAATGGCGGAGACCGCCTCGGTGGTAATGGAGGGCCGGGACATCGGCAGCGTCGTGTTTCCGGATGCGGAGGTCAAGGTGTTTCTCGACGCCGGGGAGCAGGAACGGATCCGGCGGCGTCTGGCCGAGTCGGCGCCTGCCTTGGCGGACCCCGGCGCCGCCCAGGCGGTGGCCGAACAGATCCGCGAGCGCGATCTCCGCGACCGCGGCCGGCGCGAGAGCCCGCTGGTCCAGGCGCCGGACGCCGTCTATCTGGACACTACCGGTCTTACGATCGAGCAGGTGGAGGAGGCGATCCTGAAGATTGTGCGGGAGCGGCTCACCAATGGGAAGGGACTGAGTTGAACGATCTGCTGGTTATGAAATTCGGCGGCACCAGCGTGGGATCCGCCGAGCGCATGCGGGTGGCGGCCCGCATCACCATAGAACAGAAACAGAAGCGTCCGGTGCTGATCGTGGTTTCGGCCATGTCGAAAATCACCGACCTGTTGCTGGACGCGATGCGCCACGCCGAGGCGGGCGACCGGGCCGGACTGGAGGCCAGCCTGAGGGCGCTGCGCGAGCGCCATGTCGAGACGTGCCGCGAGTTGCTGCCCCCGGTGCGCCAGGCCGAGGTGATCGCACGCATTGAGGCGCTGGTTGCCGAGTTTGAGCGCATCACCAACGGTATGCTGATCCTGAACGAGCGGCCGCCGCGCTCCGTCGATGAGGCGGTGGCGATTGGAGAGCGGCTCTCCTGTCTGCTGCTGGCCGCCTACCTGGACTCGGAAGGGGCCCGGGCCGCCGCGGTGAATGCCGCCGAGATCGTGGTCACCGACGCGGTATTTGGCAACGCGTCGCCGTTGATGGAACTGACCCGCGAGAAGGCCCGCAAACATCTCCTGCCGCGGCTCAAGACGGGCATCATCCCCGTGGTGACAGGATTCAACGGCGCGACCGCCGACGGCCGGCCTACCACCCTGGGGCGGGGCGGGTCCGATTTCTCGGCGTCCATCCTTGCCGCGGCGCTCAACGCGGCGGAGTTGTGGATCTGGACCGACGTGGACGGCATCATGACCGCCGATCCGCGCCTGGTGCCGCAGGCGGCCGTGCTGTCTGAGGTCACCTATGCCGAGGCCGCCGAGCTGGCCTACAACGGCGCCAAGGTTCTGCACCCCCGCACTCTGGCGCCGCTCATCGACAAGCGGATCCCGGTGTGGAGCAAGAACAGTTTCGATCTCTCCAAACCCGGCACGAAGATCGTTCCCCAGGCGCACGACGCATCCGGCGGCCGCGCGGTGACTTCGCTCGCCAAGGTCGCTCTGGTTTCCATCGAGCCGGCCAGCGCCATTTTGAGCGGCACTCAGGCTATGGCGCGCTCGCTTGAAGCGATGGCTCGCGCCAACGTCGAGGTGCTGGCCCTCTCCAGCTCGAGCTACCGGCAGAGTTTCTGTTTTCTGGTTCGCAGCGAGGAACTGCGGGTTGCGCTGGAAAGCCTGGAAGCGGCGCTTGCGCTGGAGCTTGCCCACGGTTATCTGAAGCCCCTGGAAGTGGATGAGAACGTGGGCCTGTTGGCGGTGGTGGGCGAAGGAATGCGAGGCACGGCCGGCCTGGCCGGCCGCATTTTCACCGCCATCTCGCGGGAGCAGGTGAACATCATTGCCATCGCCCAGGGGTCCAGCGAACTTACCATTGCCATCGTAGTGCGCCGCGACGGTCTGGAGAAGGCCGTGCGGGCGGTCCACGAGGAGTGCCGGATGGCGGTTCACGCCCAGGCCGGCCGTTCGTAAAGGGCCGTACATGGCGGACTTAGCGTGGCTGAGGAGCCCCGGCTCGGACTCTGATTTTGCGCGCGACCAAAAACGGGAAACCTGCTACAATCAAATCGCGCGTTTGATTGTCCGGCAAGTTCGGCCTGAGTGAGTGCTTTGAGTCGTGTTGCCCGCTGTCAAATCGTCCGAAGGAGATCACTGAAAAATGAACATTTTTGTGGGCAACCTGGACTTCGGAGCCACCGAGGACTCAGTCCGGTCGCTGTTCGAGCCATATGGAACTGTTGAGCGTGTCAACCTGATCACCGACCGCGACACCGGTCGTTCGCGAGGATTCGCTTTTGTCGAGATGCCCGACTCGGATTCCGCTCAGCGCGCGATCGCCGCTTTGAACGGCTCCAACGTCGGCGGGCGCGCGCTGAACGTGAATGAAGCCCGGCCAAAGGGAGATCGCGGGGGACCGAGGACAGGCGGTGGGTTCGGCCAGCGTGGCGGCGGCGGAGGGCCCCGCCAGCGCCGCGAGCCGCGCTGGTAGTCCGCCGCGAGATTCCGAAGCCGGTTGGTTCCGGTATTTTTCCACGAGGGCCGTCACTACCCGTATGTCTGCCGGGGTGCGGCCCTGTTGCCTTTTTCGAATCGGTGTAGAATTGAAGTACTCTCGTGTTCTGGACTTGTCCTGCCGAGCCTTCCCGCCGGGGCGCCTCCCGCGTCGCGTAGGGGCTGCATTCCGCGATCCCCACGCCGTGGAAGCGGTTCTCGTGCGGGCTGCCGGCCGGCTGGAGGGAGCTTATGGATAAACCGGCGCAAAACATACAAGATGGCTTTCTCAACAATGCCCGGAAAGACAAGGTCGTGGTGACGATCTACCTGATGAGCGGGGTGAAGCTCTCGGGACGGATTAAGAGTTTTGACAAGTACTCGTTGGTCCTGGAGACCAATAACCAGGAGCAGTTGATCTTCAAGCACGCGATCTCGACGGTGGTTACGCAGAAGAGCGGTCATGCGTACTCCGCGGCCCCCACGGCGCCGCAAGCCATCGGACACAGCGCCGCAGCCGGCGCGCCACCGCCTGCCACCGGTGTGGCGGCTGCGGATTCGTCGGAGGCGTAGATTCCGGCCGAACGCGCGATATTGGCGGGCCTGGAACTGACCAGACGGCGCAGGGCGGCGTGCCAGGATCCGAGTTTCACGCCTGAAGAATCTCTGGACGAGCTGGCTCAGTTGGCCCAAAGCGCCGGGGCGGAGGTGGTTGGCAAGGTCTTTCAGGTCCGTGAAACCGCCGAATCCGCAACCCTGATCGGCGCCGGCAAGGTTGAGGAACTGGCGCGCCTGGCCAGCGCCTCGCGAGCCGATCTCGTCATCTTCGACCACGACCTGACCCCGACGCAGCAGCGCAACCTGGAAAATGCGCTGCCCGTGAGGGTGGTCGACCGCACCCAGCTCATCCTCGATATCTTCGCCCGGAGGGCCCGGACGCGGGAAGGCCGTCTTCAGGTGGAGCTCGCGCAACTGAATTATCTTCTGCCCCGCCTCACCGGCCGGGGTGTCGAGATGTCGCGGCTGGGAGGTGGCATCGGCACCCGCGGACCCGGTGAAACCAAGCTGGAGACCGACCGGCGGCGAATTGCGCGGCGCATCCGCAAGATTGAACGGGAGGTGGAAAGCGTGCGCGCCGGGAGGGCGCTGCACCGGCAGCGGCGCTCGGCGGTCCCCCTGGCTACGGTCACCCTGGTAGGCTACACCAATGCGGGAAAGTCGACGCTGTTCAACCGCCTCACCCGGGCCGGAGTGCTGGCGGATGCCCGCATGTTCGCCACCCTGGACCCCACTGTGCGCGCCATTGAACTGCCTTCCCGCAGGCGTGTGCTGCTAAGCGATACGGTAGGCTTCATCCGGAACCTGCCCACAACGCTGGTGACGGCGTTTCGCGCCACTCTGGAAGAGATCAACGAAGCCAGCCTTGTCGTGCATGTCGTGGATGCCTCCTCGCCGCAGGCCGCCAGCCAGCGGGCCCGCGTGCTCGAGGTGCTGTCCGAGATCGGCGCGGCCGGCATCCCGCGCCTGTTGGTGCTGAACAAAGCGGACCGGGCTTCTGAAGACGATATCCGCGCTCTCCGGAGGGGAGACGATGCCGGCGCATTGTCCATCTCGGCGCTCACGGGCGAGGGCGTGCCGGAGCTGCTGGAGGCCATTGACCGGATGATTCCGCTGGACCCGGTGAGCCGGGTCACCTTTCGCATCCCCGCCGGCTGCGGCGCCGAGATCAGCCTTCTGCACGAGCGGGGCCGGGTCCTCTCCTCCCGCTACACCGCCGAGCACTGTGAAATCGAAGCTGAGGTGCCTGATTCGCTCAAAAAACGCTTGAGAAAGTTTGTATTATGAGGGTGCGCCTTGCGGATGCAACTCTCCAAAGCCTGTGGGAATCGATGTGGATATCGGAGCCGCCTTTCGTTATAGAATGCCGGAAACACGGAAGTTCCATGCGCCGGTTTTCCACAGCCGGGCCGGGGCGCACAATGCGGCATCTTGAGGCAGGCCGATGAACATACCCAATCTTCTGACCCTGCTCAGGATCTTCTTTGTGCCCTTTCTGGTGGCCGTGCTGGTGCAGGAGGACATCACCCTGCCGGCGCCCGGGCCGCGCGCCAACGACCTGCTGGCCCTGGGTATTTTCCTGGCCGCGGCGGCGACCGACCTGCTCGACGGGTACCTGGCCAGAAAATGGCGGCAGATTACCACCATCGGCACCCTGCTCGATCCAATCGCCGACAAGCTGCTGATATCCGCCGCTCTGATTTCGCTGGTGCAGGTGCGGGCGGTGCCCGGATGGATGGTCATTCTGATCGTGGGCCGGGAGTTCGCCGTATCCGGGTTGCGCGCGATTGCCGCGGCCGAGGGCTATACCATCAAAGCCAGCGACCTGGGCAAGACCAAGATGATTTCCCAGGTGGTGGCGGTGTCGTTCCTGATGCTGGGAATGCGTTATCCGGCGCTCGCCGCACCCGCCCGCTGGCTGATGTGGGTGGTGGTGTTCTTCTCGGTGGCGTCGGCGGCGAACTATTTTCGGAAGTTCTGGCGCAAGATCGACGACCGGATCAAGATGCGCCGGAGGAGGGAGCTGCTCGCTTTGGAGCGGCGGCGTAAGGCCGGCGAGCGGAGGCAGCGGCGTTCCCCGGCTCCCCAAACCGACCCCGCATCGGCCTCCGAGCCCAGCCCGTAGGCGATCGCCTGTCAGCCCTGAAGCCGTTGCACGGTGGAGTCGGGCGCCGGCGGAGCGGGCTGGGCGGGCGGAGGAGTGGTTTCCGGGGACTTCGGCTCCGGTTCTTCCGCCGGTTTCGGCGGAGGCGGGACCACAATGGTCGATCCGGAGGGCGTCAGTTCGACGGTCCGGACCTGGCCGCGCGGGCCGATTTCGCCGATGGGCTTTCCGTTCAACTCCACGCTCAGACCGCCGGCGTTGCCTGCACGGACACGCACGGCGCTCTCCGCGTCGAAGGTCTTGCTGGCGCCGGATTCGAGCGTACCGACGAAGGCCGGCTTTCCATCCACCGTCACCCGGACCCACACGGGCTCAATGGCCGTCATGCCCACCCGGAACTTGCCGGGGGGCAGCGCCACGGCAGGCTCGGGGCTCTGGGGAGCCACCTGCGCGGCTGCGGGTGTGACTGGCGGCGCAGCGGAGGACTCGGTGGCCGGCGGGGGCGGGATCGCAGGCTGAGTTGCGGCCGGCGGCGGGGCGGCCTCATGAGACTTCACGTTCTCCCGGGTCACTTCCTGCCGGCTCTTCTGCCACCAGGAGTACACGGCGGCGCAGGCCAGCATGACCACCAGTACCGTGGCGAAAGAACCGAATGAGGTCACCAGCCAGCGGCGGTTCAGTTCCTTGCTGGCCGTCGGAAGCGCCGGAATCTCGCTCTCCAGGCCGCCCTGATGGAGCAGCGCCAGGGGATCTTCGGGGGGCACAATCTGCTCCAGATCGGCCGCGATTTCGTCCTCGTCCAACCCGAGGGCCCGCGCGTACTGGCGCACGAAACTCTTCCGGAAGACACCGCCGGGGAGTTTGTCGAAATCTTCCGCCTCGATGGCCTCCAGCAGTTTTTGGCTGATTTTCGTTTCGCGAGCCACTTGCCCCAGATCGAACCCGCGTTCCAAGCGTTGGCGGCGCAAGCGCTCGCCGATCGATGTCATAATCCAGAGCGTTCCCACCCGCTATAATACAACAGACAGAAGAAGATCTATTGAATGGGAGCGTGCGCTTGAGCGCGAACCGGCGCCGCCGGCGGTGGACCAGGTGATTTCGGTCGTGGTGGTGAATTGGAACCGCCGCGAGCTGCTGCGGCGATGCCTGGAATCACTGGCGGCGCAGCAGGGCGTCCGCTTCGAAGTGATTGTGGTGGACAACGGGTCCGCCGATGGCTCGCCGGAGATGGTCGAGCGGGAGTTTCCTTCGGTCCGCCTGATCCGCAACCGGGAAAACCGTGGTTTCTGTGGAGCCAATAATCAAGGCATCGCAGTTGCCCGGGGGGCTTTTATCGCCCTTCTGAACAACGATGCCGAGGCCGGGCCGGGCTGGCTCCGGGCATTACGCGAGGTCTTCGAGGGCAGGCCGGAACTCGGCATGGCGGCCTCGAAGATCCTGATTTATGAGGACCCGCGGCGGATCGACAAAGCCGGACACCTGATCTATCCGGACGGCCAGAATCGCGGCCGCGGGGCCGGCGAACTCGATTGCGGACAGTACGACCAGGTGGAGGAAACGCTCTGGCCGGACGGTTGCGCGGCCATGTACCGCAAGGCGATGTTGGACCAGATCGGGGGTTTCGACGAGGACTTCTTCGCCTACGGAGACGACGCGGAGTTGGGCCTGCGGGCCAGAATCGCCGGATGGAGCTGTCTTTATGTGCCCGCTGCGGTGGTCTGGCACCGCCGCGGCGCCACCCTCGGGCTGGACTCGGGGAAGCGGCTGCGGCTGATTGAACGCAACCGGGTGTTGCTTGCTTTTAAACTGTTTCCAGGGAGCCTGTTATGGCTAAACGGCGGGTACTACCTCGGCCGCCTCGCCACCGGCGCGTGGGCAGCGGCAAGGGGCAGAGGCGAAGCGTCGCTTTACCCGGGGATCCGGGGCAAAATCAGAATGGCGCTCGCCCTGTTGATGGGGGATCTGGAAGCCCTGCCTTTGTTGCCGCGGATGTTGCGCAAGCGGCGGCGGTTGAGGAGCATCCGGCGCCTGAGCCCCTCCCAGGTACGCCGCCTGATCCTGACTCACCGAATCAGCCTGCGGGAACTGGCGACGCAGGCAGCCCTGCCGGACCGGAAAGCGCGGACTATAGTGAGCCCGTAGCCGGGCAAGCCGCCGCACCCGGAGAAGAATGTCCGGCTTGCGGTTCCGGGGAGTTTCAGGCGCTGTTCACGGCCACCGACCGCTTGTACCGGACAACCTCGGAGGCGTTTCGCATCGTCGAGTGTTTGCAGTGCCGGCTGATCCGCCTGTTCCCGCAGCCGACGGTCAGCGAACTGTATCGCTACTATCCCAGGAACTACTGGTTCGTTCCGGAACCGACGCCGGCCAGCCGGCTCGAAGAGATCTACCGCCGCATTGTGCTGCGGGACCACGTGAGATTTGTGCAGCGCGCCCTGGAGGAATGCGAAGAGGAAGGCCTGCTGCTCGACGTGGGATGCGGCGGCGGACTGTTTTTGGGAATGATGCGCGACCGGGGGCAGGAACAGGTTGCCGGACTGGACTTTTCCATCGACGCGGCCAGGGCCGCCGGGGATCATCACCGGGTTCCGGTGGCGTGCGCCACTCTTTCCCACGCTCCATTTGCTCCGGGAAGCTGCGCGGTCATCACCATGTTCCACGTTCTCGAGCATCTCTTCGATCCGCGTTCCTACCTGGAGGCGGCCCACGCCCTGCTCAAGCCCGACGGCCGGCTGATTGTGCAGGTTCCCAACGCCGCCTGCTGGCAATTCCTGCTGCTGGGAGGCGCCTGGAACGGGCTGGACGTGCCCCGGCACTTGTACTGCTTCCGGGATGCGGATCTGGAGGTATTGCTGGACGCCTGCGGTTTTGAAGTCTTGCGCCGGAAGTACTTCTCGCTGCGCGACAACCCCGCCGGGCTGGCCACGAGTCTGGCGGCGGGCCTGGATCCGATGGCCCGGCGGATGCGCCAGACGCCCGAGGGTCCCGGCAAGGCATTGTGCAAAGACCTGCTCTATTTCGGCCTGGTGATCGCCGCGCTGCCGTTCGCAATTTTCGAGGCGGCCTGCCGCGCCGGCTCCACCATCATGATGGAAGCGCGCAAGAAGCGATGAGATACTCCCGCTTCACCGCGTTTCTGCCCGCCTTCCTCCGGGGTCACATTTTGCACTTTGAGGCGGAAATCGACCGCGCCGTCGGACGCTTTGCCGCAAGTCTGCCCGCGGGGGCACGGGTGCTGGACGCCGGCGCGGGAGAGGCCCGGCACCGCTCCGCTTTCGCCGGCTTCCGCTATTGGGGCGTGGACCTGGCGATCGGCGACGCCACCTGGGACTACGGGGGTCTGGATGCCCTTGCCGACCTTTGCGCCCTGCCTTTCCCAGACGCCACGTTCGACGCGGCAATTCACATTGTGACCCTCGAGCATCTCGCCGAACCGGCCCGCGCGCTGGCGGAGCTGGCCCGGGTGCTGGTTCCGGGCGGCCGGGTGCTGCTGGTGGCGCCTCAGGACTGGGAGATTCACCAGGCGCCCCACGACTATTTCCGGTACACGCGCTACGGACTGGCGCATCTGCTGGCTCAAGCCGGTTTGGAGCCCCTCTCCGTCGACGCAGTGGGCGGCTACTTCCGCCTGTTGTCCCGGCGTTTGCTGAACGGCCTGCAATTCTTCAGTGGCGGAGCGCGCTGGCTTGCCTTCCCGCTGGCTGGGTTGCTGCTGGCCCCTCCGGCGCTGCTGCTGCCCGCGCTTGACCCGCTTGACCGGGAGCGGAATTTCACTTTAGGTTACGTATGCACCGCACAAAAGCGACTCTGATGCTGGCTGCTCTGGCCGCCCTGCCGGCCGCCTCCGCCGATTTCTCCGGAACGCGGGCGCTGGAGTTTACGCGTCAGGCGGTCTCGTTCGGCCCCAGGCCCCCCGGTTCCCCGGCTCTCGACAAGCTGCGCGCCCACATCCTCGAGCAACTGCGCGCCTTACGGTGTGAAGTCGACGTGGACGCCTTTACCGCGCAAACGCCGCGGGGCGCCGTGGCGATGCGCAACCTCATCGCCCGCTTCCCGGGCCGTTCCGGACGCGCGCTGGTCTTCAGCGGGCATTACGACACCAAGTGGTTTCCCCGAATCCGTTTTGTCGGCGCCAATGATGGCGGGGCTTCCACGGGATTTCTGCTCGAGATGGCGCACGCTCTCTCGGGACGCCCGCGCAAAGACGACGTGTGGCTGGTGTGGTTCGACGGCGAGGAGGCGTTCGGCGAATGGTCGGACACCGACGGCGCCTACGGCAGCCGCCACCTGGCCCAGCGCTGGGCCGCGGAGCGCAAACTGGCGCGCATCAAAGCGCTGATTAATGTGGACATGATCGGTGACCGCGACCTGGGGATTCTGCGCGAGGCGCACTCCACGCCCTGGCTGATGCAACTGATCTGGGACACCGCGGCAAGACTCGGATTGGGGCGGCATTTTCTGCCCGACGGCGGCCCGGTGGAAGACGACCATGTGGCATTTCTTCGGGCCGGCGTGAGCGCCGCGAACCTTATCGACTTTGATGACGACTACTGGCACACCGAAGCCGATACGATGGACAAACTCAGCGCCGGCAGCTTCCAGGTGGTCGGCGCCGTGCTGCTGGAGGTCACGCGCAAACTCGAGGAGATGAACTGACGTGGACGGCGTAATCGTGGTAGACAAGCCCGAGGGTTGGACATCGCACGATGCCGTCGCCCGCGTCCGGCGCCTCGCCGGCACCCGGAGAGTGGGGCACCTCGGCACGCTCGATCCGATTGCCACCGGCGTGCTCCCCCTGGTCATCGGACGCGCCACGCGCCTGAGCCAGTTCTACGCGCGCAGCGAGAAAGTCTACGAGGGAACCATCCGGTTTGGGCTATCCACTGACACCTACGACCGGCAGGGATCGCCCACCTCCCCGGAGACCGAACCGGTCATTGATGCCGGACAGCTCGACCGGGCGCTCGACGCCTTTCGGGGAACCTTCATGCAGAAGCCCCCGCCCGTGTCCGCCAAGAAGATCGCGGGTGTTCCCGCTTACAAGATGGCGCGCCAGCAGGCTGAGGCAGAGCTCAAGCTGGTGGAGGTCACCGTCGAGGAAGCCAGGGTGCTGGGTGTCGAGGGCCGGGACGCCCGGGTGCTGGTGCGCTGCTCGGCCGGCACGTACCTGCGCTCGATTGCGCACGAACTTGGAACGATTTTCGGCTGCGGCGCCCACCTGCTCGATCTTCGGCGAACCCGGTCCGGGGAGTTCACCATCGACCAGGCGCGGGCGATTCCGGAGCTCGAAGACTTGGCCGCCGAAGGCCGGCTCGAGGAAGCCCTGGTCCCCGCCGCGGCCCTGCTGCCGGAGTTTCCGGCCGAATACGTGGACGACCTGGCCGAGCGCCAGATCCGTCAGGGCCGCGATTTCGCGGTCTCGCCGTTCCGGGTGCGGCGCGGCGCACAGTACGTCAAGGCGGTGAACCGCGCCGGCGAGTTGGTGGCCATTGGGGAGATCAGGCTGCCGAACCTGTATCATCCGTTCGTGGTGCTGTAGCGGGCCGGTCCGGCCGTCACGCCGTCACGACGCGTTCCCTGGCGCTGTCCCAGCGCATGTACTTGCGCTTGCGGAAGGACTGCAAACCCAGGTCGCAGGCCACCACGCCGTAGTAGCCGAGCATGCAGTCGCACTTGAGCGGCTCGTTCTTCCGGATGGCGGCTTGCAAATTGCGATGATGCAACTCGATGGATTCCGCTCCGGTCTTCACGTGCACAATCTCTTTCACCTCCTTGGCGAAGAGGCTCTGAGGATGGATCGTGAATCCGGTCCGGGTGAACTCGAGGGTCGCCTTGTGGCCGCGCAGCACGTGCTCGACGGGGGTGTCGTTTGCCATGGAGGAGATCAGCAGCACCGTCGGACCGCCGGGATAATCGAGCATCACGTTAAAGGTGTCGGGGATTTCGGCCTTGCTGTCGGTGAATTCGAACTTTCCGCCGGTGCCGACGCCGCGCTCGGGGAAGGTCAATCCCAGGGCCTTGATGATCCGGGTCACGCGATGGATAAAGAGGTCGCTCGAGATGCCGCCCGAGTAATCCCAGTACCGCCGCCAGCGGAAGTAGCGGTCCGGGTCCCAGGGCCGCTTGGGAGCCGGCCCCAGCCAGGCCTTCCAATCCAGGTTTTCTCCGGGCCGCGCGTCGGGATCGATGTCGTAGGCCCAGAAGTCGCCGATGTGGTTGCGGGAGTAGTCGATCTGGGCCACCACCACCTTGCCCAGCGTGCCGTCTTTGACGTAGCGGTTGGCGGCCTCGTAGGAATCGTCCGACATTCCCTGCACGCCCACTTGCAGCTTGAGGCCCGTGCGCTTGACCTGCGCCACGACCTTCTTGGACTGCTCCACCGTGTGGGTCATGGGTTTTTCGGTGTAGACGTGCTTGCCCGCCGCCAGCGCGTCCATGATCATCTGGTAATGCCAGTGCTCGGGAGTAGCGATCAGCACATAGTCGATATCTTTGCTGTCGAGAAGGGCGCGGTAGTCCTTGTACGGCTTCCCGCCGGTAAGTTGCGCGGCCTGGTCGAGCCGCTTCTGAAAAACGTCGCAGACCGCGACCACGTCGACGTTATCGGTCTGCTTCATCTTCAGCAGCGTGCGCATATGACCGTTGGCCATACCGCCACAACCGATCACGCCGATGCGCAGCCGCTCGCCGGAACCCGGCGTCTGGGCGTAGGACCGCGCGGGCAGGGAAGCAAGGGCGATCCCGGCCGCGGCGGAACCCAGGAAGTGTCTTCTGGAAAAAGAGTCCATGGTGCGATTTTATACCGCCGCACGTCCGGCTTGAAAAACCGGCCGCTCACCGCAGCGGATAGCCGCGCACCAGTTTGAACGTGCGGCTCCAGCGTGTCTTGGTGAAGAAATGGCCGGCCAGATCCACCAGATGGTCGAAACTGAGGAACGTGCCCAGGTGTTCGGTGGGGGCGTCGTAGGACCAGAACACGATCACCGGCTTGCCCTTGATGTTTTCCCGCGGCACGAAACCCCAGTAGCGGCTGTCGAGCGAATTGTCGCGGTTGTCGCCCATGGCGAAATAGTTGCCGGCCGGCACAATCAACTCGCCGTTACGCACGTGGTTTTCCAGCATGTCGCGGGCCCGGGCGCCGAGCGCCACGTTGGGCTCGTTCGGAAACTGGTCGCGATAGGAGTCCATGTACGCGGTCTTGTGCACGACGTAAGGTTCATCCAGCGGCCGGCCGTTCAGGATCACCTGTTTGTTCACCAGCCGGATGTGATCGCCGGGCACGCCGATCACCCGTTTCACGTAGTCCTGGGTGATGTCTTCCGGAAAGCGGAAGACGATGATGTCGCCGCGTTTCACCTCCCTGTGGGGAAGCAGATATTTGCTGACCGGCCCGGCCGGAGCGTAGGTCAGCTTGTCCACCAGCAGGTGATCGCCGATCAGCAGCGAGTTCTCCATCGAGGAAGTGGGGATGATGAAGGCTTGCACCAGCACCGCGTTGGCAAAGACGAGAAGCACGATGGTGACCGTCCACTCGGCGATGGTCCGGGAATAGCGCGTGGCTGAGGCAACCGGAGGCGGGACGGGCCGGGGCGCTCGCGCGCGGCCGCGTTTTCTGGCTGCCATGTTCGAGTATTATAGCCCCGCAGCTACTCTTCGGCCCGCCGCGAGGCCATGTAAGCATGCATGACCTGGTCGGCGACCGCGGCGGCGGCGCGCATCTCGGCCACATCGTGCACACGTACCACGTGCGCACCGTTCAGCACGGCCGCTGTCAAGGCCGCGGCGGTAGCGAACTGGGTCTGGACGGGGGTGGGCTGGGCCAGGAACGATTTTCGCGAGGGACCCACCAAAATGGGAAGTTCCAGGGCGGCCAGCTCACCCAGGCGCGCCAGAATCTCCGCGTTCTGTTCCTTCCGTTTGCCGAAACCGATCCCGGGATCGATCATGATCCGCTCGCGCTCGACGCCCGCCGCCCGGGCCCTGTGCACGCTGGCTTCCAGGTCCCGCAAAATGGATCCCATCAGGTCCGGCAGGGGAGGCAACTTGGCCCAGGTCTCGGGGCGGCCGCGCATATGGTTCAGGATCAGGCCCGCATCCTGGTTCACCACCGCCCTGGCCAACTGTGGATCGAAGGTAAGGCCGCTGGGATCGTTGATGACCTCGGCCCCGGTGGCCAAGGCGCGCTCCGCCACCTCCGCCTTGTAAGTGTCTACGCTGATGGGAATCACCAGCTTCCCCCGCAAACGCTTCAGGACGGGAATCAGGCGCCGCAATTCCTCGGCGGCGCTGATCCGCTCGGACCCCGGGCGGGTGGACTCGGCGCCCACGTCGATGATGTCGGCGCCCTGTTCCTCCATCTCGAGGGCGCGAGCGAAGGCGCGGTCCGGATCCAAATACTTCCCGCCGTCGGAAAACGAGTCGGGGGTTACGTTGAGCACACCCATGATCAGGGTGCGATCGCCCAATTGCAGGGTGCGGGATTTGAGCTTCCAATGGTGGATTCTGCGGCTCATCGTCTATCCGTATTCGAAGCCCGCGAGAGCAAAGACATGGAAATCATTATGGGGGAAAGCCGGCGGCGCCGCCAAGCCGGGGCGGGCCATCCGCACCAGTTTTCGAACGCGTTCGAAGCCGGACTCCTGGGCCAGCTCGACCGCCGCTTCGTTGTGCGGCAACAGGTCCCAGAATACAGGCTGACCGGCGTGGCGGGCCAGGAACCGGGTGAGCAGCGCGCGCGCCGCCGCCGGCGTTTCGGCCACGCAGGGACCGAAAAATGCGGCCTTCGATCCGGGCCGGCCCATTGCGTACCCGCCGGGAACGGCGAAAGCATCGTGTTCGGCCAGCGCAGAGAGCAATTCGCCGCGGCCGGCTCCAAACGCCTCGCGGTCCAGATCGAGCCAGTCTGCAAGGGTAAATCCGCCGCCCAACCCTCCGCCGCCGGGGCGCGGCGCTTCGGCGGAGAGCCGCCAGCGCTCCACGGCGCACTCGTCCTCGAAGCCCAGGCGGCGGTACAACGGGTATCCCATGCCGGTGGCGTCCAGCTTGATCCAGGCCACTCCACGGCCCTCCAGGTACTCGATGGCATGTTCCATCAAGCGGCGGGCGAATCCGCGCCCGCGGAATTCCGGCGCGGTCAATACCATTCCGATCCAGGCGAGTTCCCGGCCGTAACAGACGGCTGTTGTGGTGGCGGCCAGTGTGCCGTCGCATTCCAGCCCGAAGCAGCCTTCCGGCGCCAGGCGCAGCAGGAGTTCCCAGTCTTCCCGGGTCTGGTTCCATCCGGCGGCCTCTTTGAGGCGCATGGCGGAAGCAAGGTCGGCGGAACTGAGAAGTCGAATCATCAGACCAGGCGCAGCACGCTGAGGCTTACGGTAAGGACGCGATCATCCGGGGGCGCTTTCCAGGCCGGCGTTGCCGAGATCTCGATGAAGTACTCGGCGGCCTCGGGCACACCGGCTTCGAAGACGAACACGCCAGGGCGTTTCAGCTCCATCGTGCCGGTCCGCCGGCCGTTGACCGAGACGGAGATCCGGACCGGCTTGCGCTGTGCAAACGCCAGTTCGTGGGCGCTGCCGCGAATGCGCAGCCGCTGCGCGCCCGGCCGGACCCGTTTCAGGCGCGCCGTGGCCCGCGGGCCGATCCAACGGAATTTGCTTCCGAAAACTCCCTCCAACGCGTACCAGCCATCGATGAGGCGGCTCTCGTGCCCCGGCTGGCAGACGTCCATGATATCCTCGCGTTCGCCGGGGTACAGTTCCGCACGGTCAGCGGAGCGCAGCAGATTGTACACGCCACCTTCGTTGGCGGCCTGGTATTCACACGCGGTGCAGGCCAGGGTGTCGCCGCTCCGGCTCATCCCCGCTCCGCAATCCGGACACCGGAGCACGCGCTCGAACGCGCCGGCGCTGAATGGAGCGGGAAGCGGCTCACCCGGCTTGCGGCACAGCACCGTCAGCGTACCGCCCAACAAGCGGGCGGCGTGCCATTCCGAGCGGTACGGGTCCATCCGGATGGCCAGGTTCTTGACGATTCGTTCGCCCCATCCCCGGTCCGGCACGATCACCTGGTATTCGCGCGGCTCGAAGTGCTTCTCCACCAGGCGCCGCCAATCGGTCAGGTACATCGAGTGGTTCTGGCGGATTCCGAAACTCTCTTCCTGGTAGGCCCCAATCACATCCTTCACCAGATAGCCCAGCAGCCCCCAGTCAAAGAGCTTGCGCTCCCACGGCTTCATCAGGTTGTAGTAGGGCACCCGGTAGAGCCGGAGCGAGAGCAGCCGGAGCAGCGGTTCTTCACCGAACAGAAAGACCCCCCCGGGCGCCAGCACCCGTTTCACTTCCAGGAAGACACCCTCGAGGTCCATGAACTGGCTGAGGGTCTGGTAAGTCATGACCAGGCGCAAAGAGCCGTCGCGAAACGGCAGGTTGAGCGCATCGCCGGCCACCCGTATGGGAGCGCGCGCGAGTCTCCAGCGGTCCATCAGCACCGTACCGTAGCGCAGCGCGTCGGCCGAGATGTCCAGAGCAAATCCCTCGGCGCCAAACTCATTCGCCATCATGTAACTGGTATGGCCGGCGTTCGCGCCGATTTCGAGAAACGGGGAGAGGGGCCCAATGACTTCCCGGCGGGTTCGGATCAAAGCTCCGCGGCGCCGGTTCTCCTCCGCGTACACGGCGATGGCATTTTCCGGTTCACCGAGCGAGGCGAAGCCGTGAAACTCCACCTCGGCGCGTTTTACGTCCAGCGACTGAGCTTCCACGGGCACCATCCCATCATAGTGGAATCCTCCCGGTGCGCGCCAAAAGCCCCACTCGATGGGTGATACTGCCCAGGACCCGCTCCTGTGATTCCGCGTATGTTCCTGATATTATGGAGTTAGACCGATTTGGCTTGCTCAGTGCAACGTAGCGCGGGCAGGGAGGTGGTCCATGTCCAATCCAGCCCTCTTCATCGTGGTGGTTTTCGCATTGGCGGCGATTTATTTCGCCGCCCGCGTGGTGGCGCCAGCCTATCTGAAATATCGGGGGAAGCGCCTGATCACCTGTCCGGAAAACCAGGCGCCGGCGGCGGTGGAGGTGGACGCCGTGCATGCGGCCGTCACCGCCGGCATCAGCCGTCCCGACCTGCAACTGAAAACCTGCTCACGCTGGCCCGAGCGCCGGGATTGCGGCCAGCAGTGCCTGAGCCAGATTGCCGCGGCCCCGGAAGACTGCCTGGTCAGGAAGATCGCTTCCCGCTGGTATGAAGGCAAGCAGTGCGCTTATTGCGGCAAGCCTTTCGGGGAGATTCACTGGCACGAACGCCAGCCCGCTCTGATGGGGCCCGACAGGAAGACCGTACAGTGGAATGAGGTGCGGCCCGAAACGCTCCCGGAGGTACTGGCGACGCACCGGCCGGTCTGCTGGGACTGCCACATCGTGGAGACCTTCCGCGCCGCGCACCCCGAGCTCGCGGTCGAACGTCCCTGGCCACACTAGAAAGCGCGGGAGCGCGCGTTGGCGTGCTATTGACCCGCGAATCCGAGCCGCTTCAGCTCTTCAAACGGTTGTTCGGAGTCGAACGACTGGATGGCGAGCCTTTGCCGGCCGTTTTCGAGCGCTACGGCAAAGGGCGGATCGACGAAAGCAAAGGCCTTGCGCAGCGGAGCGGCGTCGGCCGAGATGCCGCAAGATAATCCGGCGTCCCGCAGGAAGTCCCCCGCGAACTGGGGCTGTTCGGTAACCACTCCGATCACCCGGGTATCGCCCCAGTGGAGCCGGGCGAGTTTGCGAGCGGCGGCCAGACAGTGGGTGCATTCCGGATTGAAGAAATAGAGAAACACCTTACCCTGGTACAAGGAGACGGGCTTTCCGTCCACATGGATGGAACGGGGCGCCGCGGCGCCGCTCTGGCGGGTGACGGCCACTCCGTAAGAGACGAGCGCGAAGACGCTGACCGCGGCAAGCACCAGCGCCGCGCTGCGCTTGCCGCTCGAGGGCTTGGCCCAGACGCCCGCCAGAATCGCGATCACCAGCATGATGCCGTCAGAGATGAAAAATGCCGGGCCGACCGCGCGTTTGATCCACGGGAAGCATCCGCAGTCCTCGCCCCGCAATGCGCTGTAGTTGATAGCGAAGTACAACAGGAAAGCCACCAGCAGCAAAGCCGCCAGCCAGGCGCCCCAGCGCCGGAAACGAGGCACCAGCACCAGGACTCCCGCGAAGGTGTTGCCAATACCCAACAGAATCGCCGCGGGCAGGCTCAGGCTTTCGGGGACCAGAGCCTGCCGCAGTTTCACCGCGCCTCCCGGAATGTCTGTGATCTCCCACAGTCCGGCGGAGAGGAACAAGACGGCGGTGATGACGGCGCAAGTCCAGTTGAGAACCGCTTTCCACCCGGGCAATTCGAGCAGAGCAGAGGTCTTCCCCGGGTGTGTCATACTCTCATCCATGATGCCTATTCTAGCCCTGTTCGCGGGCCTGGCGGGCGCGCAGCCGGCGGACCTGATTGTGACCGGGGCTCGTATCTACACGGTGGATCCGGAGCATCCCACGGCCCGGGCTATTGCCGTGAGGGACGGCAGGATCCTCGCGGTGGGTGAGGATGCGGCGCGTTACCGGGGGCCGCGGACCCGTCTCATCGACGCGCGCGGCGCCACCATCATACCCGGCTTCATTGATTCCCACGTCCACATGGAGGACCTGGGCGACACGCTCGAGATCCTGGATTTGCGGGGGTTGCGCTCCCCCGAGGAAGTGGCCGGACGAGTTCGCGCGGCGGCTCGCGAGCGCGCTCCCGGCGAATGGATTCGAGGGCATGCCTGGGATCAGAGCCTGTGGCCGGGCAAAGAGTTTCCCACTTCCGGCTTGCTCACCGCCGCCGCGCCCGATCATCCCGTGTATCTGACGCGGGTGGACGGGCACGCAGCCTGGGTGAATCGCAAGGCCATGCAGATCGCCGGCATTACCCGGGAGACCCCCGACCCGCCGGGCGGAAGGCTGGTCCGCGATGCGAGCGGCGCTCCCACGGGCGTCCTGATTGACAGAGCCGAAGGGCTGGTTTCCTCGAAGATCCCCGAGCCCGGCTTCGAAACCGTGAAAAGGCGCCTGGCGCGCGCGGCGAGGGAATGCGCCCGGCTGGGCATCACCACGGTACACGACGCCGGCGTCAGCCGCGCGGATCTCCAGGCCTATCGCGCGCTCCTGGCCGAGAATCAGTTGCCGGTCCGCGTGTACGCGATGATCGGCGGCGCGGGCGCGCTCTGGCGGGAGTACCTGGCGCGGGGGCCCGAGACCGGCGAGCATCTTACCGTGCGCAGCATCAAGCTCATGGCCGACGGCGCGCTCGGTTCGCGCGGCGCTTACCTGGAAGCCCCATACGCTGACGATCCCGGCAACCGCGGCCTGTTGCTCCTCAAGCGGGAAGAGATTGAGCAGGTAGCGCGCGAGGCCGCGGCTCACGGCTTTCAAGTGAACACGCACGCCATTGGAGATCTGGCCAACCGGCTCACCCTCGAGGCGTACGGCTCCGTTCTGAAGGGCAAGAACGATAAACGTTTTCGCATCGAGCACGCGCAGGTGGTGGCTCTCAAGGACGTGGCCCTGTTCGAGCGCTATTCTGTCATCGCCTCCATGCAGGCCACCCACGCGACCAGCGACATGCGCTGGGCCGAGGCGCGCCTGGGTCCTGAGCGCGTGAAGGGCGCCTACGCATGGCGGCGCTTCCTGTCAGCCGGCGTGCCGGTCGCCAACGGCTCGGATTTCCCGGTGGAGGACCCCAATCCGGTGCTGGGGTTCTATGCGGCCATCACGCGCCAGGACCCGCAAGGCAAGCCCGAGGGCGGCTGGTTCCCCGATCAGTCGATGACCCGCGAAGAGGCGCTGAAAAGCTGGACTTTGACGGGCGCTTACGCGGCCTTCGAGGAGAAAGAGAAAGGGTCGCTGACGCCCGGCAAGCTGGCCGACTTCATTCTGCTCTCGCGCGACATCATGCGCGTGGCTCCGCGCGAGATCCCAGCCACCCGGGTGACGATGACGATTCTGGGCGGCCGGATCGTGTACTCGGAATAATGTCCCTGGCCTGGCTGCTCCTCCTGCTTGTCTCCGAGCGCGTTTTGCTGATGGACGACGTTTACGCCATCCCGCCCGGCGACTGGCGCTACGTGGAAGTCGGTCTGAAGCAGCGCGCCGCCACCGTGCAGTGCGACTTCGAAGTGCAGTCGGGCGGATCCGGCGTCCGGGTCGCCCTGGTGACCCGCGGGGAACTCGATCGCTTTCGCAGAGGCCGCAGCCACGACGTGCTGGGGACGACGAACTACGAAAGATCCGGGCGGTTGCGCGTGCGTGTGCCGGGGCCGGGCGAATACGCCCTGGTGGTGGACAACCGCATGGAGGGCCGCGGGCGCGCGCGAGTGGCCCTGCGGGTTTTTCTGGATTTCGCCGCCCAGCCGCCGCAACAGGCCAGAACGCTCCCGCCGGCGCGGCGCTGGCTGGTGGTTGCCGCCAGCGTGCTCTTCTTTCTGGCCATCACGTGGTGGGCCGGGCGGAAGTTGCTGGCCGCCTGGAGAACCCGGTAAGCGGCATTCAGCGCTTCGACAGCTCGGGCGTGGCCAGGCGCCCGCCGTCGGAGACGGGCAGCAAGGCCATGATTCGCTCGCGAAACAGGGCGGTGAGCCGGTCGCGCTGGCGCATGGGCCAGTTCTCCACCGTGATGGGATCGCCGACCCGCACTTCCACCTCCGCGCTGCGGATGTCGAAGAGGCGGTCCATGGGGAGCGTCTTACGCGTTCCGGCAATTCCGACGGGAACTACCGGCACGCCGGCCTTGATGGCCAGATAGGCGGCTCCCTCCCTGAACTCGCCCAAGCCTTCCGGCACCCGCCCGCCTTCCGGGAACATCAGGACAGAGATCCCGCGGCGCCGGATGAGCTCGGCGGCCCCGCTGAGCGTCCGGAGCGCCGCGCGGGGTTCCTCCAGGTAGACCGGTACGTGCCCGGCGCGGTGCAGGTGCCATCCCATGAAAGGGACGTCGAACAGGCTTCGTTTGGCCAGGAAGCGGATATCGACCGGGAGAGACGCCAACAGCACCGGGATATCCATGTAGCTGGCGTGGTTGGCGATGAACAGGTAAATGCCCTTCGGGTCGAGCTTCTCCAGGCCGTGGGCATGCACCTTCAGACCGGCGGCCCTGACCAGCAGTCGCCCCCAGGCCCGGGCGATGGCATGCTGGATTCTTCCGCTCGAATCGAACAGCGATACGGCCAGGGCCAACGACCCCATGAAGATCGTGCTCAGCACGATGACAGGGTCGGTGATCAGGATCGCCCGCAAGAGACTAAGTGACATGCCGCAGTGCCTCACCCACCAGAAAAAGCGAGCCGGTGACGAAAGCGACGTCCTCGCCGGTCGCGGTTCGGCGGAAGGAGTCGAGGGCTTCGGCGACACTTGGGGAGATCTCAGCCTCGGGGTAGCCGGCCAGGTCGCGAATCACTTCCGGCCGCACGGCCCGGGCCTGAGCTACCGCCGTCAGGATCAGGCGCGCCGCCTTGGGAAACAGGATTCCAGCCACCTCCTCGACTGCCTTGTCGCGCATGGCGCCATAAATCAGACAAATGCGTTTGCCGCCGTAGAAGCGGTCGAGGTGGGCGGCCAGGGCGCGGGCGCCGGCCGGGTTGTGGGCGCCATCGACGATGATCTGGGGGGACTCCGAAATCCGCTGCAACCGTCCGGGCCAGCGGGTGCGGCGGATGCCCTCGCGAATCGCCGTCTTTGCCAGGCCGAGGGTGTCCAGGGCTATGGCTGCGGCCAGGGCGTTCTCCACCTGGTGTTCGCCGGCCAGCGGGCAGTCGATCTCGAAATCCGAGGCGCCCAGGGCCCGGAACGAGCAGCCGTCGGGACGCAAGACCAGGTCCTCGACGCGCCAGTCTGCGGCGCGGTGAACCGGCGCTCCGGCGGATGCCGCGGCCCGATCGAGAACGCCGGAGACTTCCGGGCGCTGCCTGGCGAACACCCCGGGAATGCCCGGTTTCAGGATGCCCGCTTTCTCGACCGCGATGGCTTCCAGACCCCGGCCCAGGAGCGCCTCATGATCAAAATCCACGGCCGTGATCACGGCCAGGCGCGGCGTGACCACGTTGGTTGCATCCAGCCGCCCGCCCAGGCCGACCTCCAGGACGGCACACTCGACGCCCCGTTCCTGGAAGATCAGCAGCGCCATGGCGGTGACGGTTTCAAAGTAGGTAGGATGAAACTCGAAAACACCGCGCGCGATCAGGGCTTCGGCCGCGGCGTGCACGCGCTCGAATGCCGCGGAAAAAACGCCGGCGTCGACGGGCCGGCCGTCGATCTGAATGCGTTCGACCGGCTCCAGCAGATGGGGGGAAGTGAACAAGCCCGTGCGTATGCCGCCGGCTCGCAATCCCGATTCGATCATGGCCGCGACCGACCCCTTCCCGTTCGTGCCGGCCACGTGCACGAAGCCGAGAGAGGCGTGGGGATTGCCCAACTCGGCAAGCAGCTTCGCAATGGAATCGAGACCGAGCTTGGCGGTCTTGATTTCGTTGCCGAGCGAATAAAGAAACCGGACCGAATCCGGGTAGGTCATGGAGGCTTACTGGCCGGCGGGGACCGGCCCGCAAAAAAACAGCAGCGCCCGGGAAATGAAGGCCTTCAGTTCGTTGCGCGGCACCACGGCGTCCAACATGCCGTGCTTGAGCAGGAACTCGCTGCGCTGGAAACCCTCGGGCAGTTTCTGCCGGATGGTCTGTTCGATGACCCGCGGGCCGGCAAAACCGATCAGGGCGCTCGGCTCGGCGATGTTGAGATCGCCCAACATCGCGAAACTGGCGGTGGTGCCGCCCGTGGTCGGGTCGGTCAGGACACTGATGTACGGCAGGCGGGCTTCATCCAGACGCATCAAGGCCGCCGATATCTTGGCCATCTGCATCAGGCTGACGGCGCCCTCCTGCATGCGCGCGCCGCCGGAGGCGGAGACGATCACCAGCGGCATGCCCTCGGCGATACAACGCTCGACAGCCCGGGTGATCTTCTCGCCCACCACGCAACCCATGCTGCCGCCGATGAACTTCATCTCCATGGCGCAGATATGGACATTCCGTCCGTCCAGCTTGCCGTAAGCCGAGATGACGGCATCGTTCATGCCGGTCGCCTCGCGATTCGCCTTGAGGCGCGCGCGGTAGGTTTTCGAGTCGACGAACTCGAGCGGGTCCGCCGAGCAGAGTTCGCGGTCGACCTCCGTGTACTCGCCGTCGAACAACTGCTTGAGCCGTGCGATGGCTCCGACCTTGGCGTGGAAACCGCACTTCGGGCAGACGCTCAGATTGGCTTCGAGGTCCTTGCGCCAGATGATCTGGCGGCACCCCTCACACTTCAGCCACAGGCCCTCAGTGCGCACGTGACGGTCCCCTTCCGGGACCTTCGCCTTGGCATCCTGGAGCGATTTCTCTCGTTTAAACCAAGCCACAGTATTGACTCGTTTCGAAACAGAACTCAAGCTCGCCGCGTGTTGCCGCGGGAGGATCGTTCGAATTGCTTGTCCCAATCACCTTAGCGCGGGTGGGGATGCCGCCGCAACGTTTCCGCGGGGCGGCAGGGCCAGGCGGGGAAGCCCGGCCACGGCGGCCGGCTTTCCCACGCCTTGAGGGCCCAAGTCGAGCCAGCGCCGCGCAACCCGGCGCACGCTTTCCAGATCCCGGTCTGCGACGCCGATCAGGGAGTAGTAAATTCCCCGTTCCGATTCTTCGTTGGGCAACGCAAAGAAATCCATTCCGGCCGGAGAGAAGCTGTTGGGATATTCGCGGAGCGATTTCCGATCCACGACATGTCCCTGGCTGTTCAGCCAGCCGATGGGCCAATGATCCCAGGACTGCGAGATCCAGCCGACCCCGCCGGTGTCGGCGTGGCTGTGCTCCTTGATCCGGGTGTAGTCATGGCGGTAGCCGGAGGCGTCGCCGAAAACGCAGAACGGCGAGCCGTCCTTCATTGGGGTCACGAGGGCGACGCCCCGGGCGTCGTCCAACTCCCGCCAAGGGGCGCCCTCGCGGCGCGCGGTGGCCTCCCACAGCCCGCCCGGCCGGCGCTTCCAATACACGTCGTAGCGCCGGGTCGAGTAGGCGTCCAGCACCGCCAGGGCGTGACTTTCGGAGGGGCCTCTGCCGGCCCGCAGAACGTCAAACCAGAGTTTCCCCACCGGGCACATGCCCATCAGTTCGACCGGCTCTCGCGCATAGCCGCGGTAGTCGCCCGGGCGCAGGGTCTGATAGACCTGACGGCGCAGGATGAGGCCGTTGGGAAAGGCCCAGAAGTCTTCCGTCGCCCGGTAGGCGCCTTCGCCGGCCTTGAGGTTGACGCCGGTGTAAGTCCAGCGGACCCAGACCCGCTCCGGACCCGGCTCCACGATTTCGACGAAGCTGTTGCGTTCCTTCCGCCCCCAATCGTTGAACAGCTCCGCCCAGCCTTCGTTGCCTTCGAAGAATTGAAACGCCATTGCCGCCCCGGAGGGCAGCTCGATCCAGGGGCAGTAACTGGCCTCGTGCGAGAAGACAAACCAGTATGGGACCGCCTTCCAGAAGACCACGACGGCTTTTTTCGGATTCAGGTCGGCATGGGGAGGCGAGGGAGCCACCGGCCCCTTGTATCCGCCGTATACGTAGTCGCACACCTCCACGGCCGAAACCCCCGGACTCTTCGTTTCCCGCAACGCCGCCATGGTCAGCGCCCGCGGTTTGGCCAAGTCGGGGGAAACCTGAAGGGGTCTGATGTAAAGATCCGCCACCGTAGTCTGACCTTCGCGCACTTCGGCGGCGACCTCCGGGAATCCTTCCATGGAGGCTACGGCAACGCGGTAGCGGCCCGGGGCCAGGTCCCGCAGTTCATAACGGCCGCTGTAAGCGGCTGTGATCAGCGCCGCCGCGCCCGTCGCGGAGTTGGTGATCCGGACCTGAACGTTGGGAACGACGATCCCGGAACCGCCGTAAACTTTGCCGGAGATTACGCCGCCCGCCGCGCAAAGCTCCGGACCCGAGACCCAGAGCAGCGCGGCCAGGCACCAGCGAACGACGAGTGGGTTCACGCTCGACAGAAATACTTCAGGCCCGCGAAGTTGTCAAGGCTCAGCCGCCGAAGACGCCGAAGACGTGGCGGGCGGTCCCTGCCAGAATCCAACTCTTGCGCTCAACGTCAAGGTCCATGCCGAGAATCTTTCCGATCTCCGCCTCCATGTTTTCCGGCAAGTCGGACCCGATCATGAGCCGGTGGCAGGGCACCGCGCCGGCGACCTCCTCGGCCTGGTGAGGCGTCAGCGTGGAGAGCTCCAGGCAGATATTGGGGCAGAACGAGGCGGCCACGATGGCTTCCTGGAAGAATATGCCGCCGCCGCAGTGCGCGAGCACGATGTTCAGGCCGGGGTGCTGGCGCGCCGGCGGCATGAGCAGCGATGGCAGCGCGTAAGGAACCCCCGATCCGGTGTGCCAGATCAGAGCCAGCCCGTTTTCCAGCGCGGTCTCAAACACGAAAGCGCTGCGGGGCGACAGCGGGTTGAGCGCCTGGTATTGAGGCTGCAACTTCAGAGCAATAAACCCATACTTTTCGCGGCAGCGCCTGACCTCGTCACGAAATACCGGCTCGGGCACAAACGGGTAGAGGCAGGCGGCGCCGGCCAGGCGGTCCGGATAAGCACGCACCGCGGCGCCGATTTCGTCGTGCGCCGCGCGGTAGTCATCCACCACGGGGAACGGGATCGCTACCGCCTGGTCTACCCCGTGCCGGTCCATGCTGCGCAGCAGGCCGGCGGCGTCGCAGCGCCGCCCGCTGTGCCGCGACGTTCCGATGTGGGTGTGCGTGTCGAAGATGGCGAAGCCGTCGCGCATGGGTTCACTCCGGCGCTGGAATCGAGCCGGCAATTGCGGCGCCCAGCTCCGCGGTGGTCATCCGGCCGCCCATGTCGGGGGTGCGCGCGCGGCGGTCCGCCAGAACCGTGCGAGTGGCGGAGCGGATGGAAGCAGCCGCCTGCCGTGTGAGAGGCGTATCGAACCAGTCGAGCATCATGGCGGCGGAAAGAATGGTCGCCACCGGATTCGCGATGCCGCGTCCGGCAATGTCGGGAGCCGAACCGTGGGATGGCTGGAAGACCCCATAACGCGGTCCGATGTCAGCCGAGGGCGCCATGCCCATGCCGCCGGCCAGCGCGGCCGCCAGGTCGGAGAGGATGTCACCGAACATGTTCTCGGTCACCAGCACGTCGAAGTGTTCCGGCTCGCGCACCAGGTAAAGCGCCGCGGCATCGACATACACGCGGCGAGTGGACACGTCGGGGTAAGCGGGCGCGATCCGGTCGAAGACTCTGCGAAAGAAAGCCATGGACGGAAGCACGTTGGCCTTGTCGACCAGAGTCACGTGGCGGCGCCGGCGGCGGGCCTCGGCGAAGGCGGCGTGAATAATGCGTTCAGCTCCGCGGCGGGTAATGAGCAGGCGGTCCTGCGCGCGGTCCGGGTCTTCGGAAGGTGGATCCAGGCGGGAGGTGAAGAGCCCTTCGGTGTTCTCCCGGACCAGGACAAAGTCGATGTCGCCGGCCTGGCGCCCGCGCAGGGGCGAATCCTCCGGATGGAACAGGTAGATGGGCCGCAGGCCACAGTACAAGTCGAGCTTTTCCCTGAGATCGAGCTGGGGGGTCATTTCAACCCCGCTTGGCCAGCGAACCTCAGGCAGGCCCATGGCGCCGAGCAACACGGCGTCGCATTCCCGCAGCCGTTCGAAGGTAGCCGGTGGAAGCGGGTCGCCGCAGCGAAGGTATTCTCCAGCGCCGGCCGGCAAAGTCTCAAAAGCGAAACCAAGGGCCGGCAGCCGGGTCTTGAGGGTCTCCAGTATCCTGACGGCTTCGGCGACCACTTCGGGGCCAATGCCGTCGCCGGGCAGCAAGGCAATGCGGTATGTTTCGGGATTAGTCATGACAGCCGGATGGGGCGGTTCGTTTCCGCCGATTCATAGGCGGCGAACACGGCGCGAACCGTAGCCAGATATTCGCGAGCCTCGGATTCGCAAAGACGGTTGTTCCGCAGACAGTCGACGAAGTGGGTGTGCAAGGCAACGATGCTGTCGCCCTTGTAGCCGCACTGCGGGATGTCGTAAACGTGTTCGCGTTCGGGCTCACCGTAGGGGGTGAGAAACAGCCGGCCGTCGCCCGTCATGCGGAGCATGGCGGAGTCACCTTCCATGCGGAACGCGCCGAAGGCAGGTTCGGCGGGAAGGGGGCCGCTGATGCGGTTGGCGTCGATCAACCCGTGGGCTCCGCCGGCGAAATTCAACTGGATCAGGGCGCAGTCCTCGCCGGCGATGACCGGGTTCACCCGGGCCGCCTGACAGTAAAGCGACCGGATCTCGCCTCCGAGGAAGCGGAAGGTATCGAGGAAATGCACCAGGGTTTCGTAGATCAGTAACCGCCGCATGCCCCGGAAGTAGGGCTGGACCGGGTAGGGTTCGGCGCCGCGCCCGTCGCCGGTCCTCATGCGAAAGGCGAGATGGAACACCCGCCCCAACGCGCCGGAGAGGTCGATGCGCTTGCTCTCGCGGTACCAGGGCTGCCAGCGCCAGTTCTCGTGAATCAGCAGACGGACCCCGGCACGCTCGCACGCCTCCGTCATGGCCAGACAGTCTTCCATGGTGGGCGCCATCGGCTTCTGCGAAATCACCGTGACCTTTTCCGAAGCCGCCAGTTCGGTGAGAGGACGGTGGGCGGCGGGACCTGTCACGATGTCGAGAAAGTCGGGCTTCTCGCGGGCCAGCATGGCGGAAGCGTCCGCGTAAACCGCGGGAATCGCCCACTCCGCCGCGAAGGCGCGGGCTCTGGCGAGATCCAGGTCGGCAACCGCGGCGATGCGGGCGCCAGCCGTACGATTCCAGGCATCGGCGTGGAACCGGGCGAAGAATCCTGCGCCTGCCATCACCCCTTTGAGTTCGCCGAGGCTCACGCTCCGGTCACCTCTTTCACGAGTGAAAAGAACGCCTTCTTGCGCTCCGTGTTGATGCCCCAGTTCACGGGCGGGCACTGGTAGCCATCGGCGTAATTACTCTGACCCGGGTCGAAGTAGCCCCACGAAGCATAGGAACGCACCGCGGCAAGCAGGTTGTTCTCCGGTTTGTCAAAGTCGAAGTGGTCATCCTCGTTGAACAGGACCGGCTTGGTCGTGTAGCCCTCGACCGCGCGCGCCTTCCTGACCATCTCTGCGATGCGGGCCGGTTCCTTGACGCCGTTGCCGTGCAGGAGCAGAAAGTCCGAGGCCTTCACGATGTTGGAGGGTGGAATCGAGCCGCCGCCCATGCTGACCCCGGTGAGGAAGCGAAAGCCGCCCCGCCGTGTGCCTTTCACCAGTTCCACCAGTTCGTGGATGCGCTCCGGGCGCAGAATCGGGTGATCGTAGCCGACGTTGGTCTCATTGGCGATCTCAACCAGCAGGTTGCGGTAGCCCCGGTCGAGCAGCCATCCGGTGGTATTTTCGGCGGCGCGCTTGACGGCGGCTTCGTCGCGCAGGCGCTGGTCCTGGCCGAAGTAGAAATAGCCCACGATCGGGACCATCTCCAAGGCTTCGGCCCGGTCGAGGATGCGCGCAAGGCGGTCCAGGTAGGGCTTGCGATGCGAGCCTTCCGGTGTGAAGGCGTTGTTCTCCCAGGGTTGCTCGCGCGAGTAGCCCTGCGGGCTGCCGCCCTGCAAGTTGATGGTGAAGCCCAGCACGCCGTGCTTCCTCCACAGCGGCATGGCGGAGAGAAACTCGCGCGTGTTGCGCTCCGGATCCCAGCGTCCGGTGTCGGGGTAGGCCCAGCGGGCGCGGGTCTCCGGATTGAGGTCGTCGAAGATGCCCTGCACCATGCGGGAGTTCATGAGCAAGCCTTCGATCTTCATGCCTTTGTAGAAACGGCCTGGGTAGGTGGGCCTTCCGCCGAGCAGAAAGGCGTCGCCCTCAATGGCGACTTCAACCCGGCTTCTTGCCGGAGCCGCAGCCGCCGCGGCAAGTGAACAGGAGATGAATGTTCTGCGCTTCATATGAATTGTCGCTCACTTTCGAAAGGGTTGATCGGCGCTGCGGTGCAGCCTTCCGTCCTCCTTGACCGACCCCGGTAGCCATTGCCGGGCAATCTCGATATCCTCGGCCACCTTGGCGGTGAGGGCCGGTATGTCTACAAAGCCTACACGGTTGTAGAGCCTCGGCTGCACATATTGCCGGGTGTAGGCGCTCGCGTAATGCCGCCAGTGCGCCAGGGCCTGGTCAAGCCAATTGACGGCGGCCGTCTTATCCGCTTCGGAGCCCGTCTTGTCATACAGAGCCAGCGATGCGGCGCCGCGAATCTTGTCCGCATAGTACTGCCCCAGGTGACTCATCGCGGCGATGTCGCCCAGGGTGAGGCGCAACTCTTTCGACTCCGGCGTCCCCATCGCCGTTACACCGGCAAGAGCCCGGCCGGCAGTATGCTCCAATGAGTCCGCGATCTCCAGCGGAGTCGTGCCACCCATCGGTGCGCCGGACAGCTTGCGCTGCCGCCATTCGCGGATGTTGAGCACACCGCTCCCCGGCATGGCCGAGCCCTCGACAAAGTGCCGCACGGTGTAGAAACCGGCCACCTTGGGATGGCTGAGGCACGCTTCGGGGAACCAGCGCAGATCGATATCTCCCCAGAAGAATCGCGTAATGAGGGGGAACACCATCGAGGCGTCGCTCCAGGCGCTGGACAGGGTTTCGGCCGGCGCCTCCGGGAAGCGAGTGGCCAGAATGCGCTGGAACAGAGTATCGGGCAGGTTCGGATCGTAGCTGAGACGGCCCCACAGCAGGAACGAATACCACTGCTTCGAGATCACCAGTTGGCGAGGCTGGTCAGGCTCGGTGGAAAGGAACTCGCGGCCCCAGGTGTAGCCGTCCGGCCCCATGTAAAAGCCCGCGATCTTCTCCGGCCCCGGGATATTGCGGATGTAGGCCCGCGCATAGGCCGGATTCCCCCAGCGAAAACTGTAAACATCATCGTTCCGCACCGTCAGCCAGGTGCGCTTTCCGGGCGGCAGGTTGGGCAGAACTTTCTGGATGTACGGCGGATTCGGGATCGAATACATGTGGGCGATCGAGTACTTGAAACTGAGATCGAAATCACCGGGATAATCCTTCCAGGCATCGAGCACTTCAGACTGGCTGGTTTCATGGTAACGGTGGATGATCCGGAAGCGGCGTCCAGGCTGGAGTTTGAGGGCATCGCGGACGCCCTCGCCGTAGGTCTCCCACAGCCATCTCTCTTTGGCGTATTCGCCCTTGAGGTCTTTCATGTTTTCGCCGGCGGTGATGCCGATCCCGGCCAGCCGGGGATAGGTCAGCACCAGTTCGCGTACACTGGCGCGAAAGTAGTCCCTGGTCGCCGGGTTGGTTTGATCGGGGGTGATTCCGTACTTGCCTTCGGCGCCGAAGGTGAAAAGATTCCAGGTGAAGATATACACGTCGATGCCGCGCCGGGCGGCGTACTCCATCACGTCACGCCAGAAGCGGATCTTGTCGGCGATACTCAGGGTGCGAACCGTCTCCAGGTGGGCGAGGATCGCGGGCCGCACCATATCCCTGCCCGAGTGGGAATAAGAATCGTCCATGGGGATGGTGGTCCGCTTCACATCGCTCAGGGCGACATCCGGATACTCGGGCACCCGCACCAGGGAAGGGAAGGGGTGCAGGCTCCACAGCGTAAGGACGTTGTACCGGTGCCGGGCCATCTCGTCGAGGAAGTCTCGCCAGAAGTCGAAAGACCACATCACCGGGATGTTGTACTGGGCCGCGTCGGAGTTGTCGGAGTAGCTCGGGGTGCGCGCATCGAAAGGCGCGTTGAACTTGATGCCGCGGCGTTCGATGTAGGGGACGTGGTCGCCGGGCTTCAGTTCGTCGAGCGTGCCCAGGCGCAGGGCCTCAGCGATGTCCAGGCCGCCGTACATGGCGCCGGCCGGGTCGGTTCCCAGAACCGCAAAGAACGGACTCCCATTCAGGACGCCGCGCCGCACCGCGTACGACTGCGGCCTGCCGAGGGCGGGAGGCGTGAGCTTGAGGGTCCTGGCGGCCCGGGCGGTCTCGGCGGCGCCGGAAGTGAGAACCAGGCAGGGTGAGCACGCCACCGAACCAAGCCGGTCCAATGGGAACTCGGGAGGCGCAACCCGGGCGGCCCGGGCGATTTCAGCGGCCGCAAATGCGGCCTGGTCCGCGGAGCGTTCATAGAATAGCGCCGGGCGGACGGCTGGTGAGGGGCCCGCGGCACGGCCGCACACCGCCCCCGCTCCAGCCAGGATGAGGGCACACAGTCTTGATGACATCGGTCATGAACTATTATGCCCGTCGCGGCGCGCCGCTGCCGGCCGGTTACTGAGAATTTCGCCGGAAGCTGAATCGCAGCATGTATTCGCCGGCAACCGGCTGGCCGTTGCGCTTGGCCGGCTCGAAGCTCCACATCCGCACGGTGTTTTGGGCCAGTCCGGCGAGGTACGCTCCGACGCCCTTGTACTCCCGCACCGGCTGGGCGCCGGTCACCTTTCCCCGGGAATCGACCGCCACCCGGATATCGACGTCGAACTGGGACAGAATCAGCCGGCGAATCTCCGGGGGCAGGGAAGGATGCACGGTGCGCAACGGTTTGGGTGGAACGTAGACCGTGGCGGGCTGACCCGTTTCCGGCGCCGGACCGGCCGGGTTGCCGGTGAGAAGACCGGGAAGCGACTCGGGCAACTGCTCCAGCAACGGTTGCGGGGCGATGGATTCGATGGAAAGCTTCGGAAGCGGAGCTTTCGCCTGGCCGGCTCCGGCGCGAGGCGTCGTTTCCGGCACCACGGAGGCGGCTTGTTCAGTCTGGCTCTCCGGCTTCGCCGGCGTGGGCGGCTCCGGCTGTGAGCCTCCGCCGTTTCCAGCCGCTCCCGTTGCCGGGTGGGAAGCTGGAGGCAATCCCTTCTCCGGCGCGCGTCGCGAGGCCGATACCACTGCGTTGCCTCCCATGGGAGGCAACGCCGCGGGCACGCCGCCGACAATGCGGACGGATTCCGCGGCGGTCCGGCCATCCCCGAGAAAGAGCTCGAGCCGGAACGTGACGTCATCACTGGAGGGAGCATAGGCGATGCTCCCGCCGCGCAACTGCGTCACATCCAGATCCAGCGCGCGGCTGGACGGGCCATCGGAGATCAGCAGCCGGCCTTGAAGCGCGTTCAACACCGTCTGAGCCCCCCGATCCCAGCTCAGGCGGAGATAGGGCGCTTCGCGGCCGACTTTCAGCCCGAGCAGCGAGGCTTCCGGCTGGGCGGGAGCGGTGGCGGCGGGTGGCGGCGTCCACCTGAGCGGCGTCTTACGGTAACCCAGGTAAGCCAGGTAACCGAGGCCGGCAAGCAATCCGAGAGCCAGCGGAATAGCCCAATGGCGGCCGGAAGCCGGCCTGGGCGGGGGCGCGTAGGACCTCTGCCCAACAAGGCTCCGCTCCCCGGCTGCTTCGGGCGGTGGCAACCCGGGGACGGGCGACACGGGAGGCGCTGGCTGGTTGTCGCCCGGCTGCGTGTCCGGCTCAGGGCGAGCCTCGAGATCGAAATCCGCTGACCGGCACTGGCCCCTCGGCCGGGTTCCATCCCGCCACACCAGAGCGCATGTCGAGACCCGCGCCGAGTTCGGTTTCAGGAGCAGAAACAGGTGGCCGGATTTCGCAAAGTGCGCTTCCATCAGCGCGACATCCTCGTCGTCCAGGTCCATCACCGGGCGAGTGCAACTGCGATAGAATCCGACCGGGATCAGACCGCCTTCCGGAGCATCCTGCCACCGCCTGAGCAGGCCGTCGAGCGCCACCCGATCCCGCTCTGAAAGGACAAAGGATGGGCCGTGGCGGTGCTCGCAAACCACCGGCTCGTACTCGACAATGACGTACGTCCGCCGGGCGCGATCCTCGACGCGGGCCAGCAGCAAGCCCCCGATCTCAACACCCCTCCTGGGGAGCGATTTGAAGGCTTCGTAGGCATCCTGAGCGAGGCGCTCGGCCACCCAGGTGTGCAGGTGGATCGTGATGGGACGGTCCGGCACATCCCAGGCATGCGCGATCGCCGCAGGCATGGGAGTCCGCACCAGGGTTGGCCGCGCTCCCGTCATAGTGTTGGACCCAGCATAGTATTTTCGAGGACCGGACGAGAACCGGCCGGGTTGCCCGGAAGTGCGTTTCCTTACGCTCGGGCTGGAAACGGTCCAGCCTATGGCAGGCGCGTCGAGCCCATCAGGTACTTGTCGATGCCCCTCGCCGCCTGGCGGCCGCCGGCTATCGCCCAAACCACAAGGGACTGGCCGCGCTCCATGTCGCCGGCGGCGAACACTCCGGGTACCGAGGTCATCCGGTTCTGATCAACCGCTACATTTCCCCTCGGGTCCAGTTGCACGCCCAGTTGTTCAAGCATGCCGTCGCGCACCGGACCGGTGAAACCCATGGCCAGCAGCACCAGGTCGGCGTCGAGCGTAAATTCGCTGCCGGGGACAGGCTCGAACTTCGGCGGCGGACCAACGCGGACGGCGTGCAACTGGCGCACCCTGCCGTTCCCGTCACCGGAAAACCGGGTGGTGGAGACGCTCCACTCCCGGATTCCGCCCTCTTCGTGGGAACTCTCGATCCGCAACTGCATGGGCCACAGCGGCCAGGGTGTCAACGGTGAGCGCTCCTTGGGAGGCATGGGCAACAGTTCGAACTGATGCACGGAGAGCGCCTTCTGCCGGAGCGAGGTGCCCAGACAGTCGGCGCCGGTATCGCCGCCGCCGATAATGACAACGCGCTTGCCGGTGGCCAGGATCGCCTCATCGGCGGGCACCGAATCGCCCGCGTTGCGCCGGTTCTGCTGGGGCAGAAAGTCCATGGCGAAGTGGATGCCCTGCAACTCGCGGCCGGGTACTCTCAGATCCCGCGGCTGGCCGGCTCCGCCGGCCAGCAGAATGGCGTCGTATTCTTTGCGGAGATCTTCGACGGGAACGTTGTGTCCGACATGGGCGCCGGTGACGAACTTCACCCCCTCCTCGGCCATCTGCTCCAGGCGGCGGTCGATGAGGCGCTTCTCCATCTTGAAGTCCGGAATTCCATAACGCAGGAGACCTCCGATGCGGTCGGCCTTTTCAAACACCGTGACCAGGTGGCCCGCCCGGCACAACTGCTGGGCCGCGGCAAGTCCGGCCGGACCGGAGCCCACCACGGCGACGCGTTTGCCGGTGCGGATTTCGGGGGGCTCGGGATGGATGAAGCCTTCCTCAAAAGCGCGATCGACAATCGACTTCTCGATCTGCTTGATAGTGACGGGCGGCTCGTTAATGCCCAGCACGCAGGCGGTTTCGCAGGGCGCCGGACAGACCCGGCCGGTGAACTCGGGGAAGTTGTTGGTGGAGTGCAGCACGCGGATGGCTTCCCGGAACCGGCCCTTGTAGGTGAGGTCGTTAAAGTCCGGGATGATGTTGTTCAGCGGACAGCCGGTATGGCAGAAGGGTACCCCGCAGTCCATACACCGTGCGCCCTGCGTGCGGATCTTCTGTTCGGGGAAGTCGCTGTAGATCTCGAACCAGTCGTTGATGCGCTCGCTCACCGGGCGCCGCTGCGGCAGCTCCCGGGTGTATTCCATGAAACCGGTCACTTTACCCATAGGACTCTCACCTCACCGGAACTTCTTCCTGGGCTTCCATAGCTTCCAGCACGCGCTTGTACTCGTGGGGGAAGACCTTGACAAACTTCTTGAGCATCGCCGGGAAGTTCTCCAGGATCCAGGTGGCCCGGGGGCTGCCGGTGGCCTCGATATGTTTTTCGATCATGGCCTTCAGCTTGGCAATGTCCTGGGGCTTGGAGACCGGTTCGAGATCGACCGAGGCCATGTTGCAGCGCTTCTCGCCGAAATCGCCCCGTTCGTCCAAAACGTAAGCGAGGCCGCCGCTCATACCGGCGGCGAAGTTGCGCCCGGCCTTGCCGAGCACCACGACCGTGCCGCGGGTCATGTATTCACATCCGTGGTCGCCCAGGCCCTCGACCACGGCCTCGGCGCCGGAGTTACGCACACAGAAGCGCTCGCCGGCAACGCCGTTGAAGTAAGCCTCGCCGCTGGTGGCGCCGTAGAGCACCACGTTGCCGATCAGGATGTTCTCCTCCGGCACAAAGGTCGAGGTCTTGGGCGGGAACACAATCAGTTTTCCGCCGGAAAGGCCTTTGCCGACATAGTCGTTGGCGTCGCCCTCCAGCGTCAGGGTGACGCCCTTGGCCAGAAAGGCTCCAAAACTCTGCCCGGCCGAGCCGGTGAAGTGGAACCGGATGGTGTCATCAGGGAGTCCGGCCGAGCCGTAGCGCCGCGCGATTTCGCCGCTCAGCATGGCCCCGACGGTGCGATGGACATTCCGGATGGGGAGTTTGATCTCGACCGGCGTTCCGTTTTCGATAGCCTCCTGCGCGTGGCGGATCAGTTGGTAGTCGAGGGCGTTTTCGAGGCCGTGATCCTGCGGCTGGATGGCCCGGCGAGCGACGCGGGCCGGCATTTCCGGCCGGTACAGGATGGAGGAATAGTCGAGTCCCCGCGCCTTCCAGTGGTCCACGGCAGGGTCGAAGTCGATCATATCGACCCGGCCCACCATTTCGTCGAAGTGGCGGAAACCCATCTGGGCCATCAGCTCGCGCACCTGTTCGGCCACGAAGAAGAAGTAGTTGATGACGTGCTCGGGCTGGCCCTCGAACTTGGCGCGCAGTTTGGGATCCTGGGTCGCGATCCCGACCGGGCAGGTGTTGAGATGGCACTTGCGCATCATGACGCAGCCCAGGGAGATCAGGGGCGCGGTGGAGAAGCCAAACTCCTCGGCGCCGAGCAGAGCGCCGATGACGACGTCGCGTCCGGTCTGGAGCTTGCCGTCCACCTGCACCCGGATGCGGCCGCGCAAGTCGTTCATCACCAGCACCTGCTGGGTTTCAGCCAGGCCCAGTTCCCAGGGGATACCGGCGTGCTTGATGGAGCTCAACGGCGAGGCGCCGGTGCCGCCGTCGTGGCCGCTGATCAGCACCACGTCGGCATGCGCCTTGGCGACGCCCGCCGCCACCGTGCCGACGCCGACTTCGGCCACCAGCTTCACCGAGATGCGCGCCCGCGGATTGACGTTCTTGAGGTCGTAGATCAGTTGGGCCAGGTCTTCAATCGAGTAGATGTCGTGGTGCGGCGGCGGCGAGATCAAGCCCACGCCGGGAATCGAATGCCGGACCCTGGCCACGACCTCATCCACCTTGTGACCGGGCAACTGCCCGCCTTCTCCCGGCTTGGCGCCCTGAGCCATCTTGATCTGAAGTTCGTCGGCGTTGACCAGGTAATTGGTGGTGACCCCGAAACGGCCCGAGGCCACCTGTTTGACGGCGCTGCGGCGGTCGTCCCGGAAACGCTCTTCGTCTTCCCCGCCTTCGCCCGTGTTGGACCGGCCACCCAGCCGGTTCATCGCGCGCGCGAGGGTCTCGTGGGCTTCGCGGCTGATCGAGCCGAACGACATGGCCCCGGTGGCGAAGCGCTTCACAATCTCCCGGGCCGGTTCGACTTCCTCGAGCGGAACGGGCGATTCGCTCTTCCTGAGTCTCATCAGGCCCCGCAAGGTCGCCAGGTTCTTGTTCCGGTCATCGATCAGATCGGCGAACTCCTTAAAGGTGCTGTAACTCGACTGCCGGACCGCGTGCTGGAGCTTGCTGATGGTCTGGGGGTTGATGAGATGGTACTCGCCTCGCACGCGGTGCTGGTAGGCCCCGCCCACCGCCAGTTCCATGTCGGCTTCCGTGACCGGTTCAAACGCGTGGGCGTGCTTCAGGCGAATCTCTTCGGCCAGCACTTCCAGGCCGACGCCCTCGATGCGCGAGGTGGTTCCGGTGAAGTACTTCTCAACCAGCGACCGGCTCAAGCCGATGGCTTCGAACACCTGTGCGCCGCGATAGCTTTGCAGGGTCGAGATCCCCATTTTCGAGAAAGTCTTCAGCAGGCCCTTGTTGATCGCCTTGACATAGTTCTTGAGGGCCGTGTCGAAGGTGACGCCTTCGGGAAAATGCCCGCGCAGGGCCAGGTCTTCGAGGGTCTCGATCGCCAGGTAGGGATTCACGGCGCTGGCGCCATAGCCGATCAGCAGCGCAAAGTGCATCACCTCGCGCGGCTCGCCGGATTCGACGATCAGCGCCACCTGCGTGCGGGTCTCCTCGCGCACCAGGTGGTTGTGCACGGCCGTCAGAGCGAGCAGGCTGGGGATTGGCGCGTACTCCTGATCCACGCCCCGGTCCGACAGGATCAGCAGCGTGTATCCGGCCTCGATGGCCAGCGTGGCCCGGCGGCACAGCGCGCCCAGCGCGCGCTCCAGCCCTTTGGGGCCGTCTTCGACCATGTAGAGCGTCGGCAGGGTGGTGGCCAGAAAATCGCCCTGCGAGACACGGCGCAGCTTCTCCAGATCGCGGTTGGTCAGGATGGGATGCGGCAGCTTGAGGGTGTGGCAGTGCTGGGGAGTCTCTTCGAGAATGTTGCGCTCGGTGCCGATGTAGCTGATCAGCGACATCACCAGTTCTTCGCGGATCGGGTCGATGGGAGGATTGGTCACCTGAGCGAAGAGCTGCTTGAAGTAGTGAAACAGCGGCTGGGGCTTGTCGGACAGGCAGGCCAGCGGGGTGTCGGTGCCCATCGAGCCGACGGGCTCGGCGCCATTCACGGCCATGGGCGTGAGGATGATTCTCAGATCCTCATCCGTGTACCCGAAAGCGCGCTGGCGGCGCAGAATGGTGTCGTGGTCGGATCCCCGGACGCGCTGCGGCTCCGGCAACTGGTCCAGGGTGATCTGGTTGTCCTTCAGCCACTGGGCGTAACGCTTGCGGCTGTACAGGCGCTGTTTGATTTCCTTGTCGGAAATGATCCGGCCTTCTTCGGTATCGACGAGAAACATCTTGCCCGGCTGCAAGCGGCCCTTCAGGCGCACCTCCTCCGGGCGGATGGGCAGCACGCCGGTCTCCGACGCCATCACCACCAGATCGTCGTGGGTCACCAGGTAACGCGCCGGGCGCAACCCGTTGCGGTCCAGCGTGGCGCCGATCACCCGCCCGTCGGTGAAAGCAACGGCCGCGGGACCGTCCCAAGGCTCCATCAGCGACGCGTGGTACTCATAGAAGGCACGCTTGTCCGGGTTCATGTGCGGGTTCGACGCCCAGGCCTCTGGGATCAGCATGGCCATGGCGTGGGGCATCGAGCGTCCCGCCTGATACAGCAGTTCCAGCGCGTTGTCGAAATTCGCCGAATCGCTGCCGCCCGGCTGGATGATCGGAAACAGTTTCCTGATGTCGTCGCCGAACAGGTCCGACCGGAGCACCGACTGGCGGGCGTGCATCCAGGCCACGTTGCCCTTGAGCGTGTTGATTTCGCCGTTGTGGGCGATGTAGCGGAAGGGATGCGCGAGTTGCCAGGAGGGGAAGGTGTTGGTGGAGAAGCGCTGGTGCACCAGGCACAGGGCCGTCATCACGTCCGGGTCGGAAAGCTCCTCGTAAAAATGCGCGATCTGCGGCGCCAGCAGCAGGCCTTTGTAAACGATGGTCCGAGCCGAAAGCGACGGCACATAGAAAAAGCCCTTGTCGGGCATGTCGGACCTGGCGATCTCGGCTTCGGCGCGTTTGCGGACGACGTACAACTTGCGCTCGAGTTGCTCCTCGCTCATGCCCGGCCCGCGGCGGACGAAGATCTGTTCAATGTAAGGTTGGGAGTTGCGCGCCACCCGGCCGATGGCCGTGCCGTCGATGGGGGTGTCCCGCCAGCCCAGCACGGAGAGTCCCTCCTCGCGGACGATGCGCTCGAGAATGCCTTCGCATTTCAGCCGTTGGGCCTTCTCCACCGGCAGGAAGACCATGCCGACGCCGTACTCGCCCGGCAGGGGGAGCGTGAAGCCCTCCTTCTGGCAAACCCGCGCGAAAAACTTGTGCGGGATCTGGATCAGCACGCCGGCGCCGTCGCCGGTCTCGGGGTCGCAACCGCACGCTCCACGGTGGGTCAGGTTCACCAGGATCTGGATGCCCTTGGTCAGAATCTCGTGGGACTTCTGGCCTTTGATGTTGACGACGAAGCCGATGCCACAGGCATCCCTCTCGTTGGCGGGGTCATACAGACCCTGCGCTTCCGGCAAACCGTTGGACCCCAGGCGGGGCCGCTGGTCGGAACGAGTACAGATAGACGGATAGTCCATAGGTACACTCACTGGGTGTGTTGTTCACTATAGCAGGTCGAACAGTATTAGACAAGAAAAAAATATTTCATGTACTAAATAAGCTGTACTTATGCTAATATCGGTGCGTGACCTTGGAGAACTTCAAGCTTTTCCGCGACATAGTGCAGAGCAAGAGTTTCAGTAGAGCTGCTGCGATGAACGGAATCAGTCAGTCGGCCGCCAGCCAGCACGTCCAGGAGGTGGAACGAAAATTGGGGGTGACCCTGCTGGACCGGAGCACGCGGCCCATGACGTTGACGGCGGCGGGCAAGCTATACGCCGGCCTTTGCCGGGACGTGCTGAAGCGCGAGTCTCAATTCCAAGCCGCGCTGGACGCGCTCAAGTCGCGGGTGGAAGGCGAAGTCCGGGTGGCCTCGATCTATTCGGTGGGCATTTCCGAGATGGAACATCTGCGGGAGGTATTTCAGCGGCGGTACCCGGCGGCGCAACTGCACGTCGACTATCTCCGGCCCGACAAGGTCTATGAGGCCGTACTCGCCGAGCAGGCTGATCTCGGTCTGGTCAGCTATGCTTCGGCCACCAAAGAACTTGCGGTGATTCCGTGGCGGAAGGAGGAGATGTCAGTGGCCCTGCCTCCGGACCATCCTCTGGCCGGGCGCAAAGTGCTGCGGCCGAAGGATCTGGACGGAGTGGATTTCGTGGCTTTCGATCCCGACCTGGCCATCCGCCGCGAGCTGGACCGCTTCCTTCGAGAGCAAGGTGTCGAAGTGAATGTCACCATGCAGTTCGACAACATCCAAATGGTGAAAGAGGCCGTGGCCCTCGGTTCCGGCGTAAGCATCCTCCCTGCCCGCACCATGCAGGCGGAGATCGAGCAGGGGCGCCTGGTGGCGGCGGCGCTGGACGCACCGGGCCTGTTCCGGCCGGTCAGCATCATTCACCTGCGGAAGAAGGCCTGGAACCGGGCTGCGCAATCATTCCTGGCGCTGTTGCAGAGTAGCCCGTCCGAGCGGCTCTGAACGGTCCCAGCGGTTTCCCGCGCGCTTGTGATATACCACCAGTTGCCATGACCCGCAAAGAGTTTCTGCGCGTTCCGGCGGCTCCGGCCGCCGCGTCTTTTGTCCAGCCTCGTCCGGGGCGGCGTTTCGAATTCAGGTTCGACCTGCGCGGCGGGCTGCGCGTGTCGCTCCGCGATGCGGTTTCCGGCATCCTGCTTGCTTCCGGGCCGTACAGTTACTCGTTCGGCGCGCCCTCGCTGAGGCAGGTCTCTTCCGGTGAGACGATCGCGCTCGAAGGGCTGGCCCCGGGCAGGATTCGGGTGCGCCACGAGTTCCGGTTCCCCGCCGGCAAACCCTGGATGGAAGAACGTCTCACCCTGGCCAACGAAGGCTCGATGCCGCTGCTGCTGCCCTACGGGCGGTGCGGGTTCGTCCTGCCGGTGGATTCGGGCGCCTGGGAGCGCTTTCGATTCTCGGCCATCCCCTACCGGCGCGAGCCCGCCGGCGGTCCCACCCAATACGCCGACTACACGGTGGAACAGGTGCTGCGGGGCCCGCGTTTCTCCCGCTTGCGCAGCAATGCGGCAATCGACCGCTACGGTTCCATCAACGTGCCCATCTGTCACCGCACCGGCATCATTCCGGTTTCTTTCACCGAGTATGCCTCCGAAGGCTGGTGTCTCACCGACGGACGGCGCGGCTTCGTCATCACCAAGTACAGCCAGGATGGAATGGAATGGGCGGTCCTCGACCGGGCGCCGCTCGACGACGGCCGGGCGGGGTTGCGGTGGGGTGGTTTCTCGATCTTCCTGGGCGACCCGGAACACGGAGCCCGCATCGAACCGGGCCGGAGCCACACCTTCGGCGTGACCCGGCTCACCGCTTTCGACGGCGGCCTCACCGAAGGCTTCTACACCTTCCGCGCGGAAATGGAGGAGCGTGGCCACGGTTGTCCCGCCGGTTTCGATCCCCCCGCCCATTGGAACGAGTTGTACGACAACAAGCTGTGGTGGACCACCGCCAACGGCGGCCAGGACAGCGCGGAGAACCGCAGGCGGTATTACACCCTCCCGGCCATGCAAGAAGAAGCCGCCAAGGCGAAGGACTACCATTGCGAGGCGCTCTACCTGGATCCCGGCTGGGACACCAATTTCGCCTCCAAGATCTGGGACGAGTCGCGGCTGGGCAAACTCTCGGACTTCAGCGCCCTGCTGCGGCGCGATTACGGCTTGAGCCTCTCCCTGCACACGCCGCTTTCCGGCTGGTGCAACCCGTCCTCGTATCCGCGGGTGTGCGACATCCTGCGCGCCGACGGCAGCCGCGCGCGGAATGTGCTGTGCGCGGCTTCCAGACAATACATCGATGAGACGGTCCGGCGTCTCGACGCCCTGGCTCGCGGCGGCGCGCGCTTCTTCATGTTCGACGGCACCATCTACAGCGGCGAGTGCTACGACCCCAACCACGGGCACCCCATCCCGGCCGGGCGCGAGGAGCACGCCGCCGCCAACAACCGGATGGCCCGCCTGGTGCACGAAGCCCACCCCGAGGTGCTGATCGAGATGCACGACCAACTGCTGGGGGGAACCAACCTCCGCCACGTGCCCACCTACTACGGACACGGTGGGAAGCCGCGCGGGTTCGATACGGTCTGGGCCTTCGAACTGATGTGGGACCCGATGACGGACCTGGTGGGCGGCCATTCCATTGCGCTCTACTACTACAACCTGGCCTACTCGCTGCCGCTCTACATCCACATCGACCTGCGCAAGGACAACGCCCAGAGCCTGATGCTCTGGTGGAACATTTCCACCTGCCGCCACCTGGGCATCGGCGGATCGCACGCCGACCCGGCGGTGCGCGCGGCACACCAGAAAACCATGGCCACCTACCGGCGCCTGAAACCGTTTTTCGCTTCCGGCACGTTTTACGGCATCGACGAGGTGACCCACCTGCACCGCCATCCGGCCTTGCCGGGAGCGGTGGTGAACTGCTTCAACCTGGAGGCGAAGGCGGTGGAGCGCCAGGTGGAGGTGGAGGGGAAACGGCACACCGTGCGTATTCCCGGCTACGGTCACACTCTCCTGGAACTTACATAAGATCTCATACTTGACAAAGTATTGTTTTAGATTTAATCTAATCACTTGGGCCGTCTGAAGCCGGACATTCTCGACTCGTTCCGTGAACGCGGGCTGCGCTGCACGACGCAGCGCTACGGGGTGCTCGAGTATCTCCAGCACCACCGGGTGCACCCCACCGCCGACGAGATCTACCGGGCCGTGAACCGTTCGGATCCCCGGGCATCCCGGGCCACGGTGTACAACAACCTGCGCTCGCTGATCGACGCGGGACTGGTTCGGGAACTGGTGCTGGACGGCAAAGCCGCGCGTTTCGAAGCCGCCGTCGAACGGCATCATCACTTTGTTTGCGACCATTGCGGGCGCGTGGAGGACATACCGTGGTTCGAAGTGCAGCACCTGGCGGACCGGACGGAATTGGGCAGGCGCGCCGTGCGCAGCTACGAACTGATTCTGCGCGGCAGGTGCGAGAAGTGCGGTTGAGCTGAGAGCGGAGGAGGAGCTATGGGTGGATCGCGGGCCGTCGGCCTGGCCGACAAACACTGTGTGCCTTGCCGGGGCGGAGTGCCGCCTCTGAAAGGCCAGGAACTGAATGCATACGCAACGCAATTGCCCGGCTGGCAGGTGATTGATGAGCATCATCTGTACCGGTCATTCGCGTTTCCCGATTTCAAGACTGCGCTGGCATTCGTCAACCGGGTGGGCGCGGTCGCGGAAGAGGAAGGGCACCACCCCGACCTGACATTGACTTGGGGAAGGGTGGACGTCAAGACGTACACCCACAAGATCGATGGGCTGACCGAGAGCGACTTTGTTCTCGCGGCCAAAATTGAGCGACTGTTTCACGAATAATCACATCACATGGAAAGGAGCATAGGAGAGATGAATCTGAAAGGGAGTAAGACACACGAAAACCTGAAAGCGGCCTTCGCCGGCGAATCGCAGGCCAACCGGCGCTACCTGTATTTTGCCAAGCAGGCCGACGTGGAAGGATACCCGGATGTGGCCGGGCTGTTCCGCGACACGGCCGACGGTGAGACCGGACACGCGCACGGCCACCTGGACTATCTGAAGAAAGTCGGCGACCCGGCTACCGATCTGCCCATCGGCGACACGGCGGATAACCTGAAGGCAGCCATTGCCGGCGAGACCCATGAGTACACGGACATGTACCCGGGGATGGCCAAGACCGCGCGCGAGGAAGGCTTCGCCGAAATCGCGGACTGGTTTGAGACGCTGGCGAAGGCCGAGAAGTCGCACGCCGGCCGTTTCACCCAGGGCCTGAAATCGATCGCTTAAGAAGAGGCAACCAGGGACGGCTGGAGGGTTTTACCGCCAGCCGCCCTCCCCACTTGCAGGCCAAACACTCATGGACATCATCAAAGGAGCGCCCACTTCCGGCCTGACGTACAATCCCAACGATCCCAGGTATTGGGACAAAGCCGGGCTCGACGCCGAGATCGAGCGCATTTTCGAGATCTGTCACGGCTGCCGCTTGTGTTTCAATCTGTGCCCTTCCTTTCCGGAGCTGTTCAACGCCGTAGACCGGCACGGGGGTTCGGTCCGGGCCTTGAGCGCCGCGGAAACCGAACGTGTCATTGATACCTGCTATCAGTGCAAGCTCTGCTATGTAAAATGCCCCTACACGCCCGATGACGGGCATTCGTTCCAGCTCGATTTTCCGCGGCTGATGCTGCGGGCCAACGCCGTCCGGCGCAAACAGACCGGGATCCCGCTGCGCTCGAAGGTGCTGTCCCGGCCCGAGCTGGTGGGCCGGGTAGGCGGCATGACGCCGGGAATCGCCAACTGGGCCAACAAACAGCCCATGCTGCGGGTGGCGCTGGAAGCGGTGCTGGGCCTCCACCGGGACAAGATTCTGCCCGAGTTCCATTCCGAGACCTTCGATGAATGGTTCCGCAAACGGGGTCCGGCCCGGGGCGATCCCAGCAAGGCGATTCTGTTCGCCACCTGCTTTGTCAACCACAACAACCCGGGGATCGGCAAAGACGCCGTGGAGGTGTTCGAAAAGAACGGCATTGCGCTTTCCTGTCCGAAACAGAATTGTTGCGGCATGCCGGCGCTGGAAGCCGGCGACGTCGACCTGGCTAAGAGTCTGGCGCGCTCCAACGTGGAATCCCTGCTGCCCCACGTGCGCGAAGGCAAGAAGGTGCTGGCCATCAATCCGACGTGCTCGTACATGATGCGCAAGGAATACGGCGAACTGGTGGGCACGCCGGAGGCTCAGGAGGTCGCCGCCGCCACGATGGACCTGTGCGAATACCTCTTCCAGCTCAAGACGGAGGGCGCTTTCTGCCGTGATTTTCGTTCCACCCCCGGCCAGGTCGCTTACCACCTGCCCTGTCATCTGAAGGCGCAAAACATCGGATTCCGGTCGCGGGACATGATGCGCCTGATTCCCGGCGCCGCCGTGAAACTGGTGGAGCAGTGCTGCGGGCACGACGGCACGTGGGCTATGAAGAAGGAGTTCTTCCCTCTCTCCCTGCTGGCCGGAAAGAAGGCCTTCGAGGAGATGAAACAGGCCCGGGCCGAGACCCTGGCAACCGACTGCCCGATGGCGGCGCTGCAATTCGAACAGGCCATCGGTGAGCGGCCGATTCATCCCATTCAGGTTCTGGCGCGGGCCTACCGCGCCGATGGATTCCCGAAGTCACTGGAGATGCCCGATGCGCGCGATTGAATTATCCGAGATTAAGAACATTGCCGAGTATGAACTGGAGCGGGAGCAGTGGCGCCCGCAGGTGATGGCCCTCAAGGACCGCCGGCGGATCCGGGTTGGGGACCATCTGACGTTTCTGTTCGAGAACCGCGATACCGTCCGCTACCAGATTCAGGAAATGCTGCGCATCGAGCGCATTGTCAAGCCGGAAGATGTCGCCCACGAGGTGGAGACCTATAACGAGCTGATTCCGGGGACGAACCAGCTCTCAGCCTCGCTGCTCATCGAGTACGCGACACCGGAAGAGCGCCAGGTGAAGCTGCGCGAACTGCTGGGGCTGGAACACCACGTCTGGCTGCGCGTCGAAGGCGCGCCCGGGCGGGCGCTGGCGCAGTTCGATCAGCGGCAGATCGCCACCGACCGGATCAGTTCCGTTCAGTACATCAAGTTTCCGCTGACCGAGCGCCAGGTGCGCGAGTGGCGCAGCGGCGCGGTGATCGAGGTGGACCACCCGAAATACCGGGCCGAACGGCCGCTCACCGCGGCCGAACTCGAGGAACTGGCCCGGGATTTCGAGTAGCGTTCCGCTTTCCTACAGCGCTTCGTAACACGTGCGGGAGGGCCCGCACTCTTTTGCGCCGACCGCCTGGCCGTCGGGGCCCAGGCAGATATGGGTGTGCTGGCACCAGAAGTGGTGATCGCCCTGAGCCAGGGCTGCATCGGGATCGACCTCGAGGAACAGACCCTTCCAGCGCAGGTTCAGGCAGCGTTCATGACCGAGCACGTTCATTTCAGGTGTCTGCATGGCTATGCCCTCCCGCTTGCCGCCGCCAGCAGGGCGCGCTTCACGGCCACGCGCGCCAGTTGCACCTTGTAAGCGTTCTGGCTGAGCGGCGTGGCTTGCGCCAGAGCCGCTTTTCCGGCTTCGGCAGCCACTTCTTCGTTGATCGCTTTCCCGGCAACGGCCTGCGCCGCTTCGGGGGAAAGCCACGGCGTCGGCGCGACGTGTCCCAGGACAATCCTGGCGCTCGCCACCGTCGAGCCCTTCATGCGGAGCGCGACCGAAGCGGTGACCAATGGCCAATCCAACCCGGCCCGCTGGCAGACTTCGTAGGTGGCATTGCGTGAGGCGCCGGGGGGAATCACGATTTCGGTCAGAATCTCGTTCGGAAGCAGCGCGATCTCCCGCGCAGAATCGCTTTTCGGGGTGACGAAGAACTTCTGCACGGGAACCTCGCGGGTCCCTTTGGCCGAGGCCAGCTTGACTCTGGCGTTGAGTGCGATGAGCGGGGGTCCCAGACTGGAGGCGCTGACAAAGTACGCCGGTCCGCTGTTGCCCAGGATGGCGTGGTACTTGTTTTCGCCGTTGGGCACCAGCGAATTGCCGGATGCGTCTTTGGCCAGCAGGCCGTAACCGCCGCGGAAGTACCAGCAGCGGGGCCGCTGGCAGAGGTCGCCGCCCACCGTTCCCATGTTGCGGATCTGCGGGCTGGCGACACCCCGCGCGGCTGCGATCAAAGAGGGGTAGCTTTTGCGGATGACCGCGTTGTCCAGGAGTTCCTCGAGAGTGACGGCGGCGCCGATGCGCACTCCGGCCGGGGTGCTCTCGATACCCCCAAGCTCCTTGATCCCTTTGATGTTCACCACCCGGCGGGGCCGGTGGATTTCGTCCTTCATCAGGCTGAGCAGGTCCGTGCCGCCGGCGAGCACATCCGCCTCGCCCCAGCGCGTCCCTAACAGGCTGAGAGCCTCCTGAAGGGAGGATGGATTGGCATATTCGAAGGGTTGCATCTACGCATTCCTCCTTTCGAGAGCCGCAAGGACGCGGTCCGGAGTGAGCGGGACATTGGTCACCCGCACGCCAATCGCATTGGCAACGGCGTTGGCGATGGCCGTGATGCCGCCGATGGCGGGTGGTTCGCCCAGACCGACAACACCGCGCTTGTCATGTTCGGGCTCCATGTTCAGGTGAACCACGATCTGGCCAACGTCGCCGATGCCGGCCAGCTTGTAGAAATCGTAGCTGGAGTTCACCACCCGGCCGGTCTGCTGGTCCATGATGCGCTCTTCGTAAAGAGCCCCGCAGATTCCGGCGAAGATGATGGCGCCGAGGCATTGACTTTCGGCTGTCTTGGGATTGATGATCAGCCCGCAGTCCTGCACGGCGACGATCTTGTTCACCTTGACAAGGCCGGTTTCGGTGTCGACCGAGACATCGGCCACCTGCACGCCGCCGACGCCGCCCGTGTTGAGCCCGCCGGGATTCCGGGGATTGTTCTCCCCCATCTCCATGATGGTACGGGCGCCGAGCTTCCGGCAGGCCGCCTGCCAGGTGAGCGCTTTGGCAGGGTTGCCTTTCACCCGGATACGGCTGTCCACGGCTTCCAGTTGGTCCGGAGTGGCGCCCAATGCCGGAGCCACCACTTCGAACAGCTTGGCCAAGGCGTTCAGCGTCGATTTGCGGGTGGACGAGGAGACGCCGCCCACGGTCGTGGAGCCGCCCGAAGCGCCGGACGGCGGGTAGTCGCTCTCGCCGATCTTTACCTTGACGGCATTGACCGGCAAGCCGAGGGACTCGGCGGCTACCATGGCAATTACCGTGCGCGTGCCGGTACCCAGGTCCTGGCTGCCCAGCTCGATTTCAACCGAGCCGTCGGGGTGAATCTTGGTCCGGCACTGGCTGGCGTGCCCGGCGCCGCCCCAGGTGTGGCAGGCCAGGCCCAGCCCGCGTTTGACATGGCCGGAGCCGGAATCACCGCGGGGATGCCACAGCCGCTTCCAGTCGCTCAGCTCGGCCGCCTTCTGGAATTGAGCCCGGTAGACGTCGGGGCGGCCGGTTAGGTCGCAGTTCTTCATGAACAGCTCGAGCGGGTCCATGTTGAGCTTGGCCGCCAGGTCGTCCATGGCGCACTGGGTCAGGTAACAGGCCTGCTGGTGATTGGGCGCCCGCCAGGCCCGCGCCGCCTGGGCGTTGACCGAGACCGCGGTGTGGTTCTTTTTCTGGTTGGGAATCTCGGTGAATACGTAAGGGATAGGAGGAGCGCCTCCGCCGGTGAACCCGCCGGTGGACCAGCTTTGCGACTCCCATCCGGTGATGACGCCGTCCTTGCGGGCCGCCAGTTTGATCCTGGCATAGGCCGAAGGGCGGCAGCCGGCGATGGTGAGCTCGGTGGCCCGGTCGAGGAAAAGTTTCACCGGACGCCCGCCGCTCGCCTTGGACAGTTCGGCGCCGACGACGCCCCAGCGCTCGGCGGAAAACTTGCTCCCGAAGCCCCCGCCCATGTGGTCCTGATGGACGTGCACGTTTGTGGCCGGGACCTTCAGGCTGGTGGCCAAGTCGCCGCCGATGCCGCTTACGTTCTGGGTAGTGCACCAGAAATCGATGCGGTCGCCCTTCCACATGATCACTTGGCCGTGAGGTTCGTGGCAGGCATGGGTGAGGACCGGAATGCCGTAATAGCCTTCAAAAGTTACTTCGGCTTCCCGGAAAGCCTTCTCGGGGTCGCCGGTCAACTGCTCGCCGGCCGGTTTGGCGCGCGCGCCGGCTTTCGGGAGATCTTCGTCATCGACGAAATGCGGAAGGACTTCGTACTGGACTTTGATCTTGCGCAGGGCATCCCACGCGATCTGCTCGCTGGTGGCGGCCACGGCGGCCACCTCCGTGCCGGCCCACTGGCATTCGGTGCCCGGCCCGGAGATCACCCGCACGGCAGTCACTCCGGGGGTCTTCTCGGCCGCGCTGGTGTCGATGGAGGTCACGCGGGCATGCGCATGCGGGCAGGTCAGAATCGCCCCGTGCAGCAGGCCGGGGCGCGAGATATCCGAACCGTACTTGGCGCGGCCGGAGGATTTGTCGGGGCCGTCGATACGGCTGATGCGTTTGCCGATGAGCTTGCGCTTCTCCACCGGGGGCCAACTATATTCAGGCACGCTGCCCTCCTTTCATCGCCTTGGCGGCCTCGACCACAGCCTGGCGGACACCCACGTAGGTCCCGCACCGGCAGAGATTGCCGCCCAGGCCTGTTTCCACCTGTTCGATAGTGGGATTCGGGTTCTTGTCGATGAATGCTTTGGCGGCCATCACAAAGCCAGGTGTGCAGTAGCCGCACTGCTGGGCGTCATGGCGGACAAAGGCCGCGGAAACCGGATGCAGCTTGCCGCCCTCGGAGAGTCCCTCGATGGTCTGGATCTCCTTGCCTTGGGCGTCGATGGCGAGAATGCTGCAAGCGTAAACCGCTTTGCCGGCCATGATTACCGTGCAGGCTCCGCAATTGCCGCGGTCGCACACCTGCTTGGCGCCCGTCATGTTCAGGTGGTTGCGCAGCGCGTCCAGCAGGGTGACCCGCGGTTCGACGGTCAGGTTGTACGGTTTTCCGTTGATTTGGAGCGTAATCGGCGCCGGGCCGGGGCCGGCTGTACGGCCGGCGGCCGCGGCTTGCGGCTCCGCTTGCGCCCCTTGATTCACGACTCCCAGCGCGCCACCGCCCAGGCCCACGCCGCGCATAAAGCCGCGCCGGGAGACGCCTTTCGGGGGACCGCCGGAATCTTGTTTATGACTCACCAGTCACCTCCTCTACTGTGCCCTCGAAATGCAGGAAGACGTAGAAAATATAGCACAGTGTCCGGCCTGCGGTAAGCAAGTCCGCATTCAACGCCATTCAACGGGGCAGTGAATTTCGTACAATCGCCGTCATGGAGCGGCGGACTTTCCTTTCCAGCGCCGGCGCGGGTTTGGGAGCGGCGTTCTCCCCCCGCGCCACAGCAGCGGCCTCCAGCCAGGCCGCGGCAATAGACTTCCGGTACGCCCCGCTAAGCGGCCAGACGGCGTATTGCTTCCCCGACGACCATTGCAAGAGCCTGGTGGGCGAACGGGGCGAACTGCGCTACGGCCATCCCGGGCAGGGCAAAGGGATCGATTACTTTCCCGTGGTAGTCGAGTTCTCGCTTGAGGGGATGGAAAGCGGCCGCATCGCCTGGCAGCGCCTGGAGGCTCCTGGAATTCCCATTGTGCACACCCGCATCGACCGCGAGGAGGCATTCCTGGAGCTCACCGTGTTCGCCACTAATGAGCCGGGCGAGGGGCGGATAGATAACGTGCTGATGGTGGTCTGGCCCCGCGCCAAAAGCGAAGTCCACGCCACGCCGGTGATCACCGTTCGGACGCGCAAGGCCGTAACCGGCCGCGGGCAGGCCCTGCTGCTCGACGGCGGCGCTGTCTTCTGCGCTTCGGACGGACCCCTTGGACGGGTATCCGACAACGGGAGCGCCTGGCGAGTGGTGGCAGGAGCCGGTGTCGCCCGGCCGGGCGCGCCTCTGCGGCGTTTCCTGCGTTTCCCCCAGGAAGGCCAGCCGCTGGAGCGTTTCGAGGCCGGGTTGAAACAGCCGGATGGGCTGCTGGATTCCGCGCGCCGCTGGTGGCGCGAGTACCGTCCCTTCGCCGGCGGTGTGGCGTGGCGGCTCGCCGGCCGGCACGGCGAGTTCCTGGAGGCCTGCGCCCGCAACATCCTGCAAGCTCGCGAAGTGCGCGACGGCAAGCTGACCTTCCAGGTAGGGCCCACGGTGTACCGTGGACTCTGGGTCGTAGACGGCCATTTCATTCTCGAAGCCGCCCGCTACATGGGCCACGACGCCGAGGCGCAACAGGGGCTGGAGACCACCTGGGCGCGGCAGAGCCCGGATGGCGGCATCTTCGCCGGCGCCGGCAAGGAGCACTGGAAAGACACCGGCATTGCCATGTTCACCCTGGTCCGGCAGGCTGAACTTTCCCAGGATTGGGGTTATTTCCGCAAGATGACCCCTCAGGTGTTGCAAGGGGTCAAATACCTGGCCGGCTTGCGCGAAAAGGCCCGCCAGGAGGGCAGCGCCAACGGGCGTTACGGGTTGCTGGCCCGCGGCATGGGCGACGGCGGGCTGGGCGGGATTCGCTCCGAGTTTACCAACACGCTCTGGGCCCTGGCCGGCTTAAAAGCGGTTTCCGAAGCCGGGGCGCGCCTCCGCATGGCCGAGTATAAGCCGGTGGCCGAGTTCTACGCCGGCCTGCGGGCGGCTTGCTTCCGGGCGATGCGCGCCGAAATGCGGCGCCACCCCGCAGGCTTCGAGTATCTGCCGATGCTCATGCGGGAAGACGCCCAGTGGAACGCCGCCGAGGAGTGGGCGAGACCGCGGCCGCAGACCGGGCAGTGGGCTCTTTCGCAGGCCATCTACCCCGGCTTGCTGTTTGACAAGGACGACCCCGTGGTGAAAGGGCACATCGCCCTGATGCAGGCCTGCACCCAGGAGGATATCCCCGCCGAAACCGGCTGGTTGCCGCATGAAGGCGTGTGGAACTACAACGCCGGATTCGCAGCCCACGCCTACCTGTGGGCGGGGGTGCGCGACTGGGCTCAATCCACTTTTACCGGCTTCCTGAATCACGCGACTCCGCTCTACTGCTGGCGCGAGGAGCAGCCCATCCGGGGGTCGCTGGTCAGCGGCTATGTCGGCGACATGCCGCACAACTGGGCCAGCGCCGAGTGCGTGCTCTATTTGCGGCATATGCTGGCGCTCGAGGACGGCGCCGCGCTGCGCCTGCTGGAGGGCGTCGGCGATTTCGAACTGGCCGCCGGAGAGCCTTACGAAATTGCCGCTTCCCCAACCCGCTTCGGACGGATCGGCATGCAACTGGAGCCCGCGGGCCGGGAATGGAGACTGGAGTTCCGGCGCGCTCCGGGACCGGCTCCGGAGACGGTGGAACTGCCCCGGATGCTGGGGTCCCGGCTCAGCTTCGTCGAAGTCCGGGGAGCCGGCGCCAGCCAGCAGGGAGGCGTGGTGCGGGTGGCGCCGGATGCGGCGGCCTGGACTGCGGTGTGGCGTTGAGGGCGGTCATTACACGCGAGTCTTCCGAAAGCGCTCAAACCACTCGATGAACCGCCGGGCGCACCGGTCGAGGTTTTCCATGCCGCCGCCCCCGGCCAGGGGCGAACACATTTCGTAGGCGACGCTTCCCCGGAAGCCGCCCTCCCACAGCGCGCCCAGAAAGGCGTCGTAATCGATGAAGCCTTCGTCGATGGGCACGGCTTGCATGTACGGCGGCAGAGGGCGGTAGTTGACCACGGCCGCGTCATAAGCGTAACGCGGCCGGGGCTGGTAGTTGGCGATGGTGGTATGCGCGGTGAGCGGGGCCATCAGCCGGGCAGCCTTCATCAGGTCTGCCCCATGAAGCGCGGGGGCCCAGGCATCGAACAGGGCCTTGCAGTTGGGTTCGTTTACCGCCTCGATCAGATCCCGCTGGCTCTCCCAGCCGCAGGCGATATCGTGATGGTTCTGCACGCCGATGGTGACGCCAAATTCGGCGGCCCGCCGGGCGCATTCCCGGAGAGCGCCGGCAATCATCTCCACCTGGGTGGCGTAGGCCGCCGCCGGGTGCTCGTAGCCGGTGAAGACGCGGACCAGTGAGGCGCCCAGATCGCGCGCCAGCCGGGCCAGTTCCACCACGTGCTGGATCTGAATCTCGAGGTTGGGGATATCGCGGTGTTCCAGATCGGCGGTGAAGTTGTTGTAGCCGGCGATGGCCACCGCGCGGAGCCCCCTCCGCTCGAGGCGGGAGCGCAACGCCTCACGCTCTCCCGGGCCGTAGTCGAGCAGGGAGAGCTGGGGGCGTTTGGCCGCGATCAGGACTCCGTCGAAGCCCAAATCGGCGGCCTTCTCCAGAATCTCCTCCAGGCCAAGCCGGGCCTGTCCCCAGGATCCGGAGTAGCTGACAGTGTGCAGTAGCGCCGCGAGTGCCATGCGCACATGATACCTCGCTCCCTGCGGCCGGAAGCCCGCGGCGCAAAGGGGGAACTATACCCACCAGGCGGCGGCGGGCTGCTCTTTGATGACCTGGCTCTCGAGCAGGCGGATGGCCTTCGTCAGTCCCTCTTCGGGCGACATCAGGCTGTCCTCGTGCTCGATCGACAGCACGTAGTCATAGCCGAACATGCGCAGAGTGGAGATAAACTCGCCCCACCAGTCGGCCCCGTGACCGTATCCGACGGTGCGGAACAGCCAGGAGCGGTTGCGCTCGTCGGTGTAGCTCTTGGTGTCGAGCACGCCCGTCCTGGGCAGATTGAAGTCGTAGATCTGGGTGTCTTTGGCGTGCACGTGGAAGATCGCATCACCCAGCACGCGGATAGCCTTGATCGGATCAATGCCCTGCCAGAACATGTGGCTCGGATCGTAATTCACCCCGATGTTCGGTCCTACCGCGTTACGCAGCTTGAAGAAGGTCTCCGGGCTGAAAACCACGAAGCCAGGGTGCATCTCGAGAGCGATCTTCACGCCGTGATCGGCGGCGAATTTCGTCCGCTCGGTCCAGTAGGGGATGACTTTCTTCTCCCACTGCCAGCTCAGGATTTCGAGGTAATCGGGCGGCCAGGGGCAGGTGACCCAATTGGGGAGCTTGGCCCCTTCGTGATCGCCGGGGCAACCGGAGAAATCGATCACCACCGGAATGCCGAGTTTCTCGGCCAGCAGGATGGTCTTCCGGCTCACTTCCTGGTTGGCCCTGGCGACCGCCGCGTCGGGGTGCAGCGGGTTGCCATGGCAGCTCAGGGCGCTGATCGAGAAGCCGTTATCAGCGAGCTTTTTCTGGAACTCCTTCAGGGCGCCTTCGTTCTCGAGCATAGAGAGCTTGCAGTGGGGGTCGCCGGGGTAGTTGCCGGTGCCCAGCTCGACCGTGGTCACGCCGAGGCTCTTGAGTTTCTTGATTACGTCGTCGAGGGAGAGGTTCGCCAGCAGGGCTGTGAATACGCCTACTCTCACTTGTATCCTCCTGTAGTCGCGATGTAGAAAGCCAGTGAACAGAATATCACGCGGCGTGGCCGGGCCGGGTGTAGAATGGCGGCTCGATATGCGAAAAGCCGCCACCTTCTTCCTGCTGGGATTCGTCTCCGCCCTGCCCGGCGCGGAGACGCTCACCTCCGGCGACGCATTCGTGGGCTTCGACTCGGGAACTTCGACCTGGATCCTGGGTACGAAGGTCGTCGAGCAGCGCCTGCAACTCGAGGAGGGCAGATTCCGCCTGGTCAGCCTCAGGAATCGCATTACCGGAACGGATTTTGTCGCTGCCGCCGGTTCCGACGAGTTCCGGTTCATCTTCGCCGGGTCCGAACGCGACGGCCGCACCGGCGGGTATGCTCTGAGGGACTACCGGATATCGCGGCTGCCCGTCCCCAGATCGTCGCCGGGCATCGAACCCGGCCTTACCCTGCTCATCGAACTGGAGCACCCCCAGTTTCTTCTCAGCCTGCACTACGACGTTTACGCGTCCACTCCGCGCACGCCGCTGGGCATGATTCGCAAGTGGTGCCGGGTGACCAACCACATGCGCCGTTTCATGCTGGACCGCGAAAAACGCTACGGCACTTACTTCTACCGGCTGGACGGCTGGGTACAGGCGCCGTGCTGGGCGGCGAACCACGACCATCCCGCCGGGCAACCGCACCTACAGCAGTACCGGCACTACCTTCAGTTGCTCCGGGAGGTGAAAGAGGCAAACCCGGGCATGGGTATCCAAGGCTGCAACTCGGGCGGGGAATGGTGCAACTGGGACAAACTGGAACTGGTGGAGAACAACCAGACCTCGGACGGGGGCGGACCGGACGATGTTTATTACTTGAGCTATTTCTGGTCTGTAGCCAAGTTGATGGAATGGGGCGCCGGATCCAATGGGCTGCCCAGCGCTCCGGACGATCCCGCGATTGAAAGGCTGCGGCGCGACATACTCATGCGGCGGTATCTGAAGCAGGAAGGCGTGATCGGGCGCTACATGCGCGTGTATCATCCCCGGGCGGAAGGGGCGCCGACTCCGCACACATATCTGCAAGTGGCCAATGCCGAGCGCACCAAGGCCGCCATCTTCCAGGACGCGGCTCCGAAAGGTCCGGCTGTCGTCTATCCGGCGCGGCTCAATCCGGATACGACTTACCGCGTGAGCTTCCGCTTCGCCAAGGAAACCCAGGCGGCTACAGGCGCGGAGCTGATGCGGAAGGGCATCCGCTTCCCTCCCGGCCCGGCGAATGAGATGGCGCTCCTGAATCTGGAGAATGCGCCGGGGCGCGGTATGGATCGCACGCCGCCGTCGGCGCCCGCCGGACTCACGAAGAAGCTCGAGACATGGGGCGGGCGGAGCGGGGTTGCCCTGCGCTGGTCTCCCAGCCGCGACAACGTCATCGTGGCTGAATATCAGGTTCTGCGCGACGGAAAGCCGGCGGATCATGTGGCTGCCGGCGAGTTCTATTTTGATGCCGGGGCGGGCCTGAACAGCCGTTACGAGGTGGTGGCCATAGACGGCGATGGCAACCGCTCGGCGCCTGGTGGAGAGAAAGCAGCCAAACGGTTTAAATCGCCGTGAAACCGGTCTTATCGCAGGCGCCTCAGAACGGCGAGGACGGACTGTTTGACGGGGTCCGTGCCCGAGAGCACGAGGTCGGCGTATTCCCGGGTGGGTTCCACGTAACGCTCGCACATGGGGCGCACGGTGGCCTC
>Ga0272446_1000587_pt1 | contig 56240 bp, 48 predicted proteins | sample YNPCB0061_FD_194587 | JGI IMG/M metagenome (GOLD analysis project Ga0272446, IMG submission 194587) | Hot spring microbial mat communities from Yellowstone National Park, WY, United States - YNP-CB-006-1 | ecosystem: Environmental > Aquatic > Thermal springs > Hot (42-90C) > Sediment | place... | reverse complement strand
CCAAAACGAGCAGGGCATTTTCAGAAATAAAGTGATGGAAGAATCTTTGTCTTTGACCACCACACTGACTAAAGCCCTCAACGAAACTGAACCAGAGTCACAAAAAAAACAATTCAAAGACACAATTAATTTAACTTCTAGCCTAATCGCGATCTTGGACACGGCAGAAACATTAAAAGCACGCGATCCCAAAAAGCTTGCCGCAGTCACAAACAAAATCTACGCACTTCAAAACAAAATCGCGGATTTCAAAAATAAAAGAAAAAAGATCCTAATACTTTACTCACAAATTGGACAGGGGCACATCAGTGCCGCCAAAGCGCTGCATGAAGCAATAACCTACCTTTACGGCTATGACATAGAAGTAGAATCAATTGACTTCATGGAGTTCATTAATTCCGCTCTTACCAAAGTCACGCAAAAAACATATGATGGCTCTACTAAATTCGCTCCAGTCCTTTGCAAACTTTTTTTTGAAAGCACCGACAAACGCTGGCCAATCACTTTTCTGAACAAAGTAAATCTGCCATTCGTCATCACAAAATTGAAAAGATTCTTTGACGAAAAAAAGCCGGACATTATCGTCTCCACTTTTCCGCTCTGGGACCATATGACTGCCGAAATTTGGAAAAAATACCGCAAAAACGCCAAATTCATCAGCATCGTCACTGATTCTATCACCATTCACAGCGCGTGGGTCGCCGCCAACACCGACTACCATATAGTAGCAAATGAGGACACGGCGCTTTCACTCAAAGAACTAGGGGTAAAAACGGACAAAATCAAGATTTTGGGTTTTCCAGTTAGAATAGATTTCATGCAAGATTTTAACAAACGCGAATTTCTTCTTAAAAACGGACTTAATCCTGACCTCTGCACAATTCTCTTCTTGCCGGCCGCCCAAAACCCCCGCAAAAACATCAAAATCATGAAAGACCTTGCGCGCAAACAAACCAATTGCAACATCATCGTCATCACCGGCCGCGATCCAAAAGTGAAACCAAAGCTAGAAAAAGTTGCCAATGCTCCAAACATCAAGGTTCTAGGTTGGACGGACGAAATGCCGCGATTCATCCGCGCGGCAAACATAGTCGTTACCAAAGCTGGCGGCGCCACGGTCATGGAGTGTATCGCCGCGAAAAAACCAATGATAATCACGTTTGTCATCCCCGGACAGGAACAAGGAAACGCGGAACTCATCAAACGCTACGGACTAGGCATCATTGCGCCCTCCACCCACATGGACATCTCTGAAAACATCAATTACGTTCGCGAAAATTATGAAACCTTTATAAAAAGACTGGAAAAAGTCAGCAATCCGCAAGCCTCAATCAAAATCGCCGAATTCATCCGCAATCAAATTAAAGACTAAAAATCAACCTCGCGGCGATCTTTTAGCGTCTATTGAAGATCAATCCAGTAAATTTTTGAACCGTCAATCAGATACATCTTGTTGGCATCCTTATCAACATACAAATCACGCAAATCAGCAATATCATCAAACACATACTGTCTGCTGTAAGTCGCGCCACCAGTACTTTCATCCTTGTAATAAACCAACACACGCTTTTCAGACGGTTCCAGCACATATATCTGATTCATGTCCAATTCAGTAAAAATCTTAGTTGGCTTTGTCAAAGGCTTCACAGGTTTTTTCTTAATCACGAAATCCAGCTTATTCCCGCTAAAAAGCTTCGTTATGTAACCATCGGCATTCAACACATAGATATTGCCATCAATCGCCATCGCAACACCATTCTTTAAATCAGCGTTTACACTCCATGCGACCGCGCCATCAAACTTATCCCGTCTTCTCGTATAGCGCCAAATCTGATTGGATTCAGGATCCAGCAAATAAATCTTATTACTATATCCTCGCAAAGCAACCGCCTTCTTAAAATTATCATCAGCAGTATCCACAAAACTCATTCTCCCATCGGAATACTCAATAATTTTGCCCGATTTAGTGTAAAACATTAAGGAATTCGCGTCTTCATATGTGGTAGCGGCAATCACTGTCTCATTTTCATCAATTGACAATGGATCCTGCACTTTATCCAAAACAATCGGATAAAGCGCGTTATATTCATAGGCGTAAAGATTGCCTTTTAACCCAAGCAACCCCAAAGCACTCACATTTGACCTTTTCTGACTCAAATCAGCAAGCACATTCACCTTTGGCCTGATCACGCCATCCAGTTTATCGCGTGAATCTTGAATTGATTGCAAGAGCTCATTCGCTTTTGCTCTGTAATATCCAGAATTCAACACCTCCAATGCCTGTTTTTCCGCTTCATTTAACATTTGCCCAGCCTGATCCTTGTTATATTGGCCAGTTGTCTCCGCCGACGCGATAGTCTCACGCGCTTGTGTCAAAACTTTGTCATAATTATCAATCAAGGCCTGTTCCGCCGCTCTGCTCCTTAACCACCAAACACCTCCAATCAAAAGCAAAACCATCAAAATCGCCCCCATAATAATCTTATCCCTGCCCCACTCTCTTGAAATTATTTCACGGGCTGATCCCTTGCGAGCCGCTCCTTGAAGATTTCGCCCCGTATTAACAACACGCCGCTTAAGATCATCAACCGCAAAAGTCAACTTGGAAATAGCCCCCTTCAACCCGTTAATGGAACCCTCGCCAGCACGCTTACCATTAACAGGCATAACTTCCTCCTTTTCAAGATGCGCCACAATCTCTCCCCTTTCTTCAGCCGTCAAAAGCGTGGGCTTTTCACCAGTAATAATCCCAATAAGCCCCACCTTGGACATAACTTCAGCAGAAAGAATATCCTTTAGCTCCGAAAGCGACGCGACAAGATTCCTGCTGGAACACACCTTTGCTAAGTCGGTCTTGCTAATATAGCGTAACAACCTCGTTGAATTAAGTAAAATAAAATCACTAGGCTCAAGCATCCCGCTCGCGATATTGCTAAAAATATCACTCGCACCTTCTTCATTAAGTCCTTCACTGATAATAGAACAGAGCCTTTTCCTGATTAAATAAGCTTCAGCTTCACCGGTTTGAGTCAAATAAAGATTATTGCCGACAATCGCGGCAATCAGAATATTCAAATTGCCAATATATTTGGACGACTTCTCCTCTTTCATCTGCGCCAAAGCCCTGTTAACCGCTTTTATCGCCTCCTCAAACCTAACATATGAATCTTTTTCCGGATCAGCAAAAAATGTTTTTCTAACAGTATCAAAAACAACCTCACCAATCGTTTCCGCGTCAGCGGGATTGTTCTGAATTTCAAGATTAATAAAAATCTTGCCATTGTTTTCTCCGCTTTCTCCCAAATCATAAGCGTAATTCTCAACAAAACTACCCTCATCACGCCCAACAAACAAAAATTCGTACTGAGTTTGAAGTGCCATTTGTATTAATTAATGATTCGTGCAAATAATTCTCCGCAAAAATACAATAAAACAACGCCAAATTCAAGAATGAAAACGCTTATTATTGACAATTACGACTCTTTCACCTTCAATCTTTACCAATACGTCACGGAATTAGGAGGACAACCAGAGGTCATCACCAATGACAGCGTCACGTTGCAAGAAATAATTAACCGCAAATACACAAACATCATCATCTCTCCAGGACCCGGATCAGTGGAAAATCCAAAAGATTTTGGCATATGCCTCAAAATCATCCAAGAAATAGGGAAAACAACACCAATCCTTGGAGTCTGTCTTGGCCATCAAGGGATTGCCTACGCTTTTGGGGCAAAAATCGCGCCATCGCCACAAATCATGCACGGTAAAACTAGCCTCATTTCACACGATAAAAGCCTGATTTATCAAGGTATTCCAACCAATTTTAAAGCCATGAGATACCATTCGCTATGCGTTTCAAAAGAAAATTTTCCCCCATCTTTAAAAATCACCGCCATCTGTCCTGCAGATGAAACAATCATGAGCCTTGAACATGGAAAATTCCCGATTTATGGTATACAATTCCACCCAGAATCATTCCAAACTCCACACGGAAAGCAAATAATCAAAAACTTCCTTAACATCACGCCATGATCAAAAAAACTCTTTTCAATACCGTTATTTACAGAGGAACAGTAGCCGCGATCTACGGAATAGTGGCAGGACTGATTCTAAGCCTTCTCATCTGGACTCTACTGCAAGTCGCGCTGATGCTCCACGGAGCAATTAACAGTTCAGCCGCGACCAAATCGCTCTACCCAATTACTCACTACACCTTCCCCTTTGAAGATTTAGTAACAATGAGCATGTGCCTTGGCGCAGTCATAGGAAGCATTTTCGGCTCAATCACCGCGCTTAAAGAAGAAAAAAAGAAGTAGCTCTTGATACGCAAATTAAGACATCTTATTGACACAATAACAAGGCAAAGCTATCCTCTTTCAGCCCATCAATAACGCGCGATCAACATTAAAAACCCAACACTTATTATCTATAATTAATAACAACAAATGCTCGGCAAACTGAAGAAAAGAAAAAGGCAACGCACTCACGGCTTCCTTAAAAGGATGAAAACCGCGGACGGCAGAAAAATCCTCGCCAGACGAAGAGCAAAAGGCCGTTATAAACTCACCGTAAGCGAAGAAACAAAACTACGGGTAAAAGCCTAGTATTACGCTATGATACCTCAAAGACTGAGGCTTGCGCGTCAGCGAATAGAATACCTTTTCAGGAAAGGGAGAAAAACAACCAGCGATTTTTTAACAATCCGTTATTCTCCGGTCAAACAAGAAAATCATAGCCGCTACTGCGTTATCATCAGTAAAGCCACAGAAAAAAGCGCTGTCAAAAGAAACCACCTGCGCAGACAAATATACGAAATTCTTCGAACTTACGAACAAAACGAAAACAGCGAGAACAAATCAAAGTTCGAGATGGCTATTATCTGCAAAAAAAAACTTCGCAATTTAGATTACAACTATTTAAAAGCAAAGATCAACGACCTATTAAATAAATTGCCCAGATGAACAAAAAGAACATCCTCACTTTCGTCATAGTTTTCCTACTCCTAAACTTCATCATCAGCACCTGCAGTCAGCAGAACAACACAGTTCCAGTGATAAATGGAGATTTTGCGGTAACTACAACGCGCAACAACTACGAACAAGATGAACTTGTAGGCGTCAAAATTAAAAATAACACCAAAGAGAATTTTATAATTAAAAACAGGTGTCCATCAGAGCCTCTGGAAGTAAAAAAGTTAAAAAACGGCCAATGGACAACCATAACCTATCAAGCGGCAATCAAGTGCGACGCAACAGCCGATCTAATGATTAACCCTAACCAAGAGCTTACAATTAACTTTACTGACTGGAACCACGCTCTTTTCGGGAGCACCGGACAATATAAGATCACTGCCGCGCTAACTCCAACCGCGCCTCAAACCAACCTTACCTTAACCAAGGTTGAATCAAACGTATTTGAAATTAAAAATAAAGGCCTCCTCGGCACAATTTGGACAGTAGCCTTCTACCAGCCAATCTATAACATCCTGATATTCCTAATACAGTATATCCCATTTCACGATCTAGGTTTAGCAATCATCCTCCTCACAATCATCATTAGAACAATTCTGCTGATACCTTCCCAAAAAGGACTTAAATCACAAAGAAAACTGCAAGAACTCCAGCCAAAACTGAACAAATTGAAAGAAAAATACAAAGATAACCAAGAACAGCTCGCCAAAGAAACCATGGCGCTATGGAAAGAGCACAAAGTCAATCCTTTTGGCAGCTGTCTGCCGCTCATCATTCAATTCCCCGTGCTAATCGCGCTTTTTTACGTTATCCAAAGCGGGCTAAACCCTAATAACGCCTATCTTCTCTACGATCCCCTAAAAAATTTTGACTTCTCTTCTATTAACGTGCTTTTCTTGAGCATCTTGGACCTAACCAAAGTCAACAGCTTCATCTTGCCAATTTTCGTCGGCTCATTACAATTCCTGCAAATGAAACTGGCCTTGATGAAAACTGAGAAAAAAACGGAAAAAGTCAAAAACGAAATGGAAACAGCCAACCAAATGATGATCTACATAATGCCAGTTATGATCGCGGTATTCACAGCTTCGGTGCCGGCAGGAGTAGGACTTTATTGGAGCGTCTCCACTCTTTACGGCATTATTCAACAGATTGTGGTAAACAAACAAGTTAAAGCCGAAACAGCAACTGTACGAGTCAAAACTTAACCACGACGCAACAGTGCTCCACAGCAATTGTTGCCATCACAAATAATTTAATAGCACTCAAAACCCACTAGCGAAAACACTAACCACCCATCACTAATTAGCTTGATTATGGAAAACTTAATACAAGAAACACTAGAAGAAATTCTCCACCGCCTATCCACGCCTTTTAGAAAAATCAGGATTGAAATGAAAGACAACAACACCTGGCGCGCTAACATTGAAAGTGAAGAACCAAGCCTGCTGATCGGACACCATGGAGAAAACATTTACGCCCTGCAAAACATCCTTAAAACAATTATCATCCGTAAGCAAAATGGCACTTTCAACCTAGTACTTGACGTGGACGACTACCGCAAAAAACAGGAAGAAAACGTAATTAAAATGGCCGAACGCAAAGTTGAAATCGTACGCAAAAATGGGACAATTCAATCGCTACCGCCAATGTCACCATATTTCCGCCGACTGATACATCTTCATTTAGCTTCAGACAACTTCAAAGACATCATGACAGAATCGGTTGGCGAAGGAGAAATGAGACATCTCACCATCAAACCAAAAAATGCCTAAGGCTTTTCACTCATAACTTGGAGCCAAAGCATAATGAAAAAAAATCATATCATCAAACTATCGCAAGCAATCATGCTCGTTTTTCTAGCGGGATTACAATTCACGTGCGCGCCGTTAGCGCGAGCTGATGAATTAGACGCATCCACGAATCCTTTCACGGATGTCAACACGGGCAGTCGTTACTTTTTACCCATAAAATACCTCAAAGAAAACGGTCTTATTAATGGTTATGAAGACGGCTCCTTCCGCCCACTGCGAGAAATTAACAGGGCGGAAGCGCTTAAAATGTTGCAATGCGCCATCAACAGCAACAATACATCACCAAAAAACATTACAACAGAAGACACAAAAACAGCATCCCCAAATACGACTACAATCAACGACGCGTCCACCAACACGCCAGACAACCAATCACCAAAAAACGAGACAAACGACGACTCATCGCTAACAAACATAAGCATTAAAGCAAACTTAAATTTTGACGACGTAAAAACGGACGCGTGGTATTTCCCCTACGTCTTGTCCGCTTTGGAAAAAGGCATCGTCAAAGGTTACCCGGACGGACTTTTTCATCCAGAACAAACCATTAACAGAGCGGAAAGCCTGAAAATAGTCCTTGAACAAGAAGGATTACCTCTGCCATCAACAGTTGACTTCCCTCCATACAACGACGTGCCCGCTGACGCATGGTACAGCAAATACGCCCAAGTCGCAAAAGAACGCACGCTAATAGTTGCAAGCCGTCCGGAAGGCAATCTCGAACCATCAAAAAAAATGAACCGCGGAGACTTTGCCGAACTAATCTATCATACAATCCAAAGCGCGAAAAATCACAAATTTTCACGAGCCACTTGGTATTCTGACGACATTGCGATGCAAAGCACAGCAAGCAGAGAACTCTACATACCAACAAACTTTACGGCCGCGCATAAAACTCTGCCATTCGGGACAAAAGTAAAAGTAACCAACATCGCCAACGGCAAATCAGTTGAAGTTCGCATCAATGATCGTGGACCATATTCCACCGGAGTTGACCTAGATTTATCCCGCTCAGCTTTTGAAAACATCGCCCCCACCAGCGCCGGCATAATTTTTGTAGAATACGAAGTTATTGAATCAGCAACTCCGCCCAATGCTTCTATACCAGATCCTGACAGCATTCCATATGGATTTTAACTATGAGCCAAAACGCAAACCCGGCAAAATCATCTCCAAAAAAAATACTCTTTCGCAAGAAGTAAAAAAAAGCATTTTCATGCTAATCTTCACGCTACTAGGACTGATCGTGATATTAAGCATCGTCTTTTTGCTCAATACCAGCCAATCATCGCAAAAAGGTTATATCCTCAACCAAGCGCAACTCAAAAAAGAACAGCTTACAATAAAAAACCATGAATTGATCAACAAAATTATCAACGCCATGAAATACAACAGAATTGAAACAAGCCCAGTAAAACAAACCATGGAACCGCCAACAACAATCCAATACATCAGCAAAGATAATAACAACAACTCTGATTGATTGACTTTAACCCGCTTCCGATATACTTTTTAAAAAGCAAAAAAAGCCTATCAAACAAGGTCCCATCGTCTAGTGGTCAGGACATCAGGTTTTCATCCTGAAAACAGGGGTTCGATTCCCCTTGGGACTACCAAAGTTTATTTACAAAGAGATTTACCTCGCTCAAGACCTCGCCACTCGCTTCACTCGCTGTTCGTAAAAAAGCTTTCAGCGCTTTTTTTACAGGCAAATTCTTTTTCTTCCAAAGAAAACTTTTTGCGGAAATCTTGCTCTGCACGAGCAAGTCGGCGTGGCTTCGCTTTTTGACATACTGGCAACAATTCCTTTTCCTCAAGCCCCTTCCCTTTTGCCCGCCTATTTAGAACCCCCGGCGTTTTTTAGGACAATAACGGAACCAAAATAAAAAATAAAGCGATTAGACCTTTACCACCCAGCCCTCCAGTACACGGCCGATAACAAAAAACCCTTTAAAATTCCTAAACAATTTTTGATTCATATCTTTTCATTAAAAGAGCATTTAAAACAACACTAACGGACGAAAATGCCATCGCGGCTGCGGCAATAGCTGGATTCAAAAGCCAGCCGCTAAAGGGGTATAAAATGCCAGCCGCTAAAGGAATACCTACAATATTATAAAAGAAAGCCCAGAAAAGATTTTGTTTAATTTTATTCAAAGTATATTTGCTCAAGTCAATAGCAGTGACAACATCGCGCAAATCATCTTTAATTAAAACCATCTCCCCGGTTTCCATTGCCACATCAGTGCCAGAACCCAAAGCAATACCTAAATCAGCCTGAGCCAATGCCGGCGCATCATTAATACCATCACCAACCATTGCCACAATATTTCCTTCACTCTGTAATTTTTTAATCTCGGCCGATTTTTCTTGAGGCAATACCTCAGCTAAAACTCTGTCTATGCCAACAAGCTTCGCAATGGCTTGCCCAGTTCTTTTATTATCTCCTGTAATTATTGCTACTTTCTTCCCCATTTTATGAAGCATTTTAACTGCTTCTTGTGAGTATTCCTTAAGAGTATCAGCAACGGCAATAATGCCGATTATGTTTTTATTCTGTGCTAAAATCATTGCTGTTTTACCTTGATCTTCTAAAGCGATCATTTTTTCTTCTATAAAACTTGGGTCAATTTGGTTATCAAACATCAATTTCCTTGTGCCAAAAAGTATTTTTTTGCCATTTATCTCTGCTGAAACACCATGGCCGGGTATAGCTTGAAAATTTTTTACTTCAAACAATTCTAATTTCTTTTCTTTTGCCTTTTTAATAATTGCCTCCGCGAGAGGATGCTCGGAGTTTTTCTCTACAGACGCGGCAATTTGTAAAATTAAATCTGTTTGTGATTTTGAATTTTGAATTTGGGACTTCTCTAGAATTTCAGATTTAGGATTTTGGATTTCCATAACTGATATGATATCGGTTACTGCCGGCTCTCCTTTTGTTAGCGTCCCTGTTTTATCAAAGATAACAATATTTACATCTCTGGCAATTTCTAAAGCCTTACCGCTTTTGATTAAAATACCATATTTCGCCGCTAAACCCGTACCCATCATTACTGCAGTTGGTGTAGCTAATCCCAAGGCGCAGGGACAAGCGATAATTAAAACAGCAACAAAAACCGTTAAGGCAAAAACAAGAGGTTGCCCCAATAAAAGCCAAGCAACAAAAGCAAAAAAAGCAATACCGATTACTGACGGAACAAAATAAAAAGAAACCTTGTCTGCCAAAATTTGGATTGGCGCTTTAGAACCGATTGCTTCTTCAACTATTTTTATTATTTGAGCCAACATTGTGTCTTTACCAACCCTGGTTGCCTTAAATTTCAATACGCCTGTTTTGTTAATGGTTGCGCCGATTACTTCATCGCCTTTTTTCTTTTCAACAGGAATACTTTCGCCAGTAATTGCTTTTTCATCCACAGCTGAATATCCATCAATAACAATTCCATCAACAGCAATTTTTTCACCGGGTTTAACTAAAATAATATCTCCGACTTTTACTTTGGAAATAGGAATTTTTACTTCCTCGTTGTCTTTTATAATAGTAGCTTCTTTTGGCTGAAGACCAATCAATTTTTTAATTGCTTCGCTGGTTTTTCCTTTGGTTATTGCTTCCAAATATTTTCCCAAAGAGATAAAGACCAAAATCAGAGCAGCGCTCTCATAATAAAGATGGGCTTCAATTTCTGTTCCCAAAAACATTAAAACAGAAATAATCAAACTATAAAAATAAGCAACGGCCGTGCCAATAAAAATAAGAGAATCCATATTCGGCGACAGACGCAGTAAATTTTTAAGACCAGATACCCAAATGTTTAAACAAGAAACAATAACCGCCGTTACTAAAACAAACTGAATTATTGTTCCATATGCTCCAAAAATTTTTGGCATTGGCAAGCCAATCATTTCGCCCATCACCATATAAATAATGGGCAAACTAAAAATCAAAGCAAAAATAAACCGCTTTTTTAATTTTTGAATTTCTTGCACCTTTGCCTCCTTATGGCGGTCGTGCATTTCTTCCTCAATAACTTCTTCCATTGCCTTATATCCTAACTTTTCAATTATTTTCTGGATTCTGGCGATACTTACTTCAACTTCATCAAATTCTAAATAAAGTTTCTCTGAAGCAAAATTAACATTGGCGGTCTTAATTCCAGCTTCTTGTCTTAAAGCATTTTCAATATTAACCGCGCACGAAGCGCAATGCATTCCGGAGATTTTTAAAATTATTTTCTCCATAGATTTTTATTTAATTTTATTGCATATCTTGTAATTTCTAAATTACAGCTTTTATGCTCTTTGCACCAAGCCTTACATTTTTCAGCCCATTCTTTTTCTTTGTACCAAAGCTTACAAATTGAACATTGGTATAATTGTTTCATTTTTTCGCGGTTTATATTCATAAAAATTTTTATCTCCCCCCCGCATCCACATCTTCCATTTACACTGCAACTGCCTCCTGAATTCTCTGCGCCCAATGAAGCAAATAAATTTTCATTACCATTTGAAACATTATCTTGAAGATCTTGCACCACTTTCAGCCACAGCTTCTATCATTCCGGAAACCATTCCCATCCAACAACTAAACTTATATTTACCGGGCTTTTCTGGGATAAATTCTTTAATACTGGTTTGGCCTAGAGTCAATTGAATTGCACCATCAAATAAACTTGTTGAGATAACAGCATTAGTACACCCACTTGTTCCTGTATCAGTAATTTCCCATCTTACTGGCACCCCAACTCTTACCTTAAAATAATTTGGCGAATAACCGCGAGAGGATGCATCCATCTTTAAAATTTGTTTACCATTAACAAGTGGAGCCAATCCCTGCTCATTCTTATATGAAGCATTGTTATTAGTATTAGAAGATTGGGTTGAATTGATACCAAAATCGCTAAGACTGGAAATCCCCAAGACATTTAACTGAAAATTTATATTGTACAAAGCAAAAAATAGAACTAAGATACCGGCTATTTTCAAAAATCTTTCAGCTAAATGCGGTTTTTGCAAAAATTTAACACTAGACAACCCAATAAATAAAAGCATTGGTAAGGTTCCCAACGCGAATAAGAACATAATCAATCCTCCCTGAAGGGCGCTTCAAGAAATCAAAGCCAACCCTTGCACAGGTATCGTAAAACCGCAGGGTAATAAGAAGGTCAATGCGCCCATTAAGAAGGGCATATAACGCCCCTTAAAATTAGACTCATTGGCAATAAATCTCGTTATAAATTTGGGCATAACAAATTGAAATTTCCTAAATGATTTAAAACCTAACATCTGAAAAGCCAAAAAAATCATCATTATAGAAACAGCAATAACTAAAATCGGCCCAAATTTTAAGGAAAAATTTAGTTTGCTACCAATTGCTCCTAACACTGCCCCCAAAACACCGTAAGCAATAAGTCTGCCAGCACTAAAAATCAAGTGAGGCTGAATTTTTTCCAAGTAGAATGCGAATCAGAATATAATTCACCCCATTGTTTAGACATTGAAAGAATTAGTCCGCCAACTAAAGCCGCGCAACTGGAAATCCCGGCAAAAAGCCCAAACACAAAAAACATTGGCAAAGACGATTTTGAACTAACATTTATTAACCCTGACAACCCTAAATTATTTAAACCAATAAAACCGATGATAACTAATAACCCTATGCCAAAAGTAATTAAAAATTCCTTAGCCTTAAATTATTTATTACATCTCTTGTCTGTTCAGAAAAAACATATCTATCTTTTTTAAAAATTTCATTCAATTTTTCAAGAGACGGTTTTTTGTCTCCATATTCAATTAACACTGTCCCTGTAGAGGCTGAGGCTTCGACTGATTTTATATTTTCTAACTCTAACAATTTTTTTCAATTAAAACTTCACAAGAGGCGCAATGCATTCCATTGACATAATAGATATGTTCTTTTATATTCTTAATCATAACAATAATTTGAATTATTTATTAAATAATTTTGCAACTTTTAAAATCTCCTGAACCATTTCTTGCTTTCTTTTTTCATTTTTTGTCGCCATGGCTGTTTTAAAGCAAGTATTAAGATGATTCTCCATTAACATTTGATGCGCAGATTTTAAAAGCCCTATTACAGCTAAGTTTTGCTGCATAATATCAATGCAGTATTCATTCGCTTCAACCATTTTGATAATTTTGGATATTAAGCTTTGGGCCTTTTTGAAATTAATCAGCGTATTTTCTTTTTGGGTAGCCATATTTTTGAAAATTTATATTATTTATCCACACCCCTACCATAGGTACAGGTCTATAGTATCAAATAAAAAACGCTGTCAATGACAAATTTACTTTTCATCATATTTATGCTAATTAAGACATAAAATTTTACAATCTCGCTTGCCGCCAAATTTGATTGCCCATTGACATCCAAAAAACACTAGAGATTTCCAGCAAACAGACAAATGCATTAAAACAATTTTAATTAACTAATTGCCAACAAATCCATGATCATCAAAGCAATCCTTTATCGCAGAAGCATCCGCGCTTACAAACAAGATCCCGTTTTGGACAAAGACATTCTTGAAATCATCAAGGCAGCGGAATTCGCGCCAAGCGGGCGACATATTCACCCACTTGAATATGTGATTATAAATAACCACCAAACCAAAATTAAACTGTTTGAAATACTCGGCGATGAATTCATCAAGCAAGCCCCTGTCTTGATAATACCCATAGCCGACAACAAAAAAAGTTCTTTAATTATACAGGACATCTCAATCGCCAGCGGCCATATCTTCTTGCAAGCAGCTGCTTTGGGTCTGGGCACCGTTTGGAAAAACCTCAATGAGCAAGATGCCAAAAAAGTAAAATCACTGCTTGGGATCCCCTCCGATTACACCGTCATCAACATAATTCCTATCGGTTATGCGGCAGAACACCAACCTCCGCACGATGACAACCAATTTGATATAAAAAAAATGCACCGCGAAAAATTTTAGCAAACCTCCCAAAAAAATTCTTTACCCTATAAAAAAACAAAACTATTCAGCAAACCACGATAACTCAGCCAAATTCTTGAAACCAACAATTAAAAACCAACCGCCGTTCCCTACCCGTTAAACTAAATGTCGTTTGTGCGTATAATCCTATAAAACACCCAACACCGTTCTCTACCCATTTAACTTTTCTTTTATCCTAGCCTCCAATCCTCTATCAGTCGGTTTGTAATATTTACGTCCCATTAACTGATCCGGAAGATGCTGCTGATCTACCCTAGCGCCCTCAAAACTGTGAGCGTATTTATAATCTTTTCCATAACCCCATTCTTGCATTAACTGGGTAGGACAATTACGCATGTTTAAAGGCACTTCAAGGTTGCCATAAGTTTTAATATCTGACTGCACAGCACTATAAGCAACATAAAGTGCATTAGACTTTGGAGCAAGGCTTAAATGAACCACCGCCTGGGCTAAATTGACAGCACACTCCGGCATACCATTAAAGTGACAAGCGTCCTTTGCGGCTACCGCCACCAGCAAAGCGTGAGGATCAGCCATCCCCACGTCTTCCGAGGCAAACCTGATTAACCTCCTTGCCAAATACAATGGATCCTCACCTCCCTCCAGCATCCTGCCCAACCAATAAAGCGCGCCGTCAGGGTCACTATCACGCATACTCTTATGCAAAGCCGAAATAATATTATAGTGCTCTTCCCCTTTCTTATCATATCTTAAAGGCTTTCTTTGCAAAACATTTTGAATATCAACAACAGAAATCTCATTTTTTTTGACCAGTTTAAGCACAATCTCCAAAGTGTTTAGCAAAACCCTTGCGTCCCCATTGGCAAAAGCAACCAGCAAATTCTTGCCATCCTCATCCATTTTCAGATTATTGAGACCTTCCAATTCAGCAACCTTTTTCAGCCCCCTTTCCAAGATTTGCTTTAATGCCCTCCCATCTAACATCTTAAAAACAAATACCTGGCTTCTTGAAAGTAAAGCCGAAATCACTTCAAAAGAAGGATTTTCAGTAGTCGCCCCAATTAGAATTACCGTGCCATCTTCCACATAAGGTAACAAAGCATCCTGCTGGGATTTAGAAAAACGATGTATTTCATCAACAAAAACCACTGTCCGCCGCCCCATCTTTTTTCTCTCTTTAGCCGCAGCAATCACTTTCCGCAGTTCAGGCACTCCACTAATAACAGCACTAATAGACTCAAACTCTGCGGACGTCGCGTTTGCAATGATATGAGCCAAAGTAGTCTTCCCACAGCCAGGGGGGCCATAAAAAATCACAGAATGCAGCTTATCTTTCTGAATCAAATATCTAAGCAATTTTCCATCGCCAACAATCTCATCTTGTCCAAAAAACTCTTCCAAAGTTTTTGGACGAAGCAAATAAGCAAGCGGCTCACGGCCAAAAGCTTTCTGATTTTGATCAAATAGTTGAGCCATTTAAGATATTATTGAGCTTTTTCGCGCTTACAGTCAATACACCAAAAATAAGCCTAAAATAACTTTCAATCCTTTGCAAACTAGTCCTATCATTTACAATACAAAAACCCAGCAAAGCCAAATAGCCGAAAATCAAAAAAATTTGATTAACAAAATAAGCTAATTGACTTTAACCAAAAACAATTTATGGCAATTAAACCAATCATTACACCTGAAACAACTGACATCATCTGGGACGCGGATAACACCCTCTGGGATTGGGTAACATACGCCGTCCATGCCTACGAGGCCATGTCCAACTGTATTGCCGAAGAAACCGGTATCCCCGAACCAAAAGTAGCAGCGGCCATGAAAAAATTTTATTCCGATGTTGGCACAATGGAAAACGAATTTCTTATCCAAGGCCTAACTTCAATGGGATTATTTAAGAAGATTCAAAAATTTGATATGGATAATCTAATTGACAAAGCGCAATCAATCTTCGCGCATGTTCGAGCAAAACACATCAAACTTTACGATCATATTGAGGAAATTCTTAATAAATTGCACGAAAGAGGCATAAAAAACCACCTGCTTACCGATGCCCCAGGGACTCAAGCGGCCATGCGCCTAACACATTTTCATCTTGAAAAATATTTCACCAGCATCAACGCGATGCGCGCCGCAGACCCCAAGACTCTGCCAAAAAAATTTAAAGACAGAAAACTCGCCGGAAAATACAAACATCCCTTTTTGATAAGAATAATGGACGACCCCAAACCAGACACAAATATAGAAAAAATAACAAACTTGACTCGCTCGCAAATAACTACGCAAGTAATTAATGTGGGAGACAGTCCGCAAAAAGACGGAGGCATCTCAATTAAAAACGGCAATAAATGCATCATTGCCCGCTATGGCATGGCTAAACCTGAACTACTCAAACGCCTGCTGCGTTTTGCCCCCCTCACAACTGCGGGACAAAACGTTTCCATGGAACAAAAACACAATCTCAATACCCTTCCAAAAAACATAACAATAGTTAACTCAACACGAGAAATGGCCGCCGCGTTAGACATCCAACTAAACATGGAATAAAATTTTCAATATCCATCCTTGCCAAATACGATAAAATTACCTAATGTGAACTACGCAAATAATAACTCTCTACACATGCCCTACGAACAAAAACCACTACCTTTCAGCAAACCTCTAGCAGGAATCTCTGAGAAAACAATCCAAATTCATCACGACAAGCTTTACATCGGTTACGTTAATAAAAAAAACGAAATTGAAACAAAACTGCAAAACGTTGATCGCGCCTCGGCAAACGCCACATACAGCGAATACGGCGAGCTTAAACGCGAGGAATCATTTGCCGGCAACGGCGTTTATCTACACGAATATTATTTTAACATTCTTGGAGGAGACGGCGAACCAACAAAAGCACCGCAACTAGTTAAAGCTCTCGCCGAAGAATTTAATTCGTATGAAAAATGGCTTGAAGATTTCAAGGCGGCCGGAATGGTCGCACGCGGTTGGGTAGTTCTAGCCTATGACCTAAACGACGGCCGCCTCCATAACTACCTTTGCGACGCACACAATCATGGTGGAATCTGGGGCGCTATGCCAATAATTGTCCTAGACATGTATGAACACGCTTTCTTTATTGATTACGGCTCCGACAGAAAAGCGTATATTGAAAACTACCTCAAAAACCTCAACTGGGAACAAGCGGAAAAACTTTTCGCATCCATTAAAAAATAAAATCTATGTCAATCACCAAGCCCATTAAAGTACGTACTCCAAGCAAAAAAAAAGAAAAAAAGATGCCATTCAGCCCGTCCAGCAAAAACCACAACAGTGGTTTAATCTGTAAAATCTGCAAAGCAATCTACCAAGACAAACACTGGCAACCTTTTGGCAAACTTAACCCCGCAAACGTGGACAAACTAAAAGTCAGCATCTGCCCTGCCTGTCATGCCAAAATGGCGATGGTATCTGATGGCGTCCTTAAACTTTCCGGCACATTCCTTCAAAACCATTCAAAAGAAATCCTCAGAATCATCCTTAATACCGAAACCAAGGAAAACAATCGCAACATCGAGAATCGCATAGAAAGAATCAGCGTTGATAAAAACGAAATAACTGTTTACACCAGCAAAAACCAGCTGGCAGTGGAAATAGGGAAAAAAGTTGCCAGCGCCTACAAAGGCGGAGAACTTGAAATAAAATGGTCCAAAGACGACAAACCAGCCGAAGTGAAATGGCATAAAGATTAAATCAATCAATTAACCCGCATCAACATGAAAATTGAAGTCAAACGCGATATCTGTATCGGCGCGGCACCATGCGTAGCAATCGCCGGAGCAGTATTTCAACTAGACGAGGAAGGAAAAGCGTATGTGGTAGACCCAAAAGGAGCTGATGAAGCTACCATTAAAATGGCCGCGGAAGCCTGTCCTGTACGAGCAATTTATCTGTACGATGATGACGGCAAACAGATTTATCCGCCTAGCACAAACAACTAACAAAACACGCAAACCGCCTAAAAGCAACATGGCATAATAAATCTTTCAGTTCGCAAACCGAATTTGTTGTCACGGTCTTTTGCGTCAGCTATTTTACAATCTTTTAATAGCGATTTTTAGCTATGGAAACACCGACCGACATCGCGAGCGCCATTTATAATGAAATTATAAAAGCAGATAAAATACTTTTCATTTCACATCGCAATCCAGACGGTGACACCATAGGAAGTAACATCGCCCTAAGAATTTTCGCGGATAATATAAAAAAAAGGACAGCTTCAGCCTGCGCGCAACCTTTGCCACCACAATTCAATTTTTTGCCGCTTTCCGCAACTTTCATCACTGACTTAACTCTTGCTGACTTTGATCTGCTAGTTTGCCTTGATTGCGGCTCAGCGGAACAAACTGTTTTCCTTAATCAAAAACCACCAAACTTCCAAACAAAAATCATCAACATTGATCATCACCCCACGAACACTCTCTACGGCAACATAAATTTAGTTATTAAATCCGCCGCTTCAACAACTGAAATAATTTTTCAATTATTGCGAACCTGGAAAGCAAAAATTAATCCGGAGATCGCAACCTGCTTGCTAACTGGACTTTATACCGACACGGGAAGCTTCATGCACTCCAACACCGGTGATCAAGTACTGGAAATCGCTGGCGAACTAATTACCCTTGGCGCCAAGCGAGACCTGATCGTAAAACAGCTCTTCAAACAATCTTCCCCCGCGAAACTTCTACTTTTAGGCAAGATACTAGAAAACACTAACATAACAGAAAAAAATGTGATTATATCCGCGTTGCGCGATGAAGACATCGCGGACTGCGGAGCCGAACAATCTGAAATTAGCGGAGCGATCAACTACCTAAATTGCGTAAAAAACACCCGCTTCGCGGCATTGCTCACGGAGGATGGGAACGGCAATATCCGAGGCTCTTTGCGGACAAGAGACGAATCAGTCAATCTTAGTGAAATCGCGAAAGCGCTTGGGGGAGGCGGACACAAAAAAGCATCGGGATTTACCATTCAAGGCAGAATTAAAAAAGAAATTCACTGGAAAATCAGCAAACCTAAAAAATAATCTTTTTTGGTTTTACAACGCATTATCCGCCCAAAATACCGCAAACCATAAAATTTCTTCCTCTCAACCCACCCCTCTGCTAAAATTACAAATATGAGCATCACTAAAATAAAAAAACGCGACGGTAGAATCGTAGAGTTTGACCCTGACAAAATAACCGAAGCCATCTGGAAAGCAGCCCAAAGCGTCGGCGGCCACAACCGCGACATCGCAAAAAAAATTTCAGCGCAAGTCATAGACATGCTTGAAATTTTTTTTAAAAGCGAAGACAACATCCCCACGGTAGAACAAATTCAAGACCTCGTTGAAAAAATTTTAATTGAAAACGGACACGCCAAAACCGCCAAAGCGTTCATAATTTACCGGCAAAAGCACGCTGAACTGCGAGAACGAAAAACAGAGATCCTTGGCATCCCAAACGACAGCAAATTTTCCCTGAACGCCATCAAAATACTGGAACAACGCTATCTGCTTAAAGATAATGAAGGAAATGTTATAGAGACTCCCGAACAAATGTTAAGAAGAGTCGCGAACAACATTGCGCAGGCCGATTCAAACTATCCGGGATTTGATCCAAAAAAATCCGCAGAAAAATTTTATAACCTGATGATTAACAAAGATTTTCTGCCCAACAGCCCCACGCTAATGAACGCGGGAACACCCGTCCAACAACTGGCTGCCTGTTTTGTCCTGCCAGTAAAAGATAGTATCACGGAGATCTTTGATACGGTCAAACAAACAGCAATTATCCAACAAACCGGCGGAGGCACGGGCTTCAACTTTTCGGAATTGCGCCCACACGGCGACATTGTGCATTCCACAAAAGGCATCTCATCAGGTCCCGTTTCCTTTATCAGAGTCTTTGACACGGTAACCTCATCAATGAAAGAAGGAGGAAAACGCCGTGGCGCGAACATGGGAATCTTAAACGTAGACCATCCCGACATTTTAGAATTTATCGCCAGCAAAGAAAAAGAAGATGAAATATCTAATTTCAACCTTTCTGTAGGACTAACTGATAAATTCATGCAAGCCGTTGAAAACGGGACCAATTACGAACTAATCAACCCTCGCACCAATCAAACCGTCAATCAACTCAACGCCCGCAACGTATTTGAACTAATCGTCTCAAAAGCCTGGGCAAACGGTGAACCGGGCATTGTATTTGTGGACAGGCTTGAAAAAGACAATCCAACGCCAAAAGCAGGAAAAATAAGCGCCACCAATCCATGCGGAGAACAACCGCTCTTGCCATATGAAGCTTGCAATCTCGGATCTATAAACGTCTCAAATTTTGTAAAAGAGCAAGAGATTGATTGGAAACGACTGGAAGAAGTCATCAAAACCTGCGTCCACTTTTTGGACAATGCTATAGACATGAGCGATTACAAACTGCCCGAAACAAAAGCAATCGTTTCGGCCAACCGTAAAATAGGCCTTGGAGTGATGGGCTTCGCCGACATGCTCTTTGAAATGAACATCGCCTATGATTCAGACAAGGCAGTGCGAACAGCGGAACAACTAATGTCATTCATCAAAGAAAACGCGCTGAAAACCTCGGCAGAGCTTGGCAAAAAAAAAGGCTCATTCCCTAATTTTCCAGAGAGCGTGTTCCCAAAACGCGGTTTCAAAACAATGAGAAACGCCACCGTAACCACCATCGCGCCAACCGGAACATTAAGCATGATCGTGGAAACAACAGCTGGTATAGAGCCGCTTTTTGCTCTTGTTTACACAAAACACGTACTGGATGGCACCGAACTTTTGTACGTCAACAAACATTTTGAATCAACCTTGAAAAAAATGGGGTTATATTCAAGAGAATTGATGCGAAAAATCGCCAGCACTGGCTCAATCCGCAACATGCATGAACTCCCCGCTGAAATTAAAAATGTCTTCGTGACAGCATGGGACATTGCACCGGAATGGCACATTCGGATGCAGGCCGCTTTTCAAAAATATACCGACAACGCCGTCTCAAAAACACTTAATTTCCCCTCAAACGCCACAATAGAAGATATTAAAAAAGCTTTTCTGCTCGCCTACTCACTAGGATGCAAAGGGATCACCATCTACCGTGATGAAAGCCGTAAAGGACAAGTACTGACTCAAGGATCGGAAACGAATTTTGTATCAGAAAATCAAATCCAATTACCTTTGAACATTGAAATCACAAACGAATCGTCTAAAAATAAGCAAAGTAAAAAAAATGCCCTTGACTGGAAAAAACCGGAAGAGGTTATTCCCCCGCCAGTAATCACAATACCATAAAATTAACAAAACTGCGTAACATACATACCCTCATAATAACGGCGGAATTAAAATCATCCCGCTTCCTTCAAGTTAATCTTTAACTTATCTTTCTTAACTATTGAACGAATTTTTGCCATTTTGGAAGCATTTTTATTATCAGCAGCCATACCTAATCTATCCATAACTTCTTTCGTAATATCTTCCTGAATAGCTTGCTGTTGTTGAGTAATTTTTTGTTTTCCGATCACCCCCGAAAGTTTCTGCCCGCTTTGTTTATCCACAAATTGCACATTAAAAACGTTGCGAGCTTTTTCCCCCTGATGATTGACAATCTCTTTTTTCCAGTCAAACAGTTCCTCCTCACGCACGACGCCTTGAGCAAGCTTATCGGCATCAATCTCTTTCACCTTTTTGGCCTTTTCATGGCCACTACCGGCAATCAACTTGCCGCCGGTAAACCGCACCAACTGCGCATTTAAATCACGCTCCTTCGTATTAGCAAGATGCGCGCGCTTGCGAGCGCTATCATAAACATCCTGATTAGCGCGATCACTGTTCATGGCAAGCTCCGCGAGACCTTCACCAATATTCTTATCCCTAATCCGCTTTTTAATCACACTACTACCTTCTTTAACCTTCCTGATCTCTTCCATCACCCGTGTTTCATTTAATACCTGCTCATCCATATGACTAACAGCATCATTAACAATTCCTTGCTCCCCGCTATTGCCAACCTGCTTCTTTTTACCATCGCTAGGAACCGACACCATATCTTCATTTGCACCTTGAGCCTGCTCATCCCCCTGTAAATATGCTCTTTTTAGTTTTTCAAAAAGAGCCATCCTGTCATGATATCCAAGAGTATAAAAATAAGCATTAGCCTTCTTTACTTCATCAGGCAATTCCTTCTCAAAACGAGCCACTAGAGCCATACGATCAACCATTTGGCCCTTAATTTTGGCGTCAGTTCCCTCAACCATTTTTGCTTTAAAATCAAGCTCTTTAAACCAAGCCACAAAACTATTCACCGTTGCTTCACCAATGACTTTTTTCTCCAGCCATGGCAACAATCTGTCTTCATAATCCTTAACTAAAAGTTCATCCAAAGCCTTAGTTTTTTCTTCAAAATCCATCTCCATAAAATCTGGACAACTATTTTTAACAGTAGGCGGCAAAGACTCATATCTCTTCCCTAATTCCGCCTCGTCCTTGAGTGATTTATCCAGCATCTCCAGCATCGCCTTCCTTAAATTGGCATCTGCGCGAATAAAAATTAACTTCATAAACTTTCGGCTTTTTGAAGACATGTATTTATGATCTGGATTGCCGTAGAGCTTTTCTTCAAATGCTTTTTCCTCTTCACCCCTTTTTACCACCACTTCCTTTTCATGGCGCGACAACTCGTTAAAATCACCATACTGTTGCTCTAATCTTTCCCTATATTTCACAGGCAATTTGAAATATCTTTCACTCAATTTAATCCGTAGCCCCGCCTGCGTAGTCACAAACTGACTCAACCAATCAGCTTGTTTGGCAATAGACAGCTCCTTAAACATATCCATAAACTCTTTCCGCGACTTCTTGCTGAAATAATTAGAGTATCTTTCCAGCAACGCGCCATATTTCAAAACATTTGCCCGCCTGATGTTTAATTCTTCAATGTATTGCGCCCTTTCTTGGCCTTTAAGAGTTTTTAGCTTTTCTGCCGCGTTTGGAAAAAGTCTTCCAAGCTTGTCAGCGCGTCCATTTAGATCAGCAGCAGCTTTTCTTAAATTGCCAATATATTCCCTCTTCTCGCGAATTGACATCTGTTTAAAAAGCTCAATCTCCTCATCACCCTTGGGCAATTCAACAATCAGTCTTTTGCTCTCAGCTATCACAGCCAAAACCTGAGACTTAATCTCTGCGACTTCCTGTTTACTGCCCCCTTTTTCTTCAAGTATGCTGCTCCATTTCTTGACGTCTCTCCCGCTAATCACGCCTTCCTCTTGCGCGCGCGACAGCTGATTGAGAATATCCTGCCGCATCTCATTAATCTGTATTACTGAAGCAGTATCCAACTCTCCATCCCGCAGTTTAGCAAGCTGATCACCATCCGCCTCCATAAAATCCCTTATTTCTTCTATATTAGCCATTTATTACTATTTATTAATAACTATGTAAACCATGTTAATCATGGTACAAGTTAATTGCCGCCACATTCAATTTCAAGTGAATTTTTCCCTTGCATTATTGAAAAAAAGGCTTATTTATGCTACAATAAAATGATGATTATTTTTCTGTCAAACTTGATCGCCGCCGCCTGCTGCATAATAGTATTTCTAATGCTTGTTACGGTGGTAGTTAACCTATTTATACCCGTCCCGTTCGTGCCTTCGAACAAGCGAGTAATTGACCGAGTTCTTGAAATCGCGCACCTCAAAAAAGATGAAAAAGTCTACGACTTAGGCTGCGGGGATGGCAGATTTCTTATTGAAGCAGAAAAAAAAGCTCGCGTCAAAGCAGTTGGTTTTGAAGCCGCGCCAATCCCGCTCATCTTGGCATACATACGCAAATGGATTAATGGTTCCCACATCAAAATTCACATGGGCAACTTCTTTAAAACTAACCTTGCGGACGCCGATGTAATCTTTTGTTATCTTGGACCAGAAACCCTACAAGCATTATGCCCAAAATTAAAAAGCGAATGCCGCAAAGGAACACGAATCTACAGCCATACTTTTCACATTGAAGGAATGCGACCAACCGCCGTGTGGGAAAAAGATCCCGCCAAAAAACTTCCAAAAATTTACTATTATGAAACCTGACAAATGGAAAAACAGGCTGAGCGACTTCCTTTTAACAATAGGGCTGATCTTAAGCCTTGTGATCGCTATGTACCTGATGCCGCCAAAAAGCATCAACATCTATACCGCCCCGATCATGCTTTTAGTGATGATTCCAACAATCATGGCGCTAGTAAACGGAGCTCCGTTTGTACCAACACCAATAGAAGCCGCGGAAAAAATGCTTGAAATAGCCAACATCAAACCGGGTGAAAAAATCTACGACATCGGTTGCGGAGACGGAAGAATGGTTTATCTCGCAGCAAAAAAATACGGCGCCGACGCCACCGGATTTGAACTTTCACCGCTTGTTTATTTTTTGGCACGCGTAAGACATTTTTTGTGGCGATCAAAGGCAAAAATCAAGTTTGCAAATTTCAAAAACAAAAACTTGAGCGATGCCGACGTTATCGTTTGCTACCTTTTGCCTGACACACTAGCTCGCCTGCAGTCCAAACTTGACCGTGAACTGAAGAAAGGCGCGAGAGTTGTATCGTACGCTTTTCCGATTGGAGATTGGCAACCAATCCGCAAGGAGGAAAGAAAGGCGGAACAGCATATTGCTCCAATCTGGGTTTACGTAAAACAATAGCCAGAGACAAAACCAGCGCGTAATAAACAAAAACGGCCCACGCCGGAAAATTTTCCGTTTTAAGATACGCCAAGGGCAAATCAGCAGCAAAACCAACCCCTTGCACGAGCATCTTGCTTAAAACCCAAGTGGACACGCCTAACAGATTGGTAATAGGCAAAGACAAGAAAGACGAAAATATGGCCGCCGCCGAAAACAGCATGATTGCCGGTATCAAAGGAAGAAAAAAAAGATTAGTAATAGGCGCGATCAGCGACAACCTGCCAAACCGCCACAACAGCAGCGGCACCGTAAAAACCTGTGCCGCCAGCGTGACCGTTAAACTTTCTCGCACAAACGCAGGAACCTTGTTAAGCAACAAAAATTTCGCCTCAAACACCGGCACATATAATAGTATGCCAAGCGTCGCTAAAAAAGAAAGCTGAAAAGACATATCATAAAGCAAAATACGCGGATTAACAGCAACCATAGCACCGGCACTTACAAGAAGCGTCTGCAAACCTGAAGATTTGCGTCCGCTGAATAACGCAAACAATACCAACCATCCCATCACCGCCGCCCGAATCACGCTCGCGGACATGCCAGTGATAAGAACAAAAAAAACAATTCCAGCCGTTGAAAACAAAAAACGCGCCCTCCTGCCCGAGCGTCCGAGAAAAAAACCGAAAATAGAGATAATTAAAGTAATATTGTAACCTGATATAGCCAGAATATGAGTCAACCCAGTGGCATTAAAATCATCTATTGTGGATGAGGGAATTGAACTGCGCAAACCCAGCAATACCCCAGCCGCGATACCAGCGGCCGGCTCCGCCAAAATCTCTTTCAAACGCGACGCAATTATACCTTTCAACCCCAACAGCATTGCCCAGCCATCAACCAAATCGCCAGCGGATCTTTTCACAATCAACGGACGATACATAACCGACCAAATATCGTTTTTTGCCAAGCCCGCGGCATAATTAAATCCCTCAAAAACAGGAGGATTTTGCAATTTTCCTTTTAATCTCAGTTTTTCTCCATAAACAAGTACAGGGTAACGCGGCATTTTGATAAGAACATTACCACTGACACTTAAAAGATTTCCAGCCACCGCCAGCCTTTCCACTCTCAAAACATAATACGCGCAATCAGCCCTGACATCAGGTTCAGCAACAATCTTGCCATCCACCATGACGACCTCGGGCATATCATTGTAAAAAGCCACATCCGCATGATTAAAAACCGGCATCGCCGCATAATATCTAAAAATTCCGATCACCAACGCTATCCCAACATAAAACAAACCGCGTTCGGCTATGCCTATCTTTTTTAAAACAAACATGACCATCAAAACAAAACCCGCAAAGCCAAGAGCAAAAGATGGCCAAAAAGTACATACGACAACCCCTGAAAAAAAAGCCAATATACCAATTTTTACAATTTTATGTCGCTCCACGATCCTACATAACCACGACCACATTAAATTCCAGTTAAATAGCATTGGCATCACTCCAAATTATATTGACAAAAATAAATTTATATTATAATATATGCTTCTATTTACGCCGCACATGGATTTACAAATACTACAAAAATTACTGCAAACCCTTAAAGATATAGGCCTTTCGGCAAATGAAGCCAATACCTATGTAAGTCTTCTGAGCATGGGATGCAACCCGGTAAGCGTAATCGCAAAAAATGCCGGCATCAATCGTTGCACCTGTTACGCAATATTAGAAAAACTTATGCGCAAGGGGTTTGCCAGCAGTTTCATCAAAGGCAGTGTCAGTTACTACACGGCGGTTGAACCAAAATATCTGCTTCAGCAACTAAAAAACACGCATTTTGAACTACAAGAAAAAATAAGCAACCTGAGTAACTGCATCACCGAGTTTGAACTGCTCAAAAAAGAATATAATGGCAAACCAAAAGTGATCTTCTACGAAGGAATTGCCGGAGTACAAAACATCATGGAAGACACCCTTAACAGTCAAGGAATGATCAGAGCATATGCTTCTTTAAAAGAACTAACCAGCCTGTTGCCTGATTATTTCCCCATTTACTACAAACGACGCGCGGCTAAAGGCATCTTCGTAAGATCCATCTATCCAGCGGATGAAATCAGCATGCGACATCGCGAGCACGATAAAGAAGAACTAAGAGAAAGCCGTTTGATTCCTAAAGAATTTGATTTTCACCTAGACTTTCTAATCTACGACGATAAAGTGGCAATCACTTCGCTTGTTGAAAAATTCGGCGTACTGATTAAAAGCCGCGAAATGGCCGAATCTCATAAAAAAATCTTTGATTTCATCTGGGAAGCCACAAAACAATACGACACAATGATGACCAATCTTTTGCGCCAATCACAAACAAGCAAAACCACGTCACCAGCCAGAACAAACACATAAAACTTTCTTGTTCATTTTTAAAAAGCCCCCGGGTCAGGGGGCTTTTTTCACAAACTATTTAACACCCAAGTTAACGCTTTTTACTATTTGAGTCTTACACACCATCAGAACATCAATAAGAGTTGTTTTCACGTCACTTTAATTGAACTTACAGCCAGCTTTATTGCAACGGAACATTACCCCCTCCATCTGCCCTCACCGCCTCCTGACTAGAGCCTTGCGTTGGCGCGTTTTCCGTCGCGCCTAAACTATCACTTGTGGCCTGCGTTGAGGCAGTTTCAGTAGACAAAGCTGCTCCAGACGCGTTCATGAAGCCGTTCATGAATTCCTGAAGAGGAAACTCTGTTACGTCAGTCGGAGCGTTCAAAATAACTGCCTTGCCAACATCCCAAAGCGTTAGAGTAAAATTAACTGTCCCGGAAGAAGCATCCTCACCGCCTGCCATTTTGATTACAGCAGTTAACTGATGCAATATGCCGGTATTTACGCCAACATACACTTCACCTGTTACATCAACTTTCTCAAGAGCGGTTTTCGCGTCCGCCATGTCAACATCACTGACCACCTGACCTTGAGCCTCCGCACTCTTCTTCAAAAAATCAAGCAATGCCTGTTTATCCAAATTAACCGTGTAATGATAGCAGTTTTCACCTTTGACTGGCTTGATATCAACATAATTTGGCGCAACAAAGAAATTTGTCTCATCCAAAAGCTTCTTTACCTTCAATTGTTCCGGCGTCATCTTGGATTCTTCAGCCTGCGGAACCACCTTGGACACCTCATCAAAAGCTCCAGCCGGCAATGCTATCTTCCACCATTTGTTAGTCATCGCTTTAACCTGCGGCGGTATTTCCCCAACACCAGACACATTCAGCGCTAACACATTGAAATACAAAGCATCCTTATTCAATCTCAAATCCAAAGAACCATCACCACTCATACTGCCGCCATCACTCACACTGCCGCCAAGCTTTAAAGTAAACTTTGGATCTTTTGCGTCTCTAACATCAACCTGTCCACTCATATCAAGATCAAACTTAACTGGAGAACCGGTTTTGTCCTTTAAATCACCTTTCAATGCGACATCGTAACTGTAAGCGGTAATTCCAAACAACTTAGAAATTCCCTCCCTGATAACTTGTTCCGGCGACTTGCTTGGAGCGGACGGTCCCATTAATTGGCATCCCGCGACAAAAACCATCCCCAAACCAAAAACTAACACAGACAACGCTAAACCGCGTTTCCGAACATTATTATCAATACTTTGCATGAAATTATTATTAAAAATACTGGGAATAGTTTACGATTTAAAGCTAAACAAGTCAAAAAATAAGCATTGCTGATTTGATTTTTTCTTATCTAAATCTAATGCACGCAACATTAACAAACAACAAAATAAATAAAAAAATTCCACGGCATTAACAGAGCAAATTTTAAACTTAAAGATCAGCTGGAATTACAAACCAAATCATGAGAAAATCCAGCGCAGATGCACTTCAAAAAAATATTTTTCATTTTCGCCTTTGCCGCGTATTCATTTTACGAGGCAGCACCAGCCTTAGCATTATTCACTGACGTGTCAGCAAATAATCGCTACGCGCCCGCAATCAATCAACTATATGCCGCTGGGATCATAAGCGGCTATCCTGACGGAGAATTCAAACCGGAAAAACTAGTAAACCGCGCCGAATTTCTTAAACTAGCCCTAGAAAGTTCCAGCATCAACACGGAAGTAACAACCACAACTGGTTTTACCGACGTTGATGAAAAGGCGTGGTACGCGAAATACATCCGCAAAGCCTACAAAGAAGGCTGGATCACAGGTTATGGCGACAGGACATTTCATCCAGAAAACCCAATCACCAAAGCCGAAGGAATCAAGATGATCGGCGCAATCCAGCACTGGCAATTGCCGCCGCTAGATGAAGCGGGCCCTTTCAAAGACACCTCAGCAGGACAATGGTTTACGCCATACATATCTTACGCGTTCGCACACGGATTTCTTGAAGAAAAGGGGGAGTATTTCATACCAGACGCTCTCCTAACCAGAGAAAAAACTTCCGACCTCATCTTTCGGGCATACGCCACTAAAATTTATAAAGCGGAAAAATACTCTCCCCGTTTTGCGCTAACACCGCTTTCCTACTCACCCACTGCTGAAACCTCTAGTTTCATAACAACACAAACAAGCATACAAAAAACCTCGGCTGAAAAAACTAAATTCAACCCCATACCTTATACCTCCTATCCCGCCGATTTTTTTACTGGAATAAAGCTTTCATCAGCATTTCCAAACACTTTCTATCTCAATGAGGTCTACTACTTTGAAGGAACTTCCACCAGCAATAAAGACAAAGCTTTTGTCTTCCTAATCCCCGAAGGTGCCACCGACACATCTAAATACATCAATTACATGGCTCCGCAAAAAAACAGCACCTTCAAAATACCAGTTTATTTCCGTGCAACGGGCAATTTTAAACTTGGACTGATTCCAGGCGACTCTGGAGAAAGCAAAGTCGTTGATATTTCCGTATTGCCATCACTACCGCAAAACAACGCCACCAACAATAATCCAACGCCTTCCGACCAAACAATTACGTATGCCAACGGAGAAAGCTCAACCTCATGGCGCAATAATGGCAATAACCTGATTAAAATAACCTTCGCTCAAGGGATTCAAACAAAAACTTTCATCTTCCGCCAAGATATATCTACCTTTACCCTGCCTTACGCAGAATTCACTGGCTTCATTGAAGGCAAAACGACAGCAACAATTGAAGGAGCAAAACTTGCCAGTGAAAGCCCGCTAATCCCTGCGTCCGCTTGGGGGAAAAAAATCATGATCTCTTTTGACGCGACCAACCACCACTTTGTAACCAAAGACGACACCGCGATCACGATTTCGTCACTGCCTTACACGTATACCAACGGCCAAACAATTTCAATCAGCGGCACAGCCAAAAAAGAAATCTTAGCCGATGCGGCCGTTACCAGACCTGATGGCACGGTTGAAATAATAAAAATGACAAGTCCTGCGCCATACGGCAAATATTACTCTTCCGATACAATCACAGCCAATAACACCTTCACTTTCCGCTATACGCCGACAACAAATGAAGGCACATATTTCATGGAAATCAATGGGCGCGATGGCGAAGCAGTACTCAACTACCCTGTTTACCCGCAAGGTAAAATACCTCTTATGCCTGATTTTGTTGATCTGTCAACTTTAGGACTTGATCAGCCTGATAAAAACACGGCAGATCTAACGACTTTACGATCACAATTGCTGAGACTCATCAACAGCTCCAGAACCGAGGCGGGAAAGCAAATGGTTAAATCAGACGCTTTACTGGACAAGCTTGCGCAACTCCAAAGCGAAGACATGGCGGCGCGCAATTACTTTGGGCACATCAATCCCGACGGACAAACGCCAGATGATCGCAGAATAGCCATGGGAATTACAACAAGCGTGGGCGAAAACCTCGCGCAAGCTCCAACCATCACCTACGCCCACAACGGTCTGATGCGAAGCGGAATCCACCGCAGCAGTATCCTTAATTCAAATTGGACGCGGGTTGGTTTAGGCATAGCTAAAGACGCAAATGGATACTACCTAATCACGGAAGAGTTTTCTTCAGATTCACTTACGCCAATAGACCTTATTAATCTAAAAAACAAAATCCTCGCAAGCATCAACCAAAAAAGAACTAATCTTTCGCTCGCGCCTTTCACCCTTGACGACAACCTTTCAAGCATAGCCGATGATTGGAGTTTAACTATGGCTCAGCAAAACTTCTTTGACTTTGTTTCACCAAACGGAGACTCTCTTACCAACGCCGTCAGAAAAATCAATATTGACCGCTCAATTCAAGCCCAGATTCTTGAAGCAAAGGACATTGACTCTATCATCAATCAGTTATCGCAAACCGCCGACATTGCCCTCAAAACCTGGAATACAATTGGAATAGGCCTAGCAGTAGATAACATCGGCAACCTTAAAACAACACTGCTTTATTCTACTTATTGATTAAAAAACAAAAATACCTAAAATATTAAAGAACTTTTTAATGCACATGGATTTCAAAACCACATGGATTTCAAAACCAGGAAAATTAGCCGTGGCTCGCTAAGAGAAAAGTCACAATACCCCAAAAAAACATTATCTTTCAAAATTTTGCCGCCAAACCTTAAAGCGCAAGCTACGGCTGCAATAGGAGCTTTCGGCGCGGTAGTCATTTTGCTTTTTCTGATCTTTCAGCTAGCGCGCAGCCTTGATTTTACCAACATCATTTTTTCATTCGGCAAAGCTCTTCAAACCGATGACAAAGGCATCACCAACATCCTTCTGACTGGAATAGGCGGCGAAGGACACGACGGACCTAATCTCACCGACACAATTATCATCGCTGGCATAGACAATAAAAACAAAGTTGTGCCAATGCTGTCCATTCCACGCGACCTTTACGTATACACCAAGCAAACCGGGCGATCCAGAATCAATGAAGTCCTCAGCATCGCGATTAACAAATATGGCGCTGATCAAGGCATGAACATACTTAAAGAAACTGTAAGCAAACTGACCGGACTTTCAATTCAGTATTACGTCAAAATCAATTTTAACGGGTTCGTAAAAATTGTTGACGCTTTGGGGGGCTTAGACATTAACGTGGAAGAGGACATTTACGATCCAGAATATCCTCGTGACGGGACAGACTTGTATCAGCCTTTTTCAATCAAAAAAGGACTTCAACATTTGGATGGAGCAACAGCCCTTAAATACGCCCGCAGTCGGCATGGCAACGCGGGCGGCAATGTAGGCAGAGCAAAAAGACAACAACAACTTCTCTATGCCATCAAAGATAAAGCTCTCAACCTAAACATCCTCACCAATCCAGAAAAGATTAAAGAGCTTTATTCTTCCATTAGCGATAGTATTGAAACGAACCTGTCATTTGCCGAAATAATTGAGCTTGCCAAAATAGCCAAAGATTTTGGCAAAGACAGCTCCCTTTCTTTGGTCATCACGGACAACCCAACCGATTGCGCTGGACTAGTGTACACCCCAGCGCGTGAATTTTTTAACGGCGCTTCCGTACTGCTGCCAGCCGGAGGCGACTACGATTACCTAAAGCTTTTCATCAATAATGTCTATCTTAAAGGCGCTGACATCAAAGCCGCCACCAATGAAAAAATCCAAGTTCTCAACGGAACACAAACTTCAGGACTAGCTTATGAAGGCATGTCTCTTTTAAGCCGTTTTTGTCTTAATGTTGCTTATTACGGCAACGCTTCCAATCGCAATTTGTCTGAATCCACAATCTACTACAAATCCAACATTAACGGCGATAAACCTCCGGCCCTAAATATAATCAACTCCATCATGCCGGGCATAAAAAATGTTGAAGGCATCCCTCAAGATTATCTGGTTGACAACAAGCGCATGGACAGCTCCATTGTCGTAGAGCTAGGACAAGATTATCTTTCCAAGCGCATACCTGATCCATTCAACTCACTTAAATACCTCACGGCGCCTACCTCAGCTCAATCTTCAAGCAATGATAAAACCAACGAATCAATAACAAACACCGGGAACGGGAACAATCACTCCGACGGTAATTAAAGCCAATAGTTATTTCAACGACAGCCCAATATCAAGCAACCGGAAAAGGCAGGAAACGACAAAAGAAACCAAATCAATATGATCACAACTTTATTAAGTCTTTACGCGACCGGAACACTCATTTTCTCTGATCTCGCCGCCATTCCGCACGTCATGTCGTGGAACAACCAAAGCGCCTTGCAATCAACATTCATTCCGCGCAAAGATCCAACGCGCGTAGCTCCAGTAATAAAAGCAAAAGCGGCAATCGCCGTGGACTTGAACAACGGATTAATACTTTACGAAAAAAACATTTATACTCCGCTCCCCATTGCCAGCCTCACAAAGCTGATGACAGTTTTAATCATTCTGGAAGAAAATAACCTAAAAGAAATTGTGACAGTTTCAAAGCAAGCCGCGCAAACGGAAGGATCAACTATTTGGCTGGTGCCAAATGAAAAAATGACCATTGAAAACCTACTTTACGCTACTCTAATTAACTCAGCCAATGACGCCGCGGTAGCATTGGCGGAATATAACAGTGACACCGTGGAAAAATTCGTTGAGAAAATGAATAATAAAGCAAAACAACTGGGACTTATCGCTACAAAATACATCAATCCAACCGGTTTGAATCAGACTGCAGCCAACTCAAATCAAGACGCAACTTTCTCAAACCAAAATAAAACAACAGAACAAAACAACAATCAAGAAACAGTCAAAACTAGTCCAGACATTAACAACTTACAACAAACAATCGGAATAATAAAGGCGCCTCAAAACAAGGAAACCCAAAACATCTCAACAGCCTACGACCTTACCCTGTTGGCCAAATACGCTTATGGAAAAAGCTTCGTGCGCAGAGCCGCGGTCAAAAAAGACATGGCAATCTCCTCAACAGACGGCATCACCATTCACAAACTCAAAAACACCAATGAACTCTTGAACAGCTACCTAAAAGTACTGGGACTTAAAACCGGCACAACCGACGAAGCGGGAGAATGCCTCATCGCGATTATAGAAAACGATCAGGGGCACGATATCCTAACCGTCGTTCTAAACAGCCCTTCCCGCTACGCTGAGACAAAATTGCTTGCGGACTGGGTCTTCAAAGCCTATAAATGGGAATGATATGCACGCGCAAGAAAACATTCGTCATCTTGTTTTAATTTTCGGCTCGCTGATAAGCGCGTTTTTTCTGACCATCCTAATCGCGCCACATTTTATCAAACTGCTTTACAAATTTAAGTGTTACAAACAAATCCGTGAAGTCACGGCAACGGGGGAACAAGCCGTAATTTATCAATCACTCCACGGTAAAAAAAAGGGAGTTCCAACAATGGGCGGCATCTTAGTTTGGGGGACAACACTCGTGATCATTTTGCTTTCTGGTCTTTCATCATCAATCGGACTAACAGAAAACTCACTAATTAATCGCAACGAAACCTGGCTACCTATTGCCACTTTAATTGCGACAGCATTGCTTGGCGCCGTTGACGATTATTTCAACATCAAAGGAATGGGCAAAGGCAAAGGCTTGAACATCAAACCAAAGTTTCTCTGGCTAACGCTTTTTGCCGCGGCTGGAGCATGGTGGTTTCATTACAAGCTTGACTACAATCAAATTCACATCCCGCTAATAGGAAACCTTGCCATCGGATTTTGGTACATTCCCCTCTTTATCCTTGTCATCACCGCGACAGCAAATGCGGTTAATATTACTGATGGATTGGACGGTCTTGCCGGAGGATTATTAATAATAGCTTTTTCAGCTTTCAGCGTCATCGCTTTCACGATGGGACTGTTTATTTTAGCCGCCTTTTGCATGGTCATCGTGGGAGCATTGCTTGGTTTCGTCTGGTTCAATATATTCCCCGCGCATTTCATCATGGGAGACACCGGAGCAATATCTTTGGGAGCGACACTCGGAGTAATTGCCATGATGACAGACTCAGTAGTTGTTTTACCTATTATCGGCTTTCTTTTTGTCGTAGAAACCATTTCCGTAATTATCCAAATAACCTCAAAAAAATTTTTAAAACGAAAAGTTTTCCTTATAGCGCCTCTACACCACCACTTTGAAAAAAAGGGCTGGTCAGAACCAAACATCGTCATGCGTTTCTGGATCATAGGCGCCTTTACCGCCGGACTGGGATTGATTTTAGGCTTACTATCAGTACGTGGAATCTGACCAAATAACTACTAATTGCCGCTACCATATAAAAAAATAGCCTTAACAAGGCAAAACAATTAACCAGCGCGCGCTACGGTCAATCCGCGAACATAACAAACTTCAACCCACAAGCATAACATTTAGTTGCCGCTTTCAGCGTCAGGCGTTGCTTCCAAATCAACCAACCCCGCCATTCCAACGGAATCAGGGACACTAGCCCCATCAGGCTGGATAAAATTCACCCCACCCACGCCGCCAAATAGACGCTCAAACTCAGGAACAAAGATTGCTCTATCATCGGCGTCCACAAGATAAGTATTAAACACATCTTTCAATCCAAGCATCACCTCCTGAGGAAGTTTGTCCTTAATCGCTTGAATTGAAGCTATCAGGTTCATCATCGTTTCCCTACGCAACACCGTGATACTCTTCAATAAATCTGTATTAGCCGTGCCAACCAGCATACTCTCAATTGCAGTCATCACCTTAATCTGCTGAATCTGCTGAGTGACAAGATCCAACAATATATCCTGATTCTCAACCTGCGCCACAGTTAACACCAACTGATCCATTTTGTCCTTATAATCATTTAACAGCAAACCAGCATAACCAGCCTTATTCACATTTAAAAGCTCCTGTATCTCCAGCAATTTATTTTCAGCTTGCGAAATCATCAAATGAATCTTTTCAACACGATTATCGGCCAAAAGCAATATCACATCCTGCAAACTCTCCTTAACCGGATAAAGATTGTCACCGGGCAAAAAAACCGACATATCTTTCATCTGTTCAGCAATTTGTTCCTTGATAATATGCTTCAAAATAGAGCTTACAAGCTGATCCTTTGCTTCTAAAGCAGGCATCGCCGCCAAAATATTACTTACACCCCTTCTAAAACTTCGTAACAATCTGGAACCTTCTTTATGATTCCCTCGCGCAAACATGACCTCAGCTTTTTTTAGCTCAGCCACTTTACCCAAAAAATATTCTCTCTGCGCTTTAACATCCGCATTTAAAACCACACCTGTTTCATCTCGCGACGAAGGAGGCAACTTTAACTCATTTACGCCAATTAAATCAGCAGTCGCTGATTTTGCCAATATAGAGCTAACACTTGCGTCATTCGCTTCAAGCCATTTCGTGGAAGCAATCACTTCCGAATCGCTCTTTACCATAGGTTTAACAGCAATCGCTGACAGGTCATTTTGCTTAATCTCCGCGGAGTAACCAGCTAAAACCGTCTTTCCCAGCACATTGCCATGAACTTCAGACGGTTTAATATCAACCATATTGTCAAAAACCGCTATCTTAGTGGAATTAGCATCCTCACTTATATCAAAAGCCCCTTTTTTTGACACATTGGCAACTACTTTATCAGTTTTCACCATGAACTGCGCTTGCTCGTCAATCAAATTATTAACCTTCGCAAGCATCTTGCCTTCCTTTAAATAAAGCTCAACCTTGGTTAAGACTGGATTTTGCGGGTCACTAAACAACCTTCTTATTTCAACGCCTGTATTCCCGCTTAACCTTCCAAGACTCCTATCCAAAAAATGAATCGTCACACCACTATTCTTCAATGTCAAAACCAAATCACCTTCACTTAGCACCAAATCTTGTTGTGCTTTCAAATACATGCCATCTCTCCAAACCAATACATCACCGGAAATATCATCAAGATATGTCGCGGCGTACGTTAATGGAACCTTAAAAGGAGCAGTAAACAAGGCAGTCACAATAAAAACCAACAACATCGCCACGGCTGTGGCAAAACGAAAATACCGATTATACGAACCTCTGTTGAGATTAGCCCGCTCTTCCACCACGGCCATCACCCTTGCTTTCATCATTGCCGCCACCATTGATGGTAAAACAACCTTGTCCGCGATTAGCTTTAAATTTACCGCAAATTTTCTGTAAGACGCAGGCAAAGGATCAAAGCGCTGACCCTTTCGGATCTTTGCCAACAAACGCGACTTCATCAACAACAAACCTTGCGAACTGAGCGTCGGCTTTTCAACACGCTTTAAAGCGACAATCAACCGCTCAATTTCCTCTACGTTCAACCTATTTTTATGTCCAAAACCAAACATATTTTCTTGACTTCAGCATAGCTTACAACGAATACTTACCATTACTGTTACCGCTAGATAACAAAAGCATCTTTTGCCGCAAGGGTTAGTATTTGATCTTCATCTCCTCCAAAATTTTTCTTAAAGCTTTAAGAGCCCGAAATTTAAGAATCCTAATACTGCCTTCACTTTTCCTCATCACTCGAGCGATTTCATGATTTTCCAACTCGTTAATATACTTCAACAAAATAATTTGCTGATATGTTTTTTTTAACTTTGAAATAGCTGTTTTTAAGGCATCTTGCCCCAATTTTCGCTCAGTGATAACAATCGGATCATTGTGCTTCTTCTCGTCGGCAATACGCAAATCAAGCTCATCATATTCCTTATAAAGCCTGTAATAATCAACGACAGCGTTGTGCGCGATCCTGTAAACCCAAGAAGCAAAACCACATCCTTCGGTATGCTTGTAGTTTTTGAGATTCTCCCAAATCTTCAAGAAAACATTCTCCGTCAGATCAAGAGCGTCATCTTTTTTGACCCTGAAAAAGATATAACGATAAACCGAATCTACAAAAAAATCGTAAAGATCGGCAAAAGCGCCCGTATCTCCACTTTTGGCCTTTTCTACAAGAACCTCAATTTCTTTCGTCGTCAAAATCTTCTTTGCCATGCTATTTATAACGCAAAAACACTTTAACCATAACGCACGCGAATAATAAAAAAAAGAGCAGGGAACTTTTAAATAAGCTTAAAATATGTTAAAATATTAAGATATATGTCAACAAAAATGGCTCCAGAACGCCATAAAACCATAGAAACAGATCTTTTCGCGCCAACTAGGGATGAAAACCATGAACAAGCTGACCACCCGGCTATTGCAACACGCAACGAAATTCAAAATAATCTAGGGCATCTGCGCGACAGTATTGAAGAGCAGAGAAAAGAAAAACAACGCCGTCGTGATTTTTTACAGCAGGAGTGTTCCAAACGTAGAAACCCAGAACAATGGACAAAAAATAGTCCTCAAGAAAGCATCACCAATTCAATCGCGAAAGAATTAATTAACACAGGAGTAGAACAGCAATTCACTCAATACTTGGAACAATTTCGTGAAAATGGCTTGGGAGATGATACCAACATCAACTTAATCAAACAAGCAGCAAAAGACATCATCTACGAACACTACCTCAAAACTGGCAACGACAAAGACACCACGCTCGCATACATCAAAAATAACTTAGCAACTAAACTAAAATACCTTTTTAATGAACTCAAACAAATAAGCGATAATCCACAATACGGATTTAAAAAACCGATTGATTGTCTACAAACTTTCAGCGACTTTACCATGCTCAACTTCATCAGCGCTGGATGCGTAAAACTGGAAAACCTCAAATCAGCGCTACTGTTAGAAAAATCTGATTACGAATTTTTTCTCAAAAGCTTTACGCAATACTTAAATATTAACCTTGAACTTGTAAATCTAAGCGGGCAAGAGGCAAGCAACGCCGCCCAACAATCACAAAAGTTAGATATTGGCCAAATGTTGAAAGACGGCAAGGTCATACTTAAAAACACGGTCCGCGTCCCCATAACATCAAACACACAGACAAATCTTACCGCCTTAAAGCAAGCAATCTACGAACAACTTTCCGATAACGCCGATCCAAAAACTAGGGAGGCAATTGCGGCTTATCTAACGGAACAGGCAAACAAGATCAACGCAAAAGAAGGTGAAATCATCACAATTTCAACAAACGGCGAGATTGGCAAGACTAACTTGGCCGTAGAACAGGCGGCCCAGGCAAAAACAATACAACAAGCCCAAGAACAAGCACAAAAAACGGCCGCCGAAAGTACGGAAGGCTTCAGCGGAACCATCGGCAAATTCATCGCCGCCATCATGGCCATCCTACAGAAACTACTCTCCTCTTTCAATGACATGGCGTCAAAAGTCGGACTGACAGAAGAGTTTGAAGGATTAAACGAATCTGAAACTAAAGAAGCGGCTCAATTCAAAGCAACAGCCCAAAAAGCTGGACTTGAACTAAAAACTTTGCGTCCCCTTTTCAAAGACAAGGATAAAATGAAAAAAATCCTTGCAATAAAAAAGAATCAAGGCCTAACTTGGGAAGATTACTTCAAGAATTACCTTACGGACAGCGAAACAGACCAATTAAAAAAAGACCAAACGCTTGAAGCGGAAAAGATCGCGGAAATGTTAACGACACCGGTTGAAGAAACTGGGCAAAAATCAGCGTCCAGCCCTACCGCCCCTACCACTCCTACCGCCCCTTCCGCGTAAAAATAGACACCCGCTCCACTTCTTCTTTTGAACCAAGAACAATCGGCACGCGCTGGTCTAGCTTTTTAATATCCAGATCCAAAATTCTCCTTTCACCGCAAACCGCCGCACCTCCCGCCTGTTCCATAATCAACGCCATGGGCGCGCATTCGTACAAGAGCCTCAACTTGCCTTCCGGTTTTTCCTTATAGCCGGGATAAGTAAAGATCCCTCCCCCTTTTTTCAATATCTGGTTGACATCAGGCACCATCCCGCCAGAATAACGTAATGTGTAACCGTTTTTAGCCCAGAATTCCAACAAACGGACATACCATTCTTCAGATCCACAAGCCCTTAAATTCCCAGGCGCAAAAATCTTTTTATCCCCCGCGACTTTCAACAGCCCAACGCTCTTAAAAACGCCGCTTTTACCATCAAAAAAGAACTCCATCACGCCTTTACCAAAAGTCACAATCAAAGTTAAGCGGGGCCCATAAACCGCCATCATCGCCGCCACCTGTTCATCACCTTTCCGCCCAAGAAAACCGTACCCGGGATAAATTCCGACGATACTCCCCACCGCTAGATTTGATTCCACAAGCGAAGAACCATCTAATGGATCAAAGGCAACAGAAAAAACTGTCTTATTATGGCCATCACCAACCGCGCCACCTTTGCCGCCAATTACATCACCAGCACCGCTATCACCAAAACTACCATTAAAACCATCACCATCACTATTTTCATGAACTATCCAAACCGAGCCACCATTCCCACGCAACCCAGCTTGATCGCGATTTTTTCCCCCGCCAATTTCCTCTTTTTCAAGCTCTTCGGAAGCAATTGACCCCACAAATTCATGCCCCTTCAACAAGCCCAAAAAAAGCTCATTCGCCGCCACATCTGCCTTCAGCTGGTTTTCACCGTAAACGTTTTGCGTACCCGCATAACCTCCGCCCACGCTATTTAACATTGCCGCAACCTTAACCGCAACTCCAGCCAAATCACAAACCAAAGCGCCCAGCACATCGTTGGCGCCGCTCTCCCGCGCGAAACGTAATAAATCCGCCTGTCTCAACTGACGCATTTTAAAAAATTAAAGATACAACTCCGCCTTTCCAGCACTCCCAAAAGCTTTTTCCATCATAAACATAATATGGTGAGTCATTGCCCTTTTTGCCCTTTCAAGCACCTCCTTTGGAATCTTATCCACTTTATCTTCAACGTACTTCAACACTTTGCGCAAAGGCTTATTTTTTTCTTTAGCGATAGCTTCCATTTCGGCCACGAGCTCTGGCGGAAAATGCCTGAATAAAATATCCGAAACCGAGGTCGCATAGTTAAATTTAGCCGCTCCAGCCTGAACACATTTTTGAAAAACATCTGGTCCCAATCCGCTGCCCCCATGCAAAACCACGGCAACACCAAATTTTTCCACTGCTTCACTAATTTCCCGAATCCTATCAAATCCAATCTTTGGCTCAACAACATAATTTCCATGCCCATTACCCACAAACACCGCCACCGCTTCAGGTCGCGTATGCTCCACCAAAGTTAAGGCGTCCTCAACCTTGGTATAATATTTTTCAACATTTTCAACATCTTTCAGTGCCTCCGCAAAACCGATTTCTCCTTCTTCAACTTCCACGGAGATCCCCAGCGGATGCATCTTTCGCACAACTTCAGCCGATTTAGCAATATTCTCCGCCAACGGCAATCTTGAAAGATCAACTTCAACCGAAGAAAACCCAGCCTTTGCCGCCCGATCAATCAAATCAAGATTCTTTTGAACATGATCCTGATGCACAACCACTGGCACACTATACCCATATTTTTTCATCTTGGCAGAAATACCGTCATGAATTAAATCCGACATCCGTTCCGGCGGCATATTGCAGTAATCAACTTCGCTTTCAGCACACTCCATAATCACCGGCGCTTTTGCCTGCCAAGCCGCTTCCAAAGTCGCATCAATTATATGAGGTGACCTCTGGTTTACGGCAATAACTCCAAAACCATGTTTTTTGGCAACAGCAAGAACCGAATTAAGATTTGATATAGTATATCCCCCCGCCAAAACCCGCGTGTAAGGATTATTTTCCTTTGAAAAACCTGCAATCTTTGGAATGCTAGCCATTATTTACTAAAATTAAAAATAAACTTTGGATCTAAAGCTTAACCCCAAAATCTTGTTTGTACAAACCATTAAATTAAAGTATAATTATAAAGATATGAATCAATCTTTGAACTCACACCAAAACAAGAGCAATAAGCATAAAATCACCCACCGCACCCGCGCGCTTGCCGTCACTACCATATTTTTCACGTTACTATGCGCTCTGTGTTTTACTTCAAGCGTTTACGCAAGCTGCACGCCTGGTACTGACGAACAGTGCCTTGAGCTTTCAATCCAAGGAACAGGAGTCTTAACACTATCGGTACCAACAGATTTTAGATTCGGCACGTTTGCTTCACCAGCCAGCACTTTCAGTAAAAACGACACAGCTTACGTTTTGGACAGCAAAGATGTAGTAACCGTTTCAGATTTACGCGGATCTGGCGGATTTAATCTGCAACTGCAAGTCTCTTCATCTGGCTTTGGCACAGGATCAGGTAATTATCTTCCCTTACAAAATTTTTACGTGGTCACAACCGCATCAAATACAGGCGGCGCCGCCTCAAACGGCGTTGAATACGAAGGCCCGGATATTACTCCGCAGGACATCGTGGCATACCAGGACGCGAACGTTAACCGCACAGGCGGCGCCCTCACAACAGCGAACACCTTCACGACTTGCGGTAGCGCGCTTGGTAGCGGAAGCACTTTCACGACAGCGGGAACACCTACTCCAATTGACCTTATGATTGGCGGAGTCGCACCGCCAAATGGCCGACAAGGCACTTTTAAACAAAACGTTAATTTTTACCTTAGTGTGCCACGAGGACAACCCCCGGGAGACTATTCAGCGACCCTGACTTACACACTGACCGATAGCACCACCGCGCCGCCTTCACAACCACCCACCTGCACGCCATAAGAGCGTCTCAATTTTGTTACAGCTAACTTGGCATACAAAAGCAAATTAAACACGCCAACAAAGCTCAGCTCGCCTAGTCTCATCTATTTAAATTTGAACAATTTAAAATTGGCTTGTCCAATCATTTCCCCTCTCAAACCGCGATTATCTACTTGCGATCACAGTATTCCCTCTTACATACGAAACTTCAGACGGCCGTCTCATCGCGCTGACCTTGTCACTGGCAATAATCGTTGCCAACGACTTTGCCTCAGCCAGCTTCATATTCTTGATATCATATTGATCCAACAAATTTTGGCGGTCAGCTTCCAACCTTCGCAAATCATATCCCTTTGTCGCTACTTGATTAAAATGAGCAAGATAAAGCAAAATAAACAACACAGCAATCAACAACAACCCGACAATAGCCATTGAAGGACCAAATTCCAATTTCATGGTCACTGCCTTAATCTTATTGATTGACCCTCTCAGATTGACAGCCCCTCTTAATGAGCCGCTTTTACGCGACACACCATATAAAGTCCTGCGTCGTGGCCTAAAAAATAATCTTGATTGAATTCTGTATGGACTTCTTGCTAGATACATTGACATGTTTGAACAAGTTAAATTGAGGCCACAGGACACCTGAGCTATTTAAAGTTTTTCCGCGACACGTAATTTAGCGCTTCTGCTTCGCGGATTTGCATTTATTTCTTTCTCAGACGGCACCAGCGGTTTTTTTGTAATAATCTCAAGCTGAGGCTTAAGCTGAGTCGTAGTTGCTTCGCCGGGAATATTGACATAATCACGACTCAATTCCTTAAATAACTTCTTAACGATTCTATCTTCCAACGAATGGTATGAAATAACGGCGATTCTCCCTTTTTTACGCAAAGCAGTAACAACCTGCCCCAGCGCGGACTTAAAATGCTCAAGCTCATCATTAACCTCAATTCTCAAAGCCTGAAACACACGCGTCGCTGGATGAATACGCCCCTGCCTACCCAGCAATTTTTCAATCAGGTTCGCCAATTGAAGTGTTGTCTTAAAAGGTCTTCTTTTCCTGACGCGAACAATCTCAGACGCTATTTTCCTAGCTTTCTTTTCCTCACCATACTGCTTAAAAATTCGTATAAGTGCCTTTTCAGAATATTTATTAACCACATCAGCGGCAGTCAATACCTGCTTGCGATCAAAACGCATATCCAACGGACCGTCTTTCATAAAAGAAAAACCTTTGTCCGGATCATCCACATGAACCGACGAAAGCCCTAAATCAAAAAGCGCCGCGTCAACTCCCTTCACGCGCAATTTTGCCAATTCAGACGCAAGCGTGCTGAAATTCGCGTTCACAAAAGTAATTCTTTCCCTAAATTCCTTTAAGTATGATTTAGCCTTTTTTAAATTATCAGCGTCAACCTCAAACGCAATCAACTTGCCATTTTTAGGCATATTTTCAAGCAGCATTTTCGCGTGGCCACCAAGCCCAAGCGTGCAATCAACAACAACACGCTTATTACGCAGTTCCAAATAAGCCAAAACTTCTTGGGGCAATACCGGTGTATGATTGATAACCTTATTTTTTGTTTGTTCCTGCTCCACTGTAGAAAAACTGTTCAAAAGTTGTGTACAAAGTTTGTATAACTTTTTTATACCGATTTATGCACTAAAATTAAAGCTTTCAAACAGATTTGTCAATTGATTGATCACTAAAGGTACTATTTTTGTAGTCAGCAAAACTGAGGCTACAATAATTTTTGGCTTATAAATAAGTAATTAACTCAATCATCAAAAGTATTGCGCACAATAGTCAATATTGCATAATATTTTTGTACTGAAACTTTTGCTCACCCACTAATTAAAAGAAAAATTAAGCATTAAAAATCTTTAAAAACAAAAAATTAGCTCAATAACAAGCATGCCACAAATAAATACTCGCTCAATCGCGTGCTATAATTACAATAAGCTTTACACCATAAACAAAATTAAGATCATCCCTCCTGAGCTAATTGTGGCATTACTGGCCGCCTTGCCCGTTCTTGAATTGCGCGGCGCAATACCCGTAGGCAAAATTCTTGGGCTCCCCATGGAAGCAAATTTCTTCTGGGCAGTTATCGGCAACATGCTCCCAATTTTCATCATCCTTAAAGTGCTGGATCCAGTTTCAAAATGGCTGATGCGACATTCCAACTGGTGCAACCGCGCCATGACAAAACTTTTTGCAAAAACCCGCGTTAAGCACACCAAAAAGTTTGAAAAAACCGGAGCCGCATGCCTGATCGCGTTCGTGGCAATCCCGTTTCCCGGAACTGGCGCTTGGACGGGAGCTTTAATCGCCTATCTTTTTAACATACCTTACTGGAAAGCAATACTCCTCATCTTTTTTGGAGTGTTGGGAGCGGCCATCATCGTCAGCATGACGATGGAGTCTGTGACCCAACTGCCAGCGCTAGTAAGATTCTTAATCAAATAAACTCATCCACCACCACGCCCACGCTTAATTAGCCGCGTTGCGAATATTTTCGGCGTCATCACCATCAGGCATACTATCATACATGGCCGTAATCAATGCATCACTATAAACCTGACCCATAGCGCAATCCGCTATCATCTGCTTAAACAAGGCATAACTGTTGTCCGCGAGCATTTCCGCCAACAAATATTGGGCAGAGTCTGTCTGCCCGCTTCTAAAAAGCCTGTCACAACACAACAGAGCCTCGGACAATCTTCCCATATAAACATATAAAAGCGCCAAAGCATTGACTAACGACACATTATTACCATCTTGAAGCCGCGTCGCGAGAAAATCAGCCGCTTCTTGCGTCTTATCCTTATCCACGGCATATTCAACCAATTGTTTGTCCGCCCCCTGAACCCGCAAGGTTACAGCATTCTTATAACAAGCCATCGCCCCTTCCGTGTCACCTAACTCATCAAGCAACCAAGCCAAGGGCAAATACATATTCACCTGTCCTATTTTGACCATCTCAGATAATACCGTTTTCATCCCAGCCGCTTCACCACGCTTTTTCAACCTCTCCAATAATAAGTATCCGGCAGTATCATCGCCATTTCTTAACGCTTTTAACAACTCACTCTCTCCATGCGCGTCTCTGCCGTCCAAAATCATCTTCATGCCATTCAATAAATCGCTCTGCTTCCCATCTCCACAAATAGTAGCCAAATCATAAAACTTTTGAGCCTCAGCGCGTTTACCAAGTGTCTGCATGATCACACCAAGCATCACCAAAGAATTCTCCCTATTAACATTGTTTTCCACAGAGTCTATAAAAAACGGGATTGCCTCCTTATGCAAACCTTTCACCATCAACAACTTTCCCATCTCATACATCGCGAATGGTTCTTTTTCCTTAATCGCAAAATTTAAGTGAAAAAACGCTTCATCAAACCAATGATTCAGCGCCATCACCCTGCCATACTCAGTGTTGGAAAGATCATCAAATTTATCCCCAAGCATCTCAAAAATTCTGCCCGCGAATCGACTGGCCAACATTCTTGGCGCATCAATGGACACAAACCTTCTTAAATTGACATCAGATTTAATTGCTTCAACCTTGCGAATTTGTTCACGAACAGGAAGGGCGGTTAAAGCCTCATTGTACCTTTCCAGCTTTTCCTTTTGGGACAAATCCTCCATCGCAAATTATTATTTTATTGGAGAGTATAATACAATACATAATAAAAAAGTCAAGATAAATCGCGCTCGGGACAGCACTGTAGCATTTGATGACATAAAACTGCTCTAGTTGAAGACGACAATCCGCTCTGCACGCTTGAAACAATACTGTCTTATTTTAGGCCATAAAGAGCCTTTCCGAATCAGCTTAATCACGCCTTTTTCAAAAGCAACTATGGTTGATGGAGGATTTTCGCAGATTAATCCATCATCAATAATCAAATCCGGCATAAAATCAAGCTTAGACACAACATTTGCTCGCAAAATATTTGCCTCCAAAGCATGCTTGGAAAGTTCAATTTCAACCTGCCTTAAATAATCACGCACATCGTAAACCTCCTTCTTCCCACTAAGATTGGCACTAGTAGTCACGAGCGGACCGCCATTTGCTTTAATAAGTTTTTGCGAGATTGCGGAATCTGGACAACGAATGCCGACAGTCTCATGTCCGGGATTAAGAAAAGATGGTAACCCTCTTTTCCTTGGTAAAACCAACGTCACGGGCCCAGGCCAAAATTTTTTAGCCACCTCCAAAGCACATTGATTGAAACTAGCATATTTTTTGGCCTCGGCAAGGCCGCGGACCATTATAGACACAGGCTTTGCGCGATTCATCCTCTTGATAACATATATTTTTTGGACAGCGCTCTGATTAAAAATGTCCGCGGCTAACCCGTAACAAGTCTCCGTCGCGTGCATCACCACACCACCCGCTTTCAGGACATTAATCGCATCTTTTAATCGGCCTTTCAAGATCAAAACTTTCCCCCCACTTTGAGCGCAAACTATTTTCTCCATACGCATTTGTCATTACCAAAACCGTCCTTTATACTAGCATCAAATCCTTAACCAAAAAAATATGAAAACTCGCCTTGCCATCAACGGATTTGGGCGCATTGGCAGACTGATGTTCCGCATAGCCTATAATGATCCAGATCTAGACATAGTCGCTATCAACAACCCCTCCGACAACAAAACGATGGCGCATCTGCTTAAATATGATTCAAACTACGGAATTTTTGAAGCTGACGTTAAAACAGAAACTTCCGACACCATCAGCGTTAACAACAAAAAAATCAAATATTTCCAAGAACTGGAACCAAATAAACTGCCATGGAAAGACCTTGGCGTAGATATAGTCCTTGAATCCAGCGGAGTCTTTACCAACATGGCAGGAGCATCCAAACACATTAAGGCCGGAGCAAAAAAAGTTATCATTACCGCGCCGGGCAAAGACGTAGACGGGACATTCTGCGTAGGAGTCAATGAAAAAACCTATGATCCCAAAAAACACCACGTCATTTCCAACGCTTCCTGCACCACCAACGGCATGGCCCCGATGGTCAAAGTCCTCCACGACAACCTTAAAATCAAAAGGGGGCTAATGACAACGGTCCACTCCTACACCAACGACCAGAATATTCTTGATTTGCCTCACAAAGACCCACGCAGAGCGCGCGCCGCGGCTCTTTCCATGATCCCAACCACCACCGGAGCCGCTAAAGCAGTTGCGGAAGTAATCCCAGAGTTAAAAGGTAAATTAAACGGATTCGCCATACGTGTCCCCACCCCCACCGTCTCATTGATAGACTTCGTCTGTGAGGTAGAAACAGCGACAACAGCAGAAGAAATTAACGCCATGCTTAAAAAAGCCGCAGAAGGTCCATTGAAAAACGTGATGCTTTATAGCGAACTGCCACTTGTTTCCGTTGATTACAAAGGGAACCCTCACTCCTGCATCATTGACGCGCTCTCTACGATGGTGCTGGACAACACCATGGTCAAAGTCGTAGCTTGGTACGACAATGAATGGGGCTATTCCTGCCGCGTCATTGACATGGCAAAACTGATCGCCTCCAGTGCCGCGCGATAAAGTGATAACTAATACATCTGGCACGCTTTCGCGCGCAATCAAACTGTTTTATAGTTTTAAACACTGCGGTATTTCTTGAAACAACACTAAACAACAGCCAAGCTTAAAACAGTATTTTACCCTTTGCCTAAAAATCCGCCAATGTTCTTCCCCCAGAAATTACGCCGCATACCAAGCATAATGGCCACCCAGCATCCTGACAACGCTGGTATCCCTTTTTGGCATGACAGCCCCTTTATCAGCGACCATGCCGAAACCGAAGAAATGTTCCACACTTTTAATGAAATTGGTTGCGACGAATACATGTGGGACTGGGAAGGAAAATTCGCGGACGAAGCCATGATTGAAAAATTGACCGCTAGATACTTTGAGTACTTCAAAAAACACCAGCTCGGCCGCGACATCTTCATCACCCTGCGCATCCCCAATATCTGGGAAGAAAAAACCTTCAAGCTAGCACGCGCCTACATGAGCGTGATCTCCGCCGCGGAATTCACAAAATCGCTAAAACTCACCAGCCCGCCCGTTTTTGAATTTATCCTGCCAATGACCAAAAGCGCCACCCAACTCATCCATATCCAAGATACCTTTCAAAAAACCGTCAAGCTGAACCAAAAGATATTCGGCAAAGAAGAATCTACTGCGTCCAAAACAAAAATCGCCGGCTACATCCATATAATCCCCCTCTTTGAAAGCGTGGATGACCTCATTAGTTGCGCCGCGCTACTGGAATCCTACATCAAACTGCACAAAAAACACTTTAGCGACAAACCAGCGTACCTTAGACCTTTTATCGCCCGCTCCGACCCCGCTCTTAACGCCGGCTTTGTCTCATGCGTACTAGCCGCGCGGATAGCTTTGCGCGAATTCTATCGCGTCGGCAAAGCACATAAAATACCAATTTACCCAATCATCGGCACAGGTTCTTTGCCTTTCCGCGGAGGAGTAAATCCTGAAAACATTAAGAACATCCTGCGCCAATACGAAGGAGTAAAAACAATCACTATCCAGTCCGCTTTTAGATACGATTACCCCTTGCCGCAAATCAAGCAAGCAATAACTTACATGAAAAAGCGTCTAGCAAATCCAATCGCCCCTTCTTTCAACGACACAGAGATTGTTAAACTCAAAAAACTTGTGAAAATTTTCACCGCACTTTACCGTCCAATTATAGAAAAATCGGCTGATTTAATTAATGAAATGGCCGCTTATATTCCACGACGACGTGAACGCATTCAACACACCGGACTTTTCGGTTATAACCGCGGCGTTGGCAAAACCAAGCTTCCACGCGCCATCTCGTTTACCGGCGCTTGGTACTCTCTCGGCATTCCCCCGGAATTTATCGCCACAGGACGCGGCCTCAAAATCGCCAAACAACAAGGACTTTTACCGCTCCTAGAAAAACATTTTTCCACCATCCGCGCTGAACTTCAGCACGCAGGAAAATACCTAAACTCTGAAAATCTTGAAAAGCTCTCACGCACTTACGAATGGGCAAAAAAAATTAAAGAAGATATTAGACTTGCCGCAGAAATCCTCAACATTAAAATCGGCCCAAACAAACCCAACCATTTCATACACCGCAACCTAACTTCCACCATCTCGCTTAAAAAGGAACTAAAGCAGGACTTTGATCGTGAACTGGTTGAAGCGGCTGTAATGAGAAAAAGCCTCGGCTAACTTTCGGTGCCCGATGTTGACAGCGCGGCGTTTTTCGGTGCCGGATGTTGACAGCGCGACATTCCAATGTCAGAAAACCTAATTATCAAGGCAGCTCCCCCCACTGTTGACAGCCCCTCTCCCCACTGTTGACAGTTAGAAACAATAATTTACAATAAAATCAATACTGCACCTAACTCAAACCTCGTGAATCGCAAGCACGACGTCTTAAAAGCAATCATCCAACATTTTATCAACACCGCCGAACCAGTTGGATCACAAACAATCATTGTTAGCTACAAATTCAAAGTCAGCCCGGCAACCATCCGCAACGACATGGCTGAACTGGAAGAAGAAGGCTTAATCTTCCAACCACACACTTCCGCTGGACGCGTGCCGACCGATCTAGGTTATCGCCTTTTTTTGGACGAGATGGCGAACTTTGAAGAAGCTCGCAATAAAGCACTTACCGTCTTACAACAGATCAAAAAAGAATACGCGGCTCAAAAAGTCAAAGAAAAAATCTACGACGCCGTAGAACTTATCGCCCGCTCCACCGAAAACGTCAGTTTTGCCACCATACCAGACAATCCCCGCACCTTTTACCTTGGCCTAGCGAATGTACTGCGCCAACCTGAATTTTTGTACGACTCAATCCGCGCCAGCCAAGTTGTAGAACTACTGGAACGCAATGACCGCTTCATTAACCTGCTAAAATCATTGGATATAGACGATACCGTCAAAGCATTCATCGGAAAAGAAAACGCTCTTGAACAAATTCAAAGTTGCGGCTTAATCGTTACAAAATATCATGTTGACATCTTCAAAGGCTACATGGGAATCTTAGGACCGACCCGCATGGATTACGTCTTCAACACGGTAATAATAGAAGAAGTCAAAAAACTATTAACAAATTGACAATAAAAGTCAATTTTGTCAAAAAAATCACAACCAAACGCAACTCATCGCCAGCGCCAATCTGAGTGATTTAAGCTTTAAAGCAATTACAGAGCACTCCAAGTAATCAAATCCGTAACCGATTCTTGTACGAATCCTTTGTTGACACCTTAATCAAACCCACAATCAAAATTAATACTAAAAAATATGCTACTAAACTTCAATTTTTTTTATTAAAACCTATTAAAAAACCAATGACCAAAGACAAATATTGCGCAAGCGTAAAAAAAACTATATTTTTTCAAGCACAATATTTAAATAATAATAAAATTTAAATGGATAATAACAATCCCACTCCACAAGACGCTTCCTCGCCGCAAAACGACAAGGATTTTGCGACTTTACAAGCCGAACTAGAACAAACCCAGAACAAGCTTGACGAAATGATGAACATCGCCAAACGCGCCCTCGCCGACCTGCAAAACTACAAAAAACGCGCCGAAGAAGAAAAAGCCGCATTCGTAGCCTTCGCCAACGCGGAACTAATCGCGGCAATCCTTCCCGCTCTAAACAATTTTGAACGAGCGCTCACTCATGAACCAAAAGACGCCGAATGGGCCAAAGGGGTTGAACAGATTTATCGCCAGCTTACAAACGAACTGCAAAAACGAGGCCTCTCACCAATTGACGCAAAAGGACAAAAATTTGATCCACATCTCCATGAAGCCCTTCTCGCCGCCCCCGGCGAAAAAGACTTAGTCTTGGAAGAACTTGAAAAAGGTTGGATGCTTGGCGACCGTGTCCTCAAACCAGCTCGGGTAAAAGTGGGCAATGGCGAACCTGTTCCATCACCAGACACATCAAATCAACATGAGCAAGCAGACAAAACTATCACGGCACAAGTTTCATCACCAGATACATCAAATCAACAATCAGCAGACAAACACACTCCACCAGTTTAATCCCTTCGCCTCAACACTCATTGCGAACGATCGCACCTGAGCTTTAAAAAGCGCATTCATTCAGACCATCTTCCATGACGCCCACGATAATTTTATTTACGCGCCTTAGTTGTACAAAGCACATTCATTCAAACAGCTACTCATCCGCCTTGACACACCAACACGCCTTTCATTGCCCTAAACTAAACAAAAAAGTAGGCAGACGATATCCAAATATAAGCTAAAAAAGTCGCTTGCGGGTACAAACACAATTCCCCGCGACGCCAGCAAATAATACGCAAAACATTTATCCAAAGGAAGCCCGAGAACTGAAACCTGTTCTTCAATGTGTTCACGCGCGACCTTATTTGCGATCGGCAAGTTTGTTTTTCATTCAAGACACCATCTTCAAACAAAGGCATCATTATAAAACACCCCATTAGCAGGATTGACTTTCAGTCCCTTAGTCGCTTTCAAAACCCCAGCAATATAATTGCCATTAAATTCCGACTACTTATTATTGGCAACTAGCCATCCATTAAATTCAAGATAATCGTAAATCTTTGGCAATGACGCTTTATTACCATTTCAAAATTACCTCTTGACCATCTCTTGTTAGCACTCTATAATTATGAGTGCTAATTTGATTAACAATAATTAAATATTAACTTTTAACTTAATAACATGAGCAAAATAATCGGGATAGACCTCGGAACTACCAACTCCTGCGTCGCGGTCATGCAGGGAACGGAAGCCGTGGTTATACCAAACGCTGAAGGACACCGCACCACCCCTTCAGTAGTAGCAATCAAGGGTAATGACCGTCTTGTTGGCATCACGGCCAAAGCGCAAGCTATTACCAATAGCGAAAACACTATCTACTCGGCCAAACGCCTGATAGGAAGAAACTACAGCGAAGTCCGGGAGGACGTAAAACGACTAGCCTACAAGGTCGTGGAAGGACGCAACGGCGAAGCGGAAATAATTCTCAACGGCAAACAACACCGCCCTGCTGAAATATCCGCGATGGTGTTAGCAAAACTAAAAGCGGACGCCGAAGCGTTTTTAGGAGAAAAAGTTACTGAAGCTGTCATTACTGTTCCAGCTTACTTCAATGATTCGCAACGTCAAGCAACCAAAGACGCCGGACGCATAGCGGGACTAGAAGTAAAACGCATTATCAACGAACCAACTGCCGCGGCACTAGCTTACGGCCTTGACAAGAACAAAGCCAAAGAAAAAAAGATCGCGGTATATGACTTTGGCGGAGGCACATTTGATATTTCCATACTTGAACTTGGCGATGGCGTTTTTGAGGTTCTTTCAACTAATGGAGACACTCAGCTTGGCGGCGACGATATAGATCAAAGAATCATAGAGTGGCTTTTGAGCGAATTTAGAAAAGAAAGCGGCATAGATTTATCTGGAGACCGAGTCGCGCTCCAACGCATGCGCGATCAAGCGGAAAAAGCCAAGATTGAACTTTCCACCTTGCATGAAACAGAAATAAGCCTCCCCTTCATAGCCATGGATAAAAGCGGAGCGCCAAAGCATTTCAACATCAAACTCTCACGCGCAAAGCTGGAAGACCTTGTGGCGGACCTAATTGAAAAAACAGTCACCCCCTGCAAGAAAGCTGTGGAAGACGCTAAAATTTATTTTTCCGACATTGACGAAGTAATCCTTGTTGGCGGCCAAACACGCATGCCCGCAATACAAGCCAAAGTTAAAGAGATTTTCGGTAAAGAACCGCACCGCGGCATCAATCCCGACGAGGTTGTCGCCATCGGCGCGGCCATTCAGGGAGGAGTGCTTCAAGGAAATGTCAAAGACATCATCCTGCTGGATGTTACCCCACTCTCCCTTGGAATTGAAACGCTTGGTGGAGTAGCAACAAAACTAATTGAGCGCAACACTACTATTCCAACCACCAAATCTCAAATATTTTCCACCGCTGCCGATAACCAATCCTCAGTGGAAATCCACGTGGTGCAGGGAGAACGTCCAATGTGCGCGGACAACAAATCATTAGGCAGATTCATTTTGGACGGCATCCCCCCAGCCCCACGAGGCATACCGCAAATAGAAGTCACTTTTGACATTGACGCCAACGGCATCTTAAAAGTTACAGCCAAAGATCGCGCCACTAACAAAGAGCAGCACATCACCATCACCGGATCTTCCAACATGAGCGAAGCTGAAATAGAAAGGATGAGAAAAGAAGCCGAACAGTACGCGGAAGAAGACAGAAAGAAGAAGGAAGCAATTGAAACTCGTAACAAGGCTGAAAGCCTTGTCTTTCAAGCCGAAAGAACATTAAAAGACGCTGGCGACAAAGTAAAAGACGACGTTAAAAAACCAGTCCAAGAAAAAATAGATACCCTCAAAAAATTGCTTGAAAATAAAGACGCCTCATCCGAAGACCTAAAAAGAGCTTACGACGAACTTTCCGAAGCCATCCAGAAAGTAGGCGCGGCAATGTATCAGGCGGCCGGCCCGACAACCGGATTTAACGGAACAACTGGAAACACAGCTGAAACTAATTCCTCTAGCGCCGCCAACGACCCCGACGTCAAAGTCTACGAAAAAGACAAAAAAAAGATCCCAAGCGAACCAGTAGAAGAAGCTGTTGAAGGCGAAGTGATTGATAAAGACAACAAGTAATAGTAGACAATTTTCAGCAATTAGAGCCCCTGCCACAGGGGCTCTTTAAATATATAGGACTCATTTTCCGCTCAATCAATAGTTTAGCACACCGGCACGGCTGTAAGCCAAAAAATACGCATTAGTTTTTCAAGCCATTGCCATCCCCCTTTGGTTATTCCAACTTCAGAATACTTTCAGACAGCGCCACAGCCACGGAAATGGTCAAATAGGTCACCACCTCCAAAGACAGCAAAGGACGGACCACCTATAAGCCGACCATCTAATTCACGACCGAAAAAAGAGCAAAGATAAATTTTAAACCTTCCACGACGACATTCAATTCCCCAAGCCGGCGAGGGCAACAGTTAATGTATTATATGAGAAAGTCACCCCCTCCAACGCGACGATCAACTACTTGTTCAGCATGTGGATATTTCTCGGCATTTTCTTTTTGATGGAACTGATAGTCTTCATCCCATCCCTGTTCATGTACGTGTACGCTATCGGGGGATAAAGCAAAACACCCGTGTCGTTCGGAACATTCGGTGACACACCAGCGCCACCCATCTTAATATAATAGGCTTCTTCAGGCCTTTTTTTTCAAAACCAAGAATTTGAGATACGATCCTTCCGGAAAATAAATCCTGTTGGGATGATCCACTGGAAGCCCCAGTGATTTAAGTATAACCAGATCATCGCCTGTGCGAAGCGCCGCCTGAAAGATAGCCTGTTTGAACATTTCGTTGGTCACATGACCGGAACAGGAACTAGTTATCAGCACTCCCCCTTCCGCCAAGACATTTAAAGCAAACTCATTGACGCGCGCGTACGCCTTCAGCGCGGCATTAAGATCTTTCTTACTTTTAACAAACGCGGGCGGATCAACCACTACCGTATCGTATTTCAACCCGCGCGCTTTCGCCCTTTCTAAAAACTCAAAGACATCGGCAACCACAGCCTCATGCTTCATGCCGCCCGCCCCACCGTTCCCCAATCTATTCCCAAACCCATTCCCCAGTGCATCCCCTGCTCCGTTTCCCGCTCCGTTCTCCACTCCTTTCCTCACCCCATCTTCAAACCCATTCCCCGCCCCACCATTCAATTTCATGTTACTTTCACACAAAACCATTGCTTCCTTTGAAACATCAACACTCGTCACTTCCAAAGCGCCAGCCTTTGCGGCGTAACAGCTGAAACCGCCCGTGTAACTAAACAGGTTCAATACCTTCTTCCCTTTAAAATACGGCATGCTCGCAAGCCTGTTCTCACGCTGATCAAGAAAAAAACCAGTCTTCTGCCCTTTTACTATATCAACATCAAACAGCACACCGTTTTCCTTGATCCGCACGATTGCTTGCTCTCCAAGCTCCCCAAACAACATTTTTTTGTTCTCAAGATCCAACCCCTCTTCTTGTCGAGAGTGACCATTACTTTTCTCATAAATGAATTTTGGCTTAAAAACTTTCACCAGCGCCTCGGTGAACATAGTTTTAAGATTTTCCGCACCCGCAGTATAGATCTGCAATACCAACCCTCCATCGTAACTATCAACAATCCATCCCGGCAGCATATCACCTTCCGCATACACAAGACGAAAAGCATTTGTTTCTGAATCAACAAAATACGGCTTCCTCCAATTCCACGCCTGCCTCAACCTCTTTTCAAAAAAGGCCGCGTCAATCGTTTCATCTTCAAAAGTCATCACGCGCGCAGCAATGTTAGTCTTTGAATTGTAATATCCCCGCGCCAAAAAATTCCCCTTAAAATCAACAATGTCCGCCAAAGACCCATCGGCCACGCTTAAATCCGACCTTTTTTGATCAATTCCCCCACTAAAAACCCATGGATGACGGTAAAATAAAGATCTTTCCCTGCCCTCTTTCAAAACAATGCGCGCGTGTTCCATATTGAATAGGTTAAGAGCATTAAGCCAAAACGACCCGCATATTAGACCAACCTGACATTACCCGCCAACCCAAAAAGTATACGAAATTAATCTACAAAAGTAGAAATCTAATATGGGTATTTAAGAAGGATAACAGATGTATTGTCATCTTTCATATCTACAAAAGTAGAAATCTAATATGGGTATTTAAGGATCATCTGCCAATAGATTGGCTTCCTTATCTACAAAAGTAGAAATCTAATATGGGTATTTAAGTTGAGTTTTTAGGGGGGGTAGTTATGCGATCTACAAAAGTAGAAATCTAATATGGGTATTTAAGTGGGTCACCCGGATATTCGCAATCATTTATCTACAAAAGTAGAAATCTAATATGGGTATTTAAGTGGCGGAAATGGAGGAAATTATTATGATGATCTACAAAAGTAGAAATCTAATATGGGTATTTAAGTATCTCTCCCTATCAATAAACTGCTGTAATAATATCTACAAAAGTAGAAATCTAATATGGGTATTTAAGCCAGTTCGCCGTGGACAAGGTTATTACTTATCTACAAAAGTAGAAATCTAATATGGGTATTTAAGCTTACTATATAAGAATA
>Ga0272446_1000586_pt1 | contig 56248 bp, 45 predicted proteins | sample YNPCB0061_FD_194587 | JGI IMG/M metagenome (GOLD analysis project Ga0272446, IMG submission 194587) | Hot spring microbial mat communities from Yellowstone National Park, WY, United States - YNP-CB-006-1 | ecosystem: Environmental > Aquatic > Thermal springs > Hot (42-90C) > Sediment | place... | reverse complement strand
TCCGTGCCCATGGTGGTCGCCGAGGTGTGCGAGATGGCGATGCCGCCCAGGCGCCGCAGATAGTCGTAGAGCGCTCGCGCGCCCGTTTGCGCTTTCTGCTCCTCGGGCGGAATCGGCAGGGTCGGATACCCGCGTTTGGCGAACATCACGTTGCGATGCCCGTTCGGATAGACCACACTGCGCTCATAGCCGAACAGCGGGGCGAACGTGCCGGGCAGGTGAAACACGTCGGCCATTTGCTGGTTGAGCCAGTTGATGTATTCGACGTCCGGACCGCCATTGGAGTTGTGGTCGCTCACGCCCAGGAAATCGAGTTCCGCCGCATCGAGCGCGTAGCGGTAGGCTTCCTGGAGGCTGCCGTCACCGTTGCCGTCCATGGAGAACTCGGTGTGGCGGTGCGTGTCGCCGCGAACGATGCGGTAGGTGACGCCGCCCGCAACCATGCGGTACGCGCGGATGCGCTTGAGGTCTTCCGGTTCGCCGGGATGATTCGGGTGGACGGAGAATTTCTCCTCGGCGCGCGGCTGGAGCGGCAGCGCGCCGCGGCGCGGCGGCGGCAGCGGAATCCGCCCCGCGTACACATCGGACCGCTGAAACAAATACTCTTCGTAATCGCGGTTATCGGTAGGCCAAGCGGCGTAGATCTCTCCCGCCGCCGTCACGGCGAATCCGCCGCGCATGTCCTGCCGCCCCGCCGAGAAAGGCAGCGGCAGGGGCTGGCTCCAGCCCGCGGCGTCATAGGCGGCCCCGTGGAGTTCCCACGCCGCGCGGTGCACGGGCGCGTCGGGCAGAATATCGGCGAACTTGATGTTGCGGTGCCGGAAGAACAGCCAGATCCGCCCGCCGGGTTCGGCCACCAGTTGGGGCAAATCGTTGTACTCGCGCAAGCCCTCGGGAAGCGAGGCCCGCAGGTCCGCCGGCTGGCGCCATTCCGCTCCCTCGCGCACCGCGACTCCGATCCAGCGCGATTGGTAGAGCGGCGTGGCCTGCTTGCGGACCAGGAAGCCGGTGTCCTTGCCCCAGTGAAAACCGCTCTCATTCCAGGCCACCCACAGGCGGCCTTGCGCGTCGCACACCGCCGTGGCATGCGCTTCGAACTTGGGCGTCGCCGCCACGGGCGCAGGCGGCTGCCATGCTCCGTCCTTCCACGTGCGCATCCGAATGTCGTAATTGCCGGCGTCGTAGGTATCCCACACCACATGGACGGAGCCATCGGGCGAAGGCGCGGCCACCGGCGTCCAGTCGTTGGCCGGAGAGTCGGAGACGCGCTCGGCCGCGCTCCAGCCGGAGGTCGTCAGCCGCCGGGCGAAGATGTCGGATTTGCCGTCGCGGAATCCCTGCCACACCAGCCACAGGGTACCGTCGCGGGCCGTGGCCAGGCGGTGATAGACGTCCGGCTGCGGATCGTCGGTCAGCCGCTCGGTGGCGGTCCATTGGGCGCCATCGAAGGCGCGCCCGTACAGATCAAAGTTGCCGCCGGTCTGTTGCGCCCACACCGCCCACAGCCGGTCCTTGGCGTCGCGGCCAAGCTGCACCAGAAAGATGTCGCCGGGCTTTTCGGTCACCCGCGTGGCCTCCGACCAGCCTTGCGTTTCGCGCCGGCGCAGGAAGATCTCGCTGGCCCCGCCGCGATAGGCGACCCAGGCGGCATAGACCGTGTTGGCGGGTCCCACGGCCAAGGCCGCGAAGTCGTTCTCGAAGCCATCCACCGAAAGACGGACGGCGCTGGGCGCCCGATCCACCCGCACCGCGCCGTTGAGCACCCGCAGCGGCCGCCCCGGCTCGATCGACTTCGGCGTGAGCGTGAAGTTGCCATGCGGCGTCGTGACGTCCACCGTTGCCACCTCCCCGCTCAATTCGGCGACGACGCCCGTACTGTTGACGTACGGCACGACCGGCGTGGGCGGCTCCGGCTCCCAGACGCGCCGCACAAAATTGGCCCCCTGCCGCGAGGCGAGCTTCCAACTCGCCTCGCTCACCTGATCGCCCGGGCGCGGACGCCAAAGCCGCAGACCCAGCAAACGCCCGCCGCTCACGCGGAGACGGCCATCCCACGCGCGGGGCGCGCGGTCGTTGACTCCGAACTCGAGCAGCAAAGAGATCGTCTCCGGCTCGGCGGCCACCGCCGGCGCCGGCTGCGAGCGCGCTTCCCGGCGGCCCACCCAAAGCGCGGCGATCACGACCGCCGCAGCGGCCAGCAGCAAGCCCCTCCGCCAATCGTCCATCCCGCCACCTCCGTGCGCTATCGAGTATAGCGGCCCGGCCAGCCGTGTGCTATCCTCCTTAATTGGGCATCGCCCCGCGACCTGTTCGCGCGATGCCGCGTGGGCGCGTAGCTCAATTGGCAGAGCAAGTGACTCTTAATCACTAGGTTGTAGGTTCGATTCCTACCGCGCTCACCATGTCCCCACTCTCGCCAGCGCGCAGGTATCGGAAAACCCCCTTGAACCGAGCGAGACCGGCCGCATGATCCGCGTGGGCCGGGAAATCTGCGGCCGTCTCGACGCGTGTCTGGCGCGCGAGTGGCTGGAAACGAACGGCTTGGGCGGCTTTGCCAGTTCCACCATCGCCTGTCTGAACACGCGCCGGTATCACGGACTGTTGGTCGCCGCCACCCAGCCTCCCGTCGGGCGGCTGGTCTTGCTGGCCAAACTCGAAGAGACGCTGGTCCTGCGCGGACGCCGGATCGAACTGTCCGCAAATCGCTATCCGGGCGTGATTCACCCACGCGGCTACGAGTGGCTCGTCGCATGCCGCCTGGATCCCTTCCCGGTATTCACTTATGCGGTGGATGGGGCCGAGATCGAGAAGCGGCTCTTCATGGTTCACGGCGAGAACGCCACCGTGATCGAATACCGCCTGCCCCCGGGCGCGGCGCTGGAGCTGCGGCCGCTGCTCGCTTTTCGGGATTACCATCACCTGACCCGTCGGAACTGCGCGCTCCGCCCTCGCGGCGAAGCGACGCCCGGCGAAATCCTGCTGACGCCCTACGCCGGTCTGCCCAGCCTGCACCTGGCGCACAACGCCGCACAGGTGGAGTGGACAGGCTACTGGTACGAGAATTTTGAGTACGCCGAAGAGCAGGCGCGGGGACTCGACTACCGCGAAGACCTGTTCAATCCCCTGGTGCTGCGCTTCCAGGAAGACGCCGTGCTGATCGCGTCGACCGGGCGCCACCACGCGGGCGAGGTCCCTGGCTTGCGCCGCCAGGAGATCCAGCGGCGCGCGGCCGTCGCTGCCGGAGCGCCCAGCCCGCACTCATTCGTCCGCGCGCTCACCCTGGCGGCGGACCAGTTTCTCGTCCAGCGCGGCACCGGAAGAACGATCGTCGCCGGCTACCCCTGGTTCACCGATTGGGGACGCGATGCCATGATCGCCCTGCCGGGGCTCACGCTGGCGACCAGGCGTTTCGACGCGGCGCGGGAGGTGCTCGACGCCTTCGCCGCTCACCTGGACCAAGGTATGCTTCCCAACCGTTTCCCCGACGGCGGCGAAGCTCCCGAATACAATACCGCCGACGCGACCCTGTGGTTCTTTGAAGCTGTGCGCGCCTATTTGCGCTACTCAGGCGACGCCGGTTTTGTCCGGGAGCGCCTCTACGCCGGACTCGCCTCGGCCATTGACTGGCATCTCCGCGGCACGCGTCACGGCATCCGGGCCGGCCACGATGGCCTCCTTTGGTCCGGCGAGCCCGGCGTGCAACTGACCTGGATGGACGCCAAGGTGGGGGACTGGGTGGTGACGCCGCGCCACGGCAAACCGGTGGAGATCCAGGCGCTGTGGTACAACGCCCTGCGGATCATGGAAGACCTGGCCGCGCGGTTCGGCAAGCAAGCGCAGGCGGCGCGCTACGGCGGCCTGGCGGATCGCGCCCGGAAGAGTTTCCGCGCGCAGTTCTGGAACCCGGACGCTGGCTGCCTGTTCGACGTCGTGGCGCCAGACGGGCGGGACGCCTCGTTCCGGCCGAACCAGATTTTCGCGGTCAGTCTGCCGCATAGCATGCTGGAGCACGGCGCGGCGCGGCAGGTGGTGGAGGCAGTCGGGCGCGAGTTGCGGACGCCGTTGGGGCTGCGCACGCTCTCGCCGCGCGACCCGCGCTACCGCCCGCGTTACGAGGGCGGCGTACACGAGCGCGATGGCGCGTATCACCAGGGGACCGTCTGGCCTTGGTTGCTGGGACCGTTCCTAACCGCCTATGTGCGCGTGCACGGAGGGTCGGCCGCGGCGAAAGAGCAGGCGGCCGTGTGGCTGGAAGCGTTCGAACCCCATCTGGCCGTGGCGGGACTGGGCCAGGTGTCGGAGATCGCAGACGGCGACCCGCCGCATACGCCGCGGGGCTGCATCGCACAGGCGTGGAGCGTCGGCGAATTGCTGCGCACGGCCGCCGAGGACGTCTTCGGCGGCGCACCCAACGCCGCTTAAGGACCGACGGGAACCTCGGCCGGCGGGCTGGTCTGGCCGTCCACCTCGACGCGCAAGGGCGACGCCCCGGCGGGCGCGGTCGGCGGCGTCACGATGTTGATCTGAAACACGCCCACCAGGTCCGGGGCCAGGCCGGCGAACTCCACTTCGCAGCGCGCCGCCCCCAACGTGACGGCCGCAACGCCCCGCAGATGCGACAGCGGCTCGCGCGGCGCGCCTTGCCCCGTCACAGGTACAGGGTCTACCGCGCCCAAACCCGTGGCGTAGAAATACGCCCGTTCGCCGGGACGCAGCGGCCGCTCCGCAGTCACCAGCGTGTTGTCGGCGGCCCGCACCACAATCGCACGGACCCCGTCCAGCGTGAAAATCCCTGGTTGCGCGGCCAGCACCGGGACCTCCACCTGCTGGCTGGCCACGCCGTCGCGGCTGACGATGACCGCCGCTGGCGCTCCCGCGGGCGTTTCAAACGGCGTCTGGAAATTCACCTGCTGCTGCCCGTTCACGTTGGCGACCGCGTAAATCGGCGCGGTCCGCCCGCTCACCGAGACGGTGACGCCCGCCATCGTACTCGGCAGCGGCACGCCTTCCGCGGATTGAATGCCCGAGATGCCGGTAAGATTGGTGCCGTACACGGTGGCCAGCGACCCCGGCGTCAGGCCAGGCTGATGGCTGGCGGCATTGACGGTGGAGGCCGCCGAAAAACGGGGGGCGGGCAGCGTTTCGGTTCCGGCGATTTGCAGGATGCGGCCGCCGTGATCGGCCAGGTACAGTTCGCCTTCCTCGTCCTCGCCAAACGAGCTGATGGCGATGCCGCTCGCTAGCAGCAGGCGGTTGGTGAAGCGCGTCCCTTCGCGGGTGAGGGCCCAGATCCGGCCGCTGCCGTAGTCGCCGTAGAGATATTGGCCCGCCAGCGCGGGGTAGCGCCGGCCGCGGTACACGTATCCGCCCGTGACCGACACCCCTTCCGAGCGCGGATACACGTGCACGGGAGGCGTCAGCCCGGTGCGGTCGCAGCCAGCGCGCACGCATTCCAGGCCTTCGGTAATCACCCAGCCGTAGTTTTCGCCTCCCCGGCTGGAGGCGGGCTGGAAGTTGACTTCCTCGAAACGGTTCTGGCCGACGTCCGCAATCCACAGGTCGCCGGCCGCGCGGTCGAAACTGTAACGCCACGGGTTGCGCAGGCCCAGCGCCCAAATCCGCGGATCGTAGGCGGGATCGCCGACGAATGGATTGCCGGGCGGGACGCGCACCTCGTTCAGGTCGGACTCGACGTCCAGGCGCAGCATCTTTCCCAGCAATTGCCGGCGGTTCTGGGAGTTGTTCTGCGGATCGTTCGCGCTGCCGCCATCGCCCAGGCCGATGTACAAGTAACCGTCGGGCCCGAACTGGAGTTGACCGCCGTTGTGGTTGGAGAATGGCTGGGGCACGGTGAGGAGGATGCGCTCGCTGTCCGGATCGGCGGCCGCCGGGTTGGCGGTGACGCGGAAACGCGAGACTACAGTGTTGCCCTGCCGGTCCGTGTAGTTGACATAAAAGTACCGCTTGCTGGCGTAGCCAGGCGGAAAAGCCAAGCCCAGCAAGCCGCGTTCGCCGCCCGACGTCAGGCGCCCCGAGATATCCAGAAACGGCGCCGCCACCAGCGCGGCGTCTCGCACGATGCGGATCCGGCCCGCCTGCTCCACCACGAACAACCAGCCGCTGCCATCGCGCGGACTCTGGATGTCTACCGGGTTGCGGAGTCCGGACACTAGCGGGATCAAGCGGATGGCGTCCTGGCCCGGCGCGAGCGGGACGGCCAACAGGCAGACCAGCAAGGCACGCATCATGATCTGATCCTAACCCGGATGGCCGGTCGGCCAGCGCCGGTAGAGCCGGTCGGCGACCGGCGCGACGGAAGTTGCCCCTTGGGCCTCGCGCCACGTAGAGCCGGTCTCCTACCGGCTTCACCAACGGGCGGAGGGCCCGAACTGCGCAACTAAAGTTGCGCTGCACGCTGAAGCGTGCGCCACCCCCCAACGCCGTGGCACGTTTCTCAGAGTTCTCCGCCGATCCGATGGCGTTTTTCAACCAACACGGGATTAGTTCAGCGCGCGGAGTTCTTCGAGGTCCAGCCGCCCGGTGTAGATTGCCATGCCCAGCGCGGCGTGGATATTCAGCCGCCGCAGTTCCCGGACTTCTTCGAGGGTGGTGATGCCGCCCGCGGCGGTGATCTCGAGTGAGGTCGCGGCGCGCAGGCGGCGGAACCAGTCTAAATCCGTACCTTGCAGCATGCCTTCCTTGTCGACGTAGGTGCAGAGGAAGCCGCCGCAGTAGGGTTCCAGTTGCGCCAGCACCGCCTCGGCGGTTAAGTGGAGGGATTCGCGCCAGCCCTCGACGACGATCCGGCCCTGTTTGGAATCGAGCGCGAGGATCAGCCGTTCGCGGCCGATCGCGGCCGCCAGCGCTTCGAGGAACGCATGGTGAACGCCTTCGGCGGTAAACGCGGCGGTGCCGGCGATCACCCGGTGCGCCCCCTGCGCGATGAGCGCCCGGGCGCGCTCGACCGAACGCACGCCGCCGCCCACCCGGCAGACGGCATGCGCGCACAGCAGGCGGACCAACTCGTCGTTGCCGCCGCTGCCCATGGCGGCGTCCAGGTCGATCACCTGGATCTCGGGGAAACCGGCAAAGCGCGCCAGCATTTCCAAAGGAGGCGCGCCCTCCAGCGCTTTCTCACGCCCTTGAACAAGCTGGACGACTTTGCCGTCCATCAGATCGATGCAGGGAATAACCACGGGGTCTCCTGGGGCCCGCGCGCGGGCCAAACTTGCGTTCTATGGCTCAATCGCCCGGCCGCACCGGGATGCCGCGCCGCGCGAGTTCTTCTTTCAGTTGGCCGACCGTGTAAGTCCCGTAATGGAAGATGGAAGCGGCCAGCGCGGCGTCGGCCTCCCCGTCGGTTAGCACGCGGACGAAATCCTCGGGATGGCCGGCGCCGCCGGAGGCGATCACCGGGATGCGGGTGGCGCGCGAAACGGCCCGCGTCAGCTCGCAGTCGAAGCCCTGCTGGACCCCGTCGGTGTCCATGGACGTCAACAGAATTTCGCCCGCGCCCAGCGCTTCGCCCCGCGCCGCCCACGCGACGGCGTCGATGCCTTCATCCACGCGTCCGCCGCGCGTGAACACATTCCAGGCGCCGGGCGCCCGGCGCCGGGCGTCGATCGCCAGCACCACGGCCTGCGCCCCGAACTCCTGGCTCAATTCGGTAATCAACTCCGGCCGGCGCACCGCCGCCGTGTTCACCGAGACTTTGTCAGCGCCCACCAGCAAAATGCGGCGAGCGTCCGCCACCGAACGGATCCCCCCGCCCACCGCAAGCGGAATAAAGACGCGCCGCGCCGTCCGCGCCACCACCTCCGCCATGATGTCGCGCTCGTCGCTCGACGCGGTGATGTCCAGGAACACCAGCTCATCGGCGCCTTGCTGGTTATAGCGTTCGGCCAGTTCCACCGGATCCCCTGCGTCGCGCAGGTTGACAAAGTTGACTCCCTTCACCACCCGGCCGCCCGTGACGTCCAGGCAAGGAATGATTCGCTTGGCCAGCATGAAATTCAGGAAAGCCGCTACGGAGGACAGACGGGCCACGGGGCGAAGCCGATGGTCATCTGGTCGCCCTCCACCCAGAGAATCTCCTCACCCTGTTTCCCAAACTTGACGTACACCATCACCCCCGAACCGCAGGCCTTGGCCCGGGTGATCTCAAACCCGCGGAGGTCTTTATAGGAACTCTCGGGTCCCCAGTCGGCCAGGAACTTTTCCATCGAATAAGTCGGGCACGGCGTGGATTCGGTGCAACCCCAAAGCGCGTACGCAGCTATATAGTTTTTCTTCTGCAACAGGCTGACAAACTCGCGGACGCGCTCCTTCTGGCGGCGATTGCGAAAAAACAAAAAGAGGCTGAATGAGACCACCAGGACGACGAGCGCGGCGGCGATCAGCCGTTTCCACAACCGCGCCCGCTCGGCATAGCCTTCGTCGTAATGTTCCAAGAACCCAGCCACGGCGGTTCCTTGACCCACCAGCCGCTACTTTGCCGGGTGGGAGCGGTCGTAGGCCGCGATCGCCTCGGCCGTGATCTCCAGCGTGGGCTTGAAGTAGACGGTATTGCTGATGTCGACCACCACGTCCCAACCCTTCTCGTCCGCAAGCTTCTTGACGACTTCCTGCATCTGCTGGCCGGCTTTGGTGAGGATATCGTTTCGTTCCCGGTCTACGTCACCCTGGAGGTCCTCCACCAGACGCTGGGCTTCCCTCTGCTTGCGCTGCCCCTGGGCGGCCAGTTCCTGCTGCGCCTGCGGGGTCAGCTTGTCGCCCATGGTCTGCAACTGCCGCTGGATGTCCTGCAACTCCTTATTCAGCGCTTCCACGCGTTGCTGGCGGGGGCGGTACTTCGCTTCCAGTTCGGCGGAAGCCTTCTTAATCTCTGCCGTCTCCAGCACCGCGCGCTGAAGGTTGATCACGGCCACTTTGCTTTGGGCGAATCCAGGCGCCACGCACACCGCCAGTGCGGCGAGCCCCACCCGGAACGCGAGTGAACCCGACATGTTTTGCAGCCAACTCCTTTTACTTCGTTGTTCTTTCTTAAAGTAACACAGCACCCGGACAGGTAAGATGAAAGAGAAACCCCGGCTGCATCCCCACGCCCGATGGAACGCGACGCCTTACGGAAGCAACTTCAACGCCATCTGCCGGCGGATCCGCGCGAGCGGGAGATGACTGCCCGGCTGCTCGCCTTTGTCGAGGAAAACCCCGCCTGCTTCAGCCGCTCGCTCCGCGCCGGGCACGTTACCGGCTCCGCCTGGGTGGTGGATCCTGGCCGCACCTGCGCCGTCCTGGTCTACCACCGGCGCCTGGAGCGCTGGCTTCAGCCGGGAGGTCATTGCGAAGCAGACGGCTCCGTCCAGGCCACGGCGCTGCGCGAGGCCCAGGAGGAGACGGGCCTGCGCACCCTTCGCCTCGCCTCGCCGGAGATCTTTGACGTCGATATCCATCTGATTCCCGCGCGCGGCGCCGAGCCGGATCACCTCCACTACGATATCCGCTACCTGCTGGAAGCCGACCCGGCGGAACCGTTACGCGCCAGCAGCGAGTCCCGCGCGGTACAGTGGATGGGATTGGAACGCATCCCGGAGTTCACTACCGAGGAGTCGGTCCTGCGCATGGTGCGGAAGACCGGACCGCACCGCACGGCACAGGCGAACGGCCCTGGACTGGCGTAGCCCATGGCGCCCCTGTTCGTGTTCATCCTGATGGCTTGCGGGGAAGCGCGCGGGCAGCCGACCTCGCGCACGGCGGAAATCGAGGCGGAGCGCGAGCGCAAGGCCGCGGCGCTTGCGCCCGAACAGAATCGCGGCCTTGAGCGCGGACTGCTGATCATCAACGAAAAGAAACTCGTCGAGCGCATCCTCGGAGGATTAAACGGCCTCCGCATCCGGCTCGGCGGACTGCCGGTGGCGCAGGGCTTTGCTCTGGGCCCGGAGTACGTCCGCGAAGATCTGGCCAAAGGCAACGCCCGCTTTCGCGCCGCGGCCGTGGCCTCCATCGCGCGGGCGGTCAAGTACGACCTGCAATTTACCTTGCCCAAGCTCGCCCACGAGCGCGCGTTTGTGGACTTGTATTCCGCCTACGGCAACATGCCGCGGATCCAGTATTACGGTCCCGGGCCGGATTCGGCCAAGACCGGCCGCACCTCGTTCCGGTTGGAGACAACGGAGTTCGATTTCACCAGCGGCGTGCGGCCCTGGAAGCAACTCACGCTAGCGGCGAAAGGCGGCTACCTGATGGTCAACACGGGTCCGGGGAATCACAACCGGCTGGCGTCCATCGAGCAGAATTTCAACCGCTTCACCACGCCAGGGCTGGACCGGCAGGCGGACTTTTTGCGCGGGGGCGGATACCTGCAATACGACTGGCGCGACAACCCCGGCGGGCCGCGTGTGGGCGGCAACTACAAAGCGGAATTCGCCTATTATTCCGACCGCAAGTTCAGCGCCTACTTCTTCCGCGTCTTCGACGTCGAAATGCAGCAGTGCATTCCTTTTTTCAACGAGCGCCGCGTGTTCGCGCTCCGCGGCAAAACCACCTTGACGGATGCCCATTTCGGGCAGCAGGTCCCGTTCTACCTTCAGCCCGTCCTGGGCGGGTCGGAGAGCGTCCGCGGCTTTCGTCCCTACCGTTTTTACGGCAACAACCTGCTGCTGTTGAACGGCGAGTACCGCTGGGAAACGTTTTCCGGCCTGGACATGGCGCTGTTCGTGGATGGGGGCAAGGTGTTCGCGCGCCACGAGGAACTGAATTTTCGCGACCTGGAGGGCTCGGCCGGTTTCGGCTTCCGCTTCAACGTCCGCAACAATGTGTTTCTGCGCGTGGATGTGGGTTTCAGCCACGAGGGTTACCAGATCTGGTTCAAGTTCAATAACGTGTTCTGACCAATGCGCACCGGCAGCAGAGCGATCGTCTGGTTAGCCGCCGCCGCTTTGGCGGCGCCCGCGGGCGCGGTCCGCTTCTACGACGACGACCCGCTCGAGCAGGAGCCCCGCCCGCGGCGCGTCGAGTCGGCCCGGCGGCGCAAGATCGACGACCTCTACGACCTGATGCGCCACACGCTCGCACTGCCCGGCGAGCACCAGACCAAAGAGCGGGTGATTCCGGCGCGAGCCGTCAACATGCTTGGCGAACCCATGGATGGCGCGTGGTATCAAGCGCGCCACTGGCGGCGGCCGCTGTCGATGGAAGAACTGGTCCGTGGTCCCGGCGCCGGCAATCCGCCGGATCCCAGCGGCCCCTGGTCCGTCATCGCTGGCAAGAACCAGGGCGTCACGCCGGGCTTTCGCATCCGCGACTCGCGCGGCGTGCGTTACGTTCTGAAGTTTGATCCCGTTACCAATCCCGAAATGGCCACGGCCGCCGACGTGATCACGTCGCGTTTCTTCTACGCGCTCGGTTATCACGTGCCCGAATACTACCTGGTGTCGTTCCGGCGGGACCAGCTCATCATCGACCCCAAGGCGAAGATTCCGGACGAGCGCGGCCACGACCGGCCCATGAAGAGCCGGGACATCGACGAGATCCTCATGAAGGTTCCCCGGCAGGCGGACGGGACCTATCGCGCGGTGGCCAGCCTGTTCCTGTCCGGGCAAGACCTGGGACCGTTCCGCTACTACGGCACGCGCGCCGACGACCCCAACGACATCGTGCCCCACGAACACCGCCGCGATCTGCGCGGTCTGTTCGTCTTCTGCGCCTGGCTGGGGCATGACGATTCCCGGGCCATCAACACGCTCGACATGCTGGTGGAGGAAAACGGTCTCCGCTACGTCAAACATCACCTCATCGATTTCGGTTCGACGCTGGGCAGCGCCAGCACCAAATCCAACAGCGCGCGCTCGGGCAATACCTACCTGTTTTCCTGGAAGCCCGCCATCAAGGAGTTCTTGTCCCTCGGGCTGTACGTGCCCAGGTGGGCGCGTTACCGATATCCGGATATCCCCGCGGTGGGCAAGTTTCAGGCGGACATCTTCGATCCTGAGGCATTCTCGCCCGAATACCCGAATCCGGCGTTCGCCAACCGACTGCCGGACGACAACTTCTGGGCGGCGCGGCAGGTAATGGAGTTTACCGACGAACAGATCGCGGCAATGGTGAAGACCGGCCAGTACAGCGATCCGCGGGCCACAGACCTGATCACCCGCGTCCTCATCGAGCGGCGCAACCGCATCGGACGGCGCTACTTTCCCATGGTGCTGCCCCTCGATCGTTTCGCCGTGCGCGGCGGCGAACTGCGTTTCGAGGACTTGGCCGTCAAGCACCGCCTAGCCGCTGCCCGCGAGTATCAGTGGGAGTGGTCCGAGTTCGATAACGAAAGAGAACAGCACGCGCCTTTGCCCGGCGAAGCCAGCGCCCGCATCCCGCGGTCCCGGGCGAAATACCTGGCGGCGAAAATCGCCGCGGGAGATCCGCGCAAGACGGTGCGGGTGTATCTCCGCGCCCAGGGAGGCGGCGGCTGGCAAGTGGCAGGCATCGAGCGTACTTGGTAGCGCTGCTGGCGTGGCCGCTGGCTGCCCCGCCGCATGTGCACGTTGGGTGGAGAAACTGCGGCTGCGGGCTCGTAGGCCTGCGGCCCAGACTCCGCCACCGGTACTCCAGTTTCATTCGTGTACTATCACTCGAAGTACAGGAGTACCCCCGCGGTCGGTTTTGCTGCGGACGATTCCAGGTGGTTTCGCCTGATTTCGGGCAACAGACCCCTTCTGTTATAAGAAAACTAACCCGCTGAACGTGCTGAGAATTCAGCACGAAGAACAAGCCTGAGCTTCGACGATCGCGGCGCGCGACCGCTTGGCGTCCCGCGGTTTCAGAGCGGACCCTGGTGTCCGCCGGCGATCGAGAGGTAAAGAGCTTGAGAATCGTCATCATCGAAAAGCACCAATTGCGGCGGGATGCTCTGCGCGCCATCCTTGAACAGGCGCACCACCGGGTGGTCGGCGAGGCCGCCTCGGTGGCCGAACTGGAGAAGTCCTGCCGGGGCCTTTCCGCGGATATTGTCCTGATTGCAGTGCCGCGAGCCGATGAGGAGTGGGTCCGCAGGGTCCGCCGGTTGAACGCGCAGTCCCCCCAAGCGCGGATCCTGGTGCTCTCTCAGACCGGCGGTCATGGCGACTGGATGGCCAGTCTACAGGCCGGCGCCTCCGGCTTCTTGCAGGACAATGCATCGGCCGGAAACCTGCTCGCCGCCATCTCGGTGGTGACGCTGGGCGGCCACTGGACGGATCCGGGCGCCATGGCGGCTCTCCGCCGGCAAGCCGCAGTGCGATCGTCTTTCCACGAACCGGCCTCGGGCGCTCCGACCCGCCAGGAAGAAGAAGATGTGTTGCGCTTGCTGGTGCAAGGGGCGCGCAACCGGGATATTGCGCAACGGTTGGGTCTGCCTCTGCCGGTGGTCCTGCGTTGCCGCCGCAAGATCATGCAGAGACTTCAGTGCCGCTCCGTGGGCAATTTGCTGCGCCTGGGCATCCAAAGGGGGTTGCTGCCGGAACCGCAGAATGCTGGTTTCGCGATGGAAAGAGAGGCCGTCCTATGATTGGTCCGGTGGGATGCGATCGCTTGCCGCGGGCTGTTCTGCGGGAGGTATGGTTGCGCTCCGGCGGGTTGTGTGAGTGCCGGGCGGTCTGCCCTGGCCACGCCGGCGGCGAGTGCGGGAAACCGTTACCGGAAAACGCCTGGGTCGCCCAGCCGATTGTGCCCGCCGCCTTGGGCGGCGTAGCCGTCAGTGGAAACTATCGTGCCGTCTGTTTCGCTTGTGATCACCTGGGCGCGGCGCAGATGGAGTCGCTCTTCTCGCTGGTCCATCATGTCGGACTGGCGGCAGGCTCCCAGTCCGCAAGCGCCGGTGATCACCACCCGCAAAGGAGAAGCTGAGAGATGGAAGCCCGCAACCGAGCAATTGACCACCGGCCCGCGCGGTCCCCTTGGCAGAACTGGGCGCTCTCCTGGCAGCTTTCGCCGCTTAGCTGGAAGCACGTCCCGCGCCTCACCAGCCTCATCGTCCTGCTCACGGCGGCGCTGATCCTTTTGGGCCACACCGCCGCGCCGCGCTTAATGCTGAACCAACTGCCGTTCCTGGCGCCCGTATCCCGCGAAGCGGCCCTTGTCCTGGTGCTCCTGGGATTCAGCCTGCGGCTGTCCCGGTGGGAATCCATCAGCCGGAGCGCGGCGCGTTATGCCCGGCTCTTCCGGCTGGCCGCCGCACTGTTCACCTTGACGGCGCTTTGGCGGCAGGTACTGCTCGGCGTGGAAGCCGCTCCCGGACTTGGTTTCTTTGGCCTGGCCTGCGCCAGTTTCCTGTGCCTGGAGTTAATACTGGCCAGCGCGAAGCGCTGGTTTCGGGCCCGGCAGGCGCTGACGGCCGCGGCGCTGCTTACGGCGGTAGCAGCTTTGATTCCTTCCGTGTACGCGTTCGAGGCAGGCCGGGAGATCTCCCCCGCCTTGATCGCCTCGCCGGTGGCCGCCGTGCTCCTGCTCCTGGCGTCCTGCGGACGCCTGTTTGCTCTTGGCGGCAGCGGCTGGATGACGGTCGTCGCGTGCGAACAGGTAGGTTCCTCTACGCGGTGGATGCTGACCGCGTCCTTCGTGATTCCCATCGGTCTCGGCTGGCTTCGCCTGCTGGGCGAGCGCGCCGGCTGGCTCACGCCGCCGCAGGGCCTGTTGCTCCACGTCTTGGCGACCATTGGCGTGCTGGTGGGCCTGGTCTGGTGGAACAGCCTGCGGCAGGCCCGGGTGCTCGGAGAAAAGCAACGCCTGGAAGAGGCCAGGCGCGAATGCGAATCATCCTACCGGCGCTTTTTGAGTGATTTGAATCACGCCGTTGTCGAAATTGATTTTTGCGGCCAGGTGCTTTACGCAAATCCTGGCGGGGCGGGTCTGCTCCGCCGCTTTGGCGGGCCGTCTCACCTCGTAAGCGCGATTCTCCGTCCCCCCGACCGGGATCCTGTCTCGTGGACCCAGCTTAGCGCCGCGTTCCTGGGGCCCGCCCCGGTCACGCGCCGGCTGACGCTCTCCAACCTGGTTGATCAGCCGGTCGAAGTGGACGTCCGACTGTTCCCCCGCATCGAAAACGGTACACCCGCCAGCTTGCTGGTTTCTCTGGAAAGCCGCCAGCCGGACTCCGGCGCGGCGCCGCCAGCTTCGGCCGCGGGACCCTCCCTCGATGCGGCTTTAGCGCACTGACGCCAACGGGCGCCACGGCCGCCACGCGCGCTTTGGCGGTTGGATTGCCTGTGTCACGCCGGCGCTTGGAAGTTTCGTCATGTTCGTTCGGTCCGCTCCACGCTGACGAGAAGGAGCGGCAAGTGAGATCGCTCTATGCAACACGCTGCCCAGAAAACGCCGGACTCGGCAAATGCCGAGCAGAACATTCTGGAAAGGATGCCCGTGGTTCGGTCGATCGCGCGGGACCTGGCCCGGAAGGTGCCTCCGAACATCTTGTACGACGACCTGGTTTCCGCGGGGACGGTGGGATTAATTGAAGCCGTCCGGAGCTACGATCCCGCAAAGGGCGCCAGCCTCGACACGTTTGTTCACTACCGGATCCGCGGCGCCATTCTCGACTTCCTGCGCAACGAGGACCATCTTTCGCGGATCTACCGGCGGCGCGCGCGGCTCATGGAGGATGCGCGCCAGCGAATGCGCCTGGCGGGCGTGGCGACCAGCGACGAAGAGGTGGCCAAAAGAATTGGGGTCTCCGTTGAAACGTATCATCGGTGGCAATGTCAGGCGGCCGCGCTCAGCAGCTTTGACAGCGCGGCCTTACCCCTAGACCACCTGCGCTCCCTCGCCGATCCTCGCCCGGTCCGGCCCGATGAACAGATCGAGGAGAGCGAACGCGCCAGCCTGCTGCGACACGCGCTGCGCAGGGTTCCGCCCGCGGAACGGAAAGTCATTCTCGCGCTCTGCGACGGCGCCGGCACACAAGTCATTGCCCGGTCGCTCGGCGTCAGTGCGTCCCGCGTCTCGCAGGTCAAGCGTTCCGGGCTGAAGCGTTTGCGAGGAATTCTTGCGACTACTCACAACGGTTCCGGCTGCCTGTGCCCCGCGGCCTGACGTGGAGACGCGGGGCACGGCAGCCGAACCGCCCGCCCACGCTGAATCCGGCCGGACCGGCCGGTCCACCCATGTGAGGGTAGATCGGCGTGGTACTTACTACGCGCTGCTTCTGGTTTTGCTTGCTTGCCGGAGTCGAGGGGCTGCCCGAGACTGTCGCAACTTGCGACCGCTGAGACGATCCTCAGTAGCGCTGGTCCGGCCCCGTGGGATCGGTCCTTTACGCGCCTGCCCCCCGCCCGCCGGCTTTCCCGTCGGCCTTTGAAGCCCGGCTCCAACGCTCCAACATCCGATACAGCGTAGCCCGGCTGATCCCAAGGATGCGCGCCGCCTGTTCTTTATTGCCTCGCGTCGCCTCCAGGACGCGCTCGATATGAACGCGCTCCAGTTCGTCGAGCGTCGGGAACGGCTGCTCCCGGCCGGGCGAACTCTCTTCGCGGATGCGGAGAGGAAGATCTGCCGCGCCGATGCAGGGGCCGGTGGCGAAAATATACGCATGGCCGATGACGCTCTCCAGTTCCCGGACGTTGCCCGGCCACGAATGGCGAGCCAGCAGCGCCTGCGCTTCCGGCGTGAGATCCATCAATGGTTTGCCCAGAGTCTGGGAGTATTTCCGCGAAAAATGGGCCACGAGTACAGGCACATCTTCCGGGCGTTGCGCCAGCGGAGGCACGGCGATTTCAATCATGGAGATGCGATAGTACAAGTCCTCCCGGAATCGTCCCTCCGCAACCATCGCACGCAGGTCGCAATGAGTCGCGGCGATGAGACGGACATTGACCTTGCGAACCGCCGGAGAACCAACTGGTTGCACCTCCCGTTCCTGAATCACGCGGAGAAGCCGCGCCTGCGCGGGCAGCGGCATGTCACCGATCTCATCCAGAAATACCGTTCCTCCATCGGCGTACTCGAAGAGCCCCACTTGGTCCCGGGTAGCTCCAGTAAAAGCACCACGCACATGCCCGAAGAGTTCGCTCTCCAGGAGGCTTTCCACCACCGCGCCGCAGTTGAACGCCACGAAACGCTTGTCAGCGGCAGGACTCCGCCGGTGGAGAGCGCGCGCCACCAATTCCTTACCACTCCCCGTTGGGCCTGTAATCAGTGCAATCTGAAAGTGCGGGGCGAGACGGCCGATCCTGAAGAAAAGCTCCCGCATCGCGGGACTGCGCCCGACTATCCCTTCAAACTCGGTGACTTGCTCCGGTCCCGGCTCCTGAGAGGCGAGACGCGACCGGTTTCGGGCCTCGGTGATTAACTGTGCAACGCGCTGGCGAAAACGGGGAAGGTCGACCGGCTTGGTCAAGTAGTCCGTGGCGCCCTTCTGAATCGCCGCCACTGCGTCTTCGATGGTGTAGTTGCCGGTGAGAATCACCACTTCCGTCTGGGGGGCCACGCCCAGGATTCGGTCCAAAACCTCCAGCCCGTTGATGCCCGGCATCACCTGGTTGAGCACAACCAACGCCGGCGTCCGTTCAGCAACTAGCCGGAGAGCCGTGTGCGGATCCGCACAGGCGAGGACGGAATAGCCGGCCTGCCGCAATACATCGCGCAAAAAGGCCAGAACTTGTGGGTCGTCATCAATTACGACAACATCAATTGCTTCGCTGCCGTTCTCGGCCATGTGCCGCCTTCCGCTTCCCAAGGACCTTGCGGCGCCACGAGTGTCTCAAAACGAGAAACCGCATCGCGTTTCAGGACAGTTGCGTTCCTGACTGTAGCAGTCTTTAAACGGTTTGACTACCCGGCACGGCGAACCGAAACGAGCTGGGACGCGTTGGCGACCAAGTACTTTATTCATTATCAACGACTTCTGAGCAGGCCTAAAGATTCAGCGAAGGCGGGAGGATTGGGGCGTGGGGCTGGCATAGGCTGGAAACCAGAGTGCATTCCAGTCTATAACGCTCAGGCGTACGGGTACCTCGCAAGCGGGTTCGGTCCTCCGCAGGACCGACGTCGAGGTACCCGACTTGACCACGAATTGGGGATGATCACGGCCACACGTCGCGAGCCCGCGCGATCGCGTCCACGGAGAGATTGCGGCGGCCTCCCAATCTCAGCCGCAACCGATCGCGGGTAGTGACGCCGCGCCACCGCGAGCGCATCGGGTCCTGGACCGCTGGAGAAACCGTGAGGCGTAGGACGCCAGCGCAGTTCGCAGGACCAGGCGCTTCCAGCGCGCGACCATTCTGCCGAGCACCCAAGCCCCCCCGGCGATCAGATCATCACCCGGAGCGGCCCGATGCTCACTGCTCGAGCGTGTTCATTTGAATCTGTACCAGCGAAGATCCCGGCGGCGGCAGTGGCGCCGAACGGTTTTGCGGCGCACGCCAATGGTCCACATAAGAGGTATAGTGCACGCACGCCACCGTGCAGCGGGGAGCACAGGACTTCTCGGTCAGGAATTCCCGGCGGATGTCTTCGACGGTGTATTCCTCCAGAGGCTTGCCCGGATAGCCGCGCTGTTGCGAGCAATAGTGCACCAGTCCGTCTTCGCAGACGTAGAGGTAACGCGCGCCGGCGCGGCATTTCCATTGGTGTTCGCGGCCGTAGGCCACGTCCTGCTGAAAGCCGTTGAAGCGCCCGTAGCTGCGCCGGCCCAGTTCCTCGGTGCGGAGGTAGACTTCCCGCTCGATCTCCGTCAAGGGCCGGAGCTGGCCTTCGCCGTCGTGAATGATGCCCACCGTCGAGCTCAAACCCAATTCGAGCGCCCGCCGCGCCACCACCAGCGCGTCCTCCGGGTTTTTGATCCCGCCCCCCACCACCGAGTTGATATTGACGTGAAACTCGGCGTGCTCGGACAGCATTTGCAGCTTGCGGTCGAGCACTTTCAGGCTCTTCTTGGACACCGCGTCGGGCATCACATTGTCAATGGAGATTTGCAGGTGCTCGAGGCCGGCCTGGTTCAGACGCCGAATGCGGTCGGGCGTTAGCAGATACCCGTTCGTAATCATCCCCGCCATCGCGCCCGTGGAGCGGATATGCCGGATGATCTCGTCCAATTCGGGGTGGAGGAGCGGTTCTCCGCCGCTGAGGGAAATCACGGTGGTTCCCAGGCGCGCCAGCAGATCGATCCGGCGCCGCATCGTGTCCAGGGGGACGGGCGGGGAGAAGCTGTCGAACTCGTTGCAGTAGGTGCAAGAGAGGTTGCAACGCCGGATCGGGATAATGTGCGCCAGCAGGGGATGGTCGGTTGAAATCAATCCCTTGGCGACTACCGCCGTCTCCCGCAGCCGCCGGTGCAGATACTTCAGGGTTCTCCGGACACGATTCGCCTTGACGGGCATACAGGTGGAGTCCCTATAGTAGAACACAGAATCCCCAATAGGGGAACGAACTGAGGTTCACTGGCGAGTTTTTGGGGCTAAATGGGGATAAGATCCGTGTGACGAGCGAACTTCGGGTCTGGATTGACGCGACCCCCTTGCTGTTGCGCAGTGCGGGCGTGAAGACCTATGTGTACTACTGGGTGCAAGCGCTTCGCCGCGCGGCGGGGGAGCAGGCGGTCCGCCTGTTCCCGCTGCTGGGCCCGCCGGGGCCCTGCGTGCATGACCGTTCGGTAAACGGGTGGCTGAACACCTTGGCAGGGTTGGGTTGGCTGCATCTGGCGAATGCATCCCCGCTGCGGCTGTTGAACTTGCTGGGCGGGGGGCAGATCTTCCACGCCTCCCACCAGTTATTGCGGCCGCCCACCAACTGCCGGGTGACGGCCACCATTTACGACATGACCTGTTGGCTGGTGCCGGAGATGCACGCCGCCGCCAACGTACGGATGGCCCGGAAATTCGCGAACCGGGTCATGCGGAAGGCCAATGGGCTGATCGCAATTTCCGAGCACACAAAGCAAGACGCGGTGCGCATCCTCGGCTTGAATCCCGAGCGGATCACCGTCATTTATCCCGGCGTGGCGGATGCGTTCTTTTCGGCCCCGCCTCCGCCTTCGGGCAAGCCTTACATCCTGTTTATTGGGACCGTGGAGCCGCGCAAGAACCTGGGCGTGCTGCTGGACGCCTACCAGCGGCTGCCGGACAACATCCGCCGCGAGTTCGATCTGGTGGTGGCCGGTTCGCCGGGCTGGGGCGATCCGGCGGTGTTGCACCGCCTTCAGGCGGGGATGCCCGGGTTGCGCTACCTCGGTTACGTTCCCGAGGCGCGGCTTCCCGCCTTGAACGCGGGCGCTTCCCTGTTCGTGTACCCGTCGCTCTACGAAGGCTTCGGCCTGCCGGTGGCGCAGGCGATGGCGGCCGGCGTGCCGGTGGTCACCTCCCGCGTGTCTTCGTTGCCGGAGGTCGCCGGCGAAAGCGGCGTGCTCGTCGATCCGCATTCGGCGGACGATCTGGCGCAGGCGATCGCGCGCGTGCTGGATTCGCCCGACGAAATCCGCCGGATGCGTGCTGCCGGGCGCGCCCGCGCCGAGCGTTACCGCTGGAGCCACTGCGCGGCGCAAAGCCTCGCGTTCTTCACGCGCGTGGCTGGCGGCCAGCCGGCGGTTGCGCCCGCCGTGGCCACCAGCGCAAAATCCGTGTAATCTAGGAGAAATCAGCGCAGAGCCGCGGGATGTTTCCTGGATTTTGCGGCGCGCGCGGGAGCAGGTAATTGCGCGAGAAGGCTATAAATCCGGTGACACCCTTCCCCGGGCCCCGCGATGCGGGCGAGTTATTCGGAGAGGAATATTTCCGGAATTATGGCGCTTCCAGCCTGCCGGGCGGCGCAGTGCCCTACGGCCGGCACGAACCCTGGCTCGGCCAGTTCGCCGCGATCGCCGACCGGATCGTGCAGAGTCTGCGGCCGCGCCGCGTGCTGGACGCCGGCTGCGCCTGCGGCTTGCTGGTCGAGGCCCTCTGGGACCGCGGCGTCGAGGCCTATGGCATCGATATCTCCGCGTACGCCATTGCGCAGGCGAGGCGCGACATCCGGCCCTATTGCACCGTGGCGTCTCTCGCCAACCCTTTCGACGGCCGCTTTGACCTGGTGGTCTGCATCGAGGTCCTCGAGCATCTGGAACCGGCCGAGGCCGAGGCCGCCCTGGCGAACCTGTGCGCTGCCACCGATACCATTCTGTTCTCCTCGACACCGGTGGACGTGAGCGAGCCCACGCACGTCAACGTGCGGCCGGTGCTGGACTGGCTGTTGCGCTTTGCGGCGCATGGCTTTGCGCCAGTGGCCGACTACGACGCCAGCTTCGTGGCGCAACATGCGTTGCTGATGCGCCGCGGCCCGGCGCCGCCCGAGGATTATCTGCGCCTCTATGCGCGCTACGTGCGCCAGCGGATGGAACTGGCCGGGCGGTACGGCGACGTCGCGCGGCTGGAAGAAGAGCTTTCTGCGCTGGGCGGCGAACAGCGGCGGTTGCAAGAAGAGCTTTCCGCGCTGGGCGGCGAACAGCGGCGGCTGCGGGAAGCGGCCGCCCGCGCTGAACAGCAAGCGCAGCAGGCATCGGCCCTGGCATCGGAGTTACAAGCGCAGGCCCAGCGCCTGACCGCCGCCTGGGAACAGGAGCGGGAACGCGCCCGCGCCGCCGCGGAGGAAGCCGCGGACCTGGCCCGCCAACGCGCATTCCTCGCCGCCTCCCTGGAGGGCGCGCGCCGGGAGGCGGAAGCGCAAATCGCCGCGGCGCGGGAGGAAAGCACCGCCGAACGCCAGCGCTCCGCCCGCGCGCTCGAACAGGTGCTCGCCCAGCAAGCGGAATTGCAACGGCTCACTCTCGAGTTGAGCCAACTGCACGTGCGCAGCGCGCGGCTGGAAGAGCGCCTCTTTCAGATCGAAGGCAGCTCCGGCTGGCGCGCCATCGTCCGGTACCGGGAATGGCGGCGCGACTTTTTCCGCCGGGGCTCGGCGGCGGAGCGTTTTTTCGAAAGGCTGGTGCGCGGCTTTCTCCCCCGCTCCGAACCGGCCGCGGCGGCCGGCGTTCCCGGCCCGCCTGTTTCCCCCTGGCCCCCCGCGGAGCCGCCCACTCCGCCTTCGGCCCAGGCGCGGCGGCCCGCGCCCGTGTCCAAGTTCGCGCTGATCGTCAGCGGCTGCCCCGGAGATTCCTTCCGTTACCGGGCCGAACATCACGCCGAACAGCTTGGACTGTGTGGACTGTCCGCGGACGTGGCGCTGTTCGACGAGGTGGAATACGACCGGGCGCTGAGCCGCTACGAACTGTTCCTGTTCCACCGGGTGCCGGTGACACCTGCCATCGAGGCGTTTCTCACCACGGCGCGCGGCATTGGCAAGCTCGTCCTGTTCGACACCGACGACCTGGTGTTCGACGAGGCGCACCTTGGTGAAATCAGAGCCCTCGAATGGATGGCGCCCGACGAGCGTGCGCTCTATGCCGACGGCGTCCGCCGTTACGGCAAAACGTTGTCGCTGACGATGGGCGCGCTGGCAACCACCGATTCGCTGGCGGCCGCCATCCGCGCCGCCTTCCCCCACCTGCCCGTCGAAGTACACCGCAACGCGGTCAGCGGCGAGATGGTGGCGCAGGCTGCGGCCGCGCTCGCGGACGTTCCCCACCCGGACGATGGCTGGGTGCGCGTCGCGTACTTCAGCGGGACGCGCACGCATCATCACGATTTCGCCGTGTGCCTCCCTGCGCTCGTCCGGCTGCTGGAAACGCGTCCGCGCGTGCGCCTGATGCTGGTCGGCCACCTGGACCTGCCGGAAACGTTGCGGCCGTACGCCTCCCGCCTGGAAATCATCCCGCTGGTTCCCTGGCAGGAGTTGCCGGCGCTGTACCGCCGCGTGGATATCAACCTCGCGCCACTGGAGGCGGACAACCGGTTCACCGAGGCGAAGAGCGAGTTGAAGTATTACGAAGCCGGGCTGCTGGGCGTACCCACCGTGGCGTCCGATTTGCCGTCGTTTCGCCACGCCATCACGCCGGGCGAAAACGGCTGTCTGTGCCGGAGGCCGGAGGAGTGGAGCGCGGCGCTGGAGGCGCTGGTGGACGATCCCGCGCTCCGCCGGCGGATGGGCGAAGCCGCGCGGGCGGACGTGCTGGAGCGCTACACCACCCGCGCCCGCGCGCCCCACCTGGCGGGGGCGCTGCGCACGCTGGCCGGAACCCTGCTGCCCGGGCAGCGCCGCCCGCTCTCGGTGGCGATCGTGGCGCGGGCGCCCATCGCCAACACCGGCGGAGGCTACCGGACCTTGTTCGAACTCGGTCACGGACTGGCCCGCCGCGGGCACCAAGTCCGCTTCTACGTCGAGCCCATCGCCCATCTGGAAGGCCTGAGCGTCGAAGAGATCCGCGATTTCTGCCGCCGCCATTTCGGCGAGAGCGCGGCGTCTGTTCACGTCGGCCACGACTTCATTCACACCTGCGACGTCGCGGTCGCCACCAACTGGCCCACCGCGTACACGGTTGCCGGGCTGACCAACACGCTGGCCCGTGTCTACCTGGTGCAGGACGAAGAGCAGCATTTCTACGAGCCGGAGGATCCCCTGTTCGCGCAAGCGGAGCGCACCTACGACCTGCCCCTGCGCAAGATTACCGTCGGGCGGTATCTGGCGGGCGTATTCTCCCGCCGGGACGGCATCCCGGCGGCGCACCTCGATTTCTGTCCGGACCGCACGTTGTTCCACGACCGCGGACTGCGCCCGGAGGCGGGCCCCCTGCGCGTCCTGTTCTTCGCGCGGCCCGGGTTGAAGCGGCGGGCTTTTCCGGTGGGCGCCGCGGCGTTGGCCGCGTTCGTGAGCCGGCATCCCGAGGCGGAGATCGCTCTTTACGGCGCCAATGACTTGCCGCCGCTCGGCTTCCCCTACCGGAATCTGGGGGAACTGACGCGCGAACAGGTGGCTTGGGAAATGGCCCGCAGCCACATCCATCTCTCGTTTTCGCTCAGCAACATCTCCTGGGTCCCCTTTGAGGCGATGGCCTGCGGTTGCGCCGTGGTGGAAGCCGCGGTCCCCGCGGTGGCCGGCATGTTGCCCGCGGACGCCGCGCTGCTGGTGGAACCGGCGGTGGAACCGGTGGCCGCAGCTTTGTGCCGCCTGGCGGAAGATCCCGGTTTGCGCGCCCGGCTGGCCGCCCACGGGCGCGCTTTCCTCGACGCCCAACCCGCCGATTGGGGCGAGGTAGTCCGGAAGTGGGAGGAACTCTTGTACGAAACCCTCCTGCTGCCCTGGCGTCCGCCGCAAGACTGAGTGGCGAACGGCGAGAGGCGGTTCCGGCATACGGCTTGCGCGAGCCGCCCCTCCGCCGGGGCGCCGCGCGAACCTGCCGGCCAGCATGGCGCCGCGAGAACCGGCGCGGGATAGGAGCGCCTGGATATACTGAGGCGTACCCATGCGCTTTCGACTGCTTTGGTTCCTCCTTTTGGCCGCGGCCGCCCTGAGCGCGCAGCAAAACGCCACGCAGGCCGGCCGATTCCACGTGGAACATCCCACGCTGCTCAATCTGGGATTCGAATGGTCCATCGCCGGCGACGCCAACCGCAACGCCTCGGTCGCCGTCCGTTACCGCAAGGCGGGCGCCGCCTCCTGGCGGGCGGCGTTGCCGCTGGTCCGCATCGGCGGCGAGAAGGTCTACCGGCGCCGCGAGCACCTCGACTACACCGTGCCGGACGGCTTCGCGGGCAGCATTCTGAACCTGGAACCCGGCACGGAGTACGAGTGCGACTTCACGCTTTCCGATCCGGACGGTGTGACGGGCCAGGCCCGCCACACCGTGAAAGTCCGCACCCGCACTGAACCGCAGCCGTACGCGGGCGGGCGCACGCTGCACGTGTATCCGCCCGGCTGGGAAGGGCCGCGCCAGGAGCCGAGTTTTACCGGAATCCTCCAGGCTTATTACGGCGCCGGACTCGGCGACTGGAGCGTGGTGTGGGAGCGGCGCGCGCAGCCCGGCGACACGCTGCTGGTCCACGCCGGCCTCTACCGCCCCGAGCGCCTCAGCTATATCGATCCGATGATGGCGCCCTTTGACGGTTCGATGTCCCTGACGCTAAAAGGTACGCCGGACAGGCCCATCACCATCAAGGCGGCGGGCGACGGCGAGGTGATCTTCGACGGCGCCGGCAACCACCGCCTGTTCGACGTGATGGCCTCCCGCTATCACATCTTCGAAGGGCTGACGTTCCGCAATACCGATGTCGCCATCTTCGCCGGCCAGAAGGAAGTCACCGGCGCGGTCGGCCTCACCGTGAAGAATTGCCGCTTCGAACACGTGGGCTTTGGCGTCTGGACCGAGTACGCCGGCTCCAGCGATTTCTACATCGCCGACAATCTCTTCATCGGGCGCGAGGACCGCTTCCGCCTGATCGGCTGGACCTATCCCGGCATCATGAGCGCGGGCATCTACGGCTCGCACCTGCTGCAAAGCTATTACGCCGTGAAAGTCTACGGCCCGGGCCATGTGATCGCGCACAACGCCATTGCCTATTTCCACGACGCCATCGCGATTTCCACCTACGGCACGCCCGAAGCGGATCCCGAGCGGAGGGCTTCTTCCATCGACATCTACAACAACGACCTGCACGTCTTCAACGATGACTTTGTCGAGACCGACGGCGGCGTGCACAACATCCGGGTGTTTCACAACCGCGGCGTCAACGCCGCGCACGGCGGCTATAGCGCCCAGCCGGTTTTCGGCGGGCCGGTGTATTTCTACCGCAACCTGCTCTACCACGTGCCGAGCGGCGTGGCGTTCAAGTTTTCCGCGAAGCCCGCCGGGCTGTTTGTGTACCACAACACGATCATCGGCGAGCACATCATTCGCGATCCCTATGCGAACGTCCACTACCGCAACAATCTCTTCCTCGGGCGCGATACGCCCGGCCGGGGCTTGATCGCGTGGGCGAACGCCACCGGGGCGTACAGCTCCGACTACAATGGCTTCCGGCCTAACCGCGGCGTCACCGAACAATACACATGGCTAGCCCCGAAGCCCGGCGAGACCATCTACGAACCCGCCAAGGACGACTGGAAGACGTTCGCCACGCTGGCCGAGTTCCGCGCGGCCACCGGCCAGGAGACGCACGGCGTCGAAGTGGATTTCGACATCTTCGAAAAGCTGGCCCCACCCGACCCGGCCCAGCGCCATGCCGTGTATCACGCCATGGACCTGAACTTCCGCCTCAAGCCCGGCGGCAAGGCGGTGGACGCCGGCGAGCCGATCCCCACCATCAACGAGGACTTCACCGGCCAAGCGCCTGACTTGGGCGCTTGGGAGACGGGCAAGCCGGAGCCGCACTACGGTCCGCGCTGGCTGAGGTGGCGGCCGTTTTACCGCTGAGCGGCGCGCCGCAGCCGGCCGCGGCGGCGGGCCCCGGGAACTAAAATGGCTCTATGCAGTTCTCTCTTGACGAGGACGAATTCGGGCGTCTAGTCTGCCACATTGCGGACGGTCCCACCCACGCGACGGTGACGGCATCGAAAACGATCGAGGCCGCTCGGGAACTGGCGGCCGCCATCCAAAACGCCTTGGCCGCCGGCACGGGCGAATGCTTCTGGGAGGAATCCGGCGGCCAGTACCGGTGGCTGTTCCGCCGGGAGGATGACCGGCTGCGCATCGTGATCCTCTGGAGCATCGGCACGCTGACGGGATGGGAGAACAAGTTCTGGGTCGAGTGCGAGGCGGCGCCGTTCGCCCGGCAGGTGGGCGAGGAGTTGCGCCGCCGAGGCTTCGATGTTTCCGGGTTGCCGGGCGAGGCGCCCCCCGTAGCGGTGAGCGCGGCAGCGCTGCGTCTGCACCTCGACTACACCGCCTGGGCCAGCCGGCGCTTGCTGGAAGCCGCCTCGCGGCTGACGGAGGCCGAACGCACGCGGGACTTTGCGACGGCGGACAAGAGCGTCCTCGGCACGCTGCTGCACATCTTCGCCGCCGACCGGATCTGGCTGCGCCGCCTGCGCGGGGAACCCGCCTCCTGGTTCCTGCGTGAGGACGAGGCGCGCTGGGATCTGCTGGAAGCCGAATGGCCGCCGCTGTGGCGGGCGTGGCAAGATTGGGCCTCAAGCCTTCCGGACGATGGCGCCCCGCATCCAGTGCGCTACCACGATCTCAAGGGAAATCCGTCGGAGCAGCCCGTCTGGCAGATTGTTTTGCACGTGGTCAACCATGCGACGCATCATCGCGGCCAGGTCGCTGGCTTTCTGCGCGCCATGGGACACCGGCCGCCGCCGCTGGATTTGATCCGGTACTATCGCGAACTGGGGAACTGAACCGGCCAGCTGGCCGGAGGCCGGTCTCTACGTGGCGCCGGTCTCCGACCGGCGTGGGCAAGCCGGAGACTTGCCCCACGGGGGCGCTTTTTACCGGGCTGCGGCATCTTTCAGCCGCCGCGCCACGGCAGGGTGCTGATTGGCCTCCGCGCTCTGCGCTGGAGTCACTCCTTCTTTGTTGGCGGCGTCCGGGCGCGCGCCGCGCGCCAGCAGCGCTTCCACCGCGCCCAGTTTTCCCCAGGTGGCCGCCTGAAACAGCGGCGTTGCGCCCGTTTCCTCATCGCGGGCTTCCAGCGCGGCGCCTTTGTCGAGCAGCAGGTTCACCAGTTCCTCGCTGCCGTGCACGGCGGCGTCGTGGAGCGGCGTTCCGCCGTAGCTATTGCGGGCGTTCACCGGCGCGCCCCGCTCGAGCAACCTGCGCGCCGCTTCCACCTGCCCCTTCAGACACGCCTCATGCAGCGGAGTGTTGCCCTGGCTATCCAGCCCATCCACGGCCGCGCCGCCGGCTAGCAGTAAGTCCAGCATGTCCACGTGCCCTTTGGTCGCCGCCGCGAATAACAGTTTGTTTAGCTCGGCGGGACTCGCGCCGCGGAGCAGCAGCGCCGCCGCGCCGGTTTGGCGGGCGCGCGCCGCGTGGTCCAGCGGCGTCAGGCCGGACAGATCTCTGGCTTTCGGGTCGGCGCCGTGGGCCAGCAACACGCGCATCACCTCCACGTGCCCGTTCGCCGCGGCGGCATGCAGCGGGGTCTCTTTGGTTTCGTTGCTGCGCGTGTCCCAGCGCGCGCCCTTGGCGAGCAGCAGCTCGACCAGCGGGGCATAGCCTTTCAGCGCCGCGCCGGCAAGAGGCGTCAACCCCGCATGATCCGGCCGGTTCACCTCCGCGCCAAGGCCGAGCAGCCACTCGGCGATCTCCAGATACCCGCGGTCGGCCGCCAGTTGCAACGCGGTCTCGCCGCTGCGCAGCGGCTTCTTCCAATCGGCGCCGCGCGCCACCAGCATCTTAGCGATGGCCAGATGGTTGGTAATGATGGCGTAGTGGAGCGGGGTCGACCCGGCCTCGGCGTGGGCCGCGTCCGGCAGTGCGCCCGCCGCCAGCAGGCGCTCGACCAAGGCGGCGTTGCCGCTCCAGGCCGCCTCGTGGAGCGGCGTCGCGCCCAACAGGTTGCGGGCATTCGGATCCGCGCCCTGCGCCAACAAGGCTTCCACCCGCCGCGCATCTCCGGCCTTCACCGCCTCGTGAAGATCCGTGGCTCCGGCCAGGGCCGCCAGCAGCGCAAAACCGCCCACTGCTCGCCAAGCCAAGATCACCCTACTCCTGAATCACGGCCCCGGTCCCCTGGATCTGATAGATGGTCGCGCCGCCCTTCACCGAGCCGGGCGAAAACGGCCGGCCCTGCTCTTCGGCCTCGTGGCGCGCCCGCGCGATCACCTGCTCCCGGGTCAGCCGCAATTCCACCAGTTTGCCTTCCGCCACCGCCATTTTGCCAATGGCGGACTGCGGGAATACGATTTCGCCGTCGTTCACCTTAATGCGGAGGCTGCTCTTCCCGGCGGGATCCACCAGGTTCATCCAGCAACCCATTTTCTCGCAAACCTCGGTGACCTTGCCGCGCACCTGCACGGTTTTGCCAACGTAGCGCGCCGGATCCGCGCCGACCTCGGCGACCGGCACCGCGTGGCTCAGCGTGAGTGGCTTACCCAATTGAATCTCCGCCGGGGCGGCGGCTCCCGCCGCGCCGGCGCACCAGAGCGCCAGGAACGCAACCATCATGACCGTTATCCTCTTTTCCCGCCGCGCAAGGCGACGCACAGAAACACCTTGCCGATATTGTAAAACCGCGGGACCGGGGGGAGCTCCGCCGGGCGCCGGCGCGGCGGCTACGGGCTGATCATCACCTTGAGCGGTTTGATTTCCCCGTCCAGCGCGCGCGCGAAGAATTGCGGAGCTTCTTCCAGACGAAGCCGGTGCGTGATCAACTCCTTCAGCCGGACCTTGCCTTCATCCACCAGCCGGATGGCAGGTTCGAAATCGGCATCGTACAAGCGGCTGGTGATCAGGCGGACATCCTTGGAGAAGGCCACCTTCAACGGGAACGTGATGTCGCCGGCGGGGACGCCGTACACGACGATGCGGCCGCCGCGCGAGCACGCGGCCAGCGCGTCACGCACCGTGGCCTCCGTGGCGACGCCATCGATCACAGCGTCAAACTGCTTGTCCAGACGCGCGGCCGGGAATCCCCCGCGGACGTCGATGGGCTCGTCCACGCCCAGCTCGGCGGCAAGCTCGAGGCGCTCCGGCACGACATCGGTGACGGCCACCCGGGCGGCGCCGAACGCGCGCGCCACCTGCACGGCCAGCAGGCCGATGTTGCCCGCGCCGAGGACCAGCACCCGGCTGCCCGGGCCAACCGCCCCTTCCCGCACCGCCCGCACCGCAACCGCTACCGGTTCCACCATCGCGGCGGCTTCGAAATCCATTCCGGCGGTCATCGGACGGATCATGTAATCTTCCACCACCACTTCCTCAGCGTAGGCGCCGTTGCGGGAAACCACGCCTAAGACTTCGGTGGAATCGGAATGATGGACTTCCCCGCGCGCGAACCCCGCTTCATCGCGGCGGCACAGAATGGGATGCAGCAACACGCGCGCGCCGGGACTCCAGCGGGTTTCCGCGCCGGCTTCAATGATCTCGCCAGCCGCTTCGTGTCCGGGTACGATGGGAAAACGGGTGAACGGCAGTTTGCCCGCGATGCTGGAATAGTCAGACCCGCAGACGCCCACCTGGCGGATGCGCACGCGCACCTGCCGCGGGCCCATCTCCGCGGGCGGCATCTCGGTAAGTTCCAATTGGCGGGGGGCTTTCAGCAGGAGAGCTTTCATCTGAGCGGCGACCTCCAGGCCGATTCATGGCCACTGAGATGGTAACAGTTGGCGGCGCCGGGTGCGCGGGCGTGCGCTTCTGCACGGAGGGAAAACGCGGGATGGCAGGCGACAGGCCATTTCGGCCACGGCCGCCAAAAACTTATAGCACACAGGGCAGCGTCCGGCAGGCCCGGCGCCTGCCGCGTCCCTGCCCCTGGCAAGCCGGTGGCGCACGAACGGGATCGCCCCCGCCCAGGATTCTTAGCGGGCCGCCTCGGCGTCCGAAACGGAGGTTTCGACCAGATCTGCGTCCAGGCCGTCGTCAAAGGGTTCGATGGGCGGCCCGGGTTCCTCGCCCGGTCCGCGAACTTCGAACTTCTTGCCGAAACGCCGGGCGCGCTTTTCTTCCTGGCGCTCCTTTCGCTGCTGTTCTTTTTGGCGCTTCTTGAAAGTTTGTCCTCCGCGTCCGGCCATGATTCCTCCTGCATGGTTCATGGGCCGCGTTCCGGCAGGCGCGCGGCCCTCCATTACTTGGCCGGACCCGGAACCGGGTCCGGCCGGGATCACGAAACTACCAACGCGCGCGGCGTCCGGCGGAGGAACCCCGCCCGTAACCGGAACCACCGCGGCCCCCGCCAAACGCGGAACCGCTCTGCGGTTTCGGACGCGCTTCGTTCACATTCATGGTACGCCCATTTAGCTCGGCGCCGTTCAGGCTGGCGATCGCTGTCGCGGCGTCGTTCCGCTCGGTCATTTCGACGAACGCGAATCCGCGGGGCTGGCCCGTGTCGCGATCGGTCACGATACTGACGCGCTCCACGGCGCCGTAGGCCGCAAAAGCCGCCTGCAACTCGTCCTGCGTCGTCTGGTAACTAAGGTTTCCTACAAAAATATTGGTCAAGCAAATTCCTTTCAGTTGTTTCGTCCTTGTCAGACTGCGCTACAGATCGAATCGGAAAGCGGCGGCCGGAAGGCACTCGTCGAAAATTGAGAGGCGGGCAAAGACACCTATAGGATAACATTGTTCCCGCGAAAGTCAAAATCCGGGAGCGGCAGAGCGCAAAAAAAACAGGCGGGGGACGTCTCACTGCCCCGGCGCCGTCATCTGCGTCTTCATGTTTTGCAGTTGCTGCACCAGTTGCGCCCAGGTGGGATTGTTGGGTTCCAGCGACTGTGCGCGCCGGAAGAGACGCTCGGCGTCGGCGATGAACTCGACTCGCGCCTGGGGTGTCGGCGCCAGGATACTGCCGTAGCGGTACAGCGTGTTGCCCGCCACCGCCAGCACCATGGGACTGCGCAGAGTCTCGAGTTGCCGCTTGGCGTGCGCCGCGAAAGGACCGTTCTTGGCCAGCGGATCGATCGAGGTCGGCTGCCCGTTGAACGCCAGCCCGTCCACGCCCAGAATGCCCAGCCCGTAGAGGAATCCGAGCCGCCATTCCCACTCGCCGTTCTGCGGTTCGAGTTCCATGGCTTTCAGCAGCAGTTTCTCGGCCAGTTCCCGGTCGTTCAACTGATAGAACCTGGCCATGTTGGCCAGCACGCGGGGATTTTGCGAGTTGCCGTGGGCCGCCCACAACTGTTGAGCCTTCTCGTAGGCGGCCGGGTCGGCCAACTGGTGTCCCCGCGGATCAATCGCGGCTTCGTAGATGGCCGTCACGGGCGCTTCGGGGTGATGTTCGATCAACCAGAGAATGTGACGGGCGCGGGCGGACTTGGCCGCTTCTTCTCCCACCGCCATCCACTGGTAGAAGTAGTATCCGAGCAGCTTGGCGCGGGCGGCCAGGTCGTGCGGATTCCGCGCCACTTGCCGTTCGAGTTCCTCGGCGGAGTCGCGGTCGAGCGCGGCGCCCTGCTGGGCGAAGTCCTCGGGCGTGCCTGGAGTGGTGCGTCCACCCCGCTGGGCCGGCGCGCCCACAGCGAGCGCCAGCGCCAGCGCTGCGGTCAAAAAGGCTCTCATGCCATTTCCCATTGTATCGGCTTGGCGGCGCCGCGCCCGGAAGCCGTATGATGGGACGAAACTGTGCTCATGACTGCCGACCGGTCTTTCCGCATCGTGGCGATCGGAGGCGGCACGGGTTTGTCCGCGCTGCTGGCCGGACTAAAACACTACGCTCGCCCGCCCGCCACCCTTACCGAAGATGAACCGGCGGTGGTGGACATCCGGGCTGTGGTGACGGTCACCGACGACGGCGGCAGTTCGGGCCGCCTGCGGCGGGACTTCGAGATGCTCCCGCCCGGCGACATCCGCAACTGCATGGTGGCGCTGTCGGAGGACGAAGCGCTGCTCTCGCGCCTGTTCCAATACCGCTTCCAAACCGGCCGCGGTTTGAAGGGACACAGCTTCGGCAATCTGTTTCTTACGGCGCTCACGCACATTACGGGCGATTTCCAGGACGCCATCCGGCTCTCGTCGGAGGTTCTGAAGATCTCCGGGACCATCTATCCTTCGACCTCGGCCGATGTCGCCCTGGAGGCGGTGCTCGACGACGGCACGCACGTGCTGGGCGAGAGCAATATCAGCCGCAGCAAGCGGCGCATCGAACGGATTCGGCTGCGTCCCCGCCGCTGCAAGCCGCTGCCGGAAACCATCGAAGCGATCGGCCAGGCCGACCTGATCACCCTCGGTCCCGGCTCGCTATTTACCAGCGTAATTCCGAACCTGCTGGTCGACGGGATCCCCCAGGCCATCCGGCGCGCCGCCGGTTTGAAGGCCTATTTCGTCAACCTGATGTGGCAGCCCGGAGAGACCATGCATTTTCGCGCCTCCGACCATGTGAAGGCAATTTACCGCCACGCGGGCGAGCCCCTCCTCGATTACGCGATCGTCAACAGCCGGGAGATCCCCCGGCCGCTGCGGCGCAAGTACGCGCGGGCGGAGGCGCGGCCGGTGGAAGTGGACGTCGACGAGTTGAACCGGCTGGGCCTGGAGGTGGTGGCCGGCGACCTGCTCGACAGCGGCGGCATGGTTCGCCATAGCCCGGCGGCCATGGCGGCCGTCGCCGTGCAACTGGCGCGCGAGGGCCGCCTGCGGCGCGAACTGGCCGAGACGGAGGCGCAACGAACCCGATGGCGCGCCGCGCGTTAGCACTGGTCCTGGCCGCCGCGGCGCTGCCGGCCCAGGAATCCCTGTGGAAGTCGTTCCTCGATTCCGGCGTGCAGCGCGCCCGCCAACAGGACTTCCGGCAGGCGCAGCAATTTCTCTTTCAAGCCGTGCAGCAGGCGGAGAAATTCGGCCCGCGCGACCCTCGCCTGGCGGCGACGCTGTTTGAACTGGCCGCCGTCTACCGGGCGCTCGGCCGGTATGCCCAGGCGGAAGCGCTGCTCGAACGCGTCTGGGAATTGCGCGAGGCGCAGCCGCGCAAGTCGCCGCGCGACCTGGCCGAAACGCAAAAGGCGCTTGCCGGACTGGCCACCCTTCAGGGGCAGTTTCGCAAGGCGGAGCAACTCTACCTGAACGCGTTCGACCTGGAAATCGAAGCCGCCGGCGCGGGCAGCCTCGCTTACGCCGCCACGCTGCGCCAACTGGCCGATTCGTACCGCCTCGAGGGCAAGTACCGTGAGGCGGAGGTGCTGCTGGAGAAAGCGCTGGGCATTTGCGAAAAGGCCGCGGGGCCCGAGTCTGCGGAGGTGGCGGCGGCGTTACAGTCGCTGGGAGAGTTGCGTCTGGCGGGAGGCCGCCCGCTCGAGGCGGCGTCGCTGCTGGAACGCTCGCTGGCGCTGCGGCGGGCCAGACTGGGCGCCGAGCACCTGCAAACCGCCGCCGCCCTGCTTCCGTTGGCCCAGGCCCATTTCGCGGCGGGCGATTTTGCGAAGGCCTCCCAGTTGCTTCGGGACGGGCGGCGCCTGCGCGAGCGCCTGCTTGGCGTCACGCATCCCGAGGTCGCCCAGGCGATCGAGCAGCAGGCGGAGTGGCAGGTGGCCCAGCGCGAGTTTGCCGGCGCGGAAAAGCTCTATCGCGACGCGTTGCGCGTGCGGGAGGAGTTGTTCGGCCGCGAGCATCCCGAGGTGGCGCGCACCTTGTTGGGGTTGGGCCGCGCGCAAGCCTACCAGGGCCGGTTCGAGGAAGCCGCCGGGCTGCTGGCGGAAGCGCTGACCTTGACCCGCCGGACCTTGGGAGAAGAGCATCCGCAGGCCGCCGAAGCCCAGGAAGCGGCCGCGTTGCTGGCGCGCGCGCAAGGGCGCTACGGGGAGGCGGAAGAGTTGGCCCGGGCAGCCCTTGCTCTACGGAAGAAAGTACTTGGCCCGTCTCACCCCGCGGTGGCCGAAACGCTGAATGCCCTGGGCAGCCTGGCCCTCGATCAGCGCCGCTTTGAGCAGGCGCTAGCCGCCTACCGCGAAGCGCTCGCGGTCTGGGACAAGGCGCTTGGGCCGGACAGCCTGCCCGCCGCCGGCGTGCTAGGCAACCTGGGCGCGGCGCTGCATCAGCGGGGGGAACTGGAGGCGGCGGAAGGGCCGCTGCGCCGGGCGGCCGCGATCCTGGCCAAAGCGCTCCGGCCCGCCCATCCCGATGTGCTCGCGGCCAACCGGCGCCTGGCAGTTTGCCTGATCGATCTCGGCAACTTCCGCGAAGCCGAAGCGCTCCTGGCGGGAATCCTGCCGGCGTTCGAGCAGGCCCGCGGCGCCCAGGACCCCGAGACGCTGCGCGTGCTGGAACAGCTTGCCGCGGTTTCCCGCGCCCAGTTGAAGTGGATCGAGGCCGAGCAGTACGCCCAGCGCCGACTGGCGGCGCTCGCCAACCTCGGGGAGCCGGCCCAGTTGGAAACGGCGCGGGCCCTGGCGGATCTAGCCGACGCCCGGCAGGCGTTGGGCCGCGCGGCCGAAGGAGAAAAGGATCTTGCCCGCGGCCTCGAGATCGTGCGGGCGCGCTTGGGCGAGCGTCATCCCGAAACCGCGCAGCTTCAGATCCGCGCGGGCGTCTATGCCTTCCGGCAGCGCGATTATGCCCGCGCCGCGGCGCTGCTGGGGAATGCCTCCGCGACGCTCGAGGCGGTTCCCGGCCAGGAGCCGGAGCGCGCCCGGGCGCTCTTCCAGTACGGGGAAGCCCTCACGGCGCTGCAACGGCCCAAGGAGGCAGTGGGCGTGTACGAGAAGGCGCTTGCTCTACAACAGTCCGCGCTGGGCCATGAGCATCCGGACTGTGCTTCCACCATGCTCGGCCTGGGGCGGGCGCGCCTCGCCCTCGGGCACCTGGACGACGCCGAGCGCTGGATGCGCGCCGCGCTGGGCGCCTGGGAGAAAACGGTGGGACCGGAGAACGGCTCACTGGCGCCGGTCCTTGCCGATTTGGCCAACCTCCAGCGGCTGCGCCAGCAATACGCCGCGGCCGAGGAACTCTACCGCCGCGCCATCGCGCTGACCGAGAAAACGCAGGGACCCGATTCGGCCAAGCTGGCCGCGCCGCTGGAGGGGCTGGCGGCTTTGTTCGAGCAACGCGCCCGGTATGTGGAGGCCGAGGCCGCGCTGACGCGCGCGCTGCGCATCGCCGAAGCCGCCCTGGGCGCGGATCACGCCGACCTGGCCAAGACCCATCACGCGCTGGCCTCCTGCCTGCGCGCCCAGGCCCGTTACGCGGATGCCGAACGGAGCACGCGCGCCGCGCTGAGTCTGCTGGAGGCCCACTTCGGCGCGTCGCATCCGGAAGTGGCCACCGCGCTGGCCAACCTGGCCGATCTCTACCGGTTGATGCGCAAATACGCCGAGGCCGCCCCGCTGCTCGACCGCGCGATCCACATTCTGGAGACCGTTCCCTCCGCCAAGCCGCAACTGGCCGCCGTGCATGATCAACTCGGCGGTTTGCGTACCGCGCGGCAGGACTATGCGGGCGCCGAGGCTTCCTTCCAGCAAGCCCTGAAACTGTTCGCCGAAGTCTCCGGCTCCTCCAGCCTGGAATACGCCCGCGTGCTCGGCAACCTGGCTTACGGTTACGCGCAGCAAAAGAGATTCGCCGACGCGGAGAAATACTTCAAGCGGACGCTCTCGCTCAGCGAGGAGATTCTGGGCCGCGATCACCCCGCGCTGGCGCCCGTGCTGGAGAATTACGCCGCCGTCCTGCGGCTCCGCAAGCGGGATGCGGAAGCGGGCGACCTGCTCGACCGCGCGCAGGGCATCCGGCGCAAGGCCCAGGCGCCCTAGCGTCGACTACACTGACAAGGGAACCGCCCGGTATGGAATTCACCCAAGCGGGTCGCTACGAATTACGCTCGCTCCTCGGCAAGGGCGGGGGCGGCGCGGTCTATGCGGGGTGGGATCCGCTGATCGGCCGGGAATTGGCGGTCAAGCTGGTGCCGCTGGGCGAAATCGCGGGTCAGGACGCCATGGCGTGGGCGCTGCGGGAAGCGCAGGCGGCCGGCGTGCTCTCGCACCCGCACATCGTCACCGTGCACGACATCGGCGCCCTCGAAGGGTACGCGTATATCGTGATGGAACTGGTGCGGGGCACCAACCTGGCCGCGCTGCTGAAGCAGCACCCGCCCGTGGCCCGGCACGTGCTCGGCGTGCTGCGGCAGGCGGCCGAGGCGCTCGACTTCGCGCACTCCCGCGGCATCGTGCATCGCGACGTGAAACCGGCCAATATCCTGATCCGGGAGGACGGCTGCGCGAAAATCGGCGATTTCGGCATCGCGCGCATCCAAAGCGCCGCCAAGCTGACGCGGACCGGCCAGTTTTTCGGCACCCCCCAGTACATGTCCCCGGAGCAAATCCAGGGCCAGGCGGTGGACGGGCGGTCCGACCAGTTCAGCCTGGCCGTGGTGGCTTACGAGGCTCTGGCGGGCCGGTCTCCCTACACCGAGGAGGGACTGGTGTTTCAGATCCTCACCGCGCCTCCTCCGCCAGTGGACGCGCGCTGGGATCCCCTCTTCCGCAAGGGACTGGCCAAGAAACCAGAGGAGCGCTTTGCGTCGTGCACCGAACTGGTGGATGCGCTGGAGCAGGCCTTCGCCTCCGCGCCCGCCCCTGCTTCGCCGGCCAGCGAGCCCCGCAAGGCGCTGGCGGCGGCGGGGATCGCGGCGCTGCTGGCGCTCGCGGTGGGGGGCTCGTGGTGGCTGACGCGCCCCCGTCCGCAGGGAGAGACCGGCGCGATTCCCGCCGCCGTGCGCGCCGGGGAACCGCCCGCCGCCGCGCCGGCCCCTGCCGCATCCGCCCTCGCGCCGGCGTCTACTCCAGAGCCCACCGGCGAGATGCCACCGCGCCCCACGCCCCCGCCGCCTGAACCAAGACCAAAGGCTGCGGAGGAACCCAAAGTCGCCTCCCCGCCGCCTTTTTCCCGCGAGACCGACGTTCCGGCGCGGACCGCGATCTGGTCAGGGTCTCTCGCCCCCGGAGCGGAACTGACGTTCGGCGCCGCCGGCCCGTCCGCGGGAGCGCTGACGGTGGAGCTCCCCTCCGCGTTCCTCGTCGACAGGGTCACGCCCAAAGTGGCCGAGGTGATCGAGTCCCCTTCCGCCGCCAATGACTGGTCGCGGCTTCGCATCCGCAACAGCGGTTCCCAAACCCTCGATCTGGTTACGATCCGGTTCCGGCCGCGCCCTTAACCGCGGCGTCCGGGCCCGGCCCAGAGCGGATTGACCTCGGCGTTCGGCCTGGATGATATTCTGAAGGCGATGAGTTTGTTGTCCCCGAGGCTCCATCTGAAGCTGGCGCAGAAGCAGATCCTGACGCCCAGCCTGCTCCAGATGGTCACGGTCCTCCAGTTGAACCGGCTCGAACTGAAAGAGCTGATCAACCAGGAGATCGTCGAGAACCCGGTGCTGGAGGAGTCGGCCGAAGGCGAGGAGATCTCGCCGGAAGAGCTTCTGCCTTTGCTGGAGGCCGAGCGCCTGCCGGAAGAGCAGGTCCGGTTGGACGAATCGCTGCTCGTGGATTCGGCCCGGCAGGAAGAGACCGATGACGCCTCCGCCGGAGAGCAGGATGCCGCGGCCGTGGCCAGCGAGGCCGCGGATCTGGCGCGCGAGATCAACCCGGAAGCCCCGCCGGCGGAGACCAACGACCCGTTTGACGAAATCGATTTCGGTTCCTACTTTGACGAGTATCTGGATCCGGGTCCCCGCAGCCCCGCCGCCGAATCGGTGGAAAAGCCCTCGTTTGAGACTTTTCTGTCCGCTCCGGTGACGTTGTACGACCATCTGCGTTCGCAGTTGAGCATCACCGAACTGGATCCGGAGGGCCGCCAAGCCGCCGAAGCGATCATCGGCAATTTGAATGAAGACGGATATCTGGCGGCCTCTTTGGAAGAAATCGCCAAGGGCGAGGAGCTCCCGCTGGAAGCGCTCCAGCGCGGGCTGGAGGCCGTGCAATCGTTCGATCCCGCCGGCGTGGGAGCGCGCGACCTGCGGGAGTGCCTGCTGCTGCAATTGGAAAGCCGCAACGGCCGGGGCGGCGTCGCCTGGCGGATCGTGCACGACCACCTGAAGCTGGTCGAGTTGCAGAACTTCCGGGAACTGGCGAAAGTTCTGGGCCGTCCCCAGGAGCACATCGACATCGCGCTCAACGTCATCCGCCATTTGAATCCCCAGCCCGGCCTCAAGTACGCGGCCTCCGGCGCGCGGACCATCGAGCCGGATGTCTACATCAGCAAGGACGCCGACGACTACATCATTCAGCTCAACGATGAGGATATCCCCCAACTTCGGCTGAATTCGCAGTACCGGCGGATGCTCGAGCGCGACAACGGCGCCACCAAGGAAGTGCGCAATTACGTCAAGGAGCGCTACTCCTCGGCGATTCAGTTGATGAAGAACATCGAGCAGCGCAAGCAGACCATTCTCAAGGTCTGCCAATCGATTGTGCGCCGGCAGGCGGAGTTTCTCTCCGAAGGGCTGGACGCGCTCAAGCCGATGATGATCAAGGAAGTGGCCGAGGAGATCGGGGTGCATCCTTCCACGGTCAGCCGCGCGGTCGCCGGCAAGTATGCGCACACGCCGCAGGGCGTCTTCGAACTGCGGTACTTTTTCTCGGAAGCGACGCAAGGACCTTCCGGCGCCGAGACGCCGCTGTTGCTGCTCAAACGGAAGGTGAAAAAGCTGATCGACGAGGAGGACAAGCGCCGCCCCTTGACCGATGAGCAAATTACGGCCATTCTGAACGCGCAAGGGATTCAGGTGACCCGGCGCACGGTAGCCAAATACCGGGAGGACCTGAAGATTCCCTCGACGCATGTAAGGAGACTGAAGAACTGAAGGTCCCGTCCCGCCCCCCGCGCGGGCCCGTGCCGTCCGCGCGGCGCGGGACCGTCTTCGGTGAAGGAGAACCCATGAAAGTCAACTACACCGGCAAAGTGGAGTTGTCGCCCGCCCAACAACGCAAGATCGAGGCGAAGATCGCCAAGCTGGGCAAGCTGCTGGACCGCAAACATGAGCGCGACGCGCACGTGGTGGTGGCGCAGCAGCGGCACCTGCACAAGGCGGAGGTCACGGTGAATTTTCATGATCATCCGCTGGTGGGCGCGGGCTCCAGCGCCGACCCGTTCACCGCGATCCAGGAAGCGATCGAGAAACTGGAAAAGCAGGCGATCAAGGTGCTCGCCAAGTGGCGGGACACCAAGCGCATGCCGCGCAAGGCGACGGTGGGCGCCCAGTTGGCGGAACGGGCCATGGAAAGTGCCGCCCGCGCCGGCGCGCGCAAGGCCGCTCCCGCCGAAACCAAGCCCGCCCCGAAGGTACGGCGCGTCAACCGCAAAGCCGACGGCAAACCTATGACTGTCGATGAGGCCATGCTGGAAATGGAAGGGGACCGCAATTACCTCGTCTTCCGCGATGCGGAGACGGACCAGCTTTCGGTAATGATCCGGCGTCCCGACGGCAACTTCGACCTGATTGAAGCCTGATGGCTACCCGCCCTTCCCGGACGCCCACCGAACTCGTCGTGATCACCGGCTTGAGCGGATCCGGGAAGGGTTCGGTGTTGAAAGCGCTGGAGGATGCCGGCTACTACGCGGTGGATAACCTCCCCATCGACCTCATCGTCAAACTGGCGGAATTGACGCGGGACTCGCCCCGCATTCAGAGCGCGGCGATCGTGGTGGACATCCGCGAAGGCGAGCGGTTGAAGGATTTCCCGTCCATCTACGCGCAGGTGCGGGCGACCATTCCCAGCAAACTGGTGTTCCTCGAGGCCAGCGACGCCGTCATCGCCCGCCGGTTTAGCGAGACGCGCCGCCCGCATCCGCTCGGTCCCGGCCGCGACCTCGCCGGCAGCGTGCGCGCCGAACGGCGTCTGCTGGAACCGATCCGGGCGCTGGCCGACCTGATCCTCGACACGTCAAAGTTCACCGTCCACGAACTGCGCGATGTGATTGTCGAACGCATTCGCGGCAAGCAAGGCGCCGGCCAGTTGCTGGTGCACGTGATGAGCTTCGGTTACCGCCACGGACTCCCTCCCGAAAGCGATCTGGTGTTCGACGTTCGCTTTCTTCCCAATCCGAACTACGTGCCGAAGTTCAAGAAACTGACCGGCAAGGATCCGCGCGTGGCCAAGTATATCGCGTCCTTCCCGCAGACCAACGAGTTTCTGACGCGCATCGGCGGCTTGCTGGAGTACTTGCTCCCTCACTACGTCGAGGAAGGCAAAAGCTATCTCACCATCGCCTTCGGCTGCACAGGCGGCCATCACCGCTCCGTGATGATCGCCGAGGAGATTCACAAAGCGCTGGCCGCCGCCGGCTACCGCGTCAAGATCAGCCATCGCGACACGGCCAAGCCGGTTTAACCGGCGCGGCGGTTCAGGCGCTGGCCGGCGGGGAGGTGGGGGTGCGAACCGCGCGCAGCACGATCCGGACCTGGATCTGCCAGCGGCCCTTCGCGGGAGCCTCGTCGCCCGGCAGGGACTCGGCGGACGGGCCGGCGGATCCGCCCCAGCGCATCCGGTGGAACTTCTGCCGGCACGCCCGGCAGCGCCAGGCGTCCGCCACCGGACTCAGCAAAGCGTCGAGCAAACCAGGATGGAGCACGCGCCGCACTTTCGTTTCCCCGCAATGGGGGCAGGTCAGGGGCCTCATGCCCGGCCTCACACGGCGGCAGCCGCCGGACGCGCGTGCGAACGCTTCTTCCACCACCGGCGCGCGGCGATCAGCAGAATGCCGCCGCCGCAGAGCAGGTGAGTTGCCGCGTCCGGCACCGGTTCCTGAGCAGGAGGCGCGGCGGCGCTCTGCGCCAGGTAAAGATTGTCGAACAGAATCCGGTAGGCCGGGTCCAGCGAGTACATCCGCCACTCGACGATGGGCTGATCGAAGCGGAAGCCGATGAAGGCGGCATTCGCGTAACCATTGGTTTGTCCGGTGGTGGAGAGCGTGGTCAGGTTGTGCTCATACCAGACGTCTTGGTTATCCTTAGCGCGAACCCGGACCGGTCCCGCCGCGGCGTTTTCGAGCATCAGGTTGGCGCCGACGAACCGGATATTGCCGGTGCCGGGAAGCCAGACGCGCAGGTGAGACTGCCCTGGGTTCGTTGGTGGTCCCTCAGCATGGCGCCCGGTCCATGAGGGGTTGGGGTTCAAGGGCACGGAAAAGTTCGAGTCTGATGATTCGGTCCACCAAGGGGTGATCACCACTGGCCCGAAGGCGGTACCCACCGTGAGCCACGACAGGGAGGTGTACGGCCCCTCCGCCACGGTCTCAAACGTAATCCGCTCCGGCGACTGGCTGGCGTTTTCCAGCGCCTGCGCGGAGGTGTACGTCTCAAGAATTGCACTATGCGCTGGCGCGGCGGCCAGGATCATCATCACGAAATAGTCCAGCGACCGGATCGTCTTGCTTCCCAACACGGAATCCTCCCATATCGCCGGAAAACCTTCGCAACAGCGAGGCCACCGGCAAGTCCGGATAAGAAGAATCGGACATAAAGGGAGTACCCGAGGGAGGCTACTTCTCTCGTACGGAATTGGCACGCCGCGCTTATTCCAAAGGCAAGATGGCGACGAGCGCTTTCTCCGGCCGGGTGACCTCGATTCTGGCCTTGTCGCTGAGGCGCAGGTTGCCCTGGAGCGTCAGCGTATAGGAGCCGCGGACGGTCGCGAAGATCCGCTCGGCGATGCCGCCGGGCTTCTGCTTCCGCATCTCGGCGAGTTGGAACATCGCCCCGCCAGTGCCGCGGGCCAGCCTTTCGAACATCGACCGCTCGGAACCGACGACAAAAATGGGATAAATCGAGACGCCCTGCCGGCGCGCCACGCGGATCACCTGCTGCTCGGTGACGCGGCTGCTCCCTTCGAAGCCTGTCGTCAGCAGCAGGACCACGCGGCGGAAGGTGGCCGGCTGAAAGCCGCCGTCCACCGCCGCGTACAGCGCGTCCAGCACGTTCGGCGCATTGCCGTAGCGGAGGTTTTCGAGGGAGCGCAACAGGAGCTGCTTGCTGGAGGTAAAGTCCTGGATAAGGTCCGCGGCGCTGTGGAAGGAGACCACCGCCATCTGCTCCTTCTCGGCCAGTTGGGCGATCAGTTCGGCCGCCAGGGGCCGTACCACTTCCCCGACCAGGCTGGTGTCGAGCAACAGCATCGGATCCACCGGACCCGTGCGGTACTCGGCGGCCTGCACCGCGCGCCGGTTCTTGTCTTCCCACACAGTGAAGTCGGCAGCGGTCAGGCCGGTGGCGGCTTCGCCCGTTTTGCGGTCCGTTACGGTCACCTGAAGGCGGAGTTGGCCCCAGGCGGGAACCAGGCGAAGGCCCAGGAGCAGGATGGCGATCCACCGGGAACAAGTGCGCATGCTTTCTCCAGTATGCGCCGCCCGCGCGGAGGCGGGGAAGCGCGGCGCGAATCAGTCGGTAACAAATGCCGCGCCCTGGCCCGGAGCGTCCCTGGCCGATCGATTACGATGAGGTTATGCGGTCTCGAGCGATCGTGCTGGCTTCCCCCGCGGAGCGGGGGCAGCCGCCTTCGCCCCTGCCCTCGGCCGCGGAATCGGCGCCCCACGTCGCGCTGCCCTGGGTAGTCAGACTCCGCTACGGATTGGTGGCCGGAGAACTGCTGACCATCGCGGCCGCGGAACTGCTGCTGGGCGTTTCCCTGCCCTTGGCGTGGCTGGCCATCCCGGTGGCGGTGACCGCCATCAGCAATGGCCTGCTGAGCAGGCATGTCCCCTCCTCGGCGGCCCATGCGCAGCGGTTGATTGGCATGGTGTTTTGTCTCGACACGCTCTGCCTGACCGCGGCCCTGGCGCTGTGCGGGGGCCCGCTGAATCCGTTCAGTCTGCTCTATTTGGTGCTGATCACGGTGTCCGCCGTGGTGCTGGACAAATCCTGGACGTGGGTGCTGGGCATCCTCTCGACGGTGTGTTTTGGGCTGCTGTTCTGGGTGCACCTGCCGCTGGCGATTCTGGAAACGCACCATCACGGGGAGCGTTTTTCCTGGCACCTGGTGGGCATGTGGATTGCGTTCGCCATCGCGGCGTCGCTGACGGCGTACTTTATCGGCAAGGTCGCCGAGGCGCTGCGGCGGCGGGAGCAGCAGGTGCTGGAATTGCAACAGCAGGTTTCCCGCAACGAGCGCCTGGCGTCGCTGGTGACGCTGGCCGCCGGGGCGGCGCACGAACTGGGAACGCCGCTGGCATCCATCGCGGTGGCTTCCAAAGAGATCGAGCGCGCGCTGGCGGGGCGCGACGCCGAACTGGCCGAAGACGCCCGCCTGATCCGGTCGGAGGTCGAGCGCTGCCGCCGCATTTTGCATGACATGAGCGCGCGGGGCGCCGAGACCGCCGGCGAGGCGCCGGTGCGGATCGCCTTGCACGAATTGGCCGAGCGCGTGCTGGCGCACTTTCCGACGGAGCAGCGGAAGCAGATTCAGGTGACGGCCGCGGGCGCCGGACTGGCGCCGCCGGAAGCGGCCGCGCGCGCCGTCGCGGCCTTGGTGAAGAACGCCCTGGAGGCCAGCCCGCCCGGCGTTCCCGTCGCGCTTTCCCTCGGGCGCGCCGCCGGTTCGATCGTGGTCCGCGTGACCGATGCCGGCAGCGGAATGCCGCCCGAGACGCTCAACCGGATCGCCGAACCTTTCTTCACGACCAAAGAACCCGGCCGCGGGATGGGACTGGGGTTGTTCCTCGTCCGCCTGTTCGCCGAACGGCTTGGCGGCCAGCTCCGCTTCGAGTCGGAACCCGGGCGGGGCACGGTCGCCACCTTGGAGTTACCTAGTCCCCCGATGGAGTCCGAAACCGATCATGACGCCTTCTCGCGAGAACCCTGTCGTCTTGTCCGTGGATGATGATGACGTGTTTCGCCAACGCCTGTGCCGGGCTTTCCGGCAGCGCGGGTGGGACGCGCACGAAGCTTCCGGCGGCGAACAGGCGGAACGGATCGCCCGGGAAGTGAGTCCCGACCTCATCCTGGTGGATCTGCGCATGCCCCACGAAAACGGCCTGGATGTGGTCCGTCAATTGCGGGCGTTGGATTCGACCAGCATCATTGTGATGCTGACCGGCTTCGGGAGCATTCCCACGGCGCTGGCGGCCATGAAGATGGGAGCCGATCACTATCTGAGCAAGCCGGTAGATGTCGACCAGATTCTGGCCGCGTACGAAAACCTGCGGGCATCCGAGCCGGTGGAAGCAATTCCACCCTCCGCCATTCCTTCCCTCGCCCGGGTTGAATGGGAGCACATCCAGCGGGTGCTGACCGACTGCGGCGGCAACATTTCGCAAGCCGCCAAGCACCTTGGCATCCACCGGCGCTCGCTCCAAAGGAAACTTGCCAAGTATCCGCCCGCCCGCTGATCGGCCGCTGGGGCGCCAGTCGGCCGGCAACTTGGTATGCCGCGTGCACGAAAAATGGAGTTGGAAAAGGGGGCGCCCGATGGACCGGATCCGGCAGCGGTTGTTTGAAGCTTTCAACACTTTGCAGACCATTGACTTACGGCGCCGGGCGGCCGGAGACGCTGGAATCGGGACCGCGATCGAGAGTAGCATTCTAGAACGCGAATTGTCAGATTTGGAACAAAGTTTGGCCACTGATCCAGGTCCCCTTGCCAAATGGTTGACCCTGCCTGCCGGCTCCGGGTCGAGCGCGCCAAACTGGTAAGCGCGGCTCGGGCCAGATCGGCTCATGCGCCCAGCGCCTACGGGCTGAAACAAATCGGAAAGCAAGCCTAGGCCTGGCCGCCGGGCGAAGGCTGGGGCGGGTCCAGCCGCCGCCGCTTGCGCCAGTACCAATAAAACGGCAGTCCGGCGGCGATCACGATGAGCCCCAGGCCCGATTCGCGCGGCGAGTCCATCAATGTGGACGCCAGCAGCGCAGCGGCCACCAGCACAAATAGGATGGGGACCACGGGGTAGCCCAGCGTCCGGTAGGGGCGGGGCAGGTCCGGCTCCCGCCGGCGCAGGACGATAACCGCCGCGGTGGTCATGCCGTAGAGGATCCAACTGGGGAAGATCACCAAGGTAACCAGTTGATCGTAACGCCCGGACAGCACCAGCACGGAGGCCCAGACGCTCATGGCGAGGATGGCGGTGCTCGGCGTGTGATAGCGGGGGTGGACGTGCGCCACGGCGTGGAAGAACAATCCGTCGCGGGCCATGGCGTATGGCACCCGCGAGCCCGAGAGGATCGAACCGTTCAACGCCGCGAAGATGCTCACCATGGCGGCAAGGGAAACGGCGTCGGCGCCCCAGGGGCCCGCGGCCCGGCGCATCATGTCGGCGGCCACCAGTTCGCTGCGCGCCACTTCGGAAGCAGGCAACACCAGGAAATAGGCCAGGTTGGCCAGCAGGTAGATCACGATGACGACCAGTACGCCGCCGATGAGCGCGCGCGGCAGGTTGCGCTGCGGTTCGCGGACCTCGGAAGCCACCATGCCGACGTTGTTCCAACCGTCATACGCCCAGAGGGCGGCCACCAGCGCGGCGAAAAAGCCCGCCAGTCCGCCGGCCGTCGGCGTCGCGGACCGCAGGTGGGCCGGCTCGCTGGCGGGGGAAAACACGCCAAAGCCGATCACGCCGCCGATCAGCGCGATCTTGCAGACCGTCACCGCCACCTGCACCCGCCCCCCCAACTTGACGCCGAAATAATTCAGCCAACCGAGCCCAAGAATCAGCGCCATCGCGTAGAGCTGACCACGCGTGACGGGCAGCGGACCGCCGCCCGAGCCGGCGTAAGGAATGCGGAACAGCACCTCGGCGGTCTCCGGACGGAAATTGGCGAAATACAGGAAGAAGGCGGTGGCGAGCGTGGCGAGCGAGCCGCTCTTGGCCACCCACATCTGCGTCCAGCCGTAAAGAAAACTGAACAGAGGCGAGTAGGCGCGCCGCAGATAAACGTACTCGCCGCCGGCCCCGGGCAGCGCGGAAGCCAGCTCGGCGTAGGTGAGCGCGCCGGACAGGGAGAGCAGCCCGCCAAAGATCCACACCAGAAACACCCAGTCGGCGGAGCCGAGCCGCTGGGTCATGGTATTGGGCACGATGAAGATGCCGCTGCCGATGACGGTGCCCACGACAATGGAGGCGGCGCTCCAGGGTCCCAGGTCGCGGCTGAGTTCGACAGGCGGGCCAGCCGGGTTACGCGGCACGCGCGGGCTCCCCGGGACGGAGATAAGACAACAGCAAAGCCACCAGAAACGTCGTGGCCGTGCCGATCAGCACATACCAAGTCCAGGCGATGGGGGTAAAAAAACGGACGAACGTGATCATAGCGAAACCGGAAAGCAGGCCGGCGATCGCGTGGGACTCGCTGACGCGGCGGGTGGTCACGCCCAGCAAAAATACGCCCAGCAGCGCACCGAACGGGATCGACGCGATGGCGAGTCCGGCTTCCAGCACCGAACCCCATTTCCGCGCCAGGATGCCGATGCCCAGCAGGACCAGGCCCCAGAACAGCGTGGCCACCCGGGCCAGTTGCAGCGGGCGCGCCCCGGTTCCCGGCGGCTGCCACAGGTCCATGATGGTGGTGGAGGCCAACGAGTTGAGCGCGGCGCTCAGGTTGGCCATCGCCGCCGCCAGAATGGCGGCCATGACGACTCCCGCAGCGCCCACCGGCAGGTACTGCCAGATGAACTGGGGGTAGATCCGGTCCGCCGGGTGCGGCGGCGGCAGGTTGGCATCGCCATAGAAGACCCACAGCATGACGCCGATGGTGAGGAACAGCGCGAACTGGACGAAGATCACCACCCAACTGGCCAGCAGCGCCAGGCGGCTCTGGGCCTGCGTACGGGCGCTCAGCAGGCGCTGCACGATCAACTGGTCGGTGCCGTGGCTCGCGGTGGTGAGGAAGCAGCCGCCGATGAGGCCCGCCCAAAAGGTGTAGGTGCGCGAGAAGAACTCCAGATTGGGCGCGAACCGGAAATCGAAAATCTGGAATTTGCCCGCCGGAGCCGCCACCGCCACCACGTGCTGCCAGCCCCCGGGGATCAGGTCGGCGATGATGAGGAAGCTCAGCACGGCGCCGCTGACATAGATCACCATCTGCACGACGTCGGTCCAGATCACCGCCGTCATGCCGCCTTCGAAGGTATAGAAGAGCGTCAGCGCCATAATCACGACGATCGAGGCCACTTCGCCGGTGCCCAGCAGGATCGACACGACGATGGAGATCGCGAACACACGCACGCCTTCCGCCAGGGCGCGCGTCACCAGGAACGTGCATGCCGTCCAGCGCCGCAGCCGCTCGCCGAACCGCCGCCGCATGAGCTCGTAGGCGGTGAACATCTCGCCGCGGAAATAGTGCGGCAGCAGCAGCACCGAGATCACGATGCGGGCCAGCAGGTAGCCGAGCACCAGTTGCAGGAAACCCAGGTTGCCGCCAAAGGCGAGGGCGGGCGTGCCGATGATGGTGAGCGTGCTGGTCTCCGCCGAGACGATGGACAGGCTGATCGCCCACCAGGGCGCGGCGCGTCCGCCGAGAAAGTAGTCGCGCAGGTCCCTCTGTCGTTTGCGGAAGCGCGCGCCGAAAAGGGTGATCCCGGCCAGGTAGACGGCGATCAACGCGAGGTCGAAGTAGCGCATTCGGAACCCGAGAAGTCTAACACACCGTCCGCGCGGATGCTCTCCGGAGCGTTCCGTTTGCGGCGTCCCGGCCGGCCCGGCGCGGCGCGGCGTCCCCGTCACCTTCCAGTCATGGGAAACAGACGGGCCCTGGGCGGCGTCCAATGGGTTGCGGCGCAGTGCCGGGTTTGGGTATACTCCGCAAGAGTCCATTAAAGCTTTTGAAAGAAGGCTCCTGCGAAACGTGCCGCTCGGGTGCAGTTGGGTTCAACAGCAAGTTGCCTTGGTCGCGCCCGCGTGCTGGAGGAAGCTCGTGTTCCATCAATTTCTACTTCGACTTTTCGGCTTGACGATGATCGGTGTCCTGGGCGCCGGGCTGCTGCTGGCGCAGCAGAAGGAAAAAAAGGTGAAGGACGCTCAGGAGTACGAGCTGTTCGTCGCCGTCACCAAGGAAACCGACCAGAACAAGAAACTCGCCCTCCTCAATACCTGGAAAGAGAAGTACCCAGACTCCGACTACAAGGAAGAACGCCTCGCCGCCATTCTGGAAACCTACCGCCAGCTGAACAACCCGCAGAAGATGTGGGAAACGGGCAAAGAGATCCTGCAAGGCGACCCGAAGAACGTCAACGCGCTGTACTGGCTGGCCCTGCTCACCGAGAGCCTGCCCGTCACCCCGGACACCCTGGCGACGGGCCAGAAGGCGGCGGAAGGGTTGCTCGCCTCGGAAAAACCGGAAGCGGTCAAGCCGGAAGACTGGGAAAAGATGAAGAGGGAAACCACGGTCATCGCGGAGAAGACCCTCGGCTTCATCGCCACCCAGCAGAAGGATTTCAAGAAGGCGGAAGAGCATTACAAGAAGGTGCTCGAGTTGAGTCCCAATTTCGCGCAGGTTTCCTACGCCTTGGGCATGGCCATCTATCAGCAGAAAGATCCGGACCGCCAGTCGGAAGTGCTGTTCCACTTCGCGCGGGCGGCTTCGCTTACCGGCGTGGGCGCGTTCGCCGACGCGCAAAAAAAGCCGGTTGATAACTTCTTCGTCAAGGCCTACAACACCTTCCATGGATCCAGCGAAGGGCTGGAAGAGGTGCGCAAGCTGGCCGTCGCTTCGCCTTTCCCGCCGCCGGGATTCAAGATCCTGAGCAAGGCGGAAGTCGATCTGGAGAAGCAGCAGAAACTGGCGGCCGCCAACCCGGCGCTGGCGTTGTGGGAACAGATTCGCGAGGCGATCCTGGCGCCGGACGGCCAGACCTACTTCAACGAAAAGGTCAAAGGCGCGGACTTGCCGGGCGGCGTGAATAACATCACCAAGTTCAAGGGGAAGGTGGTTTCCCAAAGCCCCGAAAAGGCGCCGAAGGAAATCGTGCTGGCGGTGGGCCTGAAGGGAGAGCCGGATTGCAAGCTGATCATGCCGGCGCCGCTGCCCAACCCCGCGGAACCAGGGACGGAAGTGGAATTCAGCGGTATTCCTTCCGCCCTCTCGACCGACCCCTACCAGCTCACGTTTGACATTGCCGAGCGCAAGGATTTGGTGGGTTGGCCCGCGCCCCCCAAGCGCGCGCCCGCGGCCAAGCCGGCGGCGGCGAAGAAGCCTGCGAAGAAGTAAAACGTCCTCACGGTAATTGTCTTGCGGCGGAGGAACCCGGGAGGGTTTCTCCGCTGTTTTACTTTTGGGCGCCGGGCTGGCGCAGCCGTGCTAACATCGAAGGACAGGTTCAGTCCTGGTTCAACACTCAAGTCAGTGTGCCTTTTCCGGTTCCGTGCCGAAACTCCACCTGACCGCGGGGGCCGGGATTTGGAACGGGCTGAGAGGGATCCACGTTATGCCGATGTATGAGTACAGGTGCATCTCCTGCGGAGAAGTCTTCGAGCTGATGCAGAAGTTTTCCGACGAGCCTCTCCGGCAACATCCGTCCTGCGGGGGCAGCGTCGAACGCCTGCTGTCGGCCCCGGCGCTGCAATTCAAGGGCAGCGGCTGGTACGTGACCGACTACGCGCGGGCGGGGACCAACGGCAAGGACGGAAAGGAGTCCAAGGAGGCGGCCGCCAAGGCGGATACGGCGGGCACTAAGGCGGAAACCGGCGCGAAGGCCGCCGCGGCGAGCTCCTCCTCCGCCTCCCCCAAGGCGCCGGCGTCCTCATCCGCGTCGAAGGAGTGACGCCGCTCCCCTTGGCCTCTGGGCGCGCGGTTCGGGCCGCGTAATCCAGTTTCCGCGCGCCATCACGCCGGAGTGGGATAGCATATCCGCGATGAGGCGGATGGCGGCGGTTTTCTTCTGGGGAGTTCTGCTGGCGGCGGAGACGGTTCCGCTGCCCAGTCTGCGGCAGCCGGTGGAAGTGCTGCGCGACCGCTGGGGCGTGCCCCATATCTACGCAGGAACCGTCGACGATCTCTTCTTCGCGCAAGGCTACTTGGCCGCACGCGACCGGCTTTTCCAGATCGACCTGTGGCGACGCACCGGGACCGGCCAGTTGGCGGAAGTTCTCGGGCCCGCTGCCGTGCCGCGCGACGTGCTGGCGCGTTCAGTACGCTATCGCGGCGATCTCCGGCAGGAGTGGAGCGCCTACGGCCCGGATACCGAGCGCATCACCGCCGCATTTACCGAGGGCATCAACGCCTACGTCCGCGGACTGAAGGGGCGGCGCCCGCCCGAGTTCGCGCGGCTGGGTTACGATCCCGGGTTGTGGCGGCCCGAGGACTGTCTCAGCCGCGTCGCCGGACTCCTGATGACGCGCAACGTCCGGACGGAGGTCCGCCGGGCGTTGGAAACCCGCCTGTACGGCGCTGCCGCCGTGTCCAAGTACAATCCGCCCGACCCCTGGACCCCTCTCAAGCCCCCACGCGGCCTCGACTTGGCGGATCTTTCCGCGGAGATTCTCCGGGTGTATGAAGAGGCCATCGCCGCCGTTCGGTTCCAGGGGGAACACGGCAGCAACAACTGGGTAGTGGATGGCGCCCTGACCGCGACCGGCAAGCCGCTGCTGGCGAACGACCCGCACCGTCCTATCCTGCTTCCGTCGCTGCGGAAGACGGTCCATCTGGTCGGACCGGGCTGGAACGCTTTTGGCGCGGGCGAGCCCGCCCTGCCAGGCATCGCCCTCGGCCACAACGATCGCATTGCCTTCGGCTTCACTATCGTGGGAATCGACCAGCAGGATTTGTACGTGGAGAAGTTGGACCCGGCTGATCCCCACCGCTATCGCTACCGCGGCCAGTGGAAGGAGGTGGAACGCGAGCGCCAGCGGATCAAGGTGCGCGGACAAGCCGAGCCGGTGGAGGTGGAGATCCGCTACACCCACCACGGGCCGATCCTCCACGAAGACCGGAACCGCCACCGGGCCTTCGCGTTGCGCTGGGTGGGAGCCGAGCCCGGCGCGGCGGGCTATCTGGCGGGACTCGCTTTGGCGCGTGCCCGCAATTGGAACGAGTTTCTTGCCGCCGCCCAACGCTACAAAGTCCCCTCGGAGAATCTCGTCTACGCGGACGTCGAGGGTAACATCGGCTGGCAGGCGGTCGGCCTGACTCCCGTCCGCCGCAACTGGAACGGGCTCTATCCGGTCCCTGGGGACACCGGCGAGTACGAGTGGGCCGGGTTTGTGCCCCCCGGCAATCTGCCCCGGCGGTTCAACCCACCGGAACACTGGATCGCCACCGCCAATCACAACATCCTGCCCGGCGGCTACACGATTCCGCTGAGTTACGAGTGGGCGATGCCGTTCCGCTATCTGCGGGTCCGCGAAATGCTGGCGCCGGGCCGCAAGTTCACCGTAGCCGATTTCGAGCGCATGCAGATGGATGTCACCTCGCTGCCGGCCAGGCGGTTCCAGGAGGCGGTACGGCGCTGGCGGGGAGCGCGCTCGGCCCAAGAGCGCCGCGCCGTCGAGCTGCTGCTCCGCTGGGATGCCCGTCTGGAAGCCGGATCGCCGGCCGCCGCGCTGTACGAGGCCTGGATTGACGCGCTGCCCCGCCACTTGTTCGCCCACCCGCTGGGACGCTCCGCCAATTTGCAGATCGTGCTCCGGACCCTGGAAATCCGCCCGGATCCCACCGCGCTGCGCCGTTCGCTCGCCGACGCCCTCCGGTTTCTCGAGCAGGCGCTGGGCAGGGATTGGTCTGCTTGGCAATGGGGGCGCCTCCACACGATCACCTTCCGTCATCCGATCGACAACCCGGAATGGCATCGGGGGCCCTACCCCCGGCCCGGCGACGCCCACACCGTCAACTCCACCAGTTCCGTCGGGCAAACTTTTGTCCAGACCAATGGCGCCTCCTACCGGCAAATCATCGATCTCTCCGACTGGGACCGGTCGGTCATGACCAATGTTCCCGGAGAGGCGGGCAATCCTGGCAGCCCCCACTATGACGACCTCATCCCCGGGTGGACCGCCGGGCGCTACCATCCGATGCTCTTCAGCCGGAAAGCCGTGGAAGAAGCCACGGTTGAGCGTTTGCTGTTGGTTCCGGCATATTAGCAATGGACGTTACAAGGTTTTCCTGGGCCAATTGGCGCAGTTGCGGCGTTTTTCCACACTTGGAAAGCGCTGCTTAGCACGTGCTCGTGAGGCGTTTCCACATCTTAAGGGATGGTCAGTTTCGTGCAGGGGGAATGTTAAGGGATGAGCTACGGTAGTCCCATGGAGAGAGTATGGTCAAACCGCTGATTGTTGTGGCGTCCGCGTTACTCGCGGCGCCCGCCTTCGCCCAGGAGTTCTCCGGGCCACCCGCCGCCAAACGAGGGTACGAGATCTTTCACAACGCCGAAAAGGCGAGCAGTTGCGGGAATTGTCATGCGCTGGGGGGGAAAGGTCTGGCGGTCGGGCCCGACCTGTCCCGCCTGGCCCGCTTGAATCCACGCGGCATTAAGATCGCCATCCTGGCCACGCGTACCCAGTATGTTCAGTCGGTGAAACTCAAGAGCGGCGAGACGTTCACCGGCATGGAGAAGTCCAAAGAGGGCGACACGGTCGAATACTACGACCTGGGCAAACAACCGCCGGAGTTGCGGAAGTTCGCCAAGTCCGACATTGCGTCGACGCAGGACAATGCGAGTTGGAAGCATCCGGCGGAAGGCAGCAGCTATACGGCGCAGCAACTGGCGGACATCATGTCTTACATTCGTTTCGCGTCCTACGGAGACACCAAGGGCGTTTCGCCCGAAGACATCGAATAGCGGGCTGGCGCGCGCCGCCGAAACGGCGCGTCGAAACGGCGCGGGAACGGATCCTTTGATACCGGCCCGCGCCGTTGTCGTTCTCCCGGCGGGTAAAGATGACCGCGCCGTGCCTGCCTGTCTTGACGGTATCCGCCAGCCGGGGTGGTATGATGAGCGGCGAGGTGCCGCCCTGGTTTGTCAGTGCGCTGCTGCTGGCCGGAATCGCGGTGCCGGGCGCGGACGCCGCGGTGGTACGGGTGGTCAATGCGACCGGCAGCATCCGCGCCCGCGTGGTGGCGAGTCCGGAGTTACGCGTTTCCCGCTCCAGTCCCGAACGCGATACGCGCGCCAGCGACGTCACCGTGAAGCGCCAGGCCGGCGCGGTGGTGGTAGAGTGCCGGCCGGAGGACGGCGCCCGGGTCGACGTGGCGCTCGAGTTGCCCTACGGTCTGGCGCTGGAAGCGAAAACCGGCGCGGGGGATATCACCCTTTCCGGCATGCTGCGCGCCGAACTGCATACCGAGCAGGGCGGAATCGAGATTTCGGCTCCGTGGGCGGCGACCCGCCTGGACCTGGTCGCCAGCCAAGAGCCCGGCGCGGTGCGGCTGCCCACCGGCGTCAAGTTCTTGCTGAAATCAAGTAAGGAAGGCTGGATTCTCCAGGACCGGCTGCCGAAACGCCGGGTGGCGTTCGGACGCATCACGGTGCAGGCCGCCGCGCCCCGCAAACTGGACCTGATCGACTCCGCCATTCCGGAGGACTCCCCCGTCAAGATGCACTGGCAGGCGCCCGCCTTGCTCGACGCGATTCTTTCGCCCAGCCCACCTCCCGCCTCGGGCGTTCCCGCGCCGGAGACAACGGACGCCGTTGCGGGCGAGATCCCGTTGTTCCGCTCGGACGTGCGGCTGGTCAACCTGGCGGTGGCAGTGTTCGACGCCCAGGGACGCCCGGTAACGGACTTGCGGGCGGAGGACTTCGAGATTCGCGAAAACCGCGTCCTCCAGCAGGTGACGTTCGCGAGCGCCGAGGAAACGCCTTTCAATCTCGCGCTGCTGCTCGATCTGAGCGGGAGTACGCGCCGGGACCGCGAGGCCATGCGGATCGCCGCCGAACGGCTGCTGGCGCTGGCGCGTCCCCAGGACCGGGTGGCGGTCTACGCGCTGGCGGAGGATCGCTTTGTCGTCCTTCAGCGTCTCACCAGCGACCAGAAGAAAGTGCGCGCGTCTCTGGAACGGCTGGCGGGCGCCAGTGGCGGTTCTCCGGTTTACGACACCATGGTGCTGGCCTACACCGAGGAGTTGCAGAAAAGGGCCGGCGAGCGGAATGCGCTCGTCGTGGTCACCGACGGCGTGGACAACCAAATCCAGGGCGAGGCCACGCCGTCGGAGGTCAGTTACCGGAAGCTGCTCCGTGGCGCGGCGGTGATGGAAACCCTGATCTACCCGATCCTGCTCGATCCGTTCACCCGCGTGCCGCCGCCGGCCTGGGCCCGCCTGGCTCACCAGCGCATGGCGGAGCTGGCGGCGGCATCCGGCGGAAGAGTCTTCCGCGCGCAGTCGATTCAGGATCTGGATCCGGTCTATCCGCAACTGGCCGAGGAGCTGCGCAGCGTCTACATGGTGGGCTACTACCCCCGGGACCAGCAGTTCGACGGGCGCTGGCGCGCCGTCGAGGTGCGCGCCAAGCGGCCCGGAGTCCGGGTGCGGACCCGCGCCGGCTACCTGGCCAGGCCGCAGTGACCGCCGCGGTTCGGACGGCGGCTCTGGCACAATAACATCGATGAGCCGCCAGCCCAACTACGACGATGCCAACCTGCTGCTCCGCCTGTACGAAGAGCGGCGCGAACCGCGCATGCGGGAGGCGCGCGAATGGTTCGTGAAGAACTTCCGCTTCACCAGCATGCAGGAATTCCTCGAAGCCTGTCCGCCCGGCTCGGCCGAAAACGCGTTCGCGCGGCAGGTGACCAGTTACTGGGAAATGGCCGCCTCGCTGGTCGCCTCCGGCATTCTGCACGAAGAGCTGTTCTTTCAGAACACCCGCGAACTCCTGCTTTGCTACTTGCGGCTGCAACCCCTGTTGCCTTCGCTGCGCGAAGCCTACCAGGATCCGTACGCCTATCACCAGCTGGAGACCGTGGCGCAGCGGTTCGAAGCCTGGATGAAAACTCGCGCTCCGCAGTCGTTCGATGCCTTCGCCCAGCGTGTCCGTTGAGTCCAGCGCGCAGAAGATCGTGGTGCTGGTGGGGCTGCCGGGCTCCGGCAAATCCACGTGGGCGGAGCAGAACGCCCTTCCAGTGCTGTCCTCCGACGCCCTCCGCGGCTGGCTGGCGGACGATCCCACGGATCAATCCATTCACGCCCGGGTCTTCGCCTCCCTGCGCTACCTGTTGCGGCAGCGCCTGGCCATTGGCCGGCCAGTAACCTGCGTCGACGCGACACACCTGACGCCGGCCGAACGCGCGCCCTATTTCGCCATCGCCCGGGCGTATGGATGCCGGATCGAAGCGGTGTACTTCGCCGTCCCGGTGGAAATCTGCCTCAAGCGCAACGCCGCGCGCGGCCGTGTGGTCCCCGAGGAGGTGATTCGCGCGATGCACGAGCGCCTGGTTCCGCCGTCGGTCGGCGAAGGGTTCGCCGCGGTGGAGGTGGTGTCCGAGTGAGCGCCCGGTCATGGGCGGAACCGATCGAGAGTGAGTTCGCCGCCGGCGGTTATTTCCGGGAGGATGCTGGCGGTGAAGGGCAGTGGCAGAGCCCCCGCGGCGGCGTCAGGGGCGCGGCGCGCAGCGCAGAGCCTTGAGCGTCCAGGTCATCGGCGTGCCGCCGAGGGCGCTGGTTTCGAGAATCGCTTCAAAACCGCGATCAGGGTCGGGGCAGCGGGCGCGCACGTCCGCCATACCCCGTTCGGACATGGCAAACCGCCATCCGCCCTCGGTAGATTCCCTCGAGGTGCCGCCCGCGAGCACGACGAAACCGGCGCCGTAGGGATTAGGGCCCAGAGCCACGCGCGTATAAAAGGAGATGGTATGAATGAGTAGGCTCGGGCGGGATAAGCTCCGAGAGAAGGGATTTTCTCGGAGTAGACAGGTCACAGGCTGGATCGGTTATGTGAGGCGTTCTGACCTCGTAAAGGAGATTGG